>ENA-UEQL01002075-UEQL01002075.1-human-gut-metagenome-genome-assembly--contig:-NODE-2075-length-13529-cov-8.040514_pt1 | contig 13529 bp, 11 predicted proteins | sample MGYA00242905_ERZ507926 | MGnify/ENA primary metagenome ERZ507926 (study PRJEB26167, sample SAMN06115531) | human gut metagenome | host: Homo sapiens | place: China:Henan | collected 2015-09-09...
GATATCCGAGACCAGTTCGGACTTGTCTACGAAATAATATCCCCCTTCGCGGATCTCCCTGAAATCGTCCACACCGCCGGGGATCGCCAACAACCTGCCTTCCCCCTTCATGGATGCATATGTCATTTCATGAGTTATAAACATGATTCCTGTGGAGGAGATGTACTGTCCCCTTCATGGGGCCCCCATGTTCTCAGCACAATGTGCCAGATGGAGAATTCCCACGTCTGATGACATCGCCTTGTGCGGACCCCCACGCACCCTTCGCCGTACCTTCCACACGGTCGGGATCCGGACTTACGGACCCATAGGCTCGTCCGAGACCGGGGCCAGTATCCTCTCGACGGCGACACCGCCGGAGGTGCAGAGACATCTCCCGCCCTCGGCGTCGGTGACCGAGTCGTACCTCTCCGGATACAGGGGCTCCCCGTCCATGCCGATGTGGAACCATCCCTTCCCGTCCCTGACGGCCGCGACGCCTTCGCGGTATCCCCTGACCTCGCGGAACCACCTGTTGTGGAGGAGGTCCCCGAAGTCCGTCACGAAGGTGGCGCCGACCCCCTCGACGGCTACAGGGGCCACCCCGTCCCTGAAATCGCCCGCCCAGTCGTATGTCCGGCCGTACACCGGATAGCCGTCGGCGCGGACGTGGCGGAAATACCCGCGGGAGTCGACGAGGAGGCTCTTGCCGTCGCTCGGGGGGCCCGCCCACACGATGTCGCCGGGGGCGGAGAACCTCACCTCGGGGAGGGGACCTGAGGGCGGGAGGACGACCCTGCGGGGAGGGGATGCGGGGGAGATGTCCGCCGCGGGAAGGGGGCCGGCATAAGGGTGCTCCTCCCCCTCCCACACCACGTACGTCTCCTCCCCCCGCCTGCACACCAGGATCCCGTCCAGATAGGATATCCACCGGTCGGAGGGGAACCTCCCGACGGTACCGCCTACGAGCTGGGCGACGAAGAGGTCGTGGCTGACGCAGAGCGTCAGCACGCCCTCCCGGGACAGGAAGGGGAGGATGACGTCCATCATCCTCCGGACGCACTCCTCCAAGGGGTGCCATCCCTCTATGGGACGGCCGGAGAGGTTCCCGAGGACGGCGGTGGTGCCCGGCTCCCGGTACACGTGACCGGCGTAGCCGTCGAGGTACAGGGCGGTGCCGTAGCCCCCGACCTCCTCCCTCCTCTCCACGGGGAGGTCCCTCCCGAGGCCCTCCGCGACGGAGACGCAGGTGGAGACGCAGCGGGAGACGGGACTGGAGGAGAGGGAGACGTCGTAGCCCCTCAGGAGGGTACCGAGGATGCGGGCGTCCTCCCTCCCCCTGTCGGTGAGGTCCGTGACGCCGATGCCGTCGGAGTCCCTGAGGAAGTGGGCGGGGCGCTCCGCATGCCTGACGAAGGCGACGCAGGAGTCCCAGACGTGCTCCCCGAGGTCGGAGGTCCAGCGGGGGGTCCCCGGAGGGGACGCCTCCTCCGGGACTCTATACACGGGCGAGAACGTCCCGTCCTCCGCGAGGACGCCGTAGACGCCGTCCCTGTCGATCACGTTCAAGCCTCCGGAGGACGTCTTTTCCATGGGGGAGGCTATGGGGAGGATGGTTTAAAGAGTGGTGCCATCGGATGGGGAGGACTTCCCCATCCTCCTCCGCAGACGGTCCTCCGTATCGGAGATGGTCTCGAGGATCCCGTTGCAGACGGGGCACATGAAGATCCTCATCCCGCCGAAACGGCCCGTCTCGAAGCATCCCACCGTGTTGTCCTCCACGTACTTCTCCCTCAGGGCCCTCCGGTAGCCCTCCGGGTCGTCCTCGTAGTCCACCATGGAACGGAACCTCTCCGTGAGGGAGCGCATGCTGTCCGCGTACTCGCCCACGGTCATCCCGTCGCCGAAGGCGGAGAAGAAGGCGCCGAGGACGTCCCGCTCGTAGGCGGTGAGGGGGATCCCGTCCGCGTCGGCAGACCTGTACCGGTCTATGTCCCAGGAGGAGAACGTACGGAGGAACTCCCCGTCCATGAGGACGAAGAGGTAGTCCCTGTTCTCCAGGGCGAAGGAGATGTCGCGGGAGGCCCTGGCACATCCGTCCAGGAAGTCCCTCATGACCGCCTTCTCGCGCCCGGTGGGGACGGCCCGCGCATGTACGTCGGCCAGGAAGCGGAGGCGGCGGTCGGAGGCCACGATGCTGTCGAAGTCGGCCTCGGCGTTCCGCCTCACGAAGTCGTTGAACTGCTCCACGGTGCGGCCGCATACGTAGCACTCCATGCCCAGGGGGGAGAGGGGGCCCGTCTCCTCGCGCAGGTCGCGGAAGTACTCCTCGCGGACGGCCCTCCGGCGGCGGTCCATCTCCTCGGAGACGGCCTCCAGACGGCGGTACCCCTCGGGATCCCGCCCTCCGTCCTTGGACAGACGGGCCTTCATGCGGCCGTATTCCTTCTGCAGTTCGATGTCGTTCATCCGGGAGATGTCTGCCTCATCCATGGAGACGTCTAGGGGAACGGGGATTTTAATGGATGCCCGCGTTGTATTTATAAACGGTATTTAAACAGTTTAAAAATACGGAGAGATCGTCAGAACCCTTGTCACAGTACGATGTAGTGGAGGATTATGTCCTCGTAACGTCCGTCCTTCGTGCGGAAACCGCCGGGGACAGTGCCCAGTTGGGAGAACCCCATCTTCCTGTAGAGGGCGAGCGCGGGGGCGTTGGTGGCCACGACGGCGTTGAACTGGATTATGCGGAACCCCTTCTCCCGGGCCGTCTCCTTGGAGTCGGCCACGAGGAGGCTCCCCACATGTCTCCCGCGGACGTCGGGACGGACGGCGTAGCTGCAGTTGGCGATGTGCCCGCAGCGGCCGACGTTGTTGGGGTGGAGGATGTAGAGCCCCAGGACCTCGCCGGTGTCGGTGTCGGCGGCGACGCCAGTGTACGACTGGGATTGGAAGAACTCCACGGCCTCGGGCACGGTGAGGGTCTCCTCCTGGGGGAAGGCGTCGCCTTCCTCGACGACGGAGTTCCAGACAAAGGCCGCCTGCTCCGCGTCGGAGGGACGGAAGGACCTTACTTCGATGGACATGATGTGACGGGGAGGAGGGAGGATGGCTTAAATGTAGCCTCGGCGGGAGGGGTGTTCGAGGACCTCGAGGGTGACGGAGAACCTGCACCCGCAGACGCATTGGTAGACCTCGACATGCGCCCCGTCCTCGTCCCGGCAGGACTTGAGGTCAGAGGTGTCGCGGCCGCCGCAGAAGGGACAATCGTATTGGATGATGACCATGCGCGGGTCATCGGACCCCATGGGTAAATAATTGTATCCCCACCTGTCGGCACATGTCGCGGATCCCAGAGATATGGATGTGTGTCAAAAAATATTATACGGATTGTAGAGGCTGTGTGGACCGTTGAAAGAACCCATTCAATACGGCAGCTCCAGTTCGAGAATGCACCTTGTACGACATTTTTCGAAGACGCCGTCCATGTGATGCTTAAAATCCTCCCCAAGGGGCCCGTTTATCGACATTCCTGAAAACGAGAGCACAGGTCATGGAGATCCATCGACATCCGGAGGATTGGAATCTATGTCCTCTATGGTCCTGCCCATCATGGTGATCAACTGCACTACGAGGGCGTTACCCATGCAGAAATACCTCTGTCTGTCGGTCATTCCCGTGTCCGTCCAATCATCCGGGAATCCGTTGAGACGTTCGCATTCCTTGGGGGTTATCCTGCGGTACTCCCCCGACCTGGGGTCCAGGACGAGATGGCTCGACCTGTTCCTCGTCCCTTCGGAGGTGAGCATGGTACGGCCCGCACGGTCCAGGATGTCCGGGAAGGGGATCGCCCCTTCTTTATAGTAGTAGAGGGAACCGTCCTTGTGGTGCCTCTCCTCGGATTTAGCCCCTTTCATATACCTCCATTTCTCAAGGTCCTCCCCTCTGACGAAATACTTGTCCTCGGCATCGTCCTGCAGGACGGACCCCAGTGTCGCGAACGCCCCATCGTAGTCTGGGACAGTCTCGCGGGTGTATACGTCGTACCCCGTCATGACACCTGCGTTGAAGAAAGTGGCCTTGAACTCCTTGGACATGGCCACCAGGTCGCCGCACCTCCTCTCCGAGACCGATATTCCCTTGACCTTCTTCTGCACGACCTCCTTTCTGACGGGGAAGGTCCTGGCGAAGAAACCCTTCTTCGACAAGATGGATTCGTGATTCTCCTCGGACATCGCCTTTGCGAAAGGCGTATCGTCCCTGCAGGCGAATATGAACGTCCTCCTCCTTCTCTGCTGAAGACCGTATTCGGCGGCGTTCACCACCCTCCATTCCACATAGTAGCCGTCATCGGCCAGACAACGCAGGATTATGCCGAAGTCACGTCCCCTCTGGTTCACCGGGGAACGGAGGAGGCGGTCCACGTTCTCGAGGAGGACATATCTCGGCCTCCTCAACTTGATTATGTCATGTATGTTCCACCAGAGGACCCCTTTCTTCCCCTCGATGCCGCGGGCGTTGGTACTCGCCACGGAATAGTCCTGACACGGGAAACCCCCGGTCAGGAGGTCGTGGTCCGGCACCTCCCTCCACACCTTGTCGATGTCCTCGTTGACGTTTACGGAACCTGTTCCCCTGAAATGACTGTCATAACAATCGAAGGCGAACTGGGTCTTGCTTCCGGGCTCCCACTGGTTCGCCCATACGGTCCGGAAGGCCGGGGAAGCCCTCTCCAGACCTACACGGAGCCCGCCTACACCGGCGAAAAGCTCTACGACCCTGATCTCTCCCTTCATCGGGACCCCCATGATCCTCGGGATTATTAAATTAGATCTGCATTATCCCGGGACTTGGGATGTTTCCCGAGGGCGAATCCGACACGCTGTACGGCGGACGGGAGGTCCTTCCCGATCTCACATTCCCAGACGGTCACCACAGTCCAGCCGTCAGACTCCAGCGATGCGATGTTCCTACTGTCGCGCTCGACGTTCCTTTCGAACTTGGTCCTCCAGAAATCGACGTTGGACTTGGGCAGAGGAAGATTGCACACGGGACACCTGTGCCAGAAACATCCGTTGACGAAGACCGCCACCTTCCTTCCGGGATATGCGATGTCCGGCCTCCCGGGGACCTTCCATTGGAGGCGGTATCCTCCGAGACCCGCCTCGCACAGGGCCTTCCTGAGGACGAGTTCCGGCCTCGTGTCCCGACCCTTGTTGGACCTCATCGAACGCGACGTGCTCTCCTTGACGGGTACCGGTTCCCTCCCGTCGCGAAGATATCCTTCCGACATACGACCTCCCGTAGTGAATCGGTATTAATACATGACACCATCGTACCCCTTACGATATCCGTGGGGACAGACCGATGAGAGAGGGGACCACCGACAGGAAAGGGCCTCGGTACGACAAGAAGGACCGTAAATCCATATTGAGGCATGCCGCGAAACTGACGGGACATATGTTGTCGGACTTCGAGGAGATGGACATGGACTCGTCCCCGGTACATGTGAAAGGGTATTTCGGTCAGGCCCTCGAGACCCTGTACTTCGACATAGATAACAACAACAGCCCCCTCCCCGACTTCCCAGAGGCCGGGATCGAACTGAAGAGCACCCCCATGAAAGAGACCCGGAAAGGACTGGTCTCCAAGGAAAGACTGGTCCTGGGAATCATCGACTACATGGCGGTGAAGAACAAAGGATCGTGGCACGACGTCTTCGAGAAGAAGAGCGGCGACCTTCTGATAGTGTTCTACAGATACGAGAGCGACAGGCCGTTCTACCAGTTCGAGGTCGTGAAGGTCGTCGAATGGACATTCCCCGAGGAGGACCTCCGCATCATCAAAGAGGACTGGGACAGGATCGAACAGTACATCCTGGAAGGCAGGGCGGAAGAACTGTCGGAAGGTCTCACCAACTACCTTGCGGCATGTACGAAGGGTGCAGGCCACGGGAAGGACATGAGGATACAGCCGTTCTCCGACAAGATGGCGAAACAGAGGGCCCTCTCCCTGAAACAATCCTACGTGAACAGGATATTCGAGGAATCCACAGACCTCTCCGAGATCGTCGGAGAGGAGAATCTGGACGACCGTAAGGGCCCTGCGGAAAGGATACATGCCGACTCCCAGAGCATATTCGAGGAACCATGGGATGTATCGACGACTTTCGAGGACGCCGTGGTGGGAAGGATGTCGAAGTTCGTCGGGAGGAGATGCGTCGAGATAGAGGACATGACCGGCACGGTCAACACCGAATCGAAATCGTACTATGCGATGCTGGCAAGACACATGCTCGGGATCAGGACCAGGGACATAGAGGAGTTCCGGAATGCGGACATCGTCATGAAGACCGTACGCCTCGACACAAGGGGGAGGTCGAGGGAGAGCATGTCGTTCCCGCACTTCGATTACAAGGAGATCGTCGGTCAAGACTGGGAGGACTGCGACTTCCACGAACAAATCGACAAGAAATTCTTCTTCGCGGTGTACCAGATGTGCGATGCGGAAAACAAGGACAAACGTGCGGCGAGGTTCCTCGGGTCGTTCTTCTGGACGATGCCGTACGAGGATATGGAGGAGGCCCGGAAGGTGTGGGAGAGGGCGAGGGACGCCGTCGCAGAAGGAAGGTACGACGAACTTCCGAAGGAGTCCCAGTCGTATGTGTCCCACGTCAGACCGCATGGACGCGATTCGAGCGACACGATCGAGGGGCCGGACGGGAAACAGCATGTGAAGAAATGCTTCTGGCTTAACCGCGACTACATAACAGGTATTGCGAGAAGACTGATGCGGCCATGAGCAGATCTGACCGGATTGCCCATCGCCTCTCTAAAACAATAAATATTATTTTCAACACGTGTAAGAAGATTTTTTCTCTGAACGAATAGAGATTTAACTTGAGTTTTAAATCCGACATGTCCAGTACTCACAGACAATCTTACAATAGTCGGCAATTATGACTCGCGTTTGAACATCTCCCTATCAACCGAAATTCCCGACTTTGAGCTACATCATTCCGAGGGTTCCGCGATAGGCAGCTAATCGGGATCGTCCACACCGAACAGGGAGAATATCCCGCGTACGCGCTTGGTACGTTCCGTACGCACGCGTACCCCTCTGTCGTCGACGATCTTGTACGTACCTGCCGACAGCAGCATGTTCTCCACGGTCAATCCTTCGATCCCCGACGCGGACACTATGCGCCGCATCCTCACGCGGATCATCAACGCCAGGAACTTTATGACCTAAATTCTGCGTGTGTCGGTAATTGAAACCCTTTTCATATCTTGTTCTTCAGATGTCTGGCCATGGTGGATCGAGGGTATTTTATACTATTACTTTCATACAGTTTATGGTAAGTAAATCATGTCCAGGCCACGCGAAGGAGACGGTATAAAACGCACTATCCGCAGAAGAGGCGACAAACTATACGCCTATGAGATCACATCCAAGATGGAGAATGGCAAGAAAGTGACCGTTTCCAACTATCTCGGACGCGTGGATCCCGAGACGAACGAACTCATGGAGAAGATTCCCGAAAAATCTGCTGAACATCGCAAAAAAATCGCGGAACAGAGGGACATCAGGATCCTGGAGGACATCGTCATCGGAGACTACGGAGGAGTGTACCTCCTTGACAACATCCAGAAGAGGATACATCTCGGGGAGGACCTCAATGCATGTTTCGGTGGCGTATCCAAGAACATGATCGCGATAGCGACATCCCTCATCCAATGCAACGGCGTGTTCGATTCCGTCGAAGGCATGATGCACCGCACTTGGACAAGAAGATACTACGACATCGTCGGGACGTTGGATTCCGGTACGTTGTCCCGTATGACCAAGGAGATAGGTACGAAGGCTGAATGCAACATCGAAGCGTTCTTCGAACGCAGAGTCAGGCGTGGCAGCGGATTAGTGGCATGGGACACCACGACCGTAGGATGCCATACCGACATGGACTGGATGGCAGAATATGTGATCGACAACAAGGACAACGAACCGATGAAACAGGTGAAGATCGGTCTCGCAACCGATATGCGCGGTGTACCGCTGATGTATCGCCATTATGCAGGTAACGTATCCGACATGGATACGGTGAGGTTCCTGGCCAATGATATCGAATCATATGGCAGGAAGGATGCCATGTTCGTCATGGACAGAGGATTCTGTTCCGGTTGGAATGTCAGGTTCATGCTGTCCAACGGCCACAGGTTCGTCATTCCCGCAACTACATCCAGCAAGGCCGTGAAGAGGTTGCTCACACAGTTCAACAAGTCGAAGGATGTCGTGGATATGGAACACGAGGGTCACATGTACCGCGTGTGGAAAACGGAGATCGGAATATGTGAGGCCAAGGGTCGTACCAAAGCGGATGGTGAACAGGCATACATGTTCACCACGGACGAGGATGACAATCACGGTTCAGAGGGAAGGTTCACGGCATACGTATGCTATGACAGCAAGAAGTTCTCCGATGAGGTACAGTCACACAAGAGGATGATCAACGATCTGTTGAACATCGCCAAAGGCATAGATGCCAAGGATCCCGTCAGCGTATTCAGATCGAAGGCCGGAAAGGCGGCGAAGCACTTCGATATCGAAGCGGACGGTCGCAAGCTGAGCATATCTGTAAAACAGAACTCCGAATCTTTTGAGACGAACAGGGCGGGATTGTTCGTAATGTTGTCTTCGAAGGACCTTGATTGGCATACGGTGATGCGCGCATATGATGCAAGGAGATTGACCGAACAGGTTTTCGACCGCAAGAAAGGGGAGTCCAAGAGATTCCACACCTCCGATAAGGCTACCATGAAAGGTAGGGAGTTCCTGTTGTTCCTCGATCTTGTGATCAGATGCGAGATGTCCGCCGAGATAAGGGAGGCGAAGTTGGAGAGGCCGATGACCGTCGAATCCGCCATATCGATGGCGGATTGCGTACAGGCCCGCGAGTACAATTCCGTCAGGATGATCCGTGAGATCGACAGGAAGGAGAGGGAGATCTTCAGGACGTTCAAGGTCCCGATACCCAAGGAGGTACTGACCGGACAGTTGATCTTCGATCCTTCCGCAGATGGATGAGGGCGCCACTGCCCCTCCCCCAAGGGGCCTCTTCAGGCCCCGTGGGAATTACTTACACGCGCAGAATTTAGGCTGCAAGGTCACTCCGTCCCCTTCGTAGGCATCCGCATAGCCGAGTTTGGTGTCGTTGATTACTCTGAGGAAATCCCTGTGTCCGTACGGATTGCCGTCGTACATGAGTTTCTTCATCACGGCCTCGCTTACCCTGTATCTCTCCAGATCCACATCGGGTTCGAGTACATCCCTCAGGGGAATATGGCCGTCCGTACCGCGTGGTACCGGGGGACAGGTGGAACCGAGGTGGCTGAGCAGTATCGTCCTCGCCCTGTTCTGGGGGAGACCGAATTTCGTTAGATTGGTGTCCGCCCATCTCGATTCGTAGCCTATGTCACCCAAGGCATCTATCCAGTCCTGGAATTCGGCCATGAACCTCTTGGAATGAATGTTGGGAACGTTCTCCATGACCAGCCATTCTGGTCTTACCCTCCGTATCTGGTCCAGCAGGCTCCACACCGCCGAGGATGTAGTTCCCGAACCTGCACCCATTCCTCCGAGCCTGCCGCTCTTGGAAAGTGCCTGGCAGGGGAAGGAATAGGTCAGGATGTCACAATCGGGAATCTTCACTCCGGGACGGGTTATGTCCCCGATGTTCCTAGATGGATTCCAACCGTTCCCGGAATTGATGGCATCGTAGGCGGCGATAGCCCTCGGATCTATTTCCGCCGTACCGACAATCTCGTATGGAATCGGTTTCCCGTCCTCCTCTGTAGTTCTCAGGGCCATTGATTGTGCGCCTATGCCCGAGAATGCCTCGAAGACCTTGAACGGTTTCCCGTCCTTTGAGTTCCGGCTTTTGATGGGTCTTCTTTTGAACATTATCACATCCTCCCGTATGACCTTGCGATTACACTGGGATAGAACCTGTACTGCGGGTACGAACAGAACCCGGAATAACCGTAGGCTCCCGTGAACTCCCCCAGACCGTTCCATACTATGAATTCCTCCAGCCAGGGCGAGTTGTTGGTGTATTCGGTCATGAACAGGGAGAGGCCGTACATCTCCCCGTAGAATTCCAGCAGGTACATCATTTCCCCTCCCAGTCGTCGAATCCGTAGTCCAGTTCCATATCCGTGATATCGAATCCGTAATCCTCGGATTCTTCCTTCCTCTTCACTTGTTTATTTCATGTCGGAACTCGCGACTATAACATCCTAGCCTTATAATATCAAAAAACCTTTCCGTCTGTATGCGTGTCGTAGAGCTTTTTGCCGGTGTCGGAGGTTTCCGTGTCGGTTTAGAAGCCGCATCCAAAGACTTTTATCAAACAATCTGGGCCAATCAGTGGGAGCCAGGGACTGTAAAGAAGCAGTTTGCATTCAGATGCTACGACTCTCATTTTACTGAGGGCACCAAGGTAAACGCAGACATCAATACTGTATTGGATCAGGTTCCCGAACACGATTTTCTCGTAGGCGGGTTTCCCTGCCAGGACTATTCCGTCGCAAGTACCGGTGCAAAAGGCATTGTCGGAAAGAAAGGAGTCCTCTGGTGGGCCATAAACAGCATAGTCGAGAAAAGAAAACCCAGATATCTTTTCCTCGAAAATGTAGACAGGCTGGTCAAATCGCCGACAAAACAGCGCGGAAGGGATTTCGGAATAATCCTTAGATGTCTGGCCGATCAGGGATATTATGTCGAATGGCGCGTAATCAATGCGGCGGATTACGGTATGCCGCAGAAAAGAAGAAGGATTTTCATATTTGCGGCCCGCAACGATCAGGATTTCGTCGGAAAACTCAAAAACAAAAACCCCGAGCAAATCGTTTCCGAAGATGGCCTTTTCGCCAGGACTTTCCGCATTACTCCTGAATTCGCGGAGAAAACGCTCCATGAATACAACATTTCAAAGGATGATTATCCGGAACTGACCGACATTTCGGACAACTTTGCCGCACCGTTCAGCAGATGCGGCGTGATGCGCGATTACAAAATATATACCCGGGATTTCGAGGTCGATTATTCCGGACCCAAGGAAATACTTGGTCAGAAACTCGATTCTGGTGTGGAAGAAAAGTATTACCTCCCGGAGAACCGCATACCCGATTGGCAGTACCTCAAAGGATCTAAGAAACTCATACGTACTGCTCCGGACGGTTCCGAATATAACTATGTCGAAGGAAAAATACCCTTCCCAGACAGGCTCGATATCGCTGGCCGTACGATGCTGACATCCGAAGGGACATTGAACAGGTCGTCGCATCTGATTGAGGACCCACAGACAAAAAGGCTACGGATTCTGACACCGAGGGAATGCGAAAGGTTGAACGGGTTCCCCGATGACTGGACCGCGGGAGTTATGACGGAAAGACAGAGGTATTTCTGCATGGGGAACGCACTGGTTGTCCCGATTGTGACCCGTGTGGGTCTGATGCTGAAGGAAATCGAGGAGGAATCCGAATGATTGATCTTGCCCAAACGGACATCCCTCCATCAGAATACTCCGAGTTCAAGGAATTGTGCAACAACCTCTATCGTTTCGTTGCTAACGAAGAACACGCCAATCTGTTCAGGTTGATGGGCGAATTCCCCGAAAAGACCTATCCGAGATTCAATAACGCACTCAACATCCTTCTGAACAATTCCTGTCTTGTCAACGGTTCTAAAGGATTCAGAATCGGCAACCCTCCTGAATTCAAAGAGGAGGAAAACGAGGACACCGAGGAGAGAATGGCGGACGATAAACATCTGATGCGTATGGAATATGTCCGCGAGGTCGATGAAAGGACGTATTCCCTATTATCCAATCAACCGTTCTATACTCCGGCTTGTGTCGTTGAAAACGCTATCGACGCTATGGGTAAAGGTACATCCAAAACGATATTGGATGCTTTCTTCATCAAAGATGTGGACATAAGCGAGTTGGAACGGATTTACAAGGCGGAAACCGAGAAGACCATTCTGAAGTTCAGTCAGCGTTTTTCCATAGACAAAACCGATGACAGACTGTTCGGCCAGTATAATCTGTCCTCTAATGTTTTCATCTACCTATTCAACAGATCTGTTGCATATTACCGTCTGTTCTTCGTGAACTTCGATCCGGGTTACGGCGACATTACGGAACGCATATTCCCCCTGGTGGAAAGCGATACGCTGGAAGTCAGCCGTACGCCTAATTCAGAAGATACGATTAACCTGCACGAACGTGCGATGGAGTATATCAAAAGCTATCAGGCACGCTATGGAACGAATCCGAAATCGTTCGTATCCGCACTGCTAGCCCTAATCAACAACATTTCGATTAAGAAATCCCGTGTCAAGGAGATTTACAGACAATATTCCGGGACTCACGAATCCGAATTCCCCTCCGAAAACGAGTGGATTTTTATTTTCGATGAATTCGTCGAAGCCTCGGGCCGCGTCAAATATCTCTCCCATGACAATATCCAGGCAGTACGTGCAATCCTTCACGACATCAAAGAACTCAATTACGGCATATCGGTAGAAAAAATCTTCAAGACACACGAAGAAGACCTTCGTGCCTACTTTATTGACACTTACGAAGAGCTACAGGATTTCATCCGCAAATACACGACATACAAGCTTTACAAAGGCCGTGTCTTAATCAGGGGAACACTGAAGGAAGCGGTCGAGAATTTTGTGGGAGACATTCAGGTTTATGATTACAATCGTTTGGTAAACCTGTATGCCAGAAGGTGCGGGGGACCTGCAAAACTAGTGGAACCCATTCTGAAGAATCTCGATATGAATCTGTTCGTCAACGAGAATCCTCTGACCGAAGAAGAGGAAAAGACACTGGTTGACAGATTATCAGAATACGAGTGGGTGACCAAAGAGAATGCGAAATCGATATTCTCGGATCTCTACAATCTCGAAGACAAGTTCACCGAGATCAATATGCACAAACTGGGTTTCACGCCCTTGCAGGAAATCTACTACCGTAGCAAATATTCCTCGTTCGCGGAGTGCATACTTGAAAACGAATTCACCGGCGAAGAAATCTACGTCGATAGCAAGAAATTCCAACAGAAAATGGATAACCGCACATTCTCGATGGAAGTGGAATGTCTCGAAAGATACCTCCATTGGATTCCCGTCTCCAAGTACAGATACATAAACCTGGACTCGCCCCGTTACAAACAATTCGCATCCATTCTTGTCCAGTACAGGAACAGGATAATCGAGTTGTGCAAACAGCAGTTCGTTACCCCGTATTCGCTGAAGAACATGACCGTCGGCATTCCCGAAATAGACGATGACGATTACGATCTGGCATTCTACGATGCCATGTTGATTGCATCGCAGGCTAACCACCAGACTTTAGCCAGGCATCGTTTCTACTTCATCCCCACCGACGCGACCAGTTTCAACCCGACCGCACCCGAATTCATCCGTTATCTTGTGTACAACAACGACGGAACGGCATCCGTGGCCGAATTACAGGACAT
>ENA-UEQL01002077-UEQL01002077.1-human-gut-metagenome-genome-assembly--contig:-NODE-2077-length-13519-cov-9.506398_pt1 | contig 13519 bp, 12 predicted proteins | sample MGYA00242905_ERZ507926 | MGnify/ENA primary metagenome ERZ507926 (study PRJEB26167, sample SAMN06115531) | human gut metagenome | host: Homo sapiens | place: China:Henan | collected 2015-09-09...
CGGTGATGGGTTCGGCCTGTGTGTTATTGCGTAAAGCGTCGTAGTTCCAAAGAATATCGGGATACACCGTGTAAGCCTTTCCTTCCTCGGGAAGGATGAATTCCGATACGGAACGTTTGAAAAATGGCGTTTCTGCCACCTCTACATGCAGGCGGGCGTCTTTTACGGGGCTTGTGATTTGTATTGAGATTCCCGATTTGGGATTCCCCAGCGCGCTTTTTTCCGTGGGGGCTACGATAAGGGTGTCCGTAGTGGCTGTGGAGAGAATCAGGGAAGGGAAGATGTTTCCCCCTAATTCGTCATTCAGTTCAAACGTGGTGGAGGGGAAGATTTTATCACGCAGGTGGAAGAATGCTACCGTAAGTCCTCCGGCCAGAATCAGGAGGGCCAGAATCCATATTATGCGTTGGGTTGCGCCGCGGCCTATTTTAATGACTACCATATCACGTTTGTTTTTTATCTTTTTGCGAATTTACGAGAAAAAGATAGAAGTTGTGTGGTTTTGCATCAAGAGAAATGCGGTTGCTCTCTTCCTAAGAGAGCGACAACGGTTGCAAATTTATTGAAAATCTATAGATTCGACAAATAAACATTAATAAAAGTTTGCCAAACCGTTACTTTTTGTTTGAAAAACACAAATAAAGCCTCCTTGGAAAGCACGTAGAAATGCCAATATGACAAAGGTTGTCGCTCTCTTAGGAAGGGAGAGATAAAAAAGAATGATTTGCCGAAATGCAAATTTTACCGGAATAGAATGAAGGTTACGGTTTTATTAACGTGTTTTTTAGTATAGTATTCATATAAAATAAAACGATTATGAGAAGAAGTTTACTAACTATTGCTGCTGCTTGTATGTGGTTTGCGGGTACGAACGTTATGGCTATGGGAGCTCCAGTGCGGAGAATTTCGGCGAATGGCTTGACCTATATCATAACGAAAAGGAAAAGCGCCCTGTCTGCCTTTCCGAATACGGCGGCGGTGGGGCAATTTCGCAGCACAAGGACAATGTGAATTGGGAAAGCGATATAGACCCTGTCGGAGTACGGCATTATGAGAACTATCAGTCGCAGCTGCACGAGATATTGTGGAAACAATTCTCGGTCAGAAAGTACCTATGGGCTGAATTTATATGGTGTATGTCCGTCAAACTCCTCCCCCACGAACTTATGCATCCAACGGGCTTGATACTCCTTGATAGAATCGCGCTCCGCCGTCTGCGCCTGTATCTCCATATCGGTACAATGGCGAGCCATCTCTTCCAATTCCTCAAGCGACCAACTCTCGCCTTTGCCGCTCAAGATATACTTATCGAGCAGGCGATGCACCAGCATATCGGGATAGCGTCGGATAGGCGAAGTGAAATGGGTGTAGTGGGAGAACGCCAGACCATAATGCCCGATATTGTGCGTTGAATAGACCGCCTTTGCCATAGCACGCACCGTAAGTATCTCTATCACTTGCGGTTGCACCTTATCGCCCATACGCTTCTTAAACTCGCCCAGTTCTTTCAGTTTGTCCTTATCGGGTTTATCGTGGATACGATAGACAAACGGTTTCTTGCCGACCATAGTGGCTACGGTGCGATTGGCAAGCAGCATAAACTCTTCTATCAGGTGATGCGCATCGTTGGGTTTCTCAAAATAGATGTCTATCGGTTCGCCCTCCTCGTCTAAGCGGAAATGCATCTCGTCCTGCTCCAAGTAGAGCGAGCCTTCTGCGAAACGCTTACGGCGCAAGCATTTGGCTACATCGTTGAGCGTCAGGATAGCCTCCACCAAAGCGGGGGCATACTCTTTCTCCGCCTTGCCCTCAATAATCTGCTCTGCCTCATCGTAGTTAAGACGCGCATTGGAGCAAATCACGGTGCGGCATAGTTTGGCTTTCTTCACCTCGCCCTCGGGCGTCATCGAAAAGATAACCGACATACAGAGTTTTTCCTCGTTCGGGCGAAGCGAGCATAGAAAATTGCACAACTCCTCCGGCAACATCGGATCAACATGGTCCACCAGATAAACGCTCGTTCCACGGCGATACGCCTCGTCGTCAATATCCGAACCGGGCTTCACATAGTGGGTTACATCGGCTATGTGAACACCTATCTGCAACAAGCCGTCGTCGGTATGAGCGAACGACAGGGCATCATCAAAATCTTTGGCGTCAGCGGGGTCGATAGTGAAAGTAAACACATCCCGCATATCACGCCTACGCAATATCTCTTGTTCTTGTATCATCAGATGTGGTAGCAACAAAAATCGTGCTAAAATAGATTATAGAGCCGATAAAGATATACAAAAAAGGTTGACTCACAACGGAATCAACCTCTCTTGCATATCACTATTTATTAACCTTTGATAGGACTGTACTTCGGCACAAGGGCTTTCATAATCGACCAAGCAATCAGATAAGCCAAACCGCAGAAGCAGAACATAATAAAATAGCCTGCGGGTTTACCCGTGAAACCGAGGAATTGGAATGCATCGCCTGCGGTCTCCGCATAGGTAAAGAGTTTACCGGCGGTCTTTTGGATAATCATCGAACCGATACCGCCTGCCATAGCACCGATACCCGTGATGGTAGCGATGGTTGATTTTGGGAACATATCGCCTACGGTAGAGAACAGGTTGGCAGACCAAGCCTGGTGTCCTGCACCTGCCAAGCCAATCAAGATAGCGGGCCACCATGCGCTAAACGCACCGAGCGGCTGAGCCAACAAGGCTACCATCGGGAAGAAAGCAAAGAGCAACATCGACAGCATTCGGCCGCTATACGGCTCCATACCGCGTTTCTCTACAAACAACTTAGGCAGATAACCGCCGAAGATAGAGATAACGGTAACGATAGCATAGAGGGTAAAGATAAGGGCTTGTCCCATAGGACTCGAAGCCTTGTAGCCGAACTGGTTTTGGAAGTACGACGGTGCCCAGAAAAGGAAGAACCACCATACACCGTCGGTAAAGAACTTACCGGCGATAAACGCCCAAGTCTGCTTATAGCCGAAGCACTTATACATCGGGATGGCCTTCTCCTCGGTAGCGGACTGTGCCTTGTCGCCTGCCGCCTCAGCAGCATCGTCCTGGTGGATATATGCCAATTCGGCAGCATTCACATGCTTGCTTTTCTCTGGCTTGTCGTACATAAACTGCCAGAAGAACATCCAAATAAAACCGAGCGCACCAATGATGATAAACGCCATCTCCCAACCTAAGTGCTTAGCCAAAGGCGGGATGCAGAGCGGTGCAGCCAATGCGCCTACCGACGCACCTGCATTGAAAAGCGAGGTGGCAAAAGCACGGTCTTTCTTAGGAAAATACTCTGCCGTAACCTTGATAGCAGCGGGGAAGTTGCCCGCCTCACCAAGCGCCAAGATTCCTCGGCATAGCAGGAACAGATAGACCGAAGTGGTCGCCACGGCTAAGGCTACATTCGACCCTGCCTCTACGGCACGCATAGCCTCTACACTGCCTAAGCCTTCGATATGCGCGGTAGCCCAACCGCAAGCCGCATGCATACATGCGCCTGCCGACCAAACACCGATGGCAATCATATAGCCCTTCTTGGTGCCCATCCAATCGACGAACTTACCTGCGAACAAGCAAGCGATAGCATAGAATATAGAGAACAGACTGGTGATGGTACCATAGTGGTCATCAGTCCAGTGGAATTCCGGTTTGATAAACTCCTCGTAGGTGAGGGATAGAACCTGGCGATCAAGATAATTAATGGTAGTAGCCACAAAGAGCAGCGAGCATAACCACCAACGCCAGTTGGTCATAAGTTTTGTTTGTGTTGACATAGATGTGTTTTTAGAAACCTCCCCACCCTCCTAATATATAAGGAGAGGCGGGGACGGTTTGGTATTACTTATCGAGCGGCCTTGATTACCTCAAGACACTCTTTGCATTTGTTGGTGATATATGCCCAGTCGGCAGCGGCAATCACCTCTTTGGGGAACAACTTAGAGCCCATTCCCACGCAGTAAACACCTGCTTTGAACCATTTTTCGAGGTTCTCTTTCTCAGGTGCCACACCGCCGGTAACCATAATCTTCGACCACGGCATCGGGGCTTTGAGACCCTTCACCATATTCGGACCATAGACATCGCCGGGGAACAACTTAGTAAGGTCGCAACCGAGTTCTTGCGCTTTGCCGATCTCCGATACCGTACCGCAACCCGGGCAGTAAGGGATCAGACGACGGTTGCACACCGGTGCAATCTCGGGGTTGAACAACGGACCTACCACAAAGCAGGCACCCAGTTGGATATAGAGCGCAGCCGTAGGTGCATCTACTACAGAACCTACACCGAGAGCCAACTCGGGGCATTCCGTAGCAGCCCACTTAACCAACTCACCGAATATCTCGTGTGCAAAATCACCACGGTTGGTAAACTCGAAAGCACGAACACCGCCCTCGTAGCAAGCCTTTACCACATTCTTGCAGAGAGCCAAGTCCTTGTTGTAGAAGACAGGTACCATGCCCGTCTCACCTATCTTGGCCATTACAGCCAACTTATCAAACTTTGCCATAATTATCTATTGCTTTATGATTATCGTTGTACACGGCCATTGGCGTTACCTCCGGCAAGAGCCTCTACTTCCTCTACCGAAACGAGGTTGAAATCGCCGTTGATAGTATGTTTCAGTGCGCTGGCAGCCACAGCAAACTCCAATGCCTCGCCTTGTGTCTTCTTGGTGAGCAAACCATGGATCAAACCGCCCGAGAACGAGTCGCCACCGCCTACACGGTCGATGATAGGATTGATCTCGTAGCGTTTCGATTGGTAGAACTCTTTGCCGTTGTAGATGAGGGCTTTCCAACCATTGAAGGTAGCCGAATAACTCTCACGGAGCGTAGAAACGACATACTTGAAGCCGAACTCTTGCTGCATCTGACGGAAGATACCTTCGTAGCCCTCGGCGTTGGTCTGACCGCCCTCTACATCTGCATCGGGCTTGAAGCCGAGGCAGAGTTGTGCATCTTCCTCATTGCCGATACATACATCTACATATTTCATCAGCGGACGCATTACAGAGATGGCTTTCTCGCTCGTCCAGAGTTTCTTGCGGAAGTTGAGGTCCACCGAAACGGTTACGCCGTGGCGTTTAGCGGCTTCACAAGCCAAGCGAGTCAGTTCGGCAGCCTTATCGGAGATAGCGGGGGTGATACCGCTCCAGTGGAACCACTGCGCACCTTCCATAATTGCATCGAAATCAAAATCGGAGGGGTCTGCCTCTGCGATAGCGGAGTGAGCACGGTCGTAGATAACCTTAGAAGGACGCATAGAAGCGCCCGTCTCGGCATAGTAGAGACCTACACGGTCGCCACCACGAGCCACAAACTCGGTATTCACGCCATAGCGACGCAATGCATTGACGGCAATCTGACCAATCTCATGCTTCGGCAGTTTGCTTACGAAATACGCATCGTGCCCGAAATTGGCGCAAGAGATAGCCACATTGGCCTCACCGCCACCCGGGATGATACGAAAACTCTCTGTTTGAATGAAACGGTCGTTGCCATTCGGTGAAAGGCGAAGCATAATCTCGCCCAATGTTACAATTTTTGCCATTGTTGATGTAAGTTTTTAATGCTTATTATGTAGTTGTTGATTCTTATCTTCTTCGCAATCTATCCGACAGCATCGGACGTTTTTCTAAACTCGTCAAACTATAAAATTCCATCTCTATAACCATATCATACGAGTCTGCAAAAGTAGGACATCTTTATTTTATAAATCTTCTATAGCCTGATTCATTAACTCTTCTTGACTTTGCTTATCATAATACTCCAATGTTACAGAACATGCAGAATAATCCAAACGAGTTATCACTAATTTTACGGAACCATTTTCTGTCTCAAAATTAGACATGAATTTGCCTCTATCCATTCTCAACTCATGCATACGACTATTATCGTCTTCCGGCTGGCCATAGCCTTGCCATTCCTCAACATCAATGGTTGGGTCTCCATATTTAGTGGTCAACATAGATTTGAGCGAAGTATAATCACCATAAAGAGAATTCCAGTTATCACGTCTTCCAATGATTACCACGACTTTCACCACCTGACCTTTCGTTGGAACAATGAGTACCATACAATCTTTATGGCCCGCAAAGTCTCCTTGCATTATCTCCACATCGTCTTGTTTCATAAGAGAAACAAAACCCTTTGCCTTCATCTGTTGCACAAATGAATTAGGCGTTCCTGTAATTTCGATTCCCTTAAATTTCATATGACCTTCTGCCATAAGTGTTGTAGTCATGATAAACACTACAAAGAGCAAAATTAATTTCCTCATGAATATAAACTTTAATTATTGGTTATTAACTCTATTATTCGCCTACCTTGTATCCGTAAGCACTTTTTTTTGCTTTCCACAAATAACATTATTTTACCAAAGAGGCAGGACAAATCTCATACTAACAATAAATAAGGGTGAGACCCGGTCAGGTCCCCCCTTATTCATTTTAGAAATTAAAGTAGTTTTTAGCGTTGTTGTAGCAAATATCCTCCACCATCTGTTGGAGGCGTGCTTTCTCGTAACCTGTGTAAGGAATCATACCATTCTCTACATCATTGCCGAGGATATTACACAGTGTACGACGGAAGTACTCGTGGCGCGGGTAACTGAGGAAGGAACGGCTATCGGTGAGCATTCCTACAAAACGGCTCAGCAAACCGAGGTTAGAGAGTGCCATCATCTGCTTCTCCATACCATCCTTTTGGTCGAGGAACCACCAGCCCGAACCGAACTGAATCTTACCTGCTACAGAGCCGTCTTGGAAGTTGCCCAACATAGTGGCAATCACCTCATTAGCGCAAGGATTGAGGTTGTAGAGGATAGTCTTTGCCAATTTGCCCTCCATATTCATCTCATCGAGGAAGTGCGCCATGGCTTTTGCCGTAGTGAACTCACCAATCGAGTCGAAACCGGTGTCTGCACCGAGCAGTTGGAACATCTTGGTATTGTTGTTGCGGATAGCCCCGTAGTGGTACTGCTGCGTCCAACCGGCTGCATAGTCCATCTCCGCCTGCGTATGCAAGAAAGCGTGCTTGTACTGACGGATCTCACTGACGCTCAGCGTTTTGCCGGCAAGTGCCTTATCCATAATAGCGTCAATCTCAGCCTCGGTATAAGGCTCATCGTAGAACTCCTCGATACCGTGATCCGACAAGCGGCAGCCCATCGATTGGAAGAAATCATGGCGTTTTTGGAGCGCGTCGGTAAGGTCGGCAAACGAACGGATTTCCACTCCGCTTACCTGCGAGAGACGCTCGATATAGGCTTTCCAAGTAGCCGCCTCGATGTTCATTGCTGCATCGGGACGCCAAGCGGGGAGCATACGCGTTTTGCAGGTGGGGTCAGCAGCCACTACCTTATGCCATTCGAGCGAATCAGCTGGGTCGTCGGTGGTGCAGACGATCTCTACATGGTAATGCTCCATCATACCGCGCGGACAGAACTTAGGGTCGGTGGCAATCTGATGGTTGCACTCGTCGTAAATCTCACGAGCCGTCTCCGGATTGAGGCGTTTCTCTATACCAAAAGCCGTCTTGAGTTCGAGGTGAGTCCAGTGGTAAAGCGGGTTGCGGAAAGTGTAAGGTACGGTCTCTGCCCATTTCTCAAATTTCTCCCAGTCGGTAGTATCCTTACCTGTGCAGTAACGCTCATCTATTCCGTTGGAGCGCATTGCACGCCATTTGTAGTGGTCGCCCATCAGCCAAATCTGTGCAATCGACTCAAAACGCTTGTTCTCTGCCACCATCTGCGGGATGAGATGGCAGTGGTAGTCGATAATAGGCATTTTAGCCGCATGCTCATGATAGAGTTCTTGTGCAGTCTCGGTCTGCAACAAGAAGTCCTTATCCATAAATAATTTCATTGTGTTGAGTTTTATATGGTTTTGTTGTTCTATTGTCAAGTTTGCAAACTCTACTTTGCATATTTCAACGCTGCAAAGGTACAGCATAATATCGAGAACTATGTGGAAAAACTGACGCAATTATGGCAAAATAGCCCTAAAATACGCTATCTGTACGATTTTAGTATCGATTGGATAGTATCCAAAGAGAAGCAACGGATAGAACCGACCAAACCCATAAAGCGCAAAAAAAAGAAACAAAAAACGCCGATTAGTTCCCCAATCGGCGTTTCTGATACTCGTATATGTCACATAGATGTTATGCAGATTTATGCTATCCTAATGCGAATGTAAGATTTGCAGAACATATTGTGTAGGTCTGTGCAATAGAGTGTGCATTGGTATGCTATAATTCACTCTCTTTCATACGCTCGGCGTTCTCCGCCACTTGCAGAGCATCGATAACACCTTGGATGTCGCCGTCCATAAAGGCTTGCAGGTTGTACACCGTGTAGCCGATACGATGGTCGGTGATACGCCCTTGGGGGTAGTTGTAGGTGCGAATCTTAGCGGAACGGTCGCCCGTGGAGACCATCGTCTTGCGGCGGGCAGCAATGTCATCGATATACTTCTGGTGCTCCTTGTCGTAGATTTGAGTACGCAGGCGCGCGAGGGCGCGCTCCTTATTCTTAGGCTGGTCGCGCGTCTCGGTACACTCGATGAGTATCTCTTGCACCTCGCCGGTGTTGGGGTTCTTCCAGTTGTATCGCAAGCGCACACCCGACTCTACCTTGTTCACATTCTGTCCGCCGGCACCGCCGCTTCGGAATGTCTCCCATTTGATCTCGCCCTCGTTGATATGTACTTCAAACTCATCAGCCTCGGGTAGGACAGCCACCGTAGCCGCCGAAGTATGTACTCGCCCCTGGGTCTCGGTGGCAGGCACACGCTGCACGCGATGGACACCCGATTCATACTTGAGCGTACCATACACATTCTGCCCCGTAACATTGAATATAATCTCTTTGTATCCGCCCACAGCCCCTTCGGAGAACGAAGAAACCGTATATTTGAAGCCGTGCAACTCAAAATACTTGGTGTACATTCTAAATAGGTCGCCTGCAAACAATGCCGCCTCATCACCACCCGTACCGCCACGGATCTCCATAACCACATTCTTGCTATCCTCGGGGTCTTGGGGCAAGAGCATCAGTTTGACCTCCTCTTCCAACTTAGGTATCTGTGGCTCGAGTTCGTCGATCTCGGCACGCGCCATCTCCTTAAGTTCGGGGTCGGTCTCGTTGAAAAAGAGTTGCTTTGCCTCGTTGAGGTTGTTGAGTGCTTTTTTGTACTTCTCGGTTGCGCCCAAGACACGCTCCAAGTCGTGATACTCACGATTGAGGCGCACATATCGGGCTTGGTCGGCTATCACGGCGGGGTCGGTAATGAGCAGACTGACCTCGTGGAACTTGGCCTCCAGCCCTTCTATTTTATCCAGTATCTCCATCGGTTGCGGGGGATTGTTTAGCGTCGGCGCATCTGCTGCACTTTGCGCATCATCTTGCTTGTTTGGTCAAACTGTTTCAAGAAACGATTGACCTCAACGATACTCGTGCCGCTACCTTTGGCGATACGCTCTTTGCGAGAGCCGTTGAGCAACGCAGGGTTAGCACGCTCGGCGGGGGTCATCGAACCGATGATAGCCTCGATAGGTTTGAAAGCATCGTCGCTGATCTCCACGCCCTTGAGGGCTTTGTCCATACCCGGGATCATCCCCATGAGGTCCTTCATCGAACCCATCTTTTTGATTTGATTGAGTTGGGTAAGGAAGTCGTTGAAATCAAACTGGTTTTTGGCGATACGCTTGCTGATACGGCGTGCCTCTTCCTCGTTGTACTGCTCTTGCGCACGCTCAACAAGGCTGACCACATCACCCATACCCAAGATACGGTCTGCCATACGCGAGGGGTGGAACACATCAAGGGCATCCATTTTCTCGCCCGTACCGATGAACTTAATCGGCTTATTGACCACAGAGCGGATACTCAGTGCGGCACCGCCACGGGCATCACCATCCAACTTGGTCAGCACAACACCATCGAAATCGATACGATCGTTGAACTCCTTAGCCGTATTGACAGCATCTTGACCCGTCATGGCATCGACTACGAAGAGCGTTTCGGAGGGCTGAATAGCCTGCTTGATGGCAGCAATCTCTTGCATCATCTGCTCATCTACAGCCAAACGACCGGCGGTATCGACGATAACTACATCGTAGCCGTATTTGCGTGCCTCCGCAATGGCATTCTGCGCTTTTTTGACGGGGTTGGTCTCGGTTTCCTCTGTATATACCTTGGCATTGATCTGCTCACCTAACACGCGCAACTGCTCGATAGCCGCAGGACGATAGACATCGCACGCCACAAGCATTACTCGTTTGCCTTTCTTGGTCTGCAGATAATTGGCAAGTTTGGAAGCAAAAGTGGTCTTACCCGAACCTTGCAGACCCGACATCAAGATGACGGCAGGAGTGCCTTTGAGGTTGATGTCGGCTGCCTCACCGCCCATCAGTTGCGCCAACTCATCGTGGGTAATCTTAACCATCAACTGCCCCGGACGAACGGCTGTAATCACATTCTGCCCGAGTGCTTTCTCTTTGACTTGATCGGTGAATTGCTTTGCCGTCTTGTAGTTAACATCCGCTTCGAGCAACGCTTTGCGAATGTCCTTCACCGTTTCTGCGATATTGATTTCTGTGATACGCCCCTCACCTTTCAAGATTTTGAAAGAGCGTTCTAACCGTTCGCTTAAATTATCAAACATAACCTAATGTATTGTTATTCAGTTTATTTTCGTAACAGACCGCAAAGATACGAAAAAAAAAGCACATACACAAATTTATGTGCATCAGCGCAGCACACAAACTACTTTTTCTACCTCTCTATCAACCGCCAAACAAGCGAAATAGCACATCTCCACATACACAAAAAGACGGCAGGCTCCCCCGAGTCTGCCGTCGGTTGTATTGTTGCTGACCCTCAAACAATACAACTTATGCGTATAGATTTGGTGCACTTATCACAATAAGATTTGGTACATCGGTGAACATCGGATTTAGTTCGTCAGCATAAAACCATATTCATAGATAACAACATTGATTGGCACAAGGTCAGAAAGGCAAATCATCTGTTTTATTCACTTTGCTGCGTGCTTCTTCTATGAGGGGTTGCTCCTCTTTGGTAAACAAATGGAATGGTGGAATATGTTCAGGCGGCTCTGGCAAACGAGGCTCTTCAGTTTCTCCAACACGCACCCGATATGCACCTTTAACCGAAAAAGTATCGTTTCTTCGGATCAACAGCACACCAGTCTTGTAGATAGAATGCGAAGTGGTATCTTTCATTGGTTCAGCCGAAACTGTACAAAAAGTAACCAAGGCTTGCTGACCAAAGATACTTATTCGTGGATAGAACACTTTGCCATCAAACGCAGCAATAAACCACATCTCGGGTTTCCACATCCATTGTCTCGACAGCAATAGCAGCAAAGCATCCCAAATAGAATGCGCATCAAAAGGAACAACCATATCTCCAAGATTAAGAGAACAACCATAAAAACAAAAGTCGGGTTGCGTATAATCGAGTTCAGAGCGTAACTCTAACCCCACACCACTACATATACCATGTGTAAGATAGAGACCTCGGAAACCAAGTGTTGAAACAAACGATGCTAATTGGTCAGCAGGCGTTGTATAGAGGGTATGAATATAATCATTTGCACGCGTCAAAAACCAATCGTCATCAGACGAATAGTCGTTCTCTTGCGTCCATAGAGATTGTATTCTATGCATTGTTTTTGCCTTTCTGAGCGACATCATCGCCTCGTAATACAACCTATCATTCCGAGAATATCCCTCTTCCCCGAACAACTCAAAGGCTACTTTCTTTAGTAAGCCATAAATAGTAGCCGTGCGCTCGCATTCTGCCACCCACACATCAAGGTCGGCTTGCGGAGCAGCAAGATTAACATTAGGCAGGTTGTGCTGCAAATCGCGCGACAAAAAAAACTCTTTGTCTAATCTATCGAATCTCATCAATAACAAACATTATCTACTTGTTTTACATTCATTATTGTCAGGTTGGGGACACTATATGTTACAAACTGCGCCTTATCTCCCTTACGCGTTACCACTACATACAAGTCCTCATATCTATTGTCGTGTTGCCAATGGCACACATAATGGATTAGTGCTTGGTTGTCTGTCATCCGCACCGAAGGATAAGGGATAGTATAGCCCTCTACCAAATCGGGGAATGGCAACAGAGGCTCTTGCACGCCCTGCCCGGGTGAGGAGATTGGTCTCCAATGGTCTTGGCAGACGATATCGTTTGCTCTACACAAATCGGCACCATTCAGTTGGATCCAATCATCGGCACCATACAAGAGATAGAGTGACCATATCGACATAGGCGACCATTGTTTGAGCGAAACTTGCTCCACTATATTGGGTCCTGTATCTACCAATTTGACTATTTCCTCCGCGGGTGATGAACGCATATAGAGCCGTTTATGGTAGCAACAACCAAAACCACAAGCATAATGGTCCACCTCCATATTGTGGAAATCAACATCATCACCCAAGAGCACTTTTAGCCGCTGCAAACCCTGATGATCGCTATGAATGATCTGCAGGAAGTGCAAATACCTATCGAAGTACTCTTTGCCGGTGTATTCCGGCATATCATCCTTAAATCGAAAGGCTATCACCTGCTGAATGCGTAAGCGTTCGGCAATCTCCTCCAATAGCGTAAGTTGGTAGTCCCGATTATCTCTGTGCTCGGGGGAGTTGCCAAACAAATCAGTCTCCATACCTGCCAAAATACAGTATTTATCTATTGCACCTCCGGTAAAACTCTCCCAAGACTCCTCTGAGTTCAGATATGTCTGTTTAAGTTTTTCTGGCAGCCCGGTTGTTTGCCACCTTTTCCTAACACACACAGTGTGATGAATATGTTTGTCTTTCATACAATACAAAATCATTAGTTGTTTTATTATTCTCCGCAAGCAACAAGTCGTTTTAGATAATATGACATCGCACCACCCAAAAGTAACCACACCCGTCATTTTTTTGCAATTTTCCTTTCCTACTCCTTACATTACGCATTGGGCAAACATTGTCTTGGTACCGCCGATATATACAGAAGATAATACTGTTTTTTGTAAGACTTTTATAAAGGGTACAGAAATTACATAGCAATTATGTTAATTGTCAATCGATAGCGGAGAACCCAGCCATACATCGAACCACAAATAATTTTGTTGTTGGATATTAGTACGGTCGGACTATGGTCGGACTATGGTCGGACTTGCTTAATCACCGCATAATCACCCCTTAATCACCGCATAATCACCCCTTAATCACCGCATAACAACCCGATACCGTCTCGAGAAGGATGCGGCAAAGGTTCGATGATATTTTAAATTATATATAGGAATTTTGAATTATGAGATAGCGGGATGGCAGGCGGGCTTGGCAACCCCACGACGGGGACACTTGGCGGGGAATAGGAGGAACGAAAGCATATAGAAAAAGCCATACTTCGCCGTAGCGAACTGCTGATGGGAGCCGATACAATGACTCGCATAGCAGCGCAGC
>ENA-UEQL01002080-UEQL01002080.1-human-gut-metagenome-genome-assembly--contig:-NODE-2080-length-13513-cov-4.151608_pt1 | contig 13513 bp, 9 predicted proteins | sample MGYA00242905_ERZ507926 | MGnify/ENA primary metagenome ERZ507926 (study PRJEB26167, sample SAMN06115531) | human gut metagenome | host: Homo sapiens | place: China:Henan | collected 2015-09-09 | study...
CTGCCACTGAAGCACCCGGTGAACCTGGCCTATGAGGCGGCCACGGCGGACCTGAACGACGTGAACATGATCGACCCATTCCACCTGGAGGCCTACGGCAAGACCACCGTGAACTACAACCGGGATGTGGAGATTTTCCCGGTGCTCAACGCCATGTTCCAGCGGATCCAGGGCGCGTCCCCCTATCAGTCCCCCACGGACATGGGCGTGAACATGGCGGGCTTCGCCATTGTGGACGATGCGGTATGCCAGGAGGCCTCCCGGATGGAGATCCTCCGCCGGTACTATGCCGGTATGGTGGACCGGGTCCGGGGCAAGTGCGACGACGATGTGGTGCGCAAGCTGGAGATCATCATGCAGCAGGCCGGTGTCACGCCGGATATTTGTCCCGCCGTGGCGGCCTGCCTGAAAAAGGCGGAGGAGACCGCCGCCCCCGCCGGGGCCATGGTCCTGCCGGACGGCCGGGTGGTCACCGGAAAGAACAGCTCCCTGCTGGGACCCTCGGCGGCGCTGCTGCTGAACGCCATCAAGGCTCTGGCCGGTATCGACAAGGAGCTGGACCTGCTGCCGTCGTCCATCATCGCCCCCATCAGCGATATGAAGATTTCCCACCTGGGCCACCGGAACCCCCGGCTGCACTCCGACGAGGTGCTCATCGCCCTGTCCATCTCCGCCGTCACCAACCCCCTGGCGGAGCGGGTGCTGAAGAAGCTGGACGACCTCCGGGGCTGCGATGCCCACTTCTCCGTTATCCTCTCCGAGGAGGACGAGAAGCTCTATAAGCGCCTGGGTATCCACGTCAGCTGCCAGCCCCGGTACGAGATCAAGCGCCTGTATCACAAGTGAAAAAACCGGGACGGACAGGCTCCGTCCCGGTTTTTCCCCGGAAGAAAGGAGTATTTTATGCCCACCATTGCCGAAATTCTGGCCCGGGAGCTGGACAAGCCCCTGGCCCATGTGCAGAACGTCATCGACCTGTTGGACCAGGGCAACACCATCCCCTTCATCGCCCGCTACCGCAAGGAGCTGCACGGCAGCATGGACGACACCGCCCTGCGGACCCTGGAGGACCGGCTGAGCTATCTGCGGAACCTGGACCAGCGCCGCCAGGAGGTGAAAAACGCCATCGACGGCCAGGGGAAGCTCACCGACGAGCTGTCCACCGCCATCGACAGCGCCGCCACCCTGGCGGAGGTGGAGGACCTGTACCGCCCCTATAAGCAGAAGCGCCGCACCCGGGCCACGGTGGCCCGGGAGAAGGGCCTGGAGCCCCTGGCCCTTCTGCTGCTGGACCAGGGCCGGGACTGCCCGGCTCCGGAGGAGGCCGCCCGGGACTATGTGGACCCGGAGAAGGGGGTGGAGACTCTGGCCGACGCCCTCCAGGGGGCCAACGACATCGTGGCGGAGCTGCTGTCGGACGATGCCGCCATCCGCAAGACCCTGCGGGAGCTGCTGCGCCGGCAGGGACATCTGCGGAGTCTGGCCGCCACGGAGGAGGACACCGTTTACCGGCTGTATTACGACTTTGATCAGCCCATCGCCAAGCTGGCCGGGCACCAGGTCCTGGCCGTCAACCGGGGCGAGAAGGAGGGCGTCCTCTCCGTCACCGTGCTGCTGGACCGGGAGCTGGGTCTGATGACTCTGCGCCGGGCGGTGGTGCATCCCGGGTCCCGGGCCATGGAGTTTATCAAGGCCGCCTGCGAGGACGCCTATGACCGGCTGATCTACCCCTCCCTGGAGCGGGAGGCCCGGTCCGACCTGACCGCCGCCGCCTGCGAGGGGGCCATTGCCAACTTCGGCCTGAACCTGAAGCCCCTGCTGATGCAGCCTCCGGTAAAGGGCCATGTGACCATGGGCCTGGACCCCGGCTATGCACACGGCTGCAAGGTGGCGGTCATCGACGGCACCGGCCGGGTGCTGGACACCGCCGTGGTATATCCCACCTTCGGTCCCCGCCAGAGGCAGGAGGCCATCGCCCGCCTGTCCCAGCTGGTACGCCGCCATGGCGTCACCCATATTGCCATCGGCAACGGCACCGCCAGCCGGGAAACCGAGCAGATGGCGGTGGAGCTGATCCGGCAGCTGGGCGGCGGCGTCAGCTATATGATGGTCAACGAGGCCGGGGCCTCCGTATACTCCGCCAGCAAGCTGGCGGCGGAGGAGTTTCCGGAGTATGACGTGAACCTCCGCAGCGCCGTGTCCATCGCCCGGCGGATGCAGGACCCCCTGGCCGAGCTGGTGAAGATCGACCCCAAGGCCATTGGCGTGGGCCAGTATCAGCACGATATGCCCCAGAAGCGGCTGGACGAGACGCTGTCCGGGGTGGTGGAGGACTGCGTCAACGCCGTGGGCGTGGACGTGAACACCGCCTCCGCCAGCCTGCTGGGCCGGGTGTCCGGCCTGAACGCCGCCACCGCCAAAAATATCGTGAAATACCGGGAGGAAAACGGCGCCTTCACCGGCCGCCGTCAGCTTCTGAAGGTGCCCAAGCTGGGGCCCAAGGCCTTCCAGCAGTCGGCGGGCTTCCTGCGGGTGCCGGAGAGCAAGTCCGTGCTGGACAACACCGGCGTCCATCCGGAGAGCTACGCCGCCGCAGAGGGACTGCTGGCCCTGTGCGGCTATACGCTGGCGGATGTGTCCGCCGGGAGGCTGGCGGACCTGCCCCAGAAGGTGAAGGCCCTGGGCTGGGAGGAGACCGCCGCCCGGCTGGACATTGGCGTGCCCACCCTGCGGGACGTGGCGGCGGAGCTGGCCAAGCCCGGCCGGGACGTCCGGGACGACCTGCCTGCCCCCATTCTGCGAACGGACGTGCTGGAGATCAAGGACCTGGCCCCCGGCATGGTGCTGACGGGCACCGTCCGCAATGTGGTGGATTTCGGCGTGTTCGTGGACATCGGCGTCCACCAGGACGGCCTGGTCCACATCTCCCAGGTCTGCAACAGGTTCATCCGCCACCCGTCGGAGGTGGTGTCCGTGGGAGACGTGGTAAAGGTGACGGTCCTGGAGGTGGACGAAAAGAAGCGCCGCATCAGCCTGTCCATGAAGCAGGCGCCAAAGCAGTAATATAAAGCAGCAGGGCCGCCCGGGAGGGCGGCCCTGCTCAGCTCGCAAGCCTTTTTGAACAAGCTTTTAATAGCCCCGCTTCCGGTCCACCCGGTGCTCCAGGGGACGGCCGGCGGCGTAGTTTTCCAGATCCCGGCAGAACATGTCCACGTTGATGTCGCAGGTGTAGCCCAGGGACATATTCCCCGAAATGTGGGGCGTCAGCAGCAGGTTCCGGGTGCTCCACAGGGGGTGCTCCCTGGGCAGCGGCTCCGGCACCACCACGTCCAGGGCCGCCCCGGCGATGCGCCCGGCGTTCAGGGCCTCCATCAGGGCCTCCTGGTCGATGGCGGTGCCCCGGCCCACGTTCACCACAATGGCGTCCCGGGGCAGCAGGGCAATGCGCTCCCGGCTGAGGATGCCCACGGTGTCCGCCACCGACGGCAGAGCCATCACCAGGATCTCCGTCTCCGGCAGCACCTGGTCCAGCTGCTCCTGGGGCAGCATCCGGTCATAAGCGGGGTCCGGGTTCCGGCCGCTGCGGGACACGCCGCAGATGTGTCCCGCTCCCAGGGCCTTGGCCCGCCGGGCGAAGTTGGTGCCGATGTCCCCGGCCCCCAGCACCGTGATGCGGCTGCCGTAAATGGACCGCATAGGCAGCTCCGACACCCATTCCCGCCGCCGGACGATGTCCTGGAACTTCGGCATCCGCCGCAGCAGCATCAGCGTCACCATGAGGATGTGCTCGCTGATGGTAAGACCGTAGGCTCCGGAGGAGTTGGACAGCACCACGTCGGGGCTGGCGTACAGGCTGTCGTCGGACAGCTGGTCCACCCCGGCGAAGCCGCAGCAGTACCACTTCAGCCCCGTGGCCCGCTTCAGGTCCTGGGGATTGCACCAGCCGTAAATGATCTCATACTGCTCCAGACCCTGGGCCGGGGCCGCGCCCCGCCCGTAAAAATCCACCGCAAAGCCGCACTTTTCCGCCGTATCCAGCACCTTTTTCCGGCGCTCCGGCGTCAGGAAGTCCTCCATCACCGCGATTTTTCTCATTTGCCGTATACCTCCCATATTTTTTCCGCGCAGCGCATGCCGTCTGCGGCGGCGGACAGGATGCCTCCGGCATAGCCCGCCCCCTCGCCGCAGGGGTACAGCCCCCGGACATTGCACTGACCGCTGTTGTCTCTTATAATCCGCACCGGCGACGACGACCGGGTCTCCACCGCCGTCAGCACGGCGTCCCCCTGGGCATAGCCCCGGACCTTTCCGTCCAGCATCGGCAGCGCCAGGGCCATAGTCTGCCACACGAACTCCGGCAGACACTGCCGCAGGTCCGTCCACCGGACCCCGGGCCGATAGCTGGGGATCACCCGTCCCGGTCCCGTGGAGGGCCGCCCGGCCAGAAAATCCTCCACCCGCTGGCAGGGAGCCGCATAGCCTCCGCCGCCCAGGCGGAAGGCCGCCTCCTCCAGCCGCCGCTGGAAGGCGATGCCCGCCAGGGGATGGCTGCTGCCGAAGTCCGCCGGGGTCACGTTCACCAGCAGGCCGCCGTTGATGTTCTCCTTGTCCCGCGCGTATTCGCTCATGCCGTTGGTCACCACCCGGCCCTGCTCCGACGCGGCGGCCACCACCTGTCCTCCCGGGCAGACGCAGAAGGAGAAGGCGCTGCGCCCATTTTCCGGGTGGCACGACAGCTTATAGCCGGCGGCGGGCAGGCACGGGTGCCCGGCGAACCTCCGGTACTGCGCCGCGTCCATATCCGCCTGCCGGTGCTCGATGCGCACCCCCACAGCAAAGGGCTTCTGCTCCATCCGCACCCCGGCGGTGTGGAGCATCTCAAAGGTATCCCGGGCGCTGTGGCCCAGGGCCAGCACCGCCTGCCGGGCCGGCAGCACATAGCCCCCCTCCGGCGACGACACCTCCAGCCCCTCCAAGGCCCCGTCCCGGACCCGCAGTCCGGTGACCCGGTGGCCGAACCGCACCTGGGCCCCCAGGTCCAGCAGCTGCCGCCGCAGGTTCACCAGGGTCACATGGAGCATATCCGTGCCCACATGGGGCTTGGCGTCCACCAGGATGCTCTCCGGCGCGCCGCAGGCCGCCAGCTGCTCCAGAATCCACCGGTGCCGGATGTCCCGGGTGCCGGTGTTCAGCTTCCCGTCGGAAAAGGCCCCGGCGCCGCCCTCGCCGAACTGTACGTTGGACTCCGGGTCCAGCACTCCGGTGCGCCAGAAGGACGCCACGTCCCGCTGCCGGGTCACGGCGTCCTGCCCCCGCTCCAGCACGATGGGCCGCAGGCCGCACCGGGCCAGAACAAGGGCCGCGAACAGGCCCCCCGGACCGGCCCCGATGACCACCGGCGGCGTCTCGGGGGCCGCCAGGGTCTCCGGCAGCCGGTATACCTCCGGCGTATACGGCGTTACCCGCCGGTCCCGGATCCGCCGCAGTGCGGCCTTCTCCTGCCGCAGGGTCACCGCCGCCGTATAGACAAAGTGCAGCTCCTCCCGGGCGTCGATGGCCCGGCGCAGCACCTGAAGGGACAGAATGTCCCCCTCCGGCACCCGCAGCAGCCGGGCGGCCTTGCCCCGCAGCAGCTGCTCATCCTGCCCCGGAGCCAGCTTCAGCCCCTCGATCCTGACCATGGGCTTCCGCCCCCTTTCTTCATAGAATGTTCAAATTTTTCCGCCGTTTCTTAAAGCTTCGCTTAAGGTTTCCGCGTATACTATAAACCATCGAAAGGAAAACTACAGCGGCGGCGGAGCATGATACCACATCATACCACATTCCGCCCCGCCCGACAATAGGAGGTTCACAGTTATGTATAGCGGTGTCAACGACGAGAACAATCAGGGCGCTTTCAACGATGAAAACAGCCTGTATCATTACAGTTATTCCAAGGACCGGGAGCCCCAGCCCGGACAGCCCGACCCCAGCCAGACCAGCTGGCAGCCGGCATCCCGGCCGGAGGATCCGGTCTCCCCGGAGGAGCCTGTGGACTACACCACCGGCACCTGCCAGGATGACCCCCAGCCCCCCAAGCCGGAAAAGGGCTCCTTCTGGAAAAAGACCGGTACCAAGGTCACGGCTCTGGTTCTGTGCTGCGCCCTGATCGGCGGCCTGTGCGGCTTCGGCGGCGCGTCTCTGGCCCGCCGGGGCGGCAAGGCCACCATTCAGGAGTCCGGCCGCACGGCTTCCGCCGTCAGCGTCAAATCCGTGGACGGCCAGACCCTGATGACCCCCGCCGAGGTGTACGCCTCCACGGTGAACAGCGTGGTGTCCATCAACTGCTCCGCCGTGTCCACCAACATCTTCGGCCAGAAGGTGGAGTCCGCCTCCTCCGGCAGCGGCTTCGTCATCACCCAGGACGGCTATATCGTCACCAACCAGCACGTGGTGTCCGGCGCCAGCAGCGTCAACGTCACCCTGTATAACGGCGATACCTATCCCGCCACTGTAGTGGGCGGCGACAGCGACTATGATGTGGCCGTGCTGAAGATCGAGGCCACCGGCCTCCAGGCCGTGACCCTGGGCAAGAGCGCCGACGTCAACGTGGGCGACACGGTGATGGCCATCGGCAATCCCCTGGGCGAGCTGACCTTCTCCATGAGCCAGGGCATCGTGTCCTGCTGCGACCGGGCCATCAATGTGGACGGCACCCCCTTCAACATGATCCAGGTGGACGCCTCCATCAACCCCGGCAACTCCGGCGGCCCCCTGATGAACCTGTACGGTGAGGTGGTGGGCATTGTGTCCGCCAAGTATTCCAGCTATTCCAACACCACGGTGGAGGGCATCGGCTTTGCCATCCCCATCAGCGATGTCCAGACCATCATCACCGACATCATGGAAAACGGCCAGGTCACCGATAAGGCCTACATGGCCATCAAGGCAGGCAGTATGACCGAGCAGATGGCTGCCCAGTACAACATCAACGTGACCCAGGGCGTGTTCGTCTACGCCGTGGAAAAGGGCGGCGCCGGTGAAAAGGCAGGCCTGCAGCTGGGCGACGTCATCACCAAGCTCAACGACACGGAGATCACCTCCATGAGCGACCTGTCCATGGCCAAGAAGGGCTTCAAGGCCGGCGATACCGTCACCCTGACGGTGTGGCGCGGCGGCCAGGAGATCACCCTGAGCCTGACCTTCGACGAGCAGCCTCAGACCACCGGCACCGAGGACGATTCCCCCAACCAGAACCAGGGTCAGCAGGATTCCTACGGCGACCTGTACGACTACTTCTTCGGCCGGGGCAACGGCGGCCGGGGTAATTAAGGCAGCGTGACGGCTTCTTCGGAAGCATCACTGGATATATTTCGCATTTTCCTTTTACTCTCTCTTTCTTCTTTCATCTTTCTTCCTTTAAGCACCTCAGGGGTCCCGGATATCCGGGACCCCTGAGGTGCGATTTTTATTGGATTGTCGGGGATGGATCTCAGCGGCGTCCGCCGCCGAAGCCGCCGCCCCGGCTGCCGCCGGAGGAGCGTCCGCCGCCGCCAAAGCCGCCGCGATTGCCGAAGCCCCCGGACCTGGACCCGCCGCCGAAGCTGCCGCCGGGCCGTGAGCCGCCGAAGCCGCCGGGCCGGGGCCCGTTAGGACGGGGCGGTGTGGGCCGGGGCGGACGGGGACCGCCGCCCATGGGTCCACCCATGGGACCGCCGGGACCCCGAGGGGGACGGGGCGGCCGGGGCGCCCGGGGCCTGCGGCCCCAGAAAATGGGATAGTACACCGGCCCGCCCATCATAGCCGGACGCCGGCGATAGCGGTTGTAGCGCATGCGGTCCAGCAGCGCCCAAACCACGAAAATGCACACGATCAGCAGCACCACACCGGCGATGCTGACGCCGGAGGCGCCGGCAGGCTCCTGCCAGCGCTGGCCCGGAGCCGGGGACTGACCGCCGGTACTTGAGCGGCCCAGGGTCTGGGCCAGGACCACGTCGGACTGGCGGAAGAAATCCACCGCTGCCTGGGAATAATCCCCGGCATAGTAGGGGGTGTCCAGGGCGGTTTTCAGCCGGGTCTGCTGGGTGTCGGTCATCAGGTCCGCCAGGTTGTCGCCGCAGGCCACATACCAGTCGCCGCCCTTGACCAGGAGCAGCAGCATATCGTTGGCTCCCAGGCCCCACCTGGCCCCCAGCTCCCGGGCATAGTCCTCGCTGGACCAGCCCCGGATATCGTCCACGGCGGCCACCGCCACCACGGCGTAATATTGCTCGTTCCAGGCTGTGTTATAGTCCTGGATGGTCTGCCGGGCCTCCTGATCCAGCAGGCCCGCCTCATCGCAGATCCAGTTGTAATAGGACACCTCCGGCAGGGCGGCGGGCTTTTTGCTGATGCCGTAAACGCCGGAGCCGATGATGGCCAGGATCAGCACCACCAGCGCAAAGCCCCGTTTTTGATAGAATTTCATGGTGACGCCACCGGTCCTTTCGGGGAAAGTCTGTGTGCGGGCATCAGCCCCGGAGCTCCAGCAGCTTCTGCTTCAGCTCGCCCTCGATGCGGCCAAGCTCTTCCTCGGCCTGGGCGCGGCGGGTGCGGCCGTCGTCCTGGATCTGGCGGACTTCCTCGAGCGTGGCGATGAGGTGCTCGTTCGTCTTCTTGAGCGTTTCCAGATCAACGATGCCGCGCTCGGACTCCTTCGCGACCTCGACCGAGCCGGTGTGCAGCGCCTCGGCGTTGCTCAGCAGGAGCCGGTTCGTCACATCGGAAACGGCGCGGGAGGCTTCCATCGCCTGCTTGGAGTGGTACATGCTCAGCCCCAGCACCATCTGGCTCTTCCAGAGGGGGATGGTGTTCACGATGGCGGTCTGGATCTTCTCGGTCATGAGAAGGTCGTTATTCTGGATCATGCGGATCTGCGGGGACATCTGCAGGGAGATCGTGCGGGTCAGCTCCAGATCGTGCAGCTTCTTCTCAAAGCGGCCGATGAGGTTCGTGAAATCGTTCACGGCCTGCGCGTCCTCGGGCAGACCGGACTTCACCGCTTTCGCGCGCAGCTCGGTGAGATCCTTTTCGCGCAGCTCCTGCACGCGGAGCTTGCCCGCGATGATGTACATCGTGAGCTCCTTGAAATACGCCTGATTGAGCTCGAACATGCGGTCGAGCGAGGCAATGTCCTTCGCGAGGACGACCTGGTGGTTCTGCAGCTGCTGGGTGATCTTGTCCACGTTGATCTCGGCCTTGTCGAACTTCGCCTTCGTCTCCTCCATGGAGCGGGAGGCCTTTTTGAAGAGACCGCGGAGACCCTTCTTCTGCTCGGCTTCGTCGTAGTCGAGATCCTTCAGCTCCACGACGAGGCTCGTGAGCATGTCGCCGACCTCGCCCATGTCCTTCGTGCGTACCTTGCCGAGCGCGGCGCCGGAGAAATCGGCAATGTTCTTCTGCGCGGCGGCGCCGTAGGAAAGAACAAGATTCGTATCGGTTACGTCGATCTGCTTGGCAAACTCGCGCACGGCGGCCTGCTCCTCGGGGGAGAGACGGTCAATGTCGAGCTTTTCCGGCTCAACGGCGGGCTTTTCCTCTTCAACAACGAGCTGCGGAGCGGCGGGGGCTTCCTGCGCGGCGGCCTGCGTGGGATTGAGCGTCAGGGAAGGAACGTAAGTTTTTTCATCCATGGGAGGTGCTTCCTTTCATCGTTTGTTCGGAGCTTGTATCGGATGCGGGAGCGGGCGCGGCCTCGGCTGCGCTCTGCTGCTGTTCGTACTGCTTCATGAAATCCTTGATATCGAGATACCCCTTGCCGCCGAGCCCTTCGCGGGCGAGCATGGTGTTCATGGTGTCGATGTCCATCTGGATATCGGCGGCCTGATTGGCAAAGAGCGCGTCGAGCTGCTTTTTGTAGGCCGCGATCGTCGTATCGAGCATTTCCTCAATGCGCTGCATCGAGCCGGTGATGTTCTCTCCGCCGAACTCCTGCGCGCTCATGCGGTCGTAGGCGTTGAGCAGGCGGATCGTTGTGGGGAGATAGAAGTCGAGAAACTTCCGGATCTGCGGCACATCGGCGGGATCGTCGATAGCGTCGCGGATGATCTTGTCGGAAACGCTCATCAGCTCGTTGATCCGGCTGCGGATCTCCGGGTTGGGGATGGAGGCGTACAGCCGGCCCATCTCCTTGAGCGCCGTGCGCCCCTCCTGAATGACGGCCTGCACCTCGGGCGAGTAGGGGCTCGGCTCGGCGGCGGGCGCTTCCTGCGCGGCGGGCTTTTCCGGTTCGGGCGTTACTTCCGTGTACTGCACGGGGATCGCTGACTGCTCGTCCTTCCTTTTTTCCGCCTTCCGGCGCAGCGCGTTGGCCGCCCACACGGACGCCATAATGGCGAGACCGGCGGCGATCAGCCCGCCGGACAGCCGGAGGACCGGAAGAATGAACGCAAAAATTACCCATATAAGAACGATCGTGCCGACCGGCCCGATGCCGCGGCGACGCTTTCTCCGCATAAAACCGCCTCCTTCGAGAATCACACTACATTCTACATGGATTCGCCTTTTCCGTCAAGCACAGTTGTATATCTGTTCACTTGAATTATGAGGCGGTTTGGTATATAATACAAGTTGGCCCGGTAGGCGCACAGCCGGGAGACACCGGACGGCCGGTGTCCCCCGTATCGAAAAAGACAGTGCTCGAGCCTCTGCCCGCAACCATACTTATGCCGGGGGACGACCCCGCGACACATACCGGAGGAATACCGCCATGCTGAAGATCGCCCCGTCCATCCTGTCCGCCGATTTCGCCCGTCTGGGCGAGGAGATCGAATCCGTCCGGCAAGGCAGTGCGGACTGGATCCACTATGACGTGATGGACGGCGTCTTTGTCCCGAACATCTCCATCGGCCTTCCCGTGCTCGCCTCGGTGCGGAAGGCGACCGATATGTTCCTCGATGTCCACCTTATGATCGAAAGGCCCGTGCGCTACGCCAGACGCTTCTGCGACGCGGGGGCCGATCTTGTCACGGTACACGCGGAAGCCGACACGCCGGAGAATATCACGGCGGCCATTGCCGAGATCAAGGCCGCAGGGAAAATGGCGGCCGTGGCGCTCAAGCCCGCAACGGCGGCGGAGGCGGTGCTCCCGTGGCTCGATACGCTCGACATGGTGCTCGTGATGACGGTCGAACCGGGCTTCGGCGGGCAGAAGTTCATGGCGGATATGCTGCCGAAGATCGAAACGATCCGCGCCTGGATCACGGAGCGCGGCCTTTCCTGCGCGCTCGAGTGCGACGGCGGCATCGACGCGAACACCGCGCCGCTCGTGAAGGCGGCGGGGTGCGATGTGCTCGTGGCGGGCAGCGCCGTTTTCGGCAGGTCGGATCGCGCCGCGGCCGTCTCTTCGATCCGAAACGCCTGATTTTTCAAGGAGTGTAATATAGTATTATGGCATCGTTCTTTCCGGCGGCTATGGAAAATCTCATCGACGGCTTCGCCTCGCTCCCCGGCATCGGGCGCAAAAGCGCGCAGCGGCTGGCGTTTCATGTGCTCTCGCTCCCGCAGGAGGAAGCGGACCGCTTTGCCAACGCTGTGCTCGAAGCGAAGAAGAGCGTCCATACCTGCCCGGTATGCCAGAACCTGACGGACGGCGAGCTCTGCCCGGTGTGTGCGTCCGACAGCCGGGACAAAACGACGATCTGCGTCGTATCCGAGCCGCGCGATGTGCTCAGCATCGAGCGCAGCCGGGAATACCACGGCGTATACCATGTGCTCCACGGCGCTCTCTCGCCGATGAACCGCGTCGGGCCGGACGATCTGCGCATCCGCGAGCTTCTCGAGCGAGTGGCGCAGGGCGGGGTGGAGGAGGTCATCCTCGCCACGAACCCCGACACCGAAGGCGACGCCACGGCGATGTACCTCTCGCGCCTTTTGAAGCCCTTCGGCATCCGCATCACGCGCCTCGGCTTCGGCGTGCCGGTCGGCTCGAATCTCGAATACGCGGACGACGCCACCATGCTCAAAGCGCTCGAAGGCCGCCGCGAAATGTAACGGAGGTATAAACCTCCCCAACTGCGAACATAATCCGGTAAGGGCGCGGCCCGTCCGGATACATATCTAAATCTATCTAACAGGAGTAACTATTATTTTATGGCACAAAAACTGAAGATCATTCCCCTTGGCGGTCTCAACGAGATCGGCAAGAACCTCACGGCGTACGAGTACGGCCGGGATATCATAGTCGTGGACTGCGGCATGGGCTTCCCGGACGACGATATGTACGGCGTGGATGTTGTCATTCCCGACGTGAGCTATCTTGTGAAGAACAAGAGCCGCATCCGCGGCGTGTTTCTCACGCACGGCCACGAGGACCACATCGGCGCGCTGCCGTATGTGATGGACCGGATCAACCCGCCCATCTATACGACGCGCCTGACCGCGGGGCTCGTGCAGCTCAAGCTGCAGGAGCGCGGCCTGCTCGATAAAACGAAGATCGTCACCGTTGAGGCGGGCGAGACGATCTCCGCCGGGTGCTTCAAGGTGGAGTTCATCCACGTGAACCACTCGATCGCCGATTCCGTGGCGTTTGCGATCAAAACGCCGATCGGCACCGTTGTCCAGACCGGCGACTTCAAGATCGACGTCACGCCCCTGCAGGGCGAGATGACCGATCTCACGCGCTTCGGCGAGCTGGGGCGCGAGGGCGTGCTCGCGCTGCTCATGGACTCCACGAACGTGGAGCGCCCCGGCCACTCGCTCTCCGAAAGCAAGGTGCATGACCGCTTCGACCAGCTCTTCAAGGACTGCGACAAGCGCATCATCGTCACGACGTTCGCCTCGAACGTGGACCGCATCCGCCAGATCATCGACCTTGCGGTCAAGTACAAGCGCAAGGTCGGCATCACGGGGCGCAGCATGGAAAACGTGGTGAAGCTCTGCGTGGAGCTGGGCTACATGAAGGTGCCGGACGGCATTCTTGTGGACATGAAGCGCATCGGCTCCGTGCCGCGCAACAAGCTCGTCATCCTCTCCACCGGCAGCCAGGGCGAGAGCATGTCCGCGCTCTACCGCATGGCGTTTTCCGAGCATAAGCAGGTGGACATCGGCTCGGGCGACCGCGTCATCATCTCCGCGAGCGCCATTCCCGGCAACGAGACGACGATCTCCCGCGTTATTGACGAGCTCTTCGCCAAGGGCGCGGAGGTCATCTATGAGCGCGGCACCGACCTGCACGTTTCGGGCCATGCCTGCCAGGAAGAGCTGAAAATGATGTATGCGCTCATGAAGCCGAAATTCTTCATCCCCGTGCACGGCGAGCGCCGCATGCTCCACAAGAGCGGCGACATGATCGTGGGTATGGGTCACGACCGCCGGAACATCATCATCGGCGAGAACGGCAGAGTCATTGAGCTGACCGCCAAATCCGCCAAGCTCGGCGCGACCGTTCCGTCCGGCCGCGTGCTCGTGGACGGCATGGGCGTCGGCGACGTCGGCACCGTGGTGCTGCGCGACCGCAAGCTCCTTGCCGACGAGGGCATGGTCGTCGTTGTTATGA
>ENA-UEQL01002083-UEQL01002083.1-human-gut-metagenome-genome-assembly--contig:-NODE-2083-length-13501-cov-4.373659_pt1 | contig 13501 bp, 15 predicted proteins | sample MGYA00242905_ERZ507926 | MGnify/ENA primary metagenome ERZ507926 (study PRJEB26167, sample SAMN06115531) | human gut metagenome | host: Homo sapiens | place: China:Henan | collected 2015-09-09...
ATCCTAGGCCTGCAGCACATGTTCGCCATGTTCGGCGCGACGGTGCTCGTCCCCATTCTGGTCCAGGGCTACGGCCTGCCGCTCTCCATCCAGACGACGCTGCTGTTCGCGGGCTTAGGCACGCTGCTGTTCCACGTGTGCACCAAGTTCAAGGTCCCCGCGTTCCTCGGCTCCTCGTTCGCCTACCTCGGCGGCTTCTCCACGGTCGCGACGATGCCCGCCTACGAAGGTCTCGATCCCAAAACGAAGCTCGCCTACGCGCTCGGCGGCATCGTGATCGCAGGTCTCATCTACCTCGTGCTCGCACTCCTCTTTAAGGTGCTCGGCGCGAAAAAGGTCATGCGTTACTTCCCTCCCATCGTCACGGGCCCGATGATCATCATGATCGGCCTGAACCTCTCCGGCTCCGCCATCAATAACGCCTCCACCTGCTGGTGGCTCGCCCTCGTCGCTATGGCCATCATCGTGGTCGCCAACATCTGGGGCAAGGGCATGGTCAAGATCATCCCCATCCTGCTCGGCGTCGTCGGCTCCTACATCGTCGCGGTCATCGCCAGCGCCTGCGGCGCGCAGCTGCCCGATGCAGAGGGCGTGATGCAGCCGCTCGTCAACTTCGCCGCTGTCAACAAGGCGAATCTCATCGGCCTTCAGAAGTTCGTCATCGCGAAGTTCGACGTCTCCGCCATCCTGGTCATGGCCCCTATCGCCATCGCCGCCATGATGGAGCACATCGGCGACATCTCCGCCATCTCCTCCACCACCGGCCGCAACTTCATCGAAGACCCGGGCCTGCACCGCACGCTCGTCGGCGACGGTCTCGCCACCGCGTTCGCCGGCTTCTTCGGCGGCCCCGCCAACACCACCTATGGTGAGAACACCGGCGTGCTCGCCCTCTCCAAGGTCTACGACCCCCGCGTTGTCCGCCTTGCGGCCATCTACGCCATCATCCTGAGCTTCTCCCCCAAGTTTGACGCGCTCGTCAACTCCATCCCCGCGGCCATCGTCGGTGGCGTCAGCTTCATCCTCTACGGTATGATCTCCGCGGTCGGTGTGCGCAATATCGTGGAAAACCAGGTCGACCTCACCAAGTCCCGCAACCTGATCATCGCAGCGGTCATGTTCGTCAGCGGCCTCGGCTTCAGCTCGGTCGGCGGCATCACCTTCACTGTCGGCGGCGCGGCCGTCACCCTCTCCGGCCTCGCCATCGCGGCCCTGTGCGGTGTCATCCTGAACGCCATCCTCCCCGGCAACGACTACGAGTTCGGCGTCAGCGTCACGGGCGACAAGTCCGCCGACCTCGGCAGCTACTAAGAAGCAAATTTCAAAATCAAATCAAAAAGGAAGCGGCACGCGCCGCTTCCTTTTTTCGCTTCTTCGTGCTATACTCTATCCAAATCCTTTGCAGGAGGCATCATTCATGGAAAGCATCAAGCCCGGGCGCTACCGCCACTTCAAGGGCAAAGAATATGAGGTCCTCGGTGTCGCACGTCATTCAGAGACGGAGGATGAGCTCGTCGTCTATCGCGCGCTGTACGGCGACTTTGGCCTCTGGGTGCGGCCCGTGAGCATGTGGAACGAGACTGTCGAGCGCGACGGCAAGACGTTCCGCCGCTTCACCTATATCGGCGAATGACGGGCTATACGCTGATTCGCGCCAAGCGCCGTACGATGTCCCTGCAATTGGACCGCGACGGAAATGCCGTCGTCCGCGCCCCCTACGGCGTCAAAAAAGAGTTCATCGACCGCTTTGTCGCCGAGCACGAGGACTGGCTTACCCGCGCCCGCGAAAAGCAGCAGGCGCGCCGCCTTGCCCATCCCGAGCCGACGGACGAGGAGCGCAAAGCGCTCATCGCGCGTGCGAAGGAATACCTCCCGATGCGCGTCGATTACTGGAGCGGCATCATGGGCCTCACGCCGACGGGCCTCAAGATCACGTCCGCGCGCACGCGCTTTGGCTCGTGCAGTGGGAAAAACAGCCTTTGCTTTTCCTGGCGGCTGATGCAGTATCCGCGCGAAGCCATCGACTATGTCGTCGTCCACGAGCTCGCGCACATCCGCCACCACGACCACTCCCCCGCGTTCTACGCGCTCATCGAGCGCTACATGCCCGACTGGCGCGAGCGGATGAAGCTGCTGAAAGAATAAAAAGAGACGCTCTGCAGGCGTCTCTTTTCATCATAATATGGTAGTCCGACCTTCTCTTACTTGTTGAGCTTCAGCCGGAAGTCCTCGCCTTCGGCGGCATACTCCACTTTATAACCCTGCTTTTCGGCAAAGCGGGTGATGATCCGGCGCGCGCCTTGAACTCCTTGCTCGCAACGCTCATGATGAACGCGCCGAGCACGAGGCCAATGATCTCAGGGCGGACATACTGCACCTTTGCCGCGCTGTGCAGGCCCACCGCGCCGGAAATATCGCGCAGAAAGCACGCGATGCAGAAGCCCATGTTCGTAGGGTTGCCGAGCGCCGTTAAGATGAGCGCCGCAAGGCCCACTGCGGCGCCCGCAATAATGACGCCCAGATGTACTTTTTTTATTTTCTCCAATTCTCCTTTTTTGATCGTTGACAAAATCAACACTTTTTGTCGAAAACCAGTATATCGGTTTATCTTTTGAAAAACAAACGGTATTCATAGATGAAAGAGGGGGAACCATCGTTTTTTCGATGGTTCCCTCTCTTTTCTTCAAATCACCAGCTCGTAAAAGCCGTCGGCCTCCAACCCCTCCGCCTCGGTCAGCGCGGCGAGCGCGGCGCGGTCCTGGACCTCCGCGCGCCACGACATACCGCAGTCCGCCGTCAGCTCACGCGGGACGGGGATGAGCCGCCCGGGCAGGCCCTTCGCCCGGCAGAGCTTTTCCATCGCGATGGCCGCGGCCGTCGTGTGGAAGGTGATGACGAGCCATAGCTTTTTCTCTCTCATGTTGCGATCTCGCGGAGCGCGGTGACCGCGGCGTCCGCTTCCTCTTCCGTATTGTACCAGCCGAAGCTGAAGCGCACCGCGCCCTGCTCCTGTGTGCCGAGCGCCTCGTGCAGGCGCGGCGCGCAGTGCGCGCCCGGGCGGGTCGCGATGCCGTAGTCCTCGGACAGGATGTCCGATACCTCGCCCGAGTCCATGTCGCCGATGTTGAGCGCGGCGACCGCCGTGCGCTCATGGTCAAAATCGCCGTAGAGCGCCACACCCGGAATTTTCTTGACGCCCGCGACAAAGCGGCGCAGCAGCGCCATTTCATGCGCGTGGATGGCCTCAACGCCGGTCTCCTGCAAAAAGTCGAGCGCGGCGTTCAGCCCCGCGATACCGTGGCCGTTGAGCGTGCCCGCCTCTAGCCGCGCCGGCATCTGCTCGGGCTGCTCGTGGAGATAGGTCTGCACGCCCGTGCCGCCGACCTTCCAGGGGTTGATGTCCACACCCTCGCGCACGCACAGTCCGCCCGTGCCCTGCGGGCCCATCAGCGATTTGTGCCCCGTGAAGCACAGCACGTCGATGTGCATCTGCTCCATGTCGATGGGCAGCACGCCCGCGCTCTGCGAAGCGTCCACAATGAACAGAAGGTCGTGTTCGTGCGCAAATGCGCCGATGCACGTCAGATCCAGCGTGTTGCCCGTCAGGTTCGAGGCATGCGTGCAGACGACGGCGCGGGTATCGGGACGCAGCAGCCGTTCAAAATCGGCGTAGTCGATGTTCCCCTGCCGGTCTGCGGGAACAAAGCTCAGCTTGACATTGTTTTCCCGTTCCAGCCGGTAAAGCGGTCGCAGGACAGAGTTGTGCTCAAGGTCGGTCGAGATCACATGCTCGCCCGCGTGGATGCAGCCATGGATGGCGATGTTCAGCGCCTCGGTCGAGTTACAGGTGAACGCCACGTGGTCAGGCCGCTTGCAGCCAAAGAGCGCGGCGAGCTTGCAGCGCGTGTCGTAGATCACGCGCGAGGCGGCAAGCGCCTCCTCGTGCGTGCCGCGCGCGCTGTTGCCAAAGCTCCCCATCGCCGCGACCACCGCGTCGATGACCTGCGGCGGCTTTCGCAGTGTGGTCGCCGCGTTGTCAAGATAGATCATCTTACGGACGGACGACGCGGTCCGCGCCGCTCATCTTTTCGACGATGACGTACATGTTCGTCACCTCGCCGACGGCGAGCTTTTCCTTGAGGTCGTAGAAGTTGAGGCACGTGCCGCAGCTCATGATCTCCACGCCGCGCGCGGCCATGCCCTTGAGGTCTTCGAGAGACTCCGAGCCCTCGCACGTCAGCTTCACGCCGCCGTTGTAGCAGAGGATGGTGTCAGGCAGGGTCTCCTGCTGGCTCAGGGCGAAGACGAACGCCTTCATCAGCGCGCCGCCGAGCTCGTCATTGCCGCTGCCCATCTTGTCAGACGACAGCACCACGACCGTCTTCGGCTTGCCGCAGGTGTAGCACTCGCCGCTCTGCTCCTCCACCTTGGCCTTTTCCCCCACGGTGATGGTCACGCGGTACTCGTTTTCGCCAAGCTTTTCGGTTTTGGACGTGCAGCCCTTGCTTGCGGCCAGCTTGCCGAGGTTCTGCACCGCAGTCTCGTTGTCGACCAGCGTTTCGACCGTTCCGGCGCCGCCGAGCTCCTGCATCGCCTTCTGCGTCTTCACAACAGGGATGGGGCAGGCGTCGCCCATGGCATTGACTTTGATCGTCATTTCTATCGCTCCTTATCACAGGGTTTGCACCCGTTATTTCTTTCTAACTATAACAGATTCCGCGCGAAGTGACACAACTTTTTTCTCCCACCGCGAATTTTTTTCATGGTTTTTCCCATTTTACCGTGCTGTTATCATTGATTTTTTCGATGGCAGTCTCCGCCTTGCGCCGTTTGCAGCAAATTGATAAAATGAGAAAAAGTTTGTATCTTTCTGCGCATTCCGCGCTCTAACAGGCAGAAAGAAGCGGAAAGGAGGCCCTGCATGGACGAATTTGACGAGATCTGCCGGCGCTGCACACCCGTTGTCTACCGCTTCCTGCTCTCGCTCTGCAAGGACGCTTCCCTCGCCGACGAGCTAACGGCGGAGACGTTCTATCAGGCGTATCTGCACATCGACACATTTCGCGGCAACTGCCGCGTTGAATCGTGGCTCTGCCAGATCGCCAAAAATGCCCTCACAAAAGAGCTCCGCCGCCAAAGGCGCGCCGTCCCCTTCGAGGAAACGCACGAGCTCGCCGCGCCGGACGACATTTTTGAGCTGCTGGCCGACAAAGAACAGGCCATGCGCATCCACGCCTCCCTGCACCGGCTCAAAGAGCCGTACCGCGAGGTCTTCACGCTGCGCGTGCTCGGCGAGCTGCACTTTCGCGACATTGCCGACCTGTTCGGCAAATCCGAGTCCTGGGCAAAGGTCACATTTTACCGCGCCAAGGACAAGCTGATCGAAGATATGGAGGAACACCATGAACATTGACTGCCGTGTCATCGGCGACCTGCTGCCGCTCTACGCCGACGAAAGCTGCTCGGACGCGAGCCGCGCTCTCGTGGACGATCATCTCAAAACCTGCCCCCGCTGCCGCGAAACGCTCGCGCGGATGAAAAGCGAGCAATTTCTCCCCGCTGCGCAAGTCATCGACCCGCCCGCCGTCGCCGACTATGCGCAAAAGGTCAAGCACCGTCGCCAGAAGCGCGGCACCTGCCTGACCGTCGGCGTCATCGTCCTGATCGTATTGCTCTCGCTCACCGCCGCTGCGTGGATGAACCTTGTCCGCGCACAGCACCCCTACATCCCCGTGGTTGAGGAGAGCGTCTGCAACCTTGCCGCCGGAGAGGTACAAACCTTTGCCGACAGCTGCGACGGCCGCCGTCTTTTTACGAACAGCACGCGCATCGCCGTCACCTTCCGCGCGGATACGCCGCAGGACGGCACGATCACGCTCTGGAACATCACCGATGTCACAACTCCCTACCCGGCCATGGTCTGCAAGGTCGACGGACGCACCGCGCGCTGCGAATTCACGAATCTTTCCTCCGCCGAGCGCTATTTTGTCCTCTGCGACGGTCTTTCCGGCGACGTGACTCTCTCCGACGGACGCCCGACAGACCTTTGGGAGAGCTTTCTCGATCTGCTCCACACCCTCTTCCCGCGCTGACGGCGAAAACACGGCGGAGTTGACAAAGGCGTTTCGCTTCTCTACAATAAAAGCAGTTTTTCAAGGAGGAGGTGCGCGCCATGAACGACAAGCTGCGTCTCACGCAGATGACAAAGGCGGCGGGTTGAGCCGCCAAGCTGGGGCCGGGTGCCCTGACAGAAATTCTTGCTGACTTGCCGAATGTGTCGAATCCCGCGCTTTTAGTCGGCTACGACAGCAGCGACGACGCCGCCGTGTACCGCGTCTCCGACGAGGTCGCCGTCATTGAGACGGTCGACTTCTTCACCCCCATTGTGGACGATCCGTATCTCTTCGGTCAGATCGCCGCGGCGAACGCGCTGAGCGACGTGTACGCCATGGGCGGCGAGCCGAAACTCGCAATGAACCTCCTGTGTGTGCCGAACTGTCTGCCGAAAGAGGATATCCGCGCCATTCTGGAGGGCGGACATGCCAAAGCCGTCGAGGCCGGATGCGTCATCGCGGGCGGCCACACCATTCAGGATAACGAACCAAAGTACGGCCTGTGCGTCACGGGATTCGTCCATCCCGACCGCATCCTCAAAAATGTCGGCGCGCAGCCGGGCGATGTGCTGGTGCTCACCAAGCCGCTCGGCAGCGGCGTGCTCACGACCGCCATCAAAGCAGACCTCATCTCCCCCGCCGCCCGCGACGCGGTTTATGCCCACATGGCGACGCTCAACAAAATGGCGGGCAATGCCGTGCGAAGCGCCAAAAATGTCCACGCCTGCACCGACGTGACAGGCTTTGGCCTGCTCGGTCACAGCTATGAGATGGCAAGCGGCAGCGGCGTTACCATCCGCCTGCACGGCGCAACGCTCCCCCTGATGGACGAGGCGCGCGATATGGCTGAGATGGGCATCATCCCCGCGGGCGCTTACCGCAACATGGACTATGTGAAGCCGCATCTCACGGTGCTGCCCACGGCGCAGCAGGTCTTCCTCGACCTCGCCGCCGACCCGCAGACCTCGGGCGGCCTTCTCGTCGCGCTCCCGCGCGAGGACGCAGAGCCGCTTCTTCGCGAGCTTCAGACCTTCGCCCCCTGGAGCGCCATCGTCGGCGAAGTGAGCGAGCTGCGCGCCACCGCGCTGGAATTCGACTGATCCAAACGGAACGCAAGCAAAAAAGGAGCTGAATGCCAAGGCATTCAGCTCCTGTTTTATATTCGCACCTCATTTCGCGTCCGCAGACGCAAAACATTTTCTAATCCGTATTTACTGACGACATGTGCGTCAGTAAATACACATTGCACGGAGTGAGTGTCGAGCCAAGGGCGAGGCACAGAACGCAGTGAATCTTTTACACAAACAAGTGACTTATGTCACTTGTTTGTGTAAGTCACATGTAGTAGCTCATGGCACCGCTCTTCCCCGTATTCCGCCATCATCTGGGCGACCACGGGGTTTCGCTCCGCGCGCTTGAACATTGCCGCGTTGTCGGAAAGGTGCAGGCCGTCGCCGCGCTTTTCCTTGCTCTTCTTGAGGCCGTAGGGCTGGCCCGCACCGCCGACGCAGCCGCCCTGGCAGGTCATCACCTCGATAAGGTGATAGAACTTCTTGCCCTCGTCGATTTCCTTTAAGAGCTTTTTTGCGTTGGCAAGGCCGTTGACGACCGCGAGCTTGAGCTCGGTGTCGCCGATCGTCACGCTCGCCTCCTTGATCGGCGCGTCACCGCGCAGGCCGAGGACGCTGATCTCGCGCAGGGCGTTTTTGCTCTTATCCGGCAGGCAGTGGCGCACGACCGCTTCAGCCACGCCGCCGCTCGTGCCGTAGATGACCGCCGCACCGGAGCCGAGGCCGAACGGCAGGTCGGGGGACTCAAGCTCCAGCTCGCCGAGCTGGATGCCCGTCTCCTGCATCATGTCGATCACCTCGCGCGTGGTGAGCACAAGGTCGACATCGGGTCGACCGTCGTGGATGAACTCGGGGCGCGCGGCCTCCATCTTCTTCGCCGTGCAGGGCATGATGGCGATGTGATAGGTCGTGCGGCCGTCGGCGGCGTCCTTCGCGGCATACTTGTCGCGGAAGATCGCGCCGACCATCTCCATCGGCGACTTGCAGGTCGAAATGTTCTTCAAATACTTGGGGTTCTCGTTTTCGAGATACTTCACCCACGCCGGGCAGCAGGAGGTGAACATCGGGAACGGGCCGCCGTTTTTCAGGCGCTCGAGGAATTCTTCGGATTCGGCGATCGTCGTAAAGTCCGCGCCGAACGTCGTGTCGTACACCTCGTCCACGCCCATGAGCTTGAGCGCCGTGACGAGCCTGTCGAGCACGTTTTCGCCCGCGGGAAAGCCGAACGCCTCGCCCACGGCCACGCGCACGGCGGGCGCGATCTGGATGACAACGCGCTTGCTGGGGTCGTGGATGGCGCGCCACGCCTCGCCGATCTGGTTTTTCACCGTGATGGCGCCGGTGGTGCACACCGCCGCGCACTGGCCGCAGCTCACGCACTTCGTCTCGGCGAGCTTGCGGTCAAAGGCGGGCATGACCTGCAAATTGCTGCCGCGATAGGCAAAGTTCAAAATGCCCATACCCTGCATCTCCTCGCACACGCGCACACAGTCGCCGCAGAGGATGCACTTGTTCGGGTCGCGCAGCACCGCGGGCGACGAGCTGTCGATCTCGTAGTGCTCGCGCGTATCGGGGAAGCGAATTCTGCGCACACCGAACTGCTGGGCTAGCTCCTGTAAGCGGCAGTGGCCGCTCTTTTCGCAGGTGGTGCAGTTGCAGTTGTGCGAGGCAAGCAGCAGCTCCAGAATGACGCGCCGGTGCTTGAGAAGCCGCGCGCTGTTCGTGCTGATGCGCATGCCGTCGCGCGGCTCCATTGAGCAGCTCGCGTCGATCTTGCCGGTCTTTTCATCCTCCACCACGCACATGCGGCACGCGCCGTAAACGGAGAGGTCGGAGTAATAGCAGAACGTCGGCATTTCAATACCGGCCTTACGGATGACGGAGAGCACGTTCTTTTCCCCATCGAAGTTGACGCGCTGACCGTCAACGATCATCATACCTTTTGCCATGTCTCAGTCCTCCTCTTCAATGGCGTCGATCGCGCCGAACGGACACGCGCCCCAGCATGCGCCGCAGTGGATGCACTTATCGTTGTCGATCGTATGCGGCATGCGGATCTCACCGGAGATGGCCTCCATCGGGCAGTTGCGCTTGCACTTGCCGCAGCCCTTGCACAGCTCGGGCTTGATGACAAGGCGGCGCTTGCGGCCGTTGCAGATCGGGCAGTGGTGGTCGACCACATGGCGCAGATAGTCCTGGCGGAAGTGGCGCAGCGTGCTCTGTACGGGCTTGCACGCGCTCTGGCCGAGGCCGCACAGCGCCGTTTCCGAAATGGTCTTGGAGAGCTCCTGCAAAAGGTCAAGGTCCTCAAGGCTTCCTTCGTTTGCGATGATGCGGTCCAAAATCTCCAGCATGCGCTTCGTACCCTCACGGCAGGGAACGCATTTGCCGCAGCTTTCGTTCTGCGTAAAGCGCATGAAAAAGCGCGCGGTCTCGACCATGCAGGTGTCCTCATCCATGACGACGAGGCCGCCCGAGCCGATCATGGCGCCGATGCTCTTGAGCGAGTCGAAGTCGAGCGGCAGGTCAAGATGCTCGTCGCTCGCCGTGGTCGCACCGCCGGAGGGGCCGCCGATCTGCACGGCCTTGAACTTTTTGCCGTTCGGGATGCCGCCGCCGATGTCGAAAACGACCTCGCGGATGGTCGTGCCCATCGGCACCTCGATAAGGCCCGTGTTGACCACGTTGCCTGTCAGGGCGAAGGCCTTCGTGCCGGGGCTCTTCTCCGTGCCGATGCTATGGTACCACTCCACGCCGTTTTTGATGATGAGCGGGACGTTGGCAAACGTCTCCACGTTGTTGAGCACCGTGGGCTCTGCCCACAGGCCATGCTCGATGGTGCGCGGAGGTTTGACGCGCGGCATGCCGCGGTTACCCTCGATCGACGCGGTCAGGGCGCTGCCCTCACCGCAGACGAACGCGCCCGCACCCTTGTTGACGTGGATGCGGAAATTGAAATCGCTGCCAAGGATGTTCGTTCCGAGAAGGCCCATCTCCTCGGCGCGAGCGATGGCCGTTTTCAGGCGGTTCACTGCCAGCGGATACTCCGCGCGGACGTAGATATAGCCCTCGTCGCTGCCGACGGCGAGACCCGCGATCATCATGCCCTCGAGCACGCTGTGGGGGTTGCCCTCCATCACGCTGCGGTCCATGAACGCGCCGGGGTCACCCTCGTCGCCGTTGCAGACGATGTATTTTTTCGCGCTCTTCTGTTTGCGCGCGCCATCCCACTTGCGTCCGGCGGGGAATCCGCCGCCGCCGCGGCCGCGCAGGCCGGAATCGAGAATATTGCGGCAGATCTGCTCGTCCGTCATCTCGAACAGCGCCTTTTCAAACGCGCTGTAGCCGCCCTTGGCGATATACTCCTCGATGTCCTCGGCGTCCGACGTGCCGCAGTTTTCCAGCACCACACGGTGCTGCTTTTTATAGAACGGGATATCCTCCTGCTTCGGGTACGCCGTGCCGTCGAGATGGTAGACCAAACGGTCGATGACCTCGCCGCCGAGTACGGTCTTCTCTAAGATCTCGTGGCAGTCCTCGGGCTTGACGTGAATGTACATCACACCCATCGGCTCGATGTGCACGAGCGGGCCCATCTCGCAAAAGCCGTGGCAGCCGCTCATCTTGACGTGCAGGCTCTTTTCCTCGTCCGAGTCGTGCTTTAAGCCGACGTAGACCTTCAGCCCGCGCGCCTCGCACTCGGATCTGAAATTGTCGTAAATTTTCATTGCGCCGCCGGCGATGCAGCCCGTGCCCGCGCAGATGAGGATGGACGGCACCTCGCAGCTCTGCGCGAGGTCGTGCTCCGCTCTTGTGCGCAGGACGCGGAATTCTTCTCTTGTCAGCTTGCTCACGCTCGCACCTCCTCTTTGCGGATGGACTCAAGCAGCTCTATGGCGCGCTCGGGGTCCATCTTGGCATGCACCTCGCCGTCCACGGTCATGACCGGCGCCAAACCGCAGGCACCGAGACACGCGACCGTTTCGAGCGTGAAGAGGCCGTCGTCCGAGGTCTTTTTCTTTCCATGCAGACCCAGATACTCATAGATCGCATCGTAAATCGGCCCGGACTTCCGCACGTGGCACGCCGTGCCCGCGCAGACCTTGACAATGTGCTTCCCCTTGGCTTCGAGCGAGAAGTTCTCGTAGAACGTCGCCACACTGTACACCTTCGATACGCTTAATCCGAGCGTATCGGCGATGAGCGTCAGGTTTGCTTCGCTCAAGTAGTTGTACTCCGCCTGCACATCCTGCAAGATAGCAATAAGATTCGCCGCATTGTTCTCATGCGCGGCAAGGATGCTCAGGACCTTCTCTGTGTCAGGTTTCATGGTTGCCCCTCCTATCTAATCCTGACAGCGATTATACCGTAAATATTTTAGCGTTTTCAACATATTGCTAAAAAACGCCGATAGATAATTCCTATGTATGCAGCGCATCTTTCATTTTCCAATAACCGCCCCGCAAAAAGCGCGCTTACAGACGCAAAGAGCGCCCGCCTTGCGGCGGCCGCTCTGCTATTCTGCAATATTTGCGTCCTACTGCGCGCCCTTAGGCATGCGTTCTTTGACCGCTCTGCCGGTCGGCGTGGCGGCAAGGCCTCCGAGCACCGTCTCGCGGAACTCCACCGGCATGCGCCGCCCGACCTCGCCCATCGCGTCGATGACCTCATCGACGGGGATGCGGCTCTCGATGCCCGCGAGCGCCATATCCGCCGCCGAGATCGCGTTCACCGCACCCACGACGTTGCGCTTCACGCACGGCACCTCCACAAGGCCCGCCATGGGATCGCACACAAGGCCCATCAGGTTTTTGAGCGCCATTGCGACCGCGTGACCGATCTGCTCGTTCGTGCCGCCGCGCAGCGACACGAGCGCACCCGCTGCCATGGCCGACGCTGCGCCGATCTCCGCCTGACAGCCGCCCGCCGCGCCGGAGATGCTCGCACGGTAGGCGATCACCGCCCCAATGCCCGAGGCGACATACAGCGCCTCGAGCAGCTGGTGCTACGTAAAATTTTCCAGCTGGCACAGCGGCAGCAGCACCGCCGGCGTCACGCCGCACGACCCCGCCGTCGGCGATGCCACGATGTGCCGCATGCAGGCGTTCGACTCTGCCATGGACAGCGCCTGCACGATCACCTCATCCAGAAATTCTCCTCCGATGCTCTCTCCGCGCCGCGCGTAAAGCCGCATTTTCAGCCCGTCGCCGCCGACCAGTCCGCTCACGCTGCGCTGCGTGCCGGTGTAGGAGTCTGCCTGTTCAATTAACCAGCGCGAATAGGCATCATTGTGTTTCTGGTCCGTCTTCCCTCTTTCAGTTCTAATTTTGGCACTGTTGCAAAAATCTGCAGGTGATAAACTTATCGTCATCTTTTGCTGACGGAGCAGCACATGAACCCATTCAAAGGCCGGCATTTTCAGCGTGACATCATTCTGTGGGCCGTACGCTGGTACTGCAAATACGGCATCAGTTACCGTGAGCTGCAGGAGATGCTGGCTGAACGCGGAGTGAATGTCGATCACTCCACGATTTACCGCTGGGTTCAGCGTTATGCGCCTGAAATGGAAAAACGGCTGCGCTGGTACTGGCGTAACCCTTCCGATCTTTGCCCGTGGCACATGGATGAAACCTACGTGAAGGTCAATGGCCGCTGGGCGTATCTGTACCGGGCCGTCGACAGCCGGGGCCGCACTGTCGATTTTTATCTCTCCTCCCGTCGTAACAGCAAAGCTGCATACCGGTTTCTGGGTAAAATCCTCAACAACGTGAAGAAGTGGCAGATCCCGCGATTCATCAACACGGATAAAGCGCCCGCCTATGGTCCCGCGCTTGCTCTGCTCAAACGCGAAGGCCGGTGCCCGTCTGACGTTGAACACCGACAGATTAAGTACCGGAACAACGTGATTGAATGCGATCATGGCAAACTGAAACGGATAATCGGCGCCACGCTGGGATTTAAATCCATGAAGACGGCTTACGCCACCATCAAAGGTATTGAGGTGATGCGTGCACTACGCAAAGGCCAGGCCTCAGCATTTTATTATGGTGATCCCCTGGGCGAAATGCGCCTGGTAAGCAGAGTTTTTGAAATGTAAGGCCTTTGAATAAGACAAAAGGCTGCCTCATCGCTAACTTTGCAACAGTGCCGCCGGAAGTGAGGCGATCGACGTTAAACGTGCTAACAACGCCGTAGACGACGGTTCCGGCATTAAGCGCGCCGTGCCTTCATCATTGAAACATAACGTCGTCACAGTCAGCGTGGAGGCTTCAGATCGCTCCGAAGACCAGCATCACTGCGTAAAAGTGCGCTTTGAGG
>ENA-UEQL01002084-UEQL01002084.1-human-gut-metagenome-genome-assembly--contig:-NODE-2084-length-13499-cov-129.342572_pt1 | contig 13499 bp, 7 predicted proteins | sample MGYA00242905_ERZ507926 | MGnify/ENA primary metagenome ERZ507926 (study PRJEB26167, sample SAMN06115531) | human gut metagenome | host: Homo sapiens | place: China:Henan | collected 2015-09-09...
CGGCGCACAGCAGTTTCATGCGGGTGTTGAACGCTTTTCTCGACTCTCTGCGGTTGGCGCGGTTTTTCAGAATCATCGCTTCGGTAAGTTGCATACCGATGCGGTTGATGGGGTCGAGTGCCGACAGCGGATCCTGGAAAATCATTGCGATTTTGTCGCCGCGAAGTTTATGGAACTCTTCCTCGTTGATCTGCAAAAGATCCATGCCGTCATAGATAATCTCGCCGCTTTCGACAATGGCGTTGGGGGCGGAGATACCGATTATTGCTTTGTTCGTGACGGATTTGCCGCTGCCCGACTCGCCGACGATTGCCAAGGTTTCTCCCTTGTACAAATCGAAGTCGATGCCGCGTACTGCCTGCACTTTGCCCGCGTCGGTACGGAACGAAATTCTCAGATTTTTAACTTCAAGTTTCTTTTCCATATCATTCCTCCGATCCTCTGAGCGACGGGTTGAACGCGTCGCGAAGTCCGTTGCCGAACAAGTTGAAACTCAACAATAATAATGCAAGGAACAGTGACGGCATAAGAGCAACGTGCGGCGCGGTTAACAATGCGCTCTGACCGCTTGAAAGAAGCGTGCCGACGCTTGTAAGATTGCCCGACGTTAAGCTGATAATTCCGAGATAGCTCAGATTGACTTCCGAATAAATCATCGACGGGATCACCAACGCGCAACTTGTAACGAGTGTGCCGACGGCATTCGGGAAGATGTGTTTCACTATAATCCTTGCGTCGCTTGCGCCGAGCGTGCGGGCTGCAAGAACGTATTCCTGATTTTTATAACGATAAAACTGCATTCTTGTTGTAGACGCCATTCCTATCCAGCCTGTCAGGAAGAAGGAAATGAACAAAACAAGAACAGCGCCGGAAGTGCCCATATGCAGTTTAAGCAAAGTAACGACAATCATCATCGGCACTGCGGACAAAATATCCGAAAACCTTTCCATGAACAAGTCGACTTTGCCGCCGTAATAGCCCTCGATCGCGCCGTAGATTGCGCCGACTATAAGGTTGACAAGCGCAACGGCAATTGCGAAACCGAACGAGAATAACGCGCCCGCGGCAAGACACGTGAAAATGTCCTGACCTTCTTCGTTTGCGCCAAACAGGAACGACGGTTTTTCTATGCCGTCTTTAAGCACGTACGAGTGATTGAAAATATAATATTCGTAATAGTTTACACGCACCTCATAGCCTGCATCTCTCGGACGGGCATATTCATACACCACGCCATTGTCGCCGTCGCCGGCAATACGTAACGAGTTGTAGTTGTCAAGAGTCGTTTCGCCGACCGTGTGCGTTTTATAATTTGGGATAATGTTGCCTGCCGCGTCAAGTTTTGCTTCCATTGTGATCGGATCGAACTTGTAGTAGTAGTTTGCAACAGTGTCCCCCGTAACGCTTGCTCCCATGTATTTTTTGAGCATTTGGTCTTTTGACAGAGCGAGCGCGGGATAAATGACTTGTTTTCCCGTCTCATTCTGATATTGTTGCAACAGAAGATATTCTTCTTCTGACATCTTCATATATACGCAACCGAGCGAATGGTACGAGTCAAGACGATACACATACAAACTGTCTCGTTGCTCGAACTTTTCGTTCTTGACAGCATAGTGACCGGTTTCTTTGCCCATGTAGTAGTAATACTCGAAAATTACTTTATCATGTTCTTTTTCTTCGCATCCGTCCCAGAAATTTGTTTTTGCAAACAGTTCGCTACGCGGACGTGCGTAACGGAAATACGTATCTCTGTGGGAAACAGGATACTGCGAAAAAATCGTGCCGAAAATTGCATACAAAACCAAAATTAAAATAATGACCGCTCCTACGATTGAGCCCTTATTTTTGCAAAACCGCGAAAACGCGTCCGCAAGGAAACTGCGGGGTTTTGTTTCAAGCACCTTTTCGTGAACCAAGTCTTGTTTTTCAACAAACTGGAATTTTTCTGCGGGTATATTTTTATAGATATCTTCCATATTACTTTGCCCCCATTCTGATTCTCGGATCGATCAAGCCATAGCTGATATCGACAATGATACCTGCAAGAAGACCAACCAACGTGTAAAAGCCCGAAAGCAACATAAAGAAGTCGTAGTCTAAGGCTTGGATGGAGTTCAAATACAATCCGCCAACGCCCGGTATCGCAAAAAACTTTTCAATGATAAGCGAACCGCTGAGAACGGCAACAAATTCGCCCAAAATCATCGGGAAAATCGGCACCATTGCATTTCTTAACGCATGGCGCACAATCGCCTGCCCTTTCGTAAGACCTTTTGTCCTTGCAAGCAACATGAACTCGTTTGTCAAAACTTCGGTAAGTTCCGCGCGAGTATAACGAGCATACCCCGCAATCGAGCCCAGACACAGTGCAAGCACCGCCGGCATCATACTGTGAAACATTTCCCATGTTAAATAATTAGTTCCGTTTGCCATTATCAATGGGAAAAGTTTCAGTTTGAAACACAAAAAATACTGTATCAAAAACGCATACACGATCGACGGCACCGAAATAAGCACCATAACGCCTGTGGAAATAACCTGATCTTGCCACTTATTCTTTTTCAGCGCGGCAAAAATTCCAAGAGCCAAACCGATCGGCACACCGATAATAGACGAATAAACATTTATAAGTATTGTGGGGGGCATACATTTTACAAAAGATTCCCACACCGGTTTGTTTATAAACCCGGACATTGTCGTACCAATGCCAAAGTCACCTTTTGTAAAAATACGCTCTAAATAATGTCCCAACTGAACCATAATCGGGTCGTAATATCCCCTTGCGCGTAAATTTGCTTCAAGCAATTCTTTGTCCTGTCCTAAGCCGGCATTGAGCGGTATAGGAAGGGATTTTATCAAAACGAAACAGATAAGCATGATCACCGAAAAAGTGAACAGCATTAGTCCGATACGTTTGAGTATGTATTTGAACATATACATGGTTTTTGTATCCTTTTTTTGCTACTTAACAATAGCACGAAGTTGGGACAAAATTTTGTCCCAACTCCGAGTTGTTTTTAATCGTTATTCAGCAACTGTTGTTGCCAAATGATTATTTGCCGAACTTATAGTTCAACGTGCCGCCTTTTTCTGACACGAAAGCCGCCCATTCTGTATCATCGAAGTTGTAAGACATATAACGGATTCCGCCATATCCCATGAAGGTGTTGTATTCATAAGTAACGTAGTCTGTCTTATAACCCATCAAGCTTGCGGAATACAAGCTGAAAACAGGAACAGAGTAGTATTCTTTCAAGATTGCGGCTTCAACTGCGCCAAGCGCGGTGAGCTGATCTTCCATCGAGAAGTTCTTAAAGTTGGGCAGATCCTTGTCTTTACCTTGAAGAATAAGTCTCCATTGTTCAAGGTTGTAGGTGTAAATGCCGTTTTCGTGGTCTGCATCGGGCTTTGCCTTGACAGACACATTGACCTTTGTCGGATCCCATCCTTTCGCCCATCTTACATTTTCGTTGATTTGAGTTTCGCAAAGGAGATATGAGGGATTGAACGGAGCGTTTGACCATGCGCCGAAGCAAAGGTCGTATTCGCCTTTTTTAAATTGATCAGACCATGTCTTATCAGAGAAGATGAAGTATTCGATACTGATTTTGCCTTCAAGCACAGTGCCTTTGGTTGCGTCGTCAAACGCTGCCTGGAACCAGTTCTTGGTTCTGTCCGTATTTGCAGTTATCTCGGAAACACCAAACGTCAGGATGATTTTTTCGCCGTCACGATAATTGCCGTCGGCTTTTGCTTTATTGTATGCGCTGGTCATAAGTTGACGAGCGAGAGTCACGTTGTAACCGGTCATTGCGTCGACTGCTTCGTCGATATCTTTGTAAACAACCGTGCCGACTTTCCATCCGCCCTCGACTTTTTCTGCGCCGTATGCGCTGAGAATCGCTTCTTTTGCTTGGACGCTATCACGATAAACTTTGCCGTTTTCTACGTCATTGTAGTACATGCTGTTGAGCAGTCCGAGTGCAGCTTGTGAGCTAGGTCTGTTCTTTGCGCAATAATCATCACGATTGAGTGCAAGAGAGATTGCTTTTCTGAAATCATCATAATTAAGAAGCAGGTTGTTTCTCTTGTCCGTGCGGGATTTTGCAATAGATTGCAAGTTCAAGCAGCCCGTTGCGGTATCAGGAGTGAAGAATGCTTGGCGAGAAGTTCTGTAATCGCTTGCGATCTTAACGTCCATACTAATGCTATCAAGATCACCGTTTTGGAAAGACAACCACGCGGTATCCCATTCAGGGATTTTGTTTGTAATTATCGTGTCGGTTTGATATTGTTTTGCATATTGCGGAAGGCCATATCCAAACCATTTGTCATTACGCGAAACGGTATAGGTTTTGTCGTCTTGATAATTCGTGAGTTTGTAGGGACCCCAGCTTGCGCTCTTTTCCTGTGTCGTGCAGTAGCTGTTGGCATACGGGGTTTTGGTTGTATCTTCGCATTTTTCCCACAAATCTTTCTTGACAAGGGGCCATCCGCTGAAATAGTAACCTGCCTCATAAGTCAGATTGCCTTCTTCATCAAGGGGTTTCAACGTTCCGTCAATGACCATAACGAGTTCATATTCGTTGTCGCCGACGAAATAACCGACTTCGGAGAAGTCCATTGCAGGATATTCATAATTGACGTACATATAACCAACTGTATTTTCTTTGGTTTCGCCCCACTCTGCTTTTGCAGTGATAACCGTTGTGAGAAGTGCCAAAGACTCAGCGGTCACCGCAACGTCGCCGTTTGCATCGGCAAGTGCAAGAAGGCTTGCATATGCTTCGGTATCAAAATATTGAGGAGTATCCGTCACACAAAAATCAAGGGTATCGCCTTGTAACCACACCAACGGTTTTTTCAATGCAATAGTGCATTCATTGCCTTTGAGCGTGTACTTTCCATCTGCACCAAGAGCAAGATCCGAATATTTAAGATTCATACTGCCATTGTCAAACCAGCCTTTTTGACCTTGTTTAACGTAGTTTTCAGCATTATGAATGACGTAGTTGCCCGAATAGTAGTTGGACGCAGTGTCAAAGAGATATTTCGGCGAGAGTTGTTGCGTCATCGTGTAAACGAAGTCAGCAGCTTTGATAGGCGTGCCGTCATCCCATTTAAGATCGTTACGAAGCGTCATTGCAAAAGCCTGACCTTTTTCAGCGTCGGCAGCAAGACCATATTTGCCTGCATATTTTTTCGTTACGTCTTCAAGTTTGGTTGCCGCAGAATATTCAACTGTGTATGCGCCGGGAACGATCTTTCCGTCTGCATCGAATTTGTAGTTGAACTCATAGAATGCACTCGTCATATAGCTTTCCATTTCATTGTCGACTGAATCACTTGACACGATTGTGCACCATTGTCCGGGCAATTGAGCAGTGTACTCTCTCAATGTATATTGCCTTGAATCTTCCCAACCTGTGCTGGCACGCTTCGTAATGTCATAAGGCTTGTTGTCTTTACCCTTATCCTTCTTGCAAGCAGTAAGGACAGAGGCGCAAAGCACTACGACAAGTACCATCGCGATGAGCATAAGTAATTTCTTTTGCTTCATTTTGTTACCTCCTAAAAAATTTAGTCAATTAAAGCACTACTTTGATAAAATAGTTATTGAAATTATACATTACGCTACTTTTAATTAGCGTGCGATTTAGAAATCAAAACAAATATGGATTATTTTTTTGAATTTTATGCACGATTTTGGCATAATCGCATATTTTTATGCATAAAAAACTTTACGGATGTAATAAACGTCCGTATTTAATTAATATAGCTAAAATTACACAAAACTTATCTTTAATTAAGTGCGCGCGGCGCGTGCACGCGCGAATGTATCAAATACACAAAAAATTTGTTCTGAAACATTTCACCCACTTGTTCAAATGCAGTTGACAAAACGACGTAAAAATAGTATATTTACGTTTGTTATCCGCCTTGGGGGTGTAGCTCAACTGGTAGAGCGCTTGAATGGCATTCAAGAGGTAAGGGGTTCGACCCCCCTCATCTCCACCATCAAGACACACACGAAAGGAGCGTTAAAACGTTTGCCGTGTGTGTCTTTTTCTTTGTCTTTTATCCGTTTTAAGGGGTTTTCATACCCCTTTTTCTTTTTAGTACAATACGGATGTCGCTTTCTCCCAACTTGTTATCTTACGCAGGAATTGTCCAACCCTCGAACGATAAGTAATTTTTATAACCTTTGCACGAAAAGTAGCTTACGCGCGTGTAGACACAAAAAAATCATTGCACCCTTGCATCCTTGACGACTAAATCCCTTATACGTCCTAGCCTTTTTAAGTTTGCAAGGGTGCAAAGCCAATAATTTCTTGCATCCTTAAGAATTCATGAGTTTATAACAAACCAACCAATTTATAATAAAACTATTTACGGAGTCCCCAACATTAGAAAGTATTAAAAATCCTTTAAAGAAGTGCAGCTTTTTAGCTGCATTGTGATTGATTTTTTTCAATATTTATGCTATTATATTATTATGAAAAATAATTTGGGCGAAATAATCCAATTAAATCGAAAAAAAGCAGAATTATCGGTTAGAGATTTAGCTAAACTTAGCGGTATTAATCATACCGATGTTAGCAAATTAGAAAAAAATAAAATACAAAAGCCTTCAATAAAGACTCTTGTATCTCTATCTAATGTCTTAAATATTAACTTACTGGCTATATATTTAGAGGACAGTGAGCGTTACTTATATTATCAGCCCATTATAGAAAATTGCTCTGATTTAAGCAAAACACAACAAGAAGCAGTATTAGAATACATTCAGCAAATAAAAAATCGAGGTACACTATGAAATTTCGTTTAGGAGAATTGTTTTGTGGCCCAGGAGGCATCGCATGGGGAGCTCTCACAGCCGCCCCTGCGTTTCACGAAGAACAAGAATATTCTATTGAACACGCTTGGGCTAATGACTATGATTATGACACTTGTTGTACCTATTCACACAATATTTGCAACACACCCATAAACCAACAAGGAAAACTTGACGATTTAGATCCGACAGTATACCACGAGGATGTGCGTCAATTTGATTTAGCAAAACTTACACCAATTGATGCTTTAGCTTTTGGTTTCCCTTGTAATGATTATAGTGATGTTGGAGAAAAAAAGGGCTTAAACGGAACATATGGCCCACTTTATACTTATGGCATAAAAGCTTTAACGCGTTTTCAGCCTCAATGGTTTATTGCAGAAAATGTGGGCGGCCTTAAAAATGACAATGAAGGAAAAACATTAACAAAAATTTTACATGAAATGCAAAATGCAGGGTATCGACTCTATCCTCATCTTTATCAATTTGAAGATTACGGTATCCCGCAAGCAAGACACCGCATTATTATAGTCGGCATCCGAAATGATCTAAACATTGAGTTTAGGGTTCCTTCTCCTGCACCATATCAAAACGTTGATAACACTTGCCGTAACGCCATAGAAAATCCACCGATTGCTTTTGACGCTTATAACAATGAGCGCACTAAACAATCTGAGGCAGTTGTTGCTAGATTAACTCATATCCATCCAGGGGAAAACGCTTTCACGGCAGACTTACCAGAACATTTACGCTTAAATGTTGCAGGAGCAAAAATCAGTCAAGTTTATAAACGTCTTGACCCAACTAAACCCGCTTATACTGTAACAGGTAGTGGCGGTGGCGGCACACATATTTACCATTGGGAAGAACCTCGCGCATTAACAAACCGTGAACGCGCGCGTTTACAAACCTTCCCTGACACCTATCGTTTTATAGGATCAAAGGAAGGGGTACGCCGACAAATTGGCATGGCCGTTCCATGCCAAGGAGCAAAAATTATTTTTGAATCAATTTTAAAATGTTTTGCCGGAATCTCCTATCCGGCAATCGAATGTAACTCTTTGGAATTTTTATATGCCAAAGACTCTGATATGAAATATCAATTCGATACTGATCTCGAAAATAAAGTCTTACTAAAACCCGCGTTGGAAGGCGCAGATGAATTAAGAATTGTTTCTGCTTATGCTTCTCCAAGCATGGCCGCCTATCACATTAATAAGCTAAAAGAAAGTGATTCAATACCTATAAAAATTAAGTTGATTATTGGCATGTGTCCTTATGACGGTTTAAGCCTTGGTGTTCATAAAGGATTTAAGGAATTGCAAAAGCAATATGCTGAAAATCCTGAGTATTCCACAATCTCTTGTCAATATAACTATATAATGCCACCCATCCATTCAAAAATTTATATTTGGCTAAAACATGGAAAACCTTTTAAAGCATTTAGTGGTTCTGCCAATTATATGCAAAGCGCATTCAGTAAAGATTGTGGAGAAAGCCTTATGGGATGCTCTGCAGAAGAAGCTAATGAATATTTCTTAAGCGTTGAGCGAAATTCAATTATCAATACAGATAATGAAGTCGAGAACTATATTCGCATTTATAAAAATCAACCTCGTTTCGATTATGAAACCCGCGAATTTTATTCAAGCGACAAACCATTAATGCAAGAAATAAGTTTGGTTTCTAAAAATGGTGAGGTTGGTAAATCTTCAGGATTAAACTGGGGGCAACGTCTAGGTCGCAACCCTGATCAAGCTTATATTCCTTTGCCTAGGGCACTTGCAACCACTGGCTTTTTCCCTTTGAATAAACGCTATTTCACTGTAATTACCGATGATGATTATTGTATGCAAATGCGCGTGGAGCAGGATGGAGATAAAGCAATTACCTGCCCTGACGATAACGCTATGCTCGGTCGCTATTTCCGAGAACGCATAGGTGTAGAAAGCGGAAAAGCTATTATTGCAGCAGATTTGTACAATTACGGAAAAACATCTGTAGTATTCACAAAATTAAACGATGAGTTGTTTTATATGGACTTTTCAAATGGTCGAGAACAACATGATTAAAGTAAAAGAGAGCGTTAAACGCTCTCTTTTATCGTATATACTCCATCTTTGAATTCAATTAATTGAGATTCCTTCAATTCATTCGGAATAGAATTTTTAATAACTCCTGAAAGAACTAACATTGTATACATTTCACTTTCGGTCAAAGATTTAACATCGCTATTTCTCATTACTTTAAGAACTACTTCATCAAATGTCGTTAATTCACTATCAAAAGGAACGTACAACCCTCTTTCTGTTTTATTGCTACCAAAACTCGGGGTTATTATTTTTAGCTCTCTTATGTAGCAAGAAACCACCGCCTCTAATAAATGTGCAGTCCATTCATAGCCGATATTCGGAAAACGATTAAATTTTATTTCCCAAACTCCGACATATTCCTTGTCAGAAAGGTACAATTTTAAAATGTCTACTATCCGCATTATATCTTCACGCGATATAATAAGATCTTCCTTGCGTAAGTATTCTGTCCTTGATATTCTATAATAATTATCCTTAGTGAGACTCTCAAAGATAATAACTGCCGTACTTTGCCCCCAGCCATAACGCTCCGACATGGTAGAAAACTCATCCCATTTTAGCGTTTTAGGATTTTGCACAAACATTCTGGCAATATCCTCCGTTGTAGAAAGAAGGCTGTCTTGGGGTAAAATATGCGGAATTCTATACTTATATTTATCGCCCATTAAAGTAGCCACCAAATAAAAAAGGTTGGTAGCATTCTTTATGCAATTACGTTCCAATAATTCTGGCATTAATTGTTGACAATATTCAAACACCATTTTGGCGCTACAGTAATTCTGATTTTCTGCAAACATCTCCGTTATAATTTCATTCAAAAACTCCTCTTCGATTTTTTGAATATCAACATTGCCCAAACAATTATAGTAATTAAATTCCCATTGAAAAATATTTCTGCTACCAGCAATAACATTGGAAATCATTATATCAGAACTAATTTTTAAATGCTCTTTTAATTCTTTCCTACTGACCGCCTCTCCTTTACTACTAATATATTCATAAATACAGCTCTCTAGATTTCCAGTTTTAACTCCAGTTTCTTTTTGCAAATAATCCCTATTAAATGAATATTCGCTTCCATAGTAATACTTCAGAACTCCATGCAAATAGTGATAATTAAACACATCACTTGTCATAGAAAGCAGTCCTTCAAATTGATTAAATAAAGCCTGATAATATATAATATTTTGCTCTGATTCATCAATGAAAGCTTTTACTGTTTCAAGCGTTGAAATATCAATAAATACTCGATTGGGTGATATCCATCTCCCTCTATCGCAAAGCACCAACAAGTCGATAACTCTAGCAGAAAGAGGTCTGTCCTCTTTGGGCAAATTTAATTCGCCAAACTTTACATAAGCTCGCTCGCGCAATAAAGCAACCTCACTTTCATCTGAAAAAGAAATGCCATTGGGAAAATCCTCGTCAATGATAATTGCCAACAAATTACCATAAGGCACTGTATGCGGTACAACATACTCTCCATACACCTTATACCCTTGACTCAGCATATAAAACCATACGTCGCTCAAATCAACAAATGAAAGGTTTTTTTCTTGCAGTATTTCTACTAGCGTAGCAATCTCACGTTTCCAAAATACCCCTTCGCCAACATACTCAGCAATCGCTTGCGAAAGAATTGCATTATAAGAAACGTTATCCTTTATGAAGTATAGTCCTAACGAGTCTATTGTTTCTATTTCTTCTGATTCATGTAACGCATACGAAATTATTGCATCATAATCATCATTATCATATACATCATAAATGTCTTGCAACGTCAAATATTTGACTTGCATTTTTTTAATCAATGTTTTTGCTAAACAAACAGCAATGGGCTTAATAAACTTTAAGGGTTTTTCGATGTTTTGCCTTACTCCCTCTCTAGTAAACCCCCTTTTATCGCCAAGCTCTTGCAACGTCGCCCCACGGCTACGGCCAACAATAAAACTCAAATCCTCTTCTTGGCTGATATTATCTAAAAATAATTTTGTTGCAGCAACTGCTCCATCAAAAAACTCACTTAATGTGAAATGCAATAACTTATTCCAATCAGAGCCCATTGCAACACGGATTGTCGCATAGTCCATTTTTTTAAGTTGCTCTAACTTGTAAATACCCTGCCCTTGTAATTTTTTTATTAGTGACGGTTGCATACCAAAATAGGACAACACCGTTACTGGAATATTCTCACACTCGACATTTATTTCAAAATATGGATATTTAATCGATTCGCAATTCCTCTCGTTGTCCTCAATTGAGTTATCCGCCAATGTTTGTTTTAATGTAATAGAAAATAGTAAAATTTCTTCAACCGTATTTGCACCAACTTTTGGGAGTTCACATAATTCTGGTTCGGTTAAATCTAAAATATCACCTACCACCTGATAACCACCATTCTGCAACGCATTTTTTGCACGCGTGCTTAAATTGGTGGATTTTATAGATTGCAATAGAACACTCGTTTTCCCTTCGTCTTCACCAGACTCCAAATTATTCGCATAACGCGAGTTTTTTGCAAATTCAAGTATCTCTTGAACGGTCAAATGCCCTACATTACGGAATGAATATAATTGTTCTTGCGTAATAGCTATAATATCTCCAACAACCTTATATCCTTCACGCCCTAGAACATTTTTGGCGCGAACGCTTAACCTTGTGTCTTGTAATGAACAATTCAAATCCATCTCTCCTATTTCGATGGATTCTTCAACCAATGTTGGTTCGTCATATATCAATCTACCATTATTATAATCCGCAATCAAGCCCAGTATTTCTTCTACTGACTTTTGTCCCATATTTCTAATATGATACAAATCTTCCGCCCCTAAAAAAATTATGTCCTGAACCGTCATATAACCACTACGCATTAAACAATGTTTAGAACGTACGCTTAACCGCGTTTTCTCGATAGGAATTATTTTTATCGTTTTGTCTTTTATCGGTTCGTTTGTCGCCTCAGATATATAACTATTATCTTTTGGCAACACATCACCTGAACCTACATCTCCTTCTTTGAGCTGTATTCCCCCACTATATTTTGAATAATACAAATCCAATTTTTTGTCTATTAAAGCGAGAAAATTGTCACATTCTTTTTGGGTTAAATCCATAACAATGTCATCAGGTAATATAAAAATCAACTCTCCTCGACTATTTTTTTCAAGGAACAAAAAGCCTTGATTATTAATAACATTGTAAGGATTCGCCTTAAAGACAGCCCAAATATCATATATTGTTGTATTTTCTGTTATATTTTTGATCCGCGAATCTACCTCATAATCTGCTGGCAACCCATTGTATACTCTATTCAAGTAAAACTCCTTGATTTTATACATAATTTTATCAACGGATAATTCTTCACCAGCTTGTATGAATTCGAAAATATTTTTTAATAAAATAAGTTTGTATGATTTTTGATACCCTACAAGGCTATCCGCATCACCTAAATACTTTATAAATCTAAGCTTTTCAGCATTATATTTTACACTACAAAAGGGACAACTTTCTACGTTGTCCATAATCTTTTGCTGACAGCCTAAACAAATCATCGTAACACTCCTTTATTAAAAAATTTCTTTTACCTTCGCATATACTTCCGCTCTAGTTAATGTATCAATTAAATACATACTTCCAAGCGAATTAATATATCTTGAAACGGAACGAATTTCCTCTCGCCCTACCGTTTTTCCGTCTTTTTCCATATCACGCAACGCTTCAATCACAGCAAGCACAAGTTCTTTATTCCCATTAAACCCAATATCCAAAAGTTGGTTGATAATATCTTGCTTATTAATAACATATGCAGTCAATTCAAACGGATCAGTTCGATTGGCATCATAAGTACATCTACCAATCCACCATAAACGCGCTATGCCATGTCTAAATAATGAACGTTTAGCTGTATAGCCAAAAAGCCATCTATTATTCACCGTACTTTCTTCTTTTGCTGGCCAACGATAGTTCATATAATTCTTGCACACGTCAAAAGAATATGCTAGCCAAATTCGTTCATCAGACGCCTGCGAATTACTCAAACCCATCATTGCCTTATAAACTCGTTTAACATTTTCAAAATCCGTTGACACTACATCCTCGTCAGACATATCTAAAGTAAATTCTTCAACTGGAATATTGGTATCAAGTACTACTTTTTCTTTACTTAAATACTCATCCAAGGTCTTACCCGAAATTACTACCTGCTTATGTAATTCACTAATATTAGCATATAATTTTGCAACATCTTCTTGCATTATAAATTTAGCATTCATGTCAATTACTCCTATATACTTCAAACGCATCATTCATAGGATTTTTTAAGAACATTTGAGATAATTCAAGCGGCTCCTTCACCAATAACAACTCCTCTAAAGTTTTGTCAAAACGTTTTTTAGCCACCTTTTCCAAAGCACGTATCCATTGATAGTCAGAAAAATCAGCAAAATTACCCGTGCTTTCTAAACGTTTTCTTAATTCGTCAAAAACAGACATAAGCACAGGCACGAAAATCATAGCATGCATTGCTTTTTGTGTTGCTTTGCTTTTACTTACGCTACCATAAATACCAT
>ENA-UEQL01002089-UEQL01002089.1-human-gut-metagenome-genome-assembly--contig:-NODE-2089-length-13480-cov-7.474222_pt1 | contig 13480 bp, 8 predicted proteins | sample MGYA00242905_ERZ507926 | MGnify/ENA primary metagenome ERZ507926 (study PRJEB26167, sample SAMN06115531) | human gut metagenome | host: Homo sapiens | place: China:Henan | collected 2015-09-09 | study...
CCACGGATTGAAATTCTAGATTTGTATCCAAATAATACCCATTATCTTTCTCGTTACAGAAATAATATGGACTAGTGGAATTATGATCCACACGCAATCGGGTGTCAAAAGTAGAAAAAGGCTTCATTCTGTAATTGAAAATACTAAATCCCTTTGCAAGATAACAATATCTATCCGTTGCAATGAACAATGCAAATAGACTTATTATCATGATGCTTCTAAAAACCAGTTTTTTCATATTATTTTTTTAAGTACAGTAAAACCTAAACAATCTCCATTGCAGACAACATATAGTAGATCCTGAATCAATTTTGTATGGTTGCAACACAATGTTTTAGTTGGAGTTTGGTACTAAGACAGCCATAGGAATGTACAAATATGGCGTAGAAAGTTCCAATTCTGGTCCCATATGATCACCTTCCTTTCCAAATGGAAAATATCTTGATTTCTCACTTGAAGAAAGAGGATCGCTAAAACTATCTCCTGCCCCTATACTAAAAACGATATACCCATCTCCTGAGTAGTAATACATCGTTGTATGCCCTATGTGAAATACTCGCGTAGTCATATTTATAGAAACATGTCCGATTGGTGCTAATTCTCCACTAAGTATCTGACTCCTTTTTTCTTGAAATTCGGAACCTGTTAATAAACGCCTTTTTGTAAAATTATCTCCTAAGGCGATAGACTCTCCCGCCCCAAAAAAATAATGGGCCACAGCTTCGAAAGTGTTATCAACATTTCGAGTAACTGCCTTTTTACCATACATCAACCGAGTTTTTCCAACAACTACCAAGCCCCTGCGCCCCACAAATACTGTCGTAAAACTACCTAAATAGTAGCAAGGCCTTCCTATTACATAGTTTGTCCACCCTGGTATCTCCCATCCGATAATGTCGTATTTTGATAGTCCTTCGTATGTCTTATCCCAATCATCATCTATCTCATACACATGGTAGTCATTATTATCAGTTCCCCAACCCTGTACATTTCCGTTTTTATCCACTGCAACCCAATTTAGTCTTGGTACACTTAAGTTAACTCCTGCCAAGCCAAATATATCGATTTGGTTAATCCAGTTATTATTGGCATAAGCGTAAGGGCTTTGCCACGGAGTGCGCTCGCAGAGCGGGTCGATGCTCGTAAAGCGCCCGATAGTAGCGTAGTAGCCACGAAAACCATAGTCGTACACATCGTACCCATATGCCTCAATGTATTCGTGAGCATTGTATTTGAGCGGTTGCACACTCTGCCCCGTGCTTTGTGCCATCGGCACGCCGCTCGGGTAATAGTTCGTGCGCTGTACCACCTCATCGGTCGTGGCATTCCATACGGCACACACATTACCAAGGTGATCCTTGTGAAAATAGTACTGCATTGGTTTAGGGCTATCGCTCGCGCCTGTATAGGTATATTGCGTATAGCCCTCCGCATTGTGTATGATACTCTTTTGCAAGAGCAGACTATCTCGTTGCCTACTTGGGGTGTACATAAATTCTCGGTTCCCGCTATAGCGGGTAATGCAAGTGTCTGCTTGGCTTGTATCAAAAATCACGCCATTCAGTGGAACAGAGGAGAATTTCGTATCTTGCAGCGTAATCGTTTGCGTCTCTTGCTTATTGCCTGCCGCATCATAGCGGTTGATGATTCGGTTGCCGTTAGCAAAGCATATCGTGTCCGGCAGGTTGAGCAGGTTGTACGCAATGTGTGTGATACCTCTATCTAAATCGATGATAAGGTTGCCATTCGGGTCGTAGAACTGCTCCACACTGTCGGTGGTGTTGCGGTCTTGATACTCCTTGACGGCATATAGGGCTGCCGAACCGGCATAATCGGTGATGTTCTGCACCTGATTGCCACAATAGGTATATTGCAAATCATCTATGACTTGTTGCTCTTGTGTATAGCGTTGCAGCCGGCGAATGTTGCCCATAGCATCATACTCGAAGAACTCTGCCGTGGCGGGTTGCGCCTCATTGCGCAGATAGAGGCTCTCCGTCAGTCGGTTCTGCGCATCGTACAGATAGCCCATTGTAAGCACTGAATCGCCATTGTGTATCCTGCTTGCCGAGATACTACCGTTGTAGTACGCCGTTGCACCATTGGGCAGACTGTCCGCATAGAACAGATACTCCGAGAAATGGCCATTCACCGATTGGGTTCGCGCATTGCGAATATCATAAGCATAGCGAGTAGTGTCGCGGCGGTTATGGCGCATTTGGGTGGTCAGTTGCCCATGCTCGTTGTAGAACCATTCAGACAAAAGTACCTCGGGCGTGTCGTTGAGTTGATACTTGGTCTGCACAGGTCGCCCTGCGTGGTCATACGAGTAGGCATATCGCTCTGTCTGTACCCCCATAGGCGAATCGTACTCTGTATAGACACGCTGCGGCGTACCGTCGAAGTTATACGCCGTATAAGTATGTGTGCCATTGCCGGCAGCGTCTATACTATGCGACTGGATGACACGACCTTGCCGATCGTAATAGTATGCCGTAGTGGTATAGCCGTTGTCAGATAGGTTGTATATGCGCTTACCCGTCTGCAGTCCTAAGGCATTGTCATATCGCTTGCCATATTCCGATTTATCCCTGTACTGCAATAATGCTGCCACATCAGCGGGCAGACATTGCAGAAAATCGTATGTATCGTAGTAACAAACGGTCAGCAACTTGGTCTTCTGTACATGATAGAAATAACGTGAATACCCCGTATCTTCCATCGGGTACTCCTGCTGCCCGACAGCAAAAGTTTCTATTACCACCCACTGTGCGAACTGCTCTATTAAGCGAGCGTGCGAGGTCGCCCCTACATTCACTTCTGCCGTATAAGCCACACGGCCATAAGTGTCGTACTTCATAATTGTCCAATAGTTACCCCGCTTATGCTGATTGGCATCCTGCTGCATAGCCATCCTGCCTGTCTTGTCATATACCGACCGTATCTCCCCCGCACCCGGGATATGCTTGCAGACAACATTACCCCGCTTGTCATAACGGTAGATATACGCATATTGCCGCATCAGTGCGGCTGTGTCCGCAAGGGCGGACTGAGCGGATAGTTGTTGAGTGATAGCGGGCGGCAAGGTATAGCGCAGGCGACCTAAGTCGTCGTACAAGTAATAGGTATCCGTTTGTGTGCCTTGCCGTAACATTATCTCTCTGCCCATAGCATCTACCCAATGTGTAATCGGTTTTCCGTCGGGGTCGATGGTGGTAGTAATACGCAATGTACCTGCAGCATACTCTCCGTCGCGCTCCAAACCGTCTTCTGCAATACGGTATCGCTGTATAGGCGTGGTATTGACCTCATACTGCATAGTGGTCGGATGTGCTTGATAAGCCTCACCGGCAGTGGTAGTACGAACCAATCGCCCGTGGTCGCACACCTCTTTTGTTGTAGTGGTATAAGGTGCGTTGTCGGCATACTGCTCTATAGCCATAGTATGATAAGTTGATGCGTCTATCGGCTGCGAACCTTCGGTGATAAGCGGCAACCATTGACGAACCGTCCGGCTATCTCCGTCGTACTCGGTACGCACCACCATATCTTTGCCCGTAGGCGTTGCGGCTCTGATGGTCTGCTGATAGAGCCTATTCTGCTCATCTACATACGATAATGCTACAGCGGCTCGGGTACCATTCGCCATACTTACTTGTCCGTCTTTGATCAGAACAGACGATGTGGCATCTAAAGGCATTACCTCTACCATGTAGTTCTCATCGGCTAAAGGTGCAGTATGCTCGCCGCCATAGAAATCGGAGGATATATACTCTTCGCGTTGCGGTGTGTTTTGCCCGATACCTACATAGCGTGTCTGCCAATGACTATTGCTGCATACTGCCCGTCCATAAGCGTCATATACCACTTTCGTCCGCTGAATGCTCCGACACAAACTGCCTGCTATACTGTCCGCATTGTCCGCACACAGTCTATCCGGTTTGCGCTTATGAGAGGTGCCATCGTAGTACACACTATCTACCACAATATGGTCTCGGTTGTAAAGCCACAGGTTCTCACCGGCATTCTTCAGTATCAGACTATGCTGATACACGATAGGAACATTATGCGGATTGCTAAATAAATCAGTCAGTACAAAATCGGGTGTCTTGGTGTGCCGATACGCTACAACGATATGGCTATGCGGGGAAATATGTGTACCCGCACTGAAGCGCACCTGCTCACTTTTTCCCTCACCGCTCAGTACCCAATCGGTCAGATCGACTGTTTTGTCGCTCATATTGTACAGTTCCACAAACTCACCATTGCTATAGGGCGGTTTGGTAATCTGCTCATTGAGCGGAGTATCGTACATAATCTGATTGATAACCACTTCTTGTGCAGAAATCGTTATGCTATGGATGATGGCCATTGCCCATATCCAACAGACTATGTATCCTTTGTTTTTCACTATTCGTCTTGGGTTGCGTAGTGGTATTGATAGGCTTTGAGTACTACCTTCTTGCCATTGTCGTCATATTGATATACCTCTACAAGGTTTCCGAGCAGATCATATTGGTAGTAGGTGGTTATGCCCCGTATGTCGGTTTCAGATGATAGCCCGATATAGGGCAAATAGGTATAGCGTTTGGAGAATGCACCGGTAGTTTCTGTGGTGATATACAGCCGGCGAGCATCCCAACTATAATATGTGGTAGGTCGCCCGACAGGTGTAACTGATGTTAGTCGTAGCATTCTATCGTAAGTATAGGTAGCCACTGTGTCATATCGGGAATCGCATCTGAGTTGCCCGGCTTCAATAGATACAGTATGAAAATCAGTGCTTAAAAGAGGCTGTTGCAGCCTAAGTAGCAATGAGGTACACGGAGCCGCGTATGGAGCAGATTGGGGGAATGACAAACCTTCAGACTGCTGTTTCCGAACAATGGTGGTATCGATAATCATACTATCTGCTTTGTTGGAAAAGTCAAGTTGATAGAGCCTGTACAATGCAATTTCTCCTGCCGTGATATAATCTTGGTTTACTGTGTGTATTCCTTTTATCGTTTCTATAGGCATTTCTATTCGATTCTCTTTTACCAAGGTGCGCAATCCTCGTGCATATACATCCGAACAAATATCAGACAACGACACCACATCATCCGGATAGGTATATCGAGTAAAATAATCCTTATCACCCCGTAGAAAACATTGCTCTTTGATACGCTTCTTCTGATCTCTTCGGAAAATGGTAGTCTCTGAATAAGTGCCATTGGTTTCATACCGAGAAAGTTTTTTGGATAGAGGATAATCTATGGGTATCCATATCCTATACGATAAACTACCCAATCGACCTGCGCTTTGGCGCACGAGTGTACTATCGTCTAAGGTGGGATAGGTGTAAGTGGTAGTTTTGCACAAACGGCTCGATTGGTTGTACTCTTCTTTTTTGATAAGTTTAGCCCGCCTGCTTGCCTGCGTAAGGTGGGCGTAAGCAAACAGTACCTGTTCATTGCCTTTTATATCCAAGCGATCCGGCAAATGGTCGTAATACAGGAGGTTGTAGTACAATCGATTTGGCGTTTGCGTATTGTATATGATTTCCTTCACATAGGAGTATTCTATGATGTTTGCGCCAAAAGGTGTAAAATAGGGGTATATGATATAATGTTTCGACTCTTGTGCTGCCACATCGATAGCAAAATCGATATTGATAATGCCGCTACTGGTACCCCTGCGGGGCAGTATAGCCGCAGAATCTCTAACCAAGTTGTTATCCGATATAGCAGATTGTGGAGAGAAAGCATTTTCATCATACCAACCATACTCGTATCTTTTCTTCTGAAGCAGGGTATTGTCTTTGTCATACATCTCGATAGAAGCCGGCGATATGGTATGCAGTATACGCTCGGCATCACGCTTACTTACCGATGATACACTTTCTACGGCTGATATATACTGATTGCCATTTCGTTTGATGATGCGTATCGAATCGTATGCGCATACTTGATAGGTAAAGCGCAGTTGTTTCCCTAACGGGTCTTTTGCGCCAATCATTGTACCAAAGGCAGGCTCGTCTATCCAATAGCCGTACATATCCAACACATCTACATTGTTGCTGATGGGGCTTGCCGACCAATTATAATCGAACAAATACCTTATTTTTGCATTTTTATGCTCTATACTATGCAGGTATTGCCTGCTATACGATTCTATATCTGCTATTTTAGGAGATGTGTAGGTAAGGTGCCATGCACTAAGAGTATCTCGGTCAGCAAGAATATGCACATCTGTCAGGAAATGTTTTTGGGCAGTCCAATAAGAGCGATAGGATGTTCCTCCGTTGGCAAATGTACTGCAGAACATATCATCATCGTATATCTGGTTGTTTTTCTTTTCGTATTGCATATAGATGGCAAACGAATGATCGGATGTGGTAATAGAATCCAACAATGCGTTCTTGAAGAGTTGCTTTTCGCCGTTGGTAAGGCAATAAGGTTGTGCCAAATTGGTAAGGTAAGGCTTAAGATTCAAAGTATCAGACCGATAGAAATCCATTTTCTTGCCTTCACCATTAACCAATTCATCCTCATGGGCAATAGACACAGTAGGAACATAAGTATATCGGCATGGCTGTTCTTGCGGATTCGTCGAAGCATAATGGAACAGCATCTTTCTGCCATTGGGGGCTTCGATACTTACAAGCATCCAACCGACAATATCGGGTTCCGTAGTGTAGTTGCCATTGATTTGGGTCGGTATAGATTGCATATACTCCAATGCCTCATCGCTACCGCCAAAAGTGTAACGATAGCCGTCTAAGGTAGTTATCACGATAGTAGAGGGTTGAGGCAATAAGTAGAGCGGTGAATCGTGAAAATCATTGCAATAAGTTCGTTGTTTCTCTTGTATCTGCATACCGGATAGATCGATCTCTACATAATCACCCGACAGAATAACAGCCCTGCCTGAAAAATCGATGATAAATTTACCACTATACTTACCAAATGAAAAACTATATATATCGCTCTCTAAATCGATGATATGCGCATTGCGGTTGTAGTGCTTGGCATTTTCCCACAACCGGTCGTTGCTAAAATCGCCATTGTATATATTTTCTGCTGTTTGCTTTGAGTAGGCTGAGTCACGCAGTACTGCCAACATCCCCTTTTGCAGATATCTGGTACTGAGGTTACCGGCATAGTCCCAAGTCTGCTCTTCGTATTCCATATCATCAGCAATACCGATGATTTCGCGGGTGATAGAGCCGCCTGCTTGCAGTGTCCATCCGTCGCCCACGATGCCGGAGTAAGTAAGCGGGCGAAAACCATCGCTTGTATAGGTAAGTCCTATAGGCCAATCAAAATCGACATCTTTTATTTGAAACAGATTGACGGAATATGCCAACTGCCCGGTATGGGGCATTACAGACAGATTGTGATACACCGGCAGGGGTGCATCTTGTGCCACAAGTATTGTGTAACAACCTATTAGGCTGCAAATCAATATCTTAAATCTATTTCTCATAGTTTCAGAATATCTTTAGACAAAACCTGCTCGTTGGCATAAATGTATAGCACATATATTCCTTTGGGTAACTTGTGCACATCTATATTGTATAAGTGTGTTCCTGCGTCTTGTGGTTCTATATCTGACCGATATGCGCACAATCCGCCTTCATAATGCAACGAAAACCCTACTTGTGCATCCTTAGCCAAAGTGTATCGAATTTGTAATTGGTCAGATACGGGGTTCGGCATAGTCTCGATGTCGGTTACTATGTCGATTGCAGATATAATCTCTTGGGCTTGGGGAGTATCGCTTGTATTTTGAGAGGTGGTATCCTTATCGAAAGGATAATACAAACCAAATGATAATCGAGTAGAGTCAGCGCGAAGTATATGCAGGCAGTCGATTAGTTCGATAATCGGGTATCGACATTCCGGGTGATACCATTGGTAGATACAGTATTGCACATGGGTGGTATCCGTATCTATCTGCCTATACTGCCGCTGCGTATGGACACGCAAAACACTATCAAGCGTCATATCAGACAATCGCAAAGTGCCTAGTCCATCCGCAACAGTCGCGGAGATGCCTTGGATATAGAACGGTATGGTGTGGGTATATTCGCCATAGCCGCTAAAGGTACTATATAGCGTATCTTGATAAGCAAACGGATACACCATTACCTTTTCCGGATAAACAAGATCTACTTGTATTGCAGCCGTCTCATACCCAATGCGAAAGAGTGTGTCGCCTACGAGACGATACTTATTGCGGGTATGCAGAAAGTGGCTGCTAAAACAAAGAGAATCATCGGGAATATAGTAAGTACAAGAGTATTCTTTAGGCAAAATAGTGGCAGCGGAAAAATCCCATACGCATGCGTCTCCGCAATCCGCAACAGACACACCTTGTATCTCATATCGAATAGTGGTATCATTGCGATTGATGAGATGCTGCGGCTTGTTCAGCCGTGTGTTTGCAAAAGATAAAATAGGCGAACAAAGCAAGCAGAAATAGCACAATGCTACAATAAAGCGATACGGATGATGTTTTCTTTGTTTTGCCATTTGGTATTCAATTATGCTTTCGTACTGCAAAGGTAATGGTAAAAAATGATATTTGCAAATAAAAAAGGTCTATTGGTCAATTTATAAGGAAAAAGACCTATAAAAAACCTATAAATTGGAGTGGTGCATTATGACCAAGTGTAAGAGATTGTGGGTTTGGAGTTACATTTTGGTAATGTTAAAATAGTTTTTAGGTCGGCTTTAGGTCTCGACAAGGTTTCGACGAAGTCGGCTCAAGAACAAAGTAGCAGAATGTATGGGAAAATGGGAGTTATAGAAACAAAATGATAGAACACGATATTTGTATGATATAACACGATATTTGTATGACATAACACGGCATTTGCATGATATGCGCACTATCCTTGCAGTATGCACACTAACTTTGCAGCATACACACTATCTATCTGCCATAAAAAAGAGGCTGCCGAACCGTAAGTTAGTCGGACAGCCTCTTATTGTTTTTACACAAAGAAAGTAAAATTGACGCTACCGTAGGTGCGATGAGAGTTGAAATGCGGGTGCAAAGAGAAATCGTGGTCTTTGCCATGCTCCAAGACGAACAACCCGTCGGGTTTGAGCAGTTGGTGCTCAAAAATTAAATCGGGCAAAGTAGGCAGGCTTTCCAATGCGTATGGCGGGTCGGCAAAGATAAAGTCGAACTGCAAATGGCAAGCATTGATATACTTAAATACATCACCCCTAACAACTGTCAGATTATTGATTCCTAATTGCTTGCAGGCAGAGATAATAAAGTTCTGCTGCGTGTGCGCCAACTCTACCGCCGTTACCTCTTTGGCTCCACGACTAACAAACTCCAACCCGATTCCCCCCGTGCCGGCAAAGAGGTCGAGCATCTCTGCGTCCTCAAAGTCGATACGGTTGTTGAGCAGGTTGAAAAGACTCTCCTTAGCAAAGTCGGTAGTAGGTCGTGCGGTGATATTTTTAGGGGGCGCCAATCGACGCCCCCTAAATTGTCCGGATATAATTCGCATAAATTATGTACCCAATAGAACAATAGAATAGAGAATAGATTACTCCCAGTTGCCGGCGTTGTTGTTCGGTGCTTCTACGCTACCTACCTTCAATCCGGGATAATGCTCCAGTTTATTCTCCTTATCAATCAAGTTAACCAACTCTTGTTGGTTGAGGTCGCCCAGATAGGTCTCAAACGGAGCGCGTGCCTCAAACAAAGGAACACGGATACCTTGACTGGTGGTGTACTCATTGTTTACCTCAATCTCATACTTTACCTTATCGGTATAAGGGATATAGATAATGTTGGCGATATTCTCCTCGTTGTACTCACCTTTGTAGAGGCTTTGGATAAGGTTGCTCTCAATCGTATCACGACGGAAACCGCTCAAACCGTTGCTCTTTACCTCCTTATCGTTTTCCCAGATATAGGCATAGAGATCAGCATCCGAAGCGAAAGTCTGCTTCTTGAGCGCAGCCTTCTTAGCAGCCTCGATAATCTTAGCGGCCTTCGGCTCAGTCAGACCGGCTTCGAGTTGTTTATCGGTCAGACTACCCTCTTTGAGCACCTCTTTCTTGGTAGCGGTCTTTAGGAAAAGAACCAGGCTATCGGCATCAGCCATATAGCGACCATGCTGACGGTTATACTCCACCTCGGCAGTACGCAAACTGACCAGATTCTTTACCACTGCGGTCTCGCGTGAGGCACGAGTCTCGTCAAACTGAATCGGGGTAACAACGCTCATGACGCAGAAATAAGCCATAGCCACCGCTGCGACGCTGAGCAAAGTAATCATAATTGCTTTTGTTGCTTTCATCTTATTTGGTATAGTTTTTGTGTTTCAAACCATAGTGCGTGCAATCTGCACAAAACTGCGGCAAAGTTACGCTTTTTTTTTTATATGTGCAAAAAAAAGTGTACTTTTGCAGTCTAAAATCAGCAGTAAAAGAGGTTATTGATCATGGAAGAGAGCGATAAAGTGTTATATCAGATACTCACAGAGCGTCTTGAGTTGCTTCGTGAGTTGGACAAAGAAGGCGATTCGGACAGGCGTAGGCATGTGGCTAAAGAGACCCAAATGCTCCACGCACCATTGGCACACCGATTGGGCCTGTATCAAATCAAAACCGAGATGGAAGACCTCGCGCTGAAGTTTACCGACTACAAGACCTATAAATATATTGCGCACGCGCTGAATGCAAAGAAATCGGAGCGTGATGCGTATATTGCGCGCTTTATTGCCCCTTTGGAGCAAAAACTAAAGGACGCCGGTTTTGTCTTTACCATCAAAGGCCGCCCCAAGTCGATCCACTCTATCTACCATAAGATGCAGGCGCAGAACTGTGATGTGGATAGGATATACGACCTCTTTGCCATTCGTATTATCTTAGACTCGCCTGCCAATCGCGAGAAACAAGACTGTTGGCAGGTCTATTCGCTCATCACCGACATCTTTCAACCCAACCCCAAGCGTCTGCGCGACTGGCTGTCTGTGCCTAAAGAGAATGGCTACGAGAGTCTGCATACCACGGTATTGGGGCCTGACGACCGATGGGTAGAAGTGCAGATCCGCACAAAGCGAATGGACGAGGTGGCAGAGAAAGGTGTAGCCGCCCATTGGGCATACAAGGGCGTAAAAGGCAATATCTTGACCAACAAACAATATGTCTATGTATTCACCCCGACGGGCGATCTGCGTCGTCTGCCTGCCGATGCCACGGTGCTCGACTTTGCCTACAGCATCCACTCCGATGTGGGCGACCACTGCGTAGGCGGGCGCATTCGCAATCAGAATGTGTCTATCCGGCAGAAACTGCAAAACGGCGACCAGATAGAGATTATCACCGCACCCAACCAAAAGCCCAACGCCGATTGGCTCAACTTTGTTACCTCTACCAAAGCGAAAAACAAGATACGCCAATCGCTCAAAGAGATTGAATACAAAGATGCTGCCGAGGGCAAGGAGATGCTCGAAAGGCGTTTCCACAACTGGAAGATTGAGTACACCGAGGGCGACATCTCCCGCCTGGCAAACAAACTCGGCTACAAGGCTGTAAGCGACCTCTATCAGTCGATTGCCCAAGGAAAAGAGGATATTCTGCAACTCAGAGATGTCTTCCTTTCGCTCGATTCGTCCATACCGCACCATATCGAGCCAAAGCCGGAGTATGTACCGCGAGAGCAACAGACAGGGCTCGCCATTGAGGTGGATATGAATGTAAAAAATGTGGACTACCACCTTTCTAAATGCTGCAACCCACAGCCCGGCGACCCTATATTCGGTTTTATCAGCGTAACCAAAGGTATCCGTATCCACCGTTGCGACTGCCCCAATGCCGACAATATCCGCGAGCGTTACCCCTATCGTATGATCCCTGCCCGTTGGGCAAACCGACCCGACAATGGCGGAAACAACAAAAAGAAGTGACGATTGCACACCATAAGAGCAACCTGCCAAACAGCATACACCTTATTATATATATGACCTACGCAGAGAAATATCCGGATGAGCAGAAATACAGGGAAATGCTCGGGGCGGAATCCATCACTTTCTATCGCGACAAGATGATGGAGTTGATCGACACCTCGGCGAACTGCACGGATATGTACCCGGTAAGGATCTGCCTAATCACCTGATGTATCGCTTGGAGCCGATACTAAGCCCCGACGGACATCGCACCTACGAGTTTCTCATAGAATGCAACACCAAGGTGTCGGCAGAGGGAATCTACTATGGTGTGCGCGGACTGACCAACGATGGCTACGACCCCGAGACAGAGTTGCACCGTTTTCAGCAAGATTGGGAGGCCGTAAAAGCAGAGGTCTGCACCGTACTCAACAACATCTTCGCCAACAAAGACTTCTCTCATCGGTTTAAGATGACCGATAACTACAACACCAACGCCATTGGGAAAAACTGCTCAAGCACACCATAGACCCAAAAGCATTCGAGCGATTTATCCAATCTGAATACAAAAGCAGCGTTGGAAACAATAATCCGACGCTGCTTTTTCTATATTTACATCCTATCCACATCAAGTTCCCATCGAACCTTCGTCGAGCCAATTACGGCAAAAGCACGGCAAAAAGACGGCAACGACACGGCAACGAGAGCCATTTATATCGTGGTAAAGACATACAAAAGTGCCTCAAAATACCGAGAAGGAAAAGATCCTAATATATTAGGCTACTTAGAGGGCTACAACCTGTTCAAAGGTAAGGTCATCGCCCTCCACAGACGAGGGGATGTACCCCATCTCTGCCTTGGCTTTGTCTTGCGGGAAAGTAAAGTAGGTGCAGAGACACTCGCAAAGCAATTCGCCCTCCGCGCTCCATATCTCCCCCACTACATAAGCCACATTGCGGTGCTGCTCCTTGAGCCGCCCGCGCAGCGTGATGTAGGGCTGCAAAGTGGAAACAGGCTTGTGGTAGCGTGTCTCCATCTTAGCGGTAACGCCGGCCGTCTGCAACTTATGAAATACCACCCATCCGCAGACCTCATCGAGTAGAACGGCTTGGATACCTCCGTGGAGCGTATTGATCCACGATTGGTGGTCTTGTGTCGGTTTCCAAACAGACACTATATCTTCGCCATCGTCATAGAAATGCATGTGTGTACCGATAGGATTGGTCGGGCAACAACCGAAGCAGTTGTAGCCGTCCACACCAAGCCACGGATTATGAATTAAACGCATAATGAATTGATTGATAATTGATTACTTAATCGTTCTTTCCGGCTGTAAGATAACACGAATCGACTTGCCTACATTGATCAAGTGGTCGGCAATACGCTCCGAGTCGCTGGCAAACTCCAAGTACTGCGCCCCGACGGTCGGGTTGTACTCGTTGCGTGAGAGACGCTCCACATTCTTGTCCGCCATCTTGTCCGTCATGTCGTCCACCAGGTCCTCCATCTTGTTAGCCTCACCGAGCGCATCCATACTCACCTCCATATAGGCTTTCATCACATTCTGATAAACCGAGAATA
>ENA-UEQL01002090-UEQL01002090.1-human-gut-metagenome-genome-assembly--contig:-NODE-2090-length-13475-cov-11.526646_pt1 | contig 13475 bp, 16 predicted proteins | sample MGYA00242905_ERZ507926 | MGnify/ENA primary metagenome ERZ507926 (study PRJEB26167, sample SAMN06115531) | human gut metagenome | host: Homo sapiens | place: China:Henan | collected 2015-09-09...
GTAGACGTGCTGCGCCACGGTGGAGACGTTGCTGGGGTTGACCAGCGTCGCGTCCTTGACCTCAATGACGTTCGGCTTTGTGCTGGTGGTGACGTCCGGATTGGTTTTTGCCGTGACTGATGTCGTGTGGTAGTAGGTCTTTCCGCCAACAGTCACGCTGTCGCCACTGCCGGACGTGGAATAGCTGTGCGCCGTGATGCGCACCTCTGTCACAATCGCGGAGGTGTCCACACTTCCGCCCGTATAGAGCCGGTCAAGTGGGATCTCTGTTGCCGTATCCGTAGTCAACTTACGCACGCAGATCCCACGGCTGCCGCTCGTATCTACAGTTGCACAGAGCGCAAACGCAATCTGCTGCAGGGCTTCGCGAGAGGTGCAGTCCGGAATATAGCCTGTGACGGTCTCGGCCTGCAGGCTCTCGTCCATGTCGAGCAAAAAGTGCCCACCGAGAATGTTTGTGATCAGATCCTTTGCGTTCTTGCCGCTGTAGATTGCAGCGGAAAACGGCTCGTCGTCGAGGACGCCGAGCGCATCATGACACGAAACGTCGTACAGGCGAGCGCTCGATCTGGACGAACTCTTGATGTAAAACACGCCGATCAGATTGCTGCCGTCGTAGGCGCTGACGGGCTGTTTCTCTTGGAAAATAAAATCGATATCTGCGGAATCGTCCAGCGTGAAATCAAGCGTGTTGATCTCAACGTCGTCCGAGATCACGCTGATACCCTCCGTCACACTGACGCTTCGCAGATCCGCCCGTTCAAATTCGCGAACGATGCCAAAAAAGATCTGGCGAATCTTCGCGTACCGGTACGGCAAACTTGTCTTCGTGATCTCAATTACCAGTTTGTTATAAGCCGATACAGGCTTTGCACAGAAGTATTTCTGCGCGTCCGGCATGAACTGCTGCGTCGCCGCAACTGTATTACCGTTATACCACGTGAGCGTCAGCTCACTGCAATAATCGCCTGCTCCGCCGTCGAAGTTAAAGAAGATGCCGGAGGACGCGAATACACCGTCCAGCGTGACAGTAATCGTCGGGTTTGTATCGAAGGTGCAGTCCGCCTTGCTCTGCTCCGCCGACCAGAACGCCGCAGTCTCCACCGTGCGGATCTTCCGGGATCCGTCCAATATCCACTGGTTCAGCTCGTTCGTTTCGATTAACAGCTGGTTTGTTCCGTGCGGCAGATTTTGGATGTTGGAAAATGCATTTGCGTCGCTGCTCGCAACAGTCGCGGCGTCAGCTGCGCCGACTGCGACGTCCTCGTAAACAACTTTCACACTCATACTGGCGTCCTCTTGGGCTTCATGGCGACAAAATTGATCGCGAGGTTCTGCCAATCATTGCGGCTGCCATACTTGGATACAAGCTCGTCCTCGCCGTTTGCGACGTACGCGTCAAAGGTGAGCGTAGTCTGTGCATAAGGGACGGTCAGGACGTGGCTGTCTACTGGGGCGGAAATCGCTTCATAAAATTCGTCATATTCGGCGAGATCGGAGGATACCGGATCGATATCCATGCTGTAATTGTAGTACGTGCCGATGATGTCACGGGTCATCGCGCCAGTCATGACGCGGCCTGCGTTGTCGCCGTCGAGGACGGCAAACGAACGCTTTAGGCTCACAACGTGCAGATTCGGATACTCCTTGCCGTCAAGGCTCAAAATGCTTGTCATGCCTTCACCCCCGCCAGACGAACGCCAACACGCTGCGTCTCATCGTTGTTCGCCTGATATACCGCGCGGGCAAACTCGCGCTTATCGACCTGCATCACGACTGTAATGTTCCGACCGCCCATGCCGCCCGTTTCAGCTATTGCCTGCTTGAACGCCTGCACCATCGTAGCAAGCGGCGTCTCAATATTTGTCCCACTCTTCTGGTCGCCGAGAACGGCGAGAAATTCGCGATTCGGTGGGATAACCGCGCCTTCCGCAAGTCTCGGAAGCGCGACCTGGCTTACAAGCGGGATGTTAATGCCGAAGGACTTACCGCCGATAAGCGGGACCCAATCTGGAATTTCAAAGTGAATCATGTTCAAGGCAGAAATCAGCAGGTTTACGCCGGAAATGATGAAGTTGATTGCCGCTTCCACCACCGACACAATGCCGTTCCAGATTCCCTTGAATATTTCTTTGACGCCTTCCCATGCTTTTGTCCAATCTCCCGTAAAAACTCCGGCAACAAAGTCGATAATACCTTGCAGAATGTCCTTAATGCTTTTATAGAGGTTGGACACAAGATTCCCAACAGTCTGGAAAAATGCTGCAAGTACGGGTGATTTCGACTGTAGCCACGTAATAAAGGCGTTCCATGCGTCTTTGATGGAGTTTATGATGGCGTTCCACGTCTGCTTAAGCCCTTCCCAAATTTGTTTCGCACCTTCTGCGGCAAGCTTCAGGTCCCCAGTAAACACGCCCTTAAAGAACTTCCCGAAGCCGTCTATAATATTTTTCAAGCCTTGAATCAGCTCTTCTCCATGTCCGGTGAAGGACACAAGCGCAACCAGCGCGGCGAGGAACCCTGCAATCAGAAGGGGAATCCAGCTACCCGTCAGAAGCGAAATGCCGATACCGGCGGCAAGTAGCCCTGCAATGATCGTAAGCGTATTGACCAAATTAAATCCGTTCTCGATGACATCTTTAATGCCAACAACCAGCATTGCGAGGCCACCAACTACAAGCGCGATTCCGGCGGCTATTGGGCCGAAGGCAATTGCAAGTCCGACTGCAAGCGCGGCAAGCCCTGCCAGCATCCCGAGGAAGTTTTGTAAATCAATTCCGTTGTTCCACGCGTCCAGCCAGAAATACACGAGCGCAAACGCGCCAGCTGCCGCAAGAGCGATCCCGGCAATCTTGCTCAAATCGTTTGTAAACATGCTTGCAATTTTCCAAGCGAGCAACCCGGCTGCGATCGCACCTACTAGGCCGAGAATATCGTGGAGTTTATCCTCCGCCATATCGAGGTTTGAGAAATCCGGCGCGATATCCGTAGACGCTGCCCCGCCTGCGCCTCCACCGCCTCCAGATGCCTGATTGCTGGTGATCTGGTTGATCTCATCGAAGCTCGCCATGCTCTTGCTGGCGTCTTCGGCTGCGGAGCCTACACCCTCGATTGCTTCTTTTTCCGCATTCAGTCCTTTTGCGGCTGCGACCTGCGCGCCCCAACTTTTACCGGACAGCATGCCGAAGAACTTTGCAATCGCAGTAACAACTTGCGTGAGGATATTCACAAGCTTCACAAAAACGGGGATCACGACTTGAAGAATCGGCTGGGCCAGTGTCAAAAACGCCGCCTTGAGCCGTGCAACCGCTGCACGCGCCTCCTCGTTCTGCATGATCGTTTTTCCGAGCCATGTCCGCAGGCTTTGCAGAGCTCTGGTAATCAGAGAGAATACAAGGACACGCTTAAAAAGCCCGGAAACACGCCTGCTGAACGTGTTCATGCTGTCGGAAACATTTTTTGCGGCAAACTCCATTCGTTCAGACGCGCCGCTTGCGTTTGTGATCTCTCGCGTCAGCTCTCCTGCGCGTGTCTTCGCCGCATCCAGCGCGGAGGTCTGCTCCATTTCCTTGTCCGTAATTTTTGCGTACTTGCTGTCCAAGCTCTCAACGATCTTGTCTTGCTCTTTCAGATGCGCTTCCTGCTCCTTAATCTGTGCAACGACTTCGGATTGCCGACTGTATGCAGAAATATACGCATCGGGAGATGCAGACACCTCGCCGGATGTGACTTGCCGTAGCCGCTCAGATTCTGCGCGCAACGATTTCAGCGCAGTTTCTGCCTGTTTTGCGGATTCCTTTGCCGCGTCAAGCTGTGCCTTGATCCCGCTTTGCTCCCCGCTGCTCTTTTTTAAGTCGGTTTCCAACTTGTCGATTCTCGCCGTAAGTTTATCAAGCTCCCGCTGTGCTTTTTTTGCATCAACTTCCGCCTGCACAACGATTTTCCCATCTGCCATTTTCTCACCACCTTATTTTGAGACGCCCCACGCTGCCAGAATATCCTTTTCTGCGTCTGTGTAATTCGTTTTCAGATCAATAATTTCACGGTTTCGCCTGTAGAACTCTCGTTCCTGCTTGTCAAGAGACTTTCCACGAGATTTCTTATCCCGGATACTTACCACATGGGCGAACAGGCAGTCTCCAATTTCCTGATAATAGGACAAAAAAGTATACCAGTGCAGATATTCCAGCGCACGGATTTCACAGCCTGCAATTCTGTTGATGGGCGCGACAATCATCTCAAAGTCCTGCTCCCACGACATCAACGTCGGCTGCTTTTTTTGCTCCTTTTGATCTTGCTCGTGGTCGATAAACCTGAAACATTTCCGCAGTGCTTCCTCATAATCTGAAAGCGGAATATCGTCAAAGTCAGGGTAGAATATCTCTAGGACAGCAATGGTGCGCTCCTCTGCCGTCAAATTTTTATCAGAAAGAGCGGCGAGGATATCCAGCACCGCTCTATAATCTGATTCAATCTGATATGTTTTGCCGTTTACCTCGGCTGACGTTGGGAGCGCGTAGATCAGCGCTTTCTTTTCGCCCATCTGTCCGTATACTGTTTTACTCTTGGGCTCAGTCTGGTTTTTTCGAGATCGAAGCCAGCGTCCATCTCGTCAATGACAGCAAGCATAAGATTCGCCCATACCGGCAGACCATTCGCAAGCGCCATTACGTTTGTCCTAAATACTTCAGCACAAATCGGCTTTCCAAAAATTCCGTCGATTTTTTCGCGAATCTCCGTGTCGAACTGATCTGCCAAGTCGAGAATTTTTTTCGGGTCCGTCTCGTTTTCGGCGCGTTTTGCGTATTCATGCTGCCTGGATTCCAACTCTTCGAACAGCGAAAACAGCTTTTTCGCAAATTCGCTGTCCGTAGGGTTGAACTCTACACTCACGCCGCCGTTAATCTGGAAGGACTGTACACCAGTATCAAATCTGATATCTGCCATTTAGCGTCCCTCCTTACGCCGCAGAATCAGCCGTGAACGTAACTGCACCGTTGCTGCCGATTGCAGCCGTGCCGGTCGTGCGCGTGCCGCCAAGCGTCACGTCGAACGGCATGCCGACAAAGCCGCCACCCTCACCGCCGAGGCTTGCGGGCTTGACCATGGTGCCGTCGTAACGCTCCGCAAAGACTGCCGTCTTGGCCGTGCCTGCGTAAAAATGCACGATAAGAACGTCCTGATTCGCCAGTGCTGCTGCATCCTGGTCTTTGATAGACAGATTCCACAGCTTGACAAGCGCCGCGTCTCCTGCGTCCAGCTCGCACGGGTCAAAGCTCTGCGTGATGATGGGCTTCTTCATGGTGGTTCTTGTAGTCCCGAGGATATCCTTGCTGGAATCTTCCTGCCAGTCGTACTCCATGCTGGAATCCGTGACGCGCTTGCCGAACGGAGACCAGACAGGCGTAGACGCCTCGCCGGTATTCAGGTACGCGATCAGCAATTCGCGGTCAATGGTCTGGCCAGCAGTGGTATTAAATGTCATGTCTGCCATAATTAAATCACCTCATATGTCAGTTTCATAAGAATTTGATGGTCTTCTGATCCATCTTCGTACCGGGCGAACATTGCCGCGCGGCTGGACGCTTCCACACGCCTGACGCGCATTCCGTTGCCCAGAGACGGGTGGTTTTGCATCGCCCAGTCCCCGAAACGATTCAGCATGGCGTCACATTTCAGGCGCTTGTCGTTGCTGTTTCCTGGAATAATGCGGGCGATGATCTTAAATTGGTATTCCGCTTCATGCCCGCCGAGGATGTATTTCTGCGTGATATACGCGCCCTGAATAGTGGACAGCGCCATACTTGCAGAATCCGCAGCGAGAAATTCATAGTTAATCGTTGCAGCTGGCACGTCGTCATCGGAAAAGGCGTTTGCCCAAATCATCATTTTTCTGGAAATGTCCTGCTCTTCCTCCGCGGATACCAGTTTTCTTTGCTTTTCAGAGGCCATTTTTCACCGCCTTATCCGCAACACGGATCCATTTATCAAGGTTTTCGGCTTTGGACGCCTCGAACCAGTGCGACTGTGCTTGTGCGTGTCCGGACTTGTTAAACACAAGGTTTTTGTCGGTTAGCACTTTCGTGCCGCCCTTCGGCGCGTATGTGCTCCCGGTCTCCGGATCCACCATGACTTTCCCGTAGTACAAAAATCGCGCATACGGGCCGGGGTAGACAACAGAGTTTCCCACAACCTGCGTCCTCTCGTCGAGAGAACCAGTCAGAAACGGCACATATGGGCTTGTGTCCTTCCGCACCTGCGTTGCGACAATATGCTCTGCTTTGGTGCAGGCCTGCGCGAGCTTTTCCTGCAGCGCGTCAAATCCGTCTGCCTTTACGCTGAATTTCAGCATTACGAGCCTCCGACCTGCCAGTGCTGCATAGAAGGACTGCCGAAGTCCTTCATGTCCACCTTTGTCACTTTGTACACATCGTCGTAAAGCATTTCAATCTGCTCTTCCGTCTTGTCCGGTTCGACCACTTCGCCCTTCACAAAGAAGGTAGTGCCGCCGTTGCCGTCTGTAGAAAGTGTCCAGATTTTGCTTTTATCAGTTGCACGCCAAAATTCCTGCGGCCCGACGTAGCGCTTCTCCATTCCTGTCACGCCGTCCACAGCAGGCGCGGAGAACGGAATGTACAGGTTGACCGCATCGGCGCTTTCAAGACCGCTGGCGCGGACGTTCGCCGCCTTAGACGCTTGCAGCATGACGCCCCGCATGACCGTGATGTAGCATTTCCGCACATCCTTGAACGTCTCCGGGTCAGTTTCCTGCGTAACGTTGTAGATCGTTACGGTGTGTGGGGCATACATGAAAAGCACCTCCCTCTGTAGAGAAGTCCGGTATGCGCGAGGTATTCGCGAACAACACCAGCAAGCGCCTGTTTCGCTTCTGACGCAGCTTTGAGCGCGGCAAGTGAAGAATCCCCGCCGCTTCTCAAGGTCCGTGAATAGCCGCCTACGGTCTCGCTCTGCACTTCTGCACCGTCGGATGCAAGCCCGGCGTCGACGTTCTTTTTAGCAAGTTCCTGCGCCGTTTCAATGAGCTTGTATTGATCAACCAGCGCACAACAGCACATCTTCACCGCGTCGAAGTCTGCAAAGTTTTTCACACGGCCTTGTGTGTAATACTCGAGGAAAGAGCTGGCACGAATCACCAAACGTTCAAAATCTTCCTCTCCTACGGTGCCGAGATAGCAGCCGGAGTAAAACTCATAATCCGAATAAGTCATTCGTGCCGCCTCCTATTCAATCCTTACGAGCCGACCGTCACAGTTGCCGTGCCGGTTTTGTTCTCGTTCTGCTTGGACTTCGCCGTTACCGTGATGCTGGAGCCGGTCTCGCTGGAACCAACAGTCAGGATGCCGTCGTCCGTGATGCTGGACTTCGTGCTGTTGATGCTCCACGTGACGTCACCGCTCACGATACCTTCACTGGTCACAGAGGCGGAGAATGCCTTGCTGTCACCCTTGCTGACCGTCGCGGTCGAGGGGGTAACGGTCACGGTCGAGACCGTGCCTGCCTTGCCGTAGACGGAGAACGGGAACGGATTGGTCTTGTCCACGTTGTAGGCGTTGACCGGGTTCGCGATTTCCCAGCCCAGACGCATGACAGCGCGGAGCGCAACCATGTCGTTCTGCATCAGGTTGTAGGTAATGGCCTTGGTGGTCGGATCCTGAATCACGCCCTCGGTGAAGATCTTGAAGGTCATATCCTGCCGAATGGCGTACACCAGCTGGCTCCAATCGCCGACGATCATCTGTGCCTGATTCGGGTCAAACGCGCCATTCATCGGGAAATACATATCCATGCCATCCAGACCGTAGCGGGTAGCGCCCTGCATATCGGACTTGAAGATGGGCTGGCCGGTGGTGTCCTTGAGGCCGCGCAGCTTGCCGCGCATCTGAATCGCGGACATCACGCCGTTCGGGTTGAAGCCGTCCAGCTCGACCTTGGCGATCAGGCCGCTCTCGCCCATGATGTCGCTGAAAATGTCGGAGCTGATGGGCACACCGTTACCGGCAGCGACAGCAGCAGGAACAACGCCAGTGCGCCAAGTGCTCGGCTTGTTCGTGCCAAACAGAATAGCCGCGTCGATGACCTTGCCGAAAGCCTCGGTCAGGCGGGGCTTGACCTCGCCCCAAATGTCATAGTCCGCATCATCGAGAGCAGCCTCGGGAATGGGGACGATAACCGCGATTTCCTCGGCATACAGCTTCTTCTTGTCCCACGCCATCTTGGTGGTCTGCTTGAAGGCTTCGCCAGCGCCGTCGCCGGTCGCTTCGCCGTTGACGAAGTACGCAGATGGAAGCGCGTCGAGGACGTTGATGGTCTGCGTCTTGCTGGACATATTCGCCAGTCGCTTACCCATGCGCAGGACTGCGGATTCCGCGATAGCGCCCTGCATGATCTCGCGGGTTACGGGTTCCGGAATCAGACCGGAAAGTGCACTTCTGTCAATAATGTTTGCCATGTGTCGATTCTCCTTTTATTTAAGTGCGCCGCGAATGAGGGAGTTCATCGCGGCATTGACGTTGTTCTTCTCGCTGCCGCCACCAGCGGGGGCAGTCCAATCAAATTTGGGTGACTGCTGAAATGCGGATGGGTCTGCGCTTACTTGTGCCTTGTGCCACTCGTCAAACCCATCAAGCGCACCATCCTTGATTTCAAGATGCTTCGCCTTTAGATCGGACATATAAGCTTTTTCTGCGGCCTTGGAGCTAAATTTCACTCCCTTTTCGGATAGCGTCTTGCGAATAATATCCGTATAGTTGTAATCAGCGATTTTGGACTTATACCCTTCAATTTCCTTTCTGAGAGCTTCCGCCTCTGCGTTTCCGTTTGCCGCATACTGCCTGTTTTTTTCTACTTCCGCGTCCAGCTTGCCCTGAACAGTCGAAAGCGCCTTTGTGACCCGCCTGTCAAACTCCGCCTTGTAAGTCGGGTCTGCCAGTATTTCGTCAAAAGTCATGATTTCGTCTGCCATTTTTTACACTCCTTTATTTCCACAGCGTCATTCCCCGCTGCGTATTACAAAAAAGAGCCAAGCAACTACACGTTGTAGTCACTTGGCTCTAATTGCCCTTCCTTTACCCCAATTGGCAAAAGGTTTTATATTTACAGTCTCTTTTTATCTTTTACATAACCGGTTTTTGCTTCTTCGTACTGGGCTTCTGTCCAACCATATTCTTTGCAAAATGCTGTTTTGCCCTTTTCTATTGCAGCATTATAATCTGCAATCCCGTATGATTTTGTGCTAATCAACTTTATTGATTTTGGGTCAAGCAACGGCTCCCCGTCGCTGCCAACACCAACCACCTCGCCGGATACACGGTATTGATATTTGAACGGGTATTTCGGAGATTCCCAAACGGAAACACCATCTTCCTTTTCGCCCGTCATGTGGTTTGTTGATGCTCTTATCGTTCCACTTTTTAGATAATCCAGCTCTTTTTTGTTGTCTGTTCCCCTAAAAAATTCGCCCTCCTTTGTAAGTCCAGAAAGCCGCAGTGTTTCAGCCTCCACGATTTCACGCACTTTGTAGGACATATCATTGTTAAAGTCGTGGTCTTTTAATACGATGCGGCCATCGCTCAAAATGGTGTTTTTATTGTCGTCCCCGACATACTGCCCGTCCTTAAACCCTGAGCACTTAGGAGCCTTATAAACAGTGGCCCCATCACCATCATTTTTGGGGATTTCAATAACTTTCCCGGTCTGATCTCCGGTAAGCGTATATTCATCGGTTTCTTGCGTGGTGTATGACGTGCCGAGTTTCCCCCACACTCGATGAGATTTCCCATGTTCAGCGCCTGCGCCGTTCGCGTTCCCGTCGGATTTTGCATCTTTGCCAAATTTCCCACTCTCGCGCATCGCGTCAGTCAAGCTCTGCCCATCTTTGATAAATACGCGTCTGCCGCTGATTGTGCGCCAAACGCCGCCCTCGCCTGCCATATTATCCCTCCTTCATGCCGCAAGTATAGCAGATTTTCTTTTTCACTTCAAGCACGATATACCCATCGCCTTTTCGTCGAATCTCTGCGTTATTGCCGCGCTTTAGGATGGCTTGCACGGTTTTGATGGCTTCGTCAAAGTTCAATACAGCACCTTCATCCTTTCCCGCTGCTCCGGTAGCCCCGCCGCCGCGCTGAACGACTTGTATTTGGCGTTCAATCGTCTTAGGCGTATGTTTACCGCCTGTTCTTCTTCCGTCAATCCTGCGGCCTTATAAGCAGCTTTCTCGCGCTTTAGCTTTCGGATTGTACGCTCTATTTTCCGCTGCATCTGCGTGGCCTCATACGCCGTGTAAGTCTTTCCATCAAACGTGCAGCCAAGTCCATCATCTATGTGTTCAAGCTGCTCGTCGGTATAGGTACGTTCCGACACGCCGGGGATAAACGGGTACTTATGATGCCTACAGTTTGCTCCTGTAAGGCCATCAACGTATCCATATCCCGTTGTCTCCACTAGGTCTTTATAGAGCCCCAAAGGATCAGGCTCACCGTTTTCGCTTTCGTAATAAACTTTCCCTTGCCAGTCTTTGTGCGACGACCACGGAGACGGCCCCGGCTTATCACGCGCCCCAGAATGCGCAGACACTTCAGAATACCTTGTTTCAAGATATTCAGCAGACTGCTTTGTGTACTGGTCGCAGATTTGATTCACGCCAGTCATAACCGCCGTTCTCACGGCTGAATCTATCTGCCGATGTACTCCGCTCTCGTAATCAACGACTTTCAGCCCGCTTTGCGCCAACTGCTGCACCGCCGATTTGATAGCTTGATTGTAGCTGATAGCGCCGCTCTGGATTTGCATCGTGGCATTATCCAAAGCCCACTGGTACGCTTTGGCAGGTGGGAGCATCGTTCTACCAGCATCAACCAGAAAACCCATTGAGCGCGTTATGTTGCACAGCGTTTGCTTCGTCTGCTCGTATATTGCCCAAGTATCTTCTCCGCTTACCAGCGTTTCCGGCTGCGTGACATGGGCGAGATCGATAAGGTCGGTGTAATACCGCTGATTCCGCTCTACTACATCGTCCAGCAGCTCTTTCAGCTTCTTTTCGCTAATTCCCGTAGTCTTTCGGATCGCCTTTTCGATGTCCTCCAGGTCAATGCCGTGCGAACGAAGCGCTCTGATTGCATGAACGGTCACTTCGTTCAGCTGGTCTTTCAGCGCAAGCCTACTGCATATTTCATCGAGGAGCGTATCTTCCAGTCCCCGGAATAGTTCGGCAAGCTCTTCGGGGAGGGTGTCGAGCAAAGCAGGCGTAAATGGGTAATGGCTCATGTTCCGTTTGATTCTTTATCGTCAGCATCGTCAGCTGTTGTTCCGAATACTCTCCATTCTGGCGCAGCGGCGTCACCGGCGTTTACCCAGAATGTCGTTCCCGCAGGAACTTTTTCGTCTCCCATTACTCTACCTCCTGTTGCTGTTCAGTTACCATGTCCTGCGCCTTCGGCAGCGCCGCCTTTGCGGTCGCCTCGTCCTCATTCATCCAGCGCATGCGGAACTCCCAGTCGTTCATAATGCCTGCGCTGAGAAGCTGCATGTCGCGGGAGAAATCAGTAGCTTTATCCTCTATGATGCTGTCATCGAAATCTATAGAGATTTCCACGTCTTCATTCAGCCCGGCGTTCATAGCTGTGTTTCCCAACCGAAGCAGAATACGGCACAGCTCCACTAGCGCTTGTTCCAGCACAATTTCATGTTTCTTAATGGTGCGGAACATAGTGCTGTTTTCACTGATCACCTGTGTTGCTGTCGCGACGCTGCCGCCGTCGAAACGGTAATAGGTCTCGCCGAAGCCGCACTTACTGGACAGTACGTTCAGTTGGTCTTGCAGCCCTACATTCAGCTGCTCGGTTCTCAGCGTCGGAGAAATTGTCTCTACAACGTTCCCTTGCTGCGTATCCTCCGGAAGCAGATAGAAACGCCGGTCATTGTCATCAAGCGTCGGTTCATCGTCTTCCCACCTTGTGGCTGGCATTTTTACCATCATCATCATTGGGCCGTTTTCGAACTCATTGACGTAGCAGTCATAGGCACAGTCAACGCCGCGCAGAACATCAATCGCGTTTGCGTACACAGGAATCCCGACTGGAAGCAAATAGTCAAGATTGTTTGCGATGTTTGGTCTGTCGATAACAAACTGTCGTTTGTCGCTTCCTGTATGTACAACCGGCGGGATTCTCTCAAAGCCTGGAACGTCTGTTAGCATCGCGTCGGAAAGCGTTTCGTTTTCGTATCGGTAAACGCTGTTATCAATGACATAAAGACCATTTTCATCTTTCCGGTGAATCTGCAGATACAGATAATTCTTTCCGCTCCGTGTGACTACACTGTCAAAAGCGCACTCCGTAATAAATCCATTCTGCCATGCGAGCGGGAAAATATGCTCAATCGTCACATAATCCAGCGCAATACCGGAAACATCGCCCGGCACGACCTCCCCGCTTTCGTTGACAGCCTGTCCAACCACACGCGGGATATACGCCACAGTTCCGAGTGCCGACTTCATTTCCTGCATCTCATTCGCCTTGACTGTGAAATTGTTCTCCGTTAGAACTCTATTGATAAAGTCCTGTTCTTTCTGACCTTCTAGCGTGATCTGAACCTTTTCGTTCATCAAAAGGTTCGCCCAGTCCTCACAGACCTTTTTCGCCATGCCGAGGCTTGCACGGTTGCACTTTGTCCACTTATGTCCGTTATATCGCCGGTATTGATGGAATCCCTTGACTTTGCCGACGTACCACGACTTCCAAAGGGACACGTATGTATAAAATTCCTCTGGGATTGTCGTATACCCGAGTTCCTTTAATTTATCGATAACCGTCATGCAATAACTCCCATTCTGCGGCTCACAGGTTCTAAGGCATACCGCGTCGCATCGATCAAGTGATTGTTCGCGTCCGGATACCCGCTGATAATATCGCCGTCTTTGTTTCTCTCATATTCGTAGCCCACGAACTCATCGTAGGCGTGTGGTGTCCGTTTTCTATCAATAACAATCGTTCTTCTCTGCAAGAACTTCATTCCGTATTCGACCGAGCCGGGTCCCTTGACAGCCTCATACGCGGGTAATCCCATTGCCCGGAGGTCAGCTACGCTCTTTGGCTCCGCGCTGTCACAAATGACACGCACATTGCCATATCCGCGCTGTTTGATTATAGTCGCGCTCAGCTCGTTTGAAAGCTTATTCTGGTATATCTCGTCAAGCAGGTAAATTGTTTCCCTCGCTTTGTCGTAATGCAGCCGGATAAATGCAAAGGGATCTGGAAACCATCCGAAATCCACGCCCTGATAGATTTTATCGAATCGGGAAACTTCTTCGTCCGTGATCTCCCGAAGTTCGAGCCTGTCAAACACATTGCCGCCGGTTCCGACCGGGATACCGAGGTATTCATGCTGATACGCCCGATCGTCTGTGGCTTTCAGGTGTTCCGCTTCTGCAAGAAACTGTTCTCCCAGCCATTCAG
>ENA-UEQL01002095-UEQL01002095.1-human-gut-metagenome-genome-assembly--contig:-NODE-2095-length-13460-cov-4.459762_pt1 | contig 13460 bp, 9 predicted proteins | sample MGYA00242905_ERZ507926 | MGnify/ENA primary metagenome ERZ507926 (study PRJEB26167, sample SAMN06115531) | human gut metagenome | host: Homo sapiens | place: China:Henan | collected 2015-09-09 | study...
GCCGCTTCCAGCACGTCGGTCGAAACGCCGCGACCGCTTACGGTACGCCCGTCAAGGTCAAGTTTTACGATTGCTTCACCGAGATTGCACCGTCCTACGCCAACCGGAACGGCGGTTACACCCGCATTCTGAAGCTCGGCAACCGCAGAGGTGACGCCGCCGAAATGGCAATCGTTGCCCTGATCAAGGAGGAGAAGGCGGCGGAGACGGCACCGGCTCCCGCGGTGGAAGCGCCCGCAGCCGAGGCACCGGCAGCGCAGGAGAAGCCCGCAGCCAAGCCGGCGGCGAAGAAGCCCGCCGCAAAGAAGGCAGACGGTGAGACCGCAGCAAAGAAGCCCGCCGCAAAGAAGGCAGACGGTGAGACCGCAGCAAAGAAGCCCGCCGCAAAGAAGGCAGACGGCGAGACCGCAGCAAAGAAGCCGGCGGCAAAGAAGGCAGACGGCGAGACCGCCGCAAAGAAGCCCGCAGCAAAGAAGCCCGCCGCAAAGAAGGCGGAGGGCGAGACTGCCGAGAAGAAGCCGGCGGCAAAGAGAACCACCAAAAAAGCCGCGGAGGCAGAAGCGCCCAAGGCGGAATAAACAGGCAGTAATATGCCCCACCCAAAAGCATCCGAAGGGTTTCAGGCGCCACCGCGCAATCCCGACGGTGCAATCGCGAGACAGACATTTCGTCAGGACAGATCACGGAATGTCGCAAGCGAGTGCGCCGGTCGGGAACCGCGCGGGGGAGCCCGAACCCCCCGGGTGCTTTTTCGGTGGGGCTTTTTACGGCTCTTCCGTCGCTTTGAAGGGGTTATTGCCAGATGGCGGGGTAACGGTCGGCGATCTGCCCGCACTGTGCGGGGAGCTGCGCCAGGACGCCGGAGCGGGACTGCGTGTACTGCTCCTGCAGGACGGTGCCGAGGTCGGGATTTTCATCCGCGACCAGAAGGGACGCCAGACCGAGCGCCGCGACCGTTGCCAGCGGGTCGCTGAGCGGGAAATCGCTCCGCATGGAGTAGGGGACCGCATCGGGCAGGCTGACGGGCTCCAGCCCCTTCTGCCGCCGGCAGGCGTTCTCCGTCCCCTCGCACTGCCGGCAGATCACCGGGAGGAGGTACCCGGCGCGCTCCCGGTAGTCGGAGTTGGCGGTTGCGTCAAGGAAGGTCAGCTCCCCGGCAAGGTGCAGTGCCATGCCGTAAACATCTTCGTTCAGCATAGGCGGCGGGATCAGCCGGCGGTGGAGTAGGTCACCTTCAGGGCGATCAGCTCCTGCGGATAGATGACCTTCGCGCCGTAGAGGTGCAGACCCTTCACCGCGTCGGCAAAGCGCGATTCGGGACGGTACGCCTCAATCTCGGAGAGCTGCTCCGCAAAGGTGATGGCGCGGCGGGTGCGGACGCAGCAGTTGTAGGTCTTGGTCTTGGCGGAGGCGTCGTCGGTCGAGGAGATCTGATTGGAGACGTAGATCTTACAGCCGGCAATCGAGCCGATATAGCCGTGCTCCAGGCATTCGGTGTTGTCGGTGCACAGCGCCGCCTTCTCTTTGAGGATCTGCGCGGCAACAACCGGGGCAACCTCCACCGAAATTTCGCTTGGGTCGGTGACGTTCTGCGCAAACAGCAGGGTGCGCGCGTCGATGATCGCGTTGATGAGGTCGCTGGCGCCGCTGGGGGTGCAGGTCACGCTCTTGCCGGCGTTCTTGACCAGGGAGTAGACGTAGGTGTCGGCGGTGGCGGCAAGCGTTGCGGCGGCGGTGTTCAGCGCGGCCTTCATCATCTCGGGGCGGGACTGCACCCGGTCGAGGTCGTCGATCTGGAAGTTGAAGTACTTCGCCTGATCAATGACCAGCTCCTTGGCGTAGTCGGAGAGCGTTGCGGGGGTGGAGATGTCGGTGTCCTTGGTGTAGTTGGAGACGGTGACGGGAACCAGACCGCAGATCTTGACGGTGCTGCCCTTTTCCTTGATGTCCCCCTCGTACATCCGGTTGCAGTTTGCCACGCCGACATATCTGCCGTCGAGTGCGTGAAGGAGGGATTCGCTCCAGACTTCGGGAATAAAGTTTACAAGTGCCATGATTTTGATTCCTTTCTGATTTTTAAATTTTGATTGGTTTGTGTGTGATCAGTTCCATTTCTGCATGGAGAGCAGGATGTTGCCGTAGTTTTCGCGGACCTCGGCGCGGCTCATGCGCAGAACCTCGTCCCGTGAAAAGTAGCCGGGGGTGTGCTGAACCATCTCGCCGGAGGAGCGTTCGCCGTTGCGCCGGTTTGCCTCCGCCGCGGCTGCCACCCGGCGTGCCCGGCGGCGTTCGGCAAGGGCGTAGGCGGCGGAGAGCGGGGTTCCGTCCCGCACCGCGTCCCAGACCGCGTCCGGAATCTCGGAGAGCGGAACCTCCGGATACAGCTCGCGGAATTCGGCGCATTCCCGGCCGAGGCGGAGCGTGGCAGATTCCCTCCGGGAAAGCTCCTCCCGCAGCTGTGTCAGCTCTTCGCGGAGCTTTGAAAGCTGCGCGCGATCATCCGGAACAGCTCCCGGATCAGCGTCAGGAGCTTCAGCGCGAGGATCAGCAGACGGAGCCCCTTCAGCGCCAGCCGGATCAGCCGTTTCCGCTTCTCCGGGGAGGGATGTGTCAGGCGCCGCTTCAGTTGCCGGACCGTCCACTTCAGCCGGACAGTCCAAATGTTGGATGTCTTCATTCATCATTCCGTTCCTTTCCTTTCTCATCAATGTCCCGGAGCAGGGCGCTCCGGTCGGTCAGACAGCCGTCGGGCAGATGCTCCAGGTACTGCCGGACGGTGAGGTAGCCGCCGTCCAGCAGGCGGTCGAGCAGGGAGACGGTTGCCGAGGGGGTCAGACGGTCGACGCTGCCGGTCTCGGCGGTCGCGTGGAGCAGCTCGTTGCGGAAGCGGCTGTAATCCAGGGCGTAGGCAGCCACACCGCCGTCCTCCGCCACCGGGAGCAGACGCTCCTGCGGGGAATAGGCGCAGAGCATATCCGCCCAGATTTCAGCCACCTCGCCCAGGCACCGGTTGAAGTGTGCGCTGACCTGCGACAGACCGATCTGCGATGCCTGCTGCAGGGCGAGGATGGCACTGGTGTTGACGGCGCTTCCGTCGCCCAGCGCCGACTCGGTGGCGCTCATCATACTCTTGGTATTGTCGATGACGCTTTCGATCAGCTCCAGGTAGCCGGTTTCCAGTTTTCCCACGCCCACCACCGAGACCGCGTCCGCAACGTTTCCGCCGCCCATTGCCGCAATCGCCTCGCCGACCGCATTGCTCCATTCGGGAATGCGGGATTTGTCGTAAACGACCTTGGAGAAGGCGGTGTCGGTCATGTGCTTCATCACCATCGCATAGGCGGCGTTGATGTAGCGCTGGTTGGGGATCATTTCGCTGACGGGGGACGCGCCGTGACAGCAGTCGCGCACCGGCGTCCAGTGGAAGCGGGCAACGGGGTAGTGCCGCAGACCCGTTTCGAAGCGGCGCAGGATGTGCGTCCGGGTAGACTTTTCGCATCGGACAAAGCCGTCCTCGCGCCGGAACAGGAGCAGATAGGTCGCCTTGCCGTCCGCGCCGCCGGCAAAGGAGCCGTCCTCCGGCTCGGCGTCGGGCTGAAGCTTCATCGCCTCGGCACGGCTCATCCCGGCTTCCTCGGCTTCCCGCCGCAAAGCCTCTACAGGCGCCCTGCCGGAGAGGAGAAGCCACTCCTGCCCCTGCACATCATCCAGGGTCGGGTCGGCGGGGAAGAAAGCGGTACTGCGGACGAGATCGGTGCGGATGTCCCCGCAGAAGCTCTGCCCGCACAGGCAGTTGTTGTCCCACCAGCAGTAGAAGATGCCGTCGCCGGTCAGTGCAGCGTCCAGGAGGGCGCGCCCGGAGAGCTCGTCCATGCGGCTGTGCGTAAAGCGGTAGGCGGCGTTCCGGTTGAGCAGCTCCAGCCCGGCGGAAACGCTGTCCCGCAGAGCCGTGCTTTCCAGATAGGGCAGGCGGTCGTCGGTATAATGCACCGAAAGCTCCTTCGGGGCAACCGCGCCGATGAGGTAGTCGACAATGCGGCGGACGATGTTGAACACGGGGCGGGGAAGCCCGTCATCCGCCGCGCTCCATTGGTCCCCGCGGTAAAATTTTTCGTTCCGGCGTACCGTCTCGTAAAGACCGATACGCCGTTTGTACTCCTTGCCCGCCTCGTAGAGCCTCCACGCGGCGGTAACGGTTGGATCCTGTTTCATAAAAACTCCTTTCAGATGGAAACGCTGACCGACAGTCCGAGAATGCGCGCCCGCGCCGTGCCCGGAACCGTAATGCGGTAGCGCAGGAAGCGGAAGCGCCCGATGCCGAAGCGCCCGCCGAAGAATTCGGGGGACGTCTGTACCTTCCCCGTAAAGGTGAAGGTGTGCCCGGTGCGGTCGTTTTCCGCCGTCAGCTTGATCTGCGCGCCCCGGGAATCCGCGCTGAGTGCCATATAGCCGGTGCGCCGGATGTCCTCCGGGCGGGAGAAATCCAGGAACGCGCCGGTGTAGGACGCTTCAAAGGACTGTCCGTCATCGGTGAGGAGCGCGTCGTCGAATGCCGCAATCTTTCCCGCCGCAGTGGTAAAGCCGGGCGCGCCCTGACAGTCCACCAGCAGATTGGCGGGAATGCCGGTGTAGCGCGTCCAGTGCTCTCCCTCCGGGTCGGAAAGCCAGACCGTGCCCTCCGCGTCGGTGATGTCGCGCAGCCAGATCCGGTTTTCGCGGTCGGACCAGCGGATGACCGCATTCCGGAGCACCGCCTCGGTCAGCCGGTCGGCAACATTCCCGGAGATCAGGGTCATTTTGCAGATGTCCGAGCCGGAGGAGATCAGCCCGATGCGCCCCACGCCGCTGGGACTGAGCACCACGGGAACCCCGCGGCAGAGCACGGCGCCGTCCGGGGCAACACAGCCGATCCCGCTCTGGTAAACGGTGATCTCCATGCGGTCCTGCCCGGTGCCGGGACAGCGGAGCACCCAGACGCCGGAATCGTGAAAGACCAGCATCCGGTCAAGGTACTGCACCGCGGCGGTGACGGGATGCTCCGCACTGCCGAGCGAGAGGGTGTCCTCCGCACGGAAATAGAGCGCGTCCGTGCCGGCATACGCCTTCTCCGCGGCAGCAAGCATCTCCTCCGTCACCTCCGCCGTCCGGAAGACCCGGTAGCCGCTCTCCCCGCCAAAGGTCAGCAGGGTCTCGCGGCAGCCGTCCCGGTAAACCGCGCCGTGGCAGGCTTTCACCACCGCGGAACGGTTGCTGAAGGCGGCGTCCAGGTCGAACGCGATGACCACGTCCCCGCCGGTTGCCGCAGACGCGGGAATGGTGACGGTGGAGGAGGGGGCTTTGAAGGTGTAGTTCGTTATCGGCGCGCCGCCCACCGTGACCGACTGAATGCGGGCGGCGGTGAAGGGCAGCTGAAAGACCTGCGTGGCGGTGGAGTTGAGATAATGGACGCGGATGCTGTTGCAGAGCAGGTTCAGTGGCTCATTGACGTCGCCGAGGCTGTCGGGGTGCCAGTCCTTTCCGTAAAGCGGGACGTAGCCCATTGCCGCGGAGAAAATCCCCAGCGCCGGCTTGAAGGCCAGAACCGTAAAGCCGTCAAAGAGATAGAGCACCCCGCAAAAGAGGAGAAAGCTGACCCGCGCGTCCGACGCGTTCAGGGTGGTGAGCAGAACGGGTGCCGTGTCGGATTGGGAGCGGCGGTAAAGGGACGTGCCGGCGACATAAAAGATGTAGTGCGTGCCGGCGAGGTTGCCCTCCCAGTAGCCCCGGATGGCTCCGGAGCTTTGAATCACGGTCCCGTAGCCGCAGCGCTTCTCCAGGGAGCCGTCCGGGAGGATCCGGAAATTGGTCATCTCGGATGCACACGAATCGGAGATTCTGGCGATGCTGCGGATGCCGCCGAATGCGGTCAGACGCTTGGTGACGACCGCCCGGCGGCTGTCGTGAATGGACATGGTGGAAGAACTCCTTTCGTAAGATTTTCCCACCCCGGCACACGGAAACCGGAGCGGAAGGGGGATACGTACGTGCAGACGGGGCGAACCCGGATCACGCACATCAGAACAGAGGATTTGCCGGCTTGCGGGAGGGGAACCTGAAATTGCGGTCCGGTGCGTCCTGCGGGCGGTAGGCGGCAAAGCGGCTCATCAGCGCATAGCGGAGCGCCTCCGGGGCGTGCGTGACCGCGTGCGGCTCGTCCGAGGCGTCCTCCGGGCGGGAGGCATCGCACAGCAGAGCCGGGAGCGAATCGCACAGCACGCGGCAGTCGCGGCTGATGTGCAGACGGGGTCCCTCCGGCGTCACCTGCAGGAATTCCCGCAGCACGCGCCAGCCCGGAACCCGCCGGTTGTCGGCGGGCAGCATGGGCGGAACGCCGCGCACGGACTGCATGATCTCAAAGCCGCTTCGCCCGGTGTCCTGCCGCCGGTTCCAGAGGTCGGGCGACGCCACCAGGTATTCGGCGCGGCTGTCCGCACAGAGCATTGCCACCGCCTCCGCCGCCGCGCCCAGCACCAGTCCCGGCTGACAGAATTCCCGCAGAACCCAGACCCGTCCCTGCCCGTCCACGCCCAGCAGAAGCGCCGCGAGCATATCAAAGCCGTAGTCCAGCGCGGCGAAATGCCGCAGCTTCTCCGGGATGTCACCGGGCGCGACCGCATGGATTTCGGGACGGAATTCGGGCAGAAACTGCCCCTCAAACACGTCCCAGCGCCCCAGCAGCCACGCGTCCCGCAGCTTGTCCGGAAGGGACTCCAGCTGGCGGACGTAGTCCGGGTCGGCGTGGGTCAGCACGGGGTTGTCGTAGACCTGTGCCGGGATGAAGCGGTAGTCGTCGGGATTCTCGTCCGGTCGGAAGGCGCGGTCCACAAAGAGCCGCCTGACCCATGCGTGACCGACCCCGCCGGGATTGCAGGTCAGATACATCCGTCTCGGAACGGCACCCACGCCACGCAGACAGGCCTTAAAAATCGAAAACTGATATTCGTTCAGCTGCGTTGCCTCGTCAATGGCGATAATGTCGTATTCCTGACCCTGATAGCGCAGGACATCCCGGTTGGAGGAGCAGTAGCCGAGTGAAATACTGCTCCCGTTGGGGAGGTCGAGCCGCTTATCGGTCTCACGGTATGTCATCAGTCCCGCATATTCCCGCAGGAGCGGTTCCACATGGTTTGCCTTCAGCTCGGCATAGGAGCGCCGGACCAGCAGGCACCGGATGCCGGGATAGCGCAGGCAGAGTGCCGCCAGCTTCCGCCGCAGTGCCCAGGATTTGCCGCCGCCGCGAGCCCCGCCGTAAGCGGTGTAGCGTGCGCGGGAGGCAAAGAAGAGCTTCTGCTTGGCGTTCGGGACGCCCCCGATGTGGAGGACGGTTGCCGCGTCGGACGGTTTTCTCATGCGCCGTCCTCGGAGATGTCGTGGTCGAAGATCAATCGCACCTGCCCCGCCTCGGCGCCGCTGACCGGTTCGGGCTTTTCCCCGTAACCGAGCCGGTGCTTGAGATACGCCGACACCACGGTGGGGGAGAGCATTCCGGAGCGGTTGAGCGCCTCGTCCTCAAAGACGGCGCACAGATGATCCGCCGCCGCGGGATCGAAGGCACGGAGCGCCTCGATATCCTCCAGCCCGCCGCCAAGGGAGCGGCAGAAGCCGGCAAGATTCGGGAACTCGCCGCCGGGGTGCCGGGGATCGGCGTCCGGCGGGGGACGGCACCTCCCAAGGTACGCCTCCAGGAGCGCGTCCAGCTTCTTCCTCCGAACCGCATCGACCAGCACGGTCCGCTTTTTACAGGTCATACAATCTACATCACCTCGCTTTCTTCCGTGTGCCTCTATCATACTCCCAATCCCCGTGCCACACCCTGCCACCCCGTGCCACCCCGTGCCAAGACAGCAAAAAAGCCCCCGTTTCCGCACACGGTGGGAGCGGGGGATGGAATGCGTTACGCGTTACGTTCAAACAACGGAGATCCCGCCTGCCGGCGCCCCGCCAGGGGGGCGGGGTTCGCTGTGCGGCGCTGTTTGGTTGTGTCGTTCGCCCTTAAACCCGGTGTGCCGCTTCGCTCAGGATGACACGTGGGTTACAGGGGCGCGGTACCATATATGTTTGGTGTAAAAGATAGCACAGTCAAACTGAATGATATGGCGGTTTGTTTTTTGCAGACTTGGCATTTTATTTTCCTGACCGATACGGCATCCTACCTTTTCAACCGATTCAACATTTTTCATTTCTAACTGATACGGCATTATGTTTTTGGCCACACGCCCCGGCGCCCTACCGTGTCATCCTGAGCGAAGCGGCACCACCCATCAAAAATCACGCGCGACCACCAACCATTGCCGCACAGTCGAACCCCGCCCCAAGCGGGGCGCCAGCAGGCGGGATCTCCATTGCCCCGTGGCACCACATAACGCCCTCCCACCCCCCGTCCGGAGGATTTTGCGGGAAAACGGTTGACAAGTGCGGCAAAATGTGCTATACTATCTTTATCTGTAATTTTTCGTGAAGTGAACATGAAAGGACGTTTTTCCATGAAATGGACATCGCTCAACGATCTGCGGGAGAAATATCTCGCGTTCTTTGAATCAAAGGGGCATCTGCGGCTGCCGTCGTTTCCGCTGGTACCGATCAATGACAAATCCCTGCTCCTGATCAATTCCGGCATGGCGCCGATGAAAAAGTACTTTACCGGCGAGGAGGAGCCGCCGTGCCACCGCGTCACCACCTGTCAGAAGTGCATCCGCACCCCCGACCTGGAGCGCGTGGGGCATACGGCGCGGCACGGCACGTTCTTTGAAATGCTGGGCAATTTCTCCTTCGGCGATTATTTCAAGGAGCAGGCGATTCCGTGGGCGTGGGAATTCCTGACAGAAACGCTGGAAATCCCGGCTGATTTGCTGTGGCCCTCCATTTACGAGGAGGACGACGAGGCGTACCGCATCTGGGTGGACAAGGTCGGCGTCAACCCCGCGCACGTGGTCCGGCTGGGGAAGGCGGACAACTTCTGGGAGCACGGCACCGGTCCCTGCGGCCCCTGCTCGGAGATCTATTTTGACCGCGGCGAAAAGTACGGCTGCGGCTCCCCCGACTGCAAGCCGGGGTGCGACTGCGACCGCTATATGGAGATCTGGAACAACGTGTTCTCGCAGTTCAACAACATGGGTGACGGCACGTATACCGAGCTGAAGCAGAAGAACATCGACACCGGCATGGGGCTGGAGCGCCTGGCGTGCGTCATGCAGGGCGTGGACAATATGTTTGAGGTCGATTCCATCCGCAAGGTGCTGGACGCAGTCTGCGCGATTGCGGGCAAGACCTACGGCAGGGATGCGGCGACCGACATTTCCATCCGCGTGGTCACCGACCACATCCGCTCCGCCATGTTCATGATTTCGGACGGCGTCATCCCCTCCAACGAGGGCAGGGGCTATGTCCTGCGCCGCATTCTGCGCCGCGCCTGCCGCCACGGCAAGCTGCTGGGCATCAACCGCTCCTTTCTGCCGGAGCTGTGCGAGATTGCCATCGGAGAATCCGACCGCGCATATCCGGAGCTGGACGAGAAGCGCGGCTATATCCTCAAGGTCATTGCCATGGAGGAGGAGCGCTTTGACGCGACCGTTGACGCGGGGCTGTCGATCCTTTCCGGCATGGTAGAGGACGCGAAGAAGGCCGGGGAAAAGCAGCTCTCCGGCGAGGATGTGTTCCGGCTGTACGATACCTTCGGCTTCCCGATTGACCTGACGCGCGAGATCGCCGGGGAGGCGGGACTGGCGCTGGACGACGCGAAATTTGACGAGCTGATGAAGGCGCAGAAGGTGCGCGCAAGAGAGGCGAGAGCGAATATTTCCGGATGGTCGAACGCGACAGGCAGTCTCATCAAAGGACTGGATAAAACGGTGTTCACCGGCTATGAGAAGCTGGAGGACGAGGGCAAGGTGCTGGCAATCCTTGCGGACGGCATGAACGCGGACGAAATCTCCGAGGGCGAGTGCTCGGTGATTTTGGATCGCACCCCGTTCTACGGCGAGGGCGGCGGTCAGGTCGGCGACACCGGAACCCTGACGGTCGGGAAAACCGTGCTGAACGTGACCGACACCAAGAAGAGTGACGGCGTGTATATCCACCTCTGCACGGTTGCAAACGGTATCCTGAAAAAGGGCGACACCGTCACGGCGGCGGTCGATGCGCACCGCAGAATGGCAATCATGCGCAATCACTCGGCGTGCCATCTGCTCCAGAGCGCCCTGCGGCGGGTGCTGGGCAGCCACGTGGAGCAGGCGGGCTCCTATGTGTCCGACACGGTCTGCCGCTTCGACTTCACGCACTTCGCGGCGATGACGCCGGACGAGCTGGCACAGGTCGAGGCGCTGGTCAACGCGGACATCTTCGCGGCACAGCCCGGAAGCATGACAGAAATGCCGATTGACGAAGCAAAGAAGCTCGGCGCCATGGCACTGTTCGGAGAGAAGTACGGAAAGACCGTCCGCGTGGTGCGCATGGGAGAACATTCCATCGAACTCTGCGGCGGTACGCACCTGGACAACACGGCAAAGATCGGAATGTTCAAAATCCTGTCCGAGGCATCGGTCGCGGCAGGCGTGCGCCGGATTGAAGCGGTCACAGGGGAGGGGATACTCACCCTGCTTGCCGAAAAAGACACCCTGCTCCGGGGCGCGGCAAAGGCGCTCAAGGCGCAGAAGGTCGCGGATATCCCCCAGCGCGCGGCACAGGTGCTCTCCGAGCTGTCGGCGGCAAAGAAGGAGATTGACGGACTGAACGCAAAGCTGGCAGGCTCGAAATTGGACAGCCTGCTTGCCGGCGCGGTTCCGGTCGGCGCGGTCAGACTGGTCACGGCGGATCTCGGCGAAATCGCCCCCGATGCGCTCCGGAGTCTCGGCGACGAGATCAAGGCGCGGGAGGATGACGCGGTTGCCGTGCTTGCCATGCGGAAGCCGGACGGCGTCCAGCTCCTGGCGGTTGCCGGAAAAGCCGCAGTCGCGGCAGGCGCGCACGCAGGCAAGCTGGTCGGCGCCATTGCGGCAGCGGTCGGCGGCAAGGGCGGCGGACGCCCCGACAGCGCCATGGCAGGCGGAAAGGACACCGACAAAACAGCGGATGCCCTCGCCGCAGCAAAGGACATCCTCGCGGGGATGCTGAAATAAAACAACAAAAACCGGTACCGAGGCGTTTTGCAAAGGTACCGGTTTTTAACCCTGTGTTTGGTGAGAATAACTGATTTTTGCTGTTAAAGTTTGGTAAAACTGCCAATTGACAAGCCCTTTTCCATATGATATGATAAAACTGTAATCTGATTGCAGAAAGGAGGTTGTCATGAAAAAAAGCATATTCTATATCCTCGCACTCCTGCTCGCTTTTTCCTGCACGGTGTCATGTAAGGTGATCGAAGAGCCGGAGATGGATGCCGTGACGGATCCGCTGACTTATTGGAATACCTACATTATGAAGGATCCCCCCAAGCCGTTTACCTACTTTAGTTGTACGTGGAATCATCCGCTGCATTCTTCCCTGTCCGCGCCGACCTCTTCCGACCCGGAAGTGATTGCCGAGGTTTTGCGGCGGCTGCGGACACTGAACGTCACGGAAGCGCAAAAAACGGAACTTGAATCCTCGGAAAGGACAGAGCAGTTCGGAACGATGGCAATGCGGTTTGATTGGGGTGGTTTTGGTGCTGGTGATTCTCGCTTTTGGTCTGTGCGCCACGGCCTGGAATCCGGGGGAGTTTTCGGGGGACTGGTACTGCGCAGAAACCGGGGAGCTGTTCCGGTTTCAGGACGGGCTGGTCAGCTGTGAGCAGCATAATCTGCTCACCGGCACCATTGATGCCATGTGCGGCGCGTACTGCTTTGACCGGGATTCCGTGACGGTTTTCTCTCTGGGTGTGGCCGGGCTGGAAAATCCGCGGCAGCTGTACCTCATACACGGCACCGACGGCGACCGCCTGTGCGGGTCGAAAGACGGTTCCGGAGAAACATATTTTTACCGCAGTCAGCAAGCGGCGCTGGCAAGTTGATGAATCCCCTCTGCCTCAAATAAACGAGGCAGAGGGGATTTTCTCAGCTGAAGGGATACTCGGAAAACGGCTTCATGTTCAGTTCGATGGGGTGATATTGAGCGATGTAAGACCGGGCGGTTTCTTCGGAGCAGTTGCTCGACTGGGGATTCTCGCCTTCGACCGCGCGAACCCAGTATTTTTGAATACGATCCTGATAAATCATTTCGATCAATTCCAGCTCTGTACCTTTCATGCGGTAAAATTCGTAGTGTGTCCCGTCCTCTTCGCTGTACATCAGAATGCCGCCTTCGCAGACATCGGTCATACCGTGCGACCCTTGAACAATTACCAGTTCTCCATCCACGATGGTGTGCACGGAAAGGGCGTACTCCGGCTCTGTGCTTCCTGCCTGTATCGTCCATGTATCCCTGGCGATCAGCTCCTGTATTCCGTCGCCGTTCAAGTCCATCAGCGTGTAGGTTAATTTCCCAGAATCCTCATACCATTCCAGCGCCTCGGCAATGTATATGGCATATGGGTCTGTCCATGGGATGGGCTTCACCGGCTCGCCATAGCGCTTCATCTGCTGCCACTGAGGCTGGGTTTCCAGCGGAACATAGGACGCGATGATCGCCTGCGCCTGCTGCTCCGTGATCTCCGTCCGCACCTCCGCGTCTGGGCCTTCCGTAGGAGAAACGGGCAGAGAATACCAGGTATCCTCATTCTTCTCCAGCCCTTCCAGATATGTCAGCCCTTCGGCTTCCGCCCGAAAATAATACCATATTTCAGCACTGTTGTCCCTTATTCTCTCCAGTTCCAGAACATGGTTTTCACAAACCGTAAATTGCAGCGCCGCCAGACTGCTTATTTTCTCGCAATCCGCATATTGATAAGACTTGCCATCCCGCATGGACAAAATCTCCCAAAGAGACGCCTTTCCACCGGAGAGAAGCTCCATTACGCCGTCCCCATTCAGGTCACACAGGGCGTAAAACAGGCCGTCCCGCATGCGGGTGCTATGCGCCGCGGCTTTCTCCAGCTTTTGCTGGATGTACTGCTCATAGCCATGGGTGTACAGATTTTCGGCGGCTGCCGCGCGCTCCGCCTCGTAGGCCGCCTGAGCTGCCTCCATAAGTGCATCCACCTTGGTCATGTCTGCCGGGTGGGGCTGGATGGAAAAGTCAAACTGTTCCGAGATCTGTTCCAGCGCACTCTGCGTCATCTGCACCTTGTTTCCGCCGTCCCATTTTGACGAAGCAAAGGACACGGTAACAAAGGCATCCTGAAGGTCGGCAATGATCCGCGCCTGCTCGTCATTCATCACAAGCAGCACCGTCCTGCCGTCGCTGCGGGTGTAGTTCCACTGGGTGCAGTTTTCCAGGTCGGCAACCGCGGCGGACACCCGAACCGCTCGAAGTGGTACCACAACTACGGCTACGGCAACCTGCGCGACTAT
>ENA-UEQL01002096-UEQL01002096.1-human-gut-metagenome-genome-assembly--contig:-NODE-2096-length-13447-cov-26.433209_pt1 | contig 13447 bp, 13 predicted proteins | sample MGYA00242905_ERZ507926 | MGnify/ENA primary metagenome ERZ507926 (study PRJEB26167, sample SAMN06115531) | human gut metagenome | host: Homo sapiens | place: China:Henan | collected 2015-09-09...
AGCTCATAATCAATGTGGTGAACAGCAGCGCTGTTGGAAGAACTATTGCCGTCAGGCGGTGGCGTCGGAAGATCCACAACTTGGTGTATATGCCCCTGGGTTATCCAGGCTTACTGAAGAAACTTTAACAGAGGAGGTGTCCGTGTAGAAAAAAGTAGTTACCTTTGATGCACGGTTGGTTGTTGCCGGCCGTACGGCCGGCAACAACCAACAAAAAAGGAAGACTCTCGTCTTCCAGCATCATGTCAACGGAAACAGTACGTTTGACAACCACTTTAGGGGAATGGACCATCCGATGTAAACCGGTCCAGTGAATGTGTAAACAATCTTAGTTTAACCACCCCAAAAGTGTCAACCATTCTCAGGGAAGGTCAGAGTCCAAGTGAATATTCCCAATAAGTGGCGATAATTTTGGAATATAATCCAAAAAATAGGCGATAATTTTGGAATAAGGATATAATTCTTTATTTTTGCACAAAACAGGATTATATGATTGAAAGAAGTCAGGAATCAGCAATCAAGTCTTTGATAGGCTCAAATAAAGCAATTATCCTTATGGGTGCAAGACAGGTGGGCAAGTCCACACTTCTGCACTCTCTTCTGGACGGAGATGAATCTGTCCTGTGGCTCAGCGGTGATGACGATGATGTCAGAGATTTGTTCCGAAACATCAGTTCCACCCGCCTCAAAGCCATAGTAGGAAACAGGAAAACAGTCGTGATAGACGAGGCTCAACGCATAGAAGACATTGGTCTTCGCCTGAAACTTATCACAGACCAGATGCCGGGAGTCCAGGTGATTGCAACGGGAAGCAGCAGTTTTGAACTCTCTTCCAAGGTAAACGAGCCTTTAACTGGAAGGAAACGGGAATTGAAACTCTATCCTCTGAGTTTCAGGGAAATGGTTGCTCATACATCATTTCTGGAGGAATGCAGGATGATTCCACACCGACTGACCTATGGATATTACCCGGAGGTGGTATGCAGTCAGGCGAATGAAAAAGTGGTGTTGAAGGAACTGACAGACAGTTATTTATATAGAGACCTGCTATCTTTTGAGAATCTACGCAAGCCGGATGTGGTCGTAAGACTGTTGAAAGCTCTCTCTCTTCAGATTGGCTCTCAGGTGTCGTACAATGAACTGGCTTCATTGCTTGGCCTGACATCCAAGACCGTTGAAAAGTATCTGGACATTCTGGAGAAGTCTTATATAATCTTCCGGCTTGGCTCTTTCTCCAGGAATATGCGTAATGAACTGAAATTGAGCCGAAAAATCTATTTTTGGGATCTTGGTATCAGGAATGCTGTCATTGGAAATATGGCTCCGCTCGAGAACAGGAATGACACTGGTGCCTTGTGGGAGAATTTCCTGATTGCGGAAAGAATGAAGAACAACAGTTATTCGAACAGTTTTGCTCAGTCATATTTCTGGAGAACCAAAGACCAAAGTGAGATTGACTATCTGGAGGAAGAGGATGGAGGGTTGAGTGCTTATGAATTCAAATGGAATCCTGCCAAGTCAAAGACCAAATGTCCTGCATCCTTTGCAGCAGCATACCCTTCTTCCACCTATAAGGTGATTACTCCCGACAATATCGAAGAGTTTATAAAACTATGACAAGCTCTCTACTAAGTGACCGATGCTCAAAGGAATATAGATTTGCGGCCTTTCCAGCCTTTGATGTTGTTTTGGTTTAGTGTGGATTCTGGGAAACAAAGGAGGTATGCGATGAAAAATATTGCCCGGCCTCTCAGCGGTGGAATTGAATGTCTCTGAACACAATGTAGTTTTCGTTCTTCTGAGAATCGCTGCCTCTTGTGGAGAATTCGGTGAGATGACCGGATTCATCCCTCCAGAAACCGTATGAGCGGTCGCTGCCCACAAGATAGACTGCATTGCTTACCCCGAGGTCTGCAAGAGCTTGGGAGAAGTCGTGGAAAGACTCCGGAGTGGAGGAATAGACCATTATTGTCCTGCCCTTGTGCTCGCAGATTGCCTTGCGTATGGCTTTCCCCTTCGGTTTGTTCTCCACAGGCACCCCGTCCTTGACCAGGGGTATTGACGGAAGAAATAGCCTCCTTTTTCCGTGGCCTCCTCGAATAGGGGAGTGTTCTCGGATACGCCAATGCTGATTTTGTCACCGATTATGGCGACATAGCCTTTCTTGGAAAGGCCCCAGGAGACAGGCTCACCGTTCAGGACGAAGGCTCCGTTTATTTTGCCGTTGTCTGCGCGGATGTCAGCAGCCTGGGCCGCAAATACTATTGTGCTGTCGTTGCAGTCCACAGGACCTATGGAAAGCGATGGACTGGCATTGTGCGGAATGTATATGTCAAGAATGATGTCGTTTACGGTCTGCTGAAGGTGCTCGGCATAAGCCTTTGATGTCTCCGGACTTTCCTCTATGGGCAGGTCGGGAGTTCTGCCCTCATCTTCAGTATAAGCGTTTTCATAATAGTCACCGGCATCGGTATTCCCCAGCAGGAAATGGCAAGTTACTCCAAGCGCCGCTGCGACCAGTATAGCGCAGATGCCCAATAGCCAGACCCTGGTTCTCCCCGTCCTGGTGTCCTTCCGGCCTATTACACGAAGTTCGTCATCCTGTATGTCTCTATCGTCTTTCATCGAGCTCTATTCTTAACAATGATTCAATATATGCCTTCAACTTTATCAGGACCTCGCGGGAGGCTGTCAGTTCGTGTGAGCTGCCTGCACAGTCTGACAGTATGAGCTGTTGTCTGGCGGTGTCTATCAGATAAATGTAGTCAATGTTGATGATGAGGCTGCGTCCCAAGCGCATCAGATTGTCCGCGGAGTCTCCGATCTGACTCGCAATCAGGTCCTCTATCTGGCCGAGTTGCATACTCACAAGGCGGCATCTGCCGTCGCTCGTGAAGACATTGGAATAGTTGCCGTCTGACGAAATGTACATCAGCCGGTCCACGGGGACTCTGAGCAGTTCTGTGCCCTTTGATATTATGTTTCACTATAGTTTGTATGCTTGACCCCAAAGGTACTAATTATTTTGCCAAGGATATGCCTTTCCGGCAGTAATGTACGAAGTTCAGAAATATTGTATGAACCTCAGGGACGGCACGATGGTCATACTGCATCAGCCCATATCGTACAGTATTATAAGAATCGCTTTAAGATTCCGTTGTTTTCGCCGATATTTGCATCAGTGATAATTGTGCCAACAGTTCAGATATGAAATTTTTCAATAAGTTTAATGGCAATCGCGCTCCATTCAATGTGAGTCTGTCTCCCGTCCTTTTGCTGATTGCCCTTCTGCTGGCAGCCGGATGCCGCGAAAGAGTCAATAGCCGGAATCAGGATGCGTCAACCACTCCGGAGCGAGGCGTATATTTCTGGAAATCAGTCTTTCTGCTCAATGATTCCGAAACAACCTTTCTTCAGGACCACAATGTCAAACGCCTTTATTTGAAGATGTTTGACGTGGCTCCGGACCGGGATTGGGACAGCGGCGAAATAGGCGTTTTCCCCATAGCCACGACAAAATTCGTCTCCCCGTACCCGAAGGCATCAGCGTGGTTCCTGCGGTGTACATAACTCTGGAAGCCCTCAGACACTCCACCGGGAATGAGGAAAAACTTGCACATCAGATAGTTGAGCGTGTACTCGCAATGGTGTCCTTCCACAAGCTCGGGCCGGTCGGGATGGTTCAGTTCGACTGCGATTGGACCTTTTCCACCCGCAGCAGCTATTCGGAAGAATACTATCCCTTCGACCATTCGGTGCTGATTATGTACGAAGTCGGTTGCCCTTGCGGGTGCTGGCAGTGAGGGTGAACTGCGACACTGCAAGTACCTCACCTCCAATGTTTTTTCACACTGAGGTTCATCACTCCGGCTTCGTCGTCGAATATGCGCATACAGGCAGTCTTGTTCACTATCCACATACAATTCTCTTCGCTGTCGCCTTCTTCCACTCCAACCAGCACAAGCAATCCCTTGCCGATTTCCGATACAGTATTGCCGTCAATCCGGACGGAAGCCCCGCTAACTCTTTGTATTACCAGACGCATATTGATATTTTTGGCAAAGGTACAAGTATTTTGTGTAGGTTCGCAATCCAGACAAGTAATGGATGGTTTTCAAAATTATTTATAACTTCGCTGGGCTCATATACAATAATTATGAAAATACTCATAACAGGAGTTTCCTCCGGATTCGGGAGAGCGGTGGCGCAGGCGCTTGCAGAGCAGGGACACGAGGTCTATGGCACTGTTAGAAAAGAGGTTGAGCCCATCAAAATTCAATAGGACTTTTTAGTCACCCTCATGTCTGAAAAGTATCAATGCCGCCTCACTCCTCGTAGTCATCCTCCCTCCTTATGAAGTTCTCCCAGAGGAAGCACCGAAACTCCCCCTTCTCAAGGTCGAAGTAGGCAGATGATGTGGGCCGCGCGTTCTTGCGGTAACCCTTGGGCGTTCCTCCCACGCCGTCGAGGTAGCGGTCCATGATGTCCCTTGACAGTGTCCCCGTGGCACGTCTGACCTCGCCGTCCTTCTTCCGGTAGGAGAACAGGCACACGCCCTTCTTCAGTTCGGTGATGAGCCCTGCGAGTTCTTCGGAGAGTGTCTGGGGGTCTTTAGTCGTGCGGAACCCCCTGTCCGCCCTTATGGTCGCCAGAATGGTCTTCTGGAGCATTATGGTGTCTGTAGTCATGTGGCTTTGAGTTTTAGATTACGTGAGTTTTGATCTTTGATGAGAGTGCCTTGGCGATCTCCCTGCCGAGGTCCCTTGCCAGCGTGCCTAGGTTCTCCATCTTGATGAAGTGGCGGAACATCAGGGCGGGGTCGTAGTTGGCGTTGATGCATATCTGCACTATCCTGAACCCCATTGCCTCGGCCTTCTCGACGCACTCCTTAGTGTGATCGATGGCTCTCATCCCGAAGTAGTTCTCCGCAGCGGGCTCCCCGTCGGAGATGATGAACATCAGCACCTCCTCCTTCGTCTGCTTCCTGACGCGGAGAGCAGTCTCAAGGATCGCCAGTCCGTCCCTGTTGTTCGAACGGGGTTCAAGAGACCCTAGAGCGTACTTCGGTGCGTACCCCTTCTCCCTGTAGATGTTCAGCTCAGTGACTCCCGAGCGTTCACAGTCCGCCGTGTGCCCGTAGATGAACAGCTCGATGTTCGGAATGGACGACAGGGCCTCATTGAGCAGGACCGCAGTCTTTCTTGCAGCCAGCATCCTCCCGTGGCGGTACATCGATCCGCTCTCGTCCACCAGCATGCAGACACAGGCTCGGTCGCTGCGGACCTCTCCCTGCCTCTTGTACACTGTAGGCACTCCCTGCACTGCTTCTGCGAGTTTCCCGGTGTCCAGGACACCGCTGCGCATTCCCAGATGTGTCAGGCTGTATTCAACGCACCGTCCCTTGATGACCTTCCTGACGGCGGGGACGTACTGTTTCACCTCCTCGAGGGCGGACATGTAACCGTCCCGGTACTCCTTCTGCCTGGTGAAGATGACATCTTTCGATGACCCAGTCTCCACTTCACCCTCGCAGATCTTGGCAAGGAGCTCGCGGTCAGTGCTCACAGCGTCAGCCATCCGGTCTCCACGGAGAGAGGAGCATCCCTCGATGTCCGGCTGGACTGGACCTCCGGCCACTTCCTCCAGTGCATCGGCAATCTTCTCCAGATCACTTTCCATAGCCTTCACACTCTCCTCCCTGCTCATCTCCAAAGGTCGGTCTTCTTCGGTGTCTTTTGCGTTCTCTTCACCGCTGTCACTCTCTGAATCAGTTCCTTCTCCGGATTCTCCGGCATCGCTTCCGTCGGTACTGTCATCACTTTCTTCTGGGGAAGGACTTTCGTTTTCGCTATCCTCCGGTGATGGATTCCCCTTCCCGGAGTCCTCTTTCCCGCTTCCGCTTTCACGGCCGTACTCTTTGATGATGAGTTCGAAGATTTTCTCCGCTGCCCTCTCGGCTGATGCAGTGGAGTCAGGATACGGGGTGAGGATCTTCTCCACCTTCAGCAGCAGCTCCCCGAACTCGACCATCTCCTCCTCCCGGAGCAGGCGAGGGTAGCGTATGATCCCGAGTATGCAGTTCAGTATCTTCTGCAGGGGGGACGCATCCTCTGATCCCTCGGTCATGCCGGAGTACCTGCCGAAGTAGTGCCTCTTGACGGCCTTGAGGTAGTTGGCAAGTCCGGGCTTGTCCTCACCCAGGTTTCTCTCGATGCGCTCGTCCTCGATGATGTTCAGAAGTTTCGCGCACAGCGGGTGCACTCCGGCGGCCTTCTTCATCATAGGGAACTCCGTGTACAGCAGGTGGCTTCCCTCGTGGGCTGTGAGCCCGAGGAAGATATCCAGCTTCTCCCCGGTAGCCAGAGTCCCGTCATCGAAGTAGTCGGTTGCAACGTACACGTTGCGCCCTTCGGTGCATGAGCCACCTCCGCCGAGCCTCACGGTCACCTTCGACGGGATGTCCATCGCCGAGATGGTGTTCCTGGCCAGGGCATAGGCCCGTTTTATCAGTTCATCCATAGAGGGGGAGTCCAGAAGGTACGATGAGTACGGAGTCCCTTCCCTCAGGGATTCCTCCCATCCGAGCCTTCCTCTGGTGCGTATCTTCACGAAGGACTCTCCATCCCTCTCGAGCCAGTCTTTCGAGAGCTTCTCGATGAGCTCGCTCCCGGTCGGTTTCCTTGTCTTTGCCATATCGTTGTCAGTTTCGGATTATCTTGAAAGTATTATCTGCATCACCACGGCCCTCTCTCCCTCGACCTTAGTACCCTCGAAGAGAGGCAGGAAGGTCAGTTCCATCGCCTTCTGCGCGCTCCAGCCGTCAGCTATGAGGCGCGCTGCCATCAGGGTCTCCCTGGTGGACAGCGAACTTGAGAGCTCGGTCGCATTGTACTTGCTCCTGACTGTGGATGCCACTGCGACGATGTTCTCGGCATCGGTGTCGCTTATTCCGTACCGGTTCACCAGGACCTTCTTCTCCTCGTCCTTCTCGACATACCCGAGTTCCAGAGGGAAGAATCGTCCCACGAGGGCCCTGTCCATGGACATAGTTCCGGTGTACTCGCTGCCCACGTTGGCCGTGGCCACGAAGACGCATTTGGGATGGAGATGGATAATCCTGAGGTCATCTCCTCCGGCCATGTCCACAGGGAGCGTCCTTCTCGAGTCAAGGCATGGGAAGAGGACGTTGTTGGTGGTGACCGGGGCTCTTGAGAGCTCGTCGAGGAGGATCACTCCCGGCTTCTGCACGTCCCGTGCGAACTTGGCATAGTCGAAGGTGGAGCTGCCGCCCACCAGACGGTGCACTCCCAGCAGCTCTGAGATGGGATCGAAGATCGTTCCCATGTTATATACATTGCACTCCAGGCCCAGCTTCCGGCAGGCAAGCATAACAAGCTCGGTTTTTCCTGTTCCGGTTGGTCCTACCATCATCGTGTTCGTTCCCGTGAGAATGTTCCTCAGGAGCAGTCTCCAATTGTCGTCGCTGATGCTGAACCCGTCGGAGTCGACAGTTGGTGTCGCATAACGGCTCTCGCTGCTGAGCATCTCCAGCATGCTGAACGCCTTCGGAGGCTCCGGAGTTCCTGATTCGTCCTCAATCGGCATCCCTGCTGCAGCAAAAAGGTCAGCCGGAGTCTCCTCCATCGACTTGAACTCCCTGTAAGCCCTGACCATGTCCGGGGTGGGCATGTGACTCGCATTGAGGTAGTCCCCGAGGTTGATATCCATCGGGAAGAGGTCCCCGGCCGCGTAGTATCCGCCCTGCTGCTCGCACACCTTCGAGCAGAAGACCGTTCCTATCGGGTAGCTTTCCCTCATGCGCTTGCTGCCCTTGGTGTTGAAGTTGGGATTGATGGCCGACCCGTCATGCGCGGTCTGTCCTGCCAGCGGACGGAGCCTCTCGCGGCTCCCGTCCTTCACTGTCCTGAAGAAGTAGTACTTTTCCATATTCCTGCTTTGTTGATTGTATTTCCATGCACTCCGCTCCCCTCCGGGGATACGGCGTCTACCGCCTTGTCCGGGCGGTTGACAGGCAAGCAAGGAGTACGGGAACGGCTCCGCACCGGAAACGCAGGAAGAATTGACCGGAGCAGGGCGAAGGTAAGCGTAGCGCCATTGTTCCGAGGCTTATGGGGCGGACGCCGGGTCCATAGGACACCGTACTAACTTTGCCGCATCAAACGACTCGGATAAGGCGAAAAACGGGGATTCTGCATAGAATGCAGGCTTCAAAAATGGGGATTTTGCAGATTGTGGGGATTCAGACAGGATTCCCTACTGATTCAGTGCGGCTTTGTGATGCCTCTTGATGGACTCCGCGAGGGACTGCGGAGAGAGGACGGTGATGCCGCTCCCGTATGCGAGAAGGTCCCTCTCCAGCTCGGGATTGACTATGACCTCCAGCTGGAAGGTGGTGTACCCGTCCAGGTCCTCCTCGATGACCATCTGGCTGCGGTGCAGCGGCTTGGTACGGATATAAGGTGCCTCCTTGGGGCTGGCCCTGAACACTACCTTCCGAGTTTTCATTGTCCTGTCCTTGGTCACACCTATCATATTGCTGAACCATTTCTCGGGGTTGAAGTCACCCATGGGGATGTATGTGCTTCCTTCCGGAGCCTTCTCAATGGAGACGATGCGGTCGAGGGCGAGGTTGACCACCTGGCTCTGTCCCGACCTTCTCCCAAAGACGAACCACCGGTTGCGGAACTCCTTGAGGACATATCCGGAAAAGACGAAGGAGCTGGCCTTCGGATTGCGGAAGCTCCTGTAGCTGAGCAGTACGGGCCTCTCGCCTGAGATGGCGTCGTACAGGGGCATCAGGTGGTGCAGTCCCACAAGGGAGTCGTTCTTCTCGAACCATATCACAGGGCGCTTCTCGTGACGGGCTGCGCTGACGTGGTCCTCGAGCCTTCCGATGATGTCCTCTATGCCGGAGAGGGCGGAGAACCCGCTCAGCTGCTTGAGGACGGTCACGGCTTCGGACAGGAGCTCGGTGTCCTGGCTGCTCAGGGGCACGTCGGTGATGCTGTAGTCCGGGTCCTCGTAGGTGTAGTACCTGTTCTGCCTGACGACGATGGGGGCGTTGTACCCCAGCTTGTCGGAGCGCATCATCTGGATGTCCGCCTGCACGGTGCGCCGTGAGACGTTCTCGTCACGGCCCTCATACTCGCTCAGGGCGTCCGAGCAGGCCTCTATGAGGTCGTCCAGCGTCCACTTCCTGTAGCGGTTGCGCAGGCACCTGTCAATGGTCTTGTATCTTATCAGTGCGTTCTTGGAAACAGGCATATCCTCTTAATTTTCTGCAAATTTAGTGAACTTTTCCAAAAGTACGCAGAAACGCTGCGCACTTGCTTCCTTTCTTTGCACCATGAACCAATAAAAATGAAGAGCTATGTATGAGATTGCATTAAACGGAACGCCCGTGAAGATATGGGCGAGGTACGTGGATCCGCACGCGATGAAGGAGATAGTGAACCTCTCGACCCTTCCTTTCATCTTCCATCACCTGGCCTTCATGCCGGATGTGCACGGAGGTAAGGGGATGCCCATAGGCGGTGTTCTCGCCACGAAGGGAGTCGTCATCCCGAACGCGGTGGGTGTTGACATAGGATGCGGGATGTGTGCCGTGAAGACATCCTTGAAGGTGGAGGACATCCCCCAGGAGGTGCTCCGCAAGCAGATCCTGCGAGGAATCAGGAAGCAGATTCCCCTCGGGTTCGACCATCACAAGGAGGCCCAGGACGAGTCAAAGATGCCGCAGGGATTCGACATTGACAGCCTGACGGTTGTGAAGCGCCAGTATGAGTCAGCAAAGAAGCAAGTAGGGACCCTCGGAGGCGGCAACCACTTCATCGAGCTTCAGAAAGACGGGGAAGGCACCCTTTGGGTGATGATACACTCCGGTTCCCGCAACCTCGGGGCTCAGGTGGGCGGCTTCTACAACGAGAAGGCGAAGGTGATGAACCGCCGCTGGTTCTCCTCTGTCGATCCGGAGATAGATATGGCTTTCCTCCCTATGCAGTCCGAGGAGGCGCACCAGTACTGGAACGAGATGAACTACTGCGTGGAATTTGCCCTGTGCAACCGCCGCCTGATGATGGAGCGCATCTGTTCTGTGATAGGGGAGGCATATCCGGATGCGCAGTTCGAGCCAATGATCAACATAGCGCACAACTACGCCGTGTGGGAGAACCACTTCGACGAGAACGTCATCGTCCACCGCAAGGGAGCCACCCGTGCCCGTGAGGGCGAGGTCGGCATCATCCCGGGCTCGCAGGGGACCAGATCCTACATCGTCGAGGGCCTCGGCAATCCGGATTCGTTCCAGTCCTGCTCACACGGGGCCGGAAGGGCGATGAGCCGCACGGAGGCAGTCCGCAACCTCTCGCTGGAGGCCGAGGTGTCAAGGCTGGAGGAACAGGGGATAGTCCATGCCATAAGGGGCCAGAAGGACCTCGAGGAGGCGGCAGGGGCATACAAGGACATAGACGAGGTGATGGCGAACCAGACCGACCTGGTGAAGATCGTGACGGCCCTCTCTCCCGTCGCCGTCATCAAGGGGTAGGACCAACTACCCATCACAGTCAGTGCAATAACCGTTATCTATGATCTGGTTATTGCACTATTCTTTTCATCCAAATGTATTGCTTCGGTGTGCATTTTATCGGATTTCAGGCTTCCAAAATCTGCATTTTATCGGAATTTGGATATCTTGACCAACTTTGTATCAACTATTTAGGTGATTCATTTTCGTAAGGATGTTATTCACCTGATTAATTCCGTCCTTCAGTGCGGGATTATGTCAATAGGATTCGGATTTCAGACACCACATCAGCCACACTTCTCTCACCGCTCTCCAGATAGGTCATCAGACGGGAGCATGCGGAAGGATGCTCCCGAAGGTCAAGACAGACCGAGATGATCGCATCATCGCTCATGTCAGTCGCGCCCAGGCAGACCACGAGGTCCCTGAGACGCGCATCAAGAGTAAATCGGTTGTCGTTTTCCATTCTGCAAATATATGCAGCATCGTCCCTTCCGGGAAATCCCTGCAATTCTTGCAGGCTACCTGTACGACACCAGCTCCCTCTTCACGGGAATCCTGTATACCCCGTCAGTCCTCGTGATGAGAAGGGGAGCGGCCACCTTCTGCCCGAGCTTGTCGGTCAGTTTCTTCTTTATCCTCGAGACGTTGGTGTAGAGGGTGGTCTTGTAGTCGTCCACCAGGGCTCCAACCGCCTCCTCCGCGGCGTCCCTGTCATCATAGACGGTCTGGGACATGTATATCTTCAGGAGCTCGTCATAGTAGAGGTAGAGGTCATCCACGGGAATGCCCCCGGGATACCTCAGGAGAAGGATGTACAGCGTCCTCTCCATCGGGGTGAGCCTAATCTTCACACCCTGGCAGTCAGGCAGCAGGAGATAGCCCCTGCCGTCGACCACGACCCTGTAATCGGCTCCCGGGCCTATCAGGGAGTCGATTATGTCTTCTGAGATTCCTTTTGCCCTGAGCTCTGCCAGCAGGGACTTTATCTGTTCTACGATTGCTTCAGTTTCCATCTTTGCCTTCCTCCTTCGGGAAAGACCTGTGCTGCGCGTGCGGCAGCGGTTATCGGTTCTGGGATTGCCGGAGTATGCCGGTACATGCTCGGGAAGTGAGCGGAAAGGGTGCCGTCCTAGGCGTTAAATCGATGGAAACGATTGATGCTGGCGGATACGGCACGGCGCACGTTGCTGCTGAAACAACGTGTGCGTCGACTATATGTAAATGTCATTGCCATATCCATTTAGTGTTTGACGGTGCAAATATACAAAATATTCTTGAGCTGTCTGCCGGAATCGAACCGACAACCTGCTCATTACAAATGAGCTGCTCTGCCAATTGAGCCAAGACAGCGTTCTGAGCTCAGAGCCGGATTCGGACCGGCGGATACCGGTTTTGCAGACCGGCGCGTTGACCGCTTCGCCATCTGAGCGTATTGCGGAAGCAGGAGGATTCGAACCTCCGGGACGGTCTGCCGCCCGCATCGTTAGCAGTGATGTGCCTTCAGCCTCTCGGCCATGCTTCCTTTCAGTGGCGGGGATAGAAGGATTTGAACCTCCGGCCCACGGATTAACAGTCCGTTGCTCTGCCGCTGAGCTATATCCCCATTGTCCTGTGTGTCTGAAGGGAATCGAACCCTTGGCCACCGGAGCCACAACCCGGTGCTCTTCCATCCGAGCTACAGACACCATGTATTCCGGTGGAGCCCCGAGGACTCGGACCTCGTTCTCGGGATTTTCAGTCCCGCGCATAGACCATCTCTGCCAAGGCTCCATGGTACCCTCCGGAAGACTCGAACTTCCATCTACGGCTTCGTAGGCCGCCGTCCTATCCATTGGACGAGGAGGGCATGTTTCATTCACCGCTGCAAAGGTAGAGAGTCTCTTCCGCAGCACGAAATCCCTGCAAGAATTGCAGGTCTCCTTTTTCCTTTTTCCGTCATCCAATCCGGGACCACTGAATCGTAGGGAGCGCCACGGGCCCTTGCGCGCGCGTATTGCAATCTTAAAGAATAGAATTATAGATTCTTTATAGATACTCTATCCTTTGGAGCTGAATCCCGCTCCCAACGGCTTCCATGCTCGTTTCACCGCCACAAAAGGTGGGAAAAATGTGAACGGGGCGTATACGGAAGGTGGCTTTTCTGTGAGCGACCGCGGAAGGACTGTGAGAGGAAAGGTGGGAAAAATGTGAACAAGCTGCAAACAGCTTCACGGGAGGTCGATCGAGAAGTCCTCGAGCATTATCTTCCGGACGATGTTCACGGCGTGCGCACGGTCCATCTCCCCTGAGCGGACCAGTCCTCCGTAATAACGGCACTTGGAGGCCGCGAAGTGGAGCCGTCCGCTTTCGCAGATGCGGTCAACGAACTGCACCACCCCGAGGTCAGTCTTCCGGGAGGCCATCACCAGAGAGTTATAGACCGTGGAGTAATCACCGTAGTCCCTGCGGGAGGCGTCCTTCCCGCTGGTGTATATCCAGATGAAGATGGCGTTGGAGCGTGACTTCCGTCCCGGCACCTTCTCCCTCTGGATCTCGTACTCGAACCAGATGTCGCTGTTCTCCAGGAGCCACCTCCGCACTGGCTCGAGGATGTCCTTCCTCAGGCAGGAGGGACGGTACTTGGGCGAGAGCCCCAGCATCAGTTTGAACTCGTCCAGGTCCGTGCGGAACTGTCCAAGCCCCTTCCGGGAGATGAGCATGTTGCGGATGGTCTTCGTGTGCCGTCCCTTAGTCTCGAGGGCGGGCCCCTTCAGGAGGAAGGTACCTCCGACGCTCTCGCCGTAGTAGGTCAGTACGGGGAAGATGTCACGGTTGATGGTAAGGCGGATGACGGAACAACCGAATACGAGGCATGGCTCTCGGATGGGACGGAATTGGACTTTGACGGACAGGGCGACTGGA
>ENA-UEQL01002097-UEQL01002097.1-human-gut-metagenome-genome-assembly--contig:-NODE-2097-length-13445-cov-3.532840_pt1 | contig 13445 bp, 10 predicted proteins | sample MGYA00242905_ERZ507926 | MGnify/ENA primary metagenome ERZ507926 (study PRJEB26167, sample SAMN06115531) | human gut metagenome | host: Homo sapiens | place: China:Henan | collected 2015-09-09...
TGCCGAATTCGTCGGCAAGCATACATTCGATGGTGTCCCGGCGGAGCGGGCCGATCGGCTGCTCTTCACTGCAGAAAAGCCATAAGTTCTGATAGGGGTACAAGTTATTGTTCCTTACTTCCAGTGTCAGGTCGTAAGGAACAGATATATCTTTCACCTCGAAGGTGAAATAGTATTCCTTGTCCTTTTCCCACGTGATATTGTTGATCGCCTGGTATTGGTCGTACAAGGCTGGGTTTTCGCAGGAAAAGAACAGAGAACAAGTCAGTGCGGCAATGACTCCTTTAAGCTTCCGGCTTTGTGTCCGGCTTGCTTTCCGGTTTGGCAGCAGGCTTAGCTTGTTGCTGAGGTTTGTCATTATTCGGTTGCTTATCGTTATTTACTCGGTTCGGACGCGGTCTGTTACGGTTGTTTTCGCGGTTCTCCCGTTCGCGGTTGTTCTCCCGGTTTCCGCTGTTACGGTTGCGGTTTCCGTTTCTGTTCCCGTTTCCTTTGCCGTTTTTATTTTCGTTGCCGGTGTTGCCGTTCGCTTTTTCTCCGTTGAAAGGTTTGCTGTTCCCTTCGTTGCCGGTGTTGGCAGCGGCTTCTTTCGGCAGGTTTTCCTTGTTGCCGTTTCCGTTGCGTTTCTTTTTCTTCTTTTTCAGGGAAGCATCGAAACGGGTAACACTGTCTTGCCCCAGGATATCCTGCGCATCGCGTTTGGGCGGTTGCGGCTTGGTATCGGCTTCGAGCGTGACAGGCTTCATGCCTTTCTTGTTCATGTTGATCACATCGAAGGCGCGGTTGGCTGAGATTGTAATCAGGTTGGCCGCGAACGATTTATCGGTAGAGTAGGTGATTTCCCGTTTGAAGATATCCGTTTTAAAGTGATAATAGGTATTGTCCTTTGTTTCCAGCACCACTTCACGGGACGGTAAGCGTTTTTGCGCTTCCACATAGGCGTCCACTTCATAGTTGATGCAGCATTTCAGCTTGGCGCATTGGCCGGCCAATTTCTGGGGATTCATGGATATATCCTGATAGCGGGCGGCTCCGGTGGCTACAGATACGAAACTCGTCATCCAGCTTGAACAGCACAACTCGCGCCCACAGGGGCCGATACCTCCGATGCGTCCGGCTTCCTGGCGGGCACCAATCTGTTTCATTTCGATGCGGACACGAAATGCTTCGGCGAGTACTTTGATCAACTGGCGGAAGTCGACACGCTCGTCGGCAATGTAATAAAAGATCGCCTTATTGCCGTCACCCTGGTATTCCACATCCCCGATCTTCATATTCAGTCCCAAATCGGCAGCGATCTGGCGCGAACGGATCATTGTGGCGTGTTCCTTGGCCTTCGCCTCTTCGTATTTCTCGATATCGGTCGGTTTTGCCTTTCGGTAAATCCGTTTTGGCTCAGCTTCCGTGCGCACGTTGTTCTTCTTCATTTGCAGCAGAACCAATTTACCCGTTAAAGAAACCGTACCGATATCATGACCGGGACTTGCCTCTACGGCTACTAAATCTCCTTTTTCCAGAGGTATCTTGGAACTGTTGAGGTAATACCCTTTGCGGGTATTTTTAAACTGCACTTCCACGTAATCGGTAGCGTTTGCCGCATCGGGCACGTCGCAAAGCCAGTCGTAGGTGTTCAGTTTATTATTTTGTATCTTGCTGCATCCTTTTTTACCCATGCAGCAACTTCCTGTATTTAATTTAAAATCCATTTGTCTGGTATATATAATGTATTTATAGTGCGTACAATTACGCAAAAATAGTCAAAATATTTTTTGACGGATGCTAAATTAAACTTGACATTTCGGATTTTCTTCGTACATTTGCCGCCAAGTAAGCAGAGAAAATTAAATTTTTCATTTTAGCGATATTTCCGCAATATGGTGAAATTAAATTTTACAGCGGTGTTATTTTTACTCCTTTTGGTCTCACCCCTTTATGCACAGCGAACGATGAAGGGCCAGCCGTTCCTTCAGGCCGCAGCCCACTGGGGCGGTGCGCCCGGGGTGTCCGTCAGCGGAGGACAGTACCTGGAGCGGTCGCTCTGGGAGGCAGGGGTGAAGGCCCAGGGCTTCCGCGCGCCGCTCTCGACGGGTGACGACCTCGAGTGCCTTGATATCACTGCCGGAGGGACATGGCAGTGGAGGCTGGTATCGACGCGCTCCCGTGCACTGTGTCTGTATGCAGGGGGAGGGCTGTTCGCCGGGTATGAGTGCTATGACCCCCGCAAGGTCCTTCCTCCCACCATAGAGCTGGGGATGCCGGCCAAGGGGGTGTTCCTCTACGGCCTCAGCGCGGCAGTCACGGTGGAGGTGTTCTTATGCCGGTCCGTCGCCCTCGTCCTGGGTGCGGACATCCCCGTGAACTTCTCCTCACGAGCCTCCCGCATCCGGTGGAACACCACCGCCGGGATCCGTATTGACCTGTAAATCCATCCATTAACATGATACCCAGAAGAACCATCCTCCCGATAATCGTCATGCTCCTGTGCGCGTCTCTCCAGGCACGTGCGCAGAAGCTGTCCGTGTCGACCAACGCCGCCGACTGGGCCAACTTCGGCACCGCGAACGCCGAGCTGTCGGCTGCCGTCGGACGCCACTGGAGCGTCAACATCTCCGCCCGGTACAACCCTTGGACCTTCGGGAAGGGCTCCGAATGCCGGCAGAACCGCGTCAGGGGAGCCGCCGTCGGGGCACGGTGGTGGCCATGGAACGTCTATTCCGGCTGGTGGATCGGAGCGAGGGGACAGTGGGAGGAGTACAACCGCGGAGGGTTCCGCTCCCCACGCACCGAGGAGGGCGACGCCGTCGGCGCGGCCCTCTCGGCAGGCTACTCGCTGATGCTCCACCCGAACATCAACATCGAGTTCGGGGCCGGCCTCTGGGGAGGATGGCACCGCTACACGGTGTACTCCTGCCCCTCCTGCGGGAAGATAGTGGAGCAGGGCAGCGGCGCGTTCATCCTCCCCTCGGACCTTTTGGTCTCACTAGTATTCACATTCTGAGTTATGAAAAGATACCTTGCATCCATCCTGGCGCCCTGCCTTCTGTGCATGGCCGCCCTGTCCTGCGATCCGGCTCCCATCGCCGTGGAGGACAACTCGTTCACCTTCTCCTCGAGACATTACCTCTCCGGGGAGGAGAACCTCCTCAGTCTCTCTCTTGAGAAGGGCTGTCCGCAATGCGACTACACCCTCGAGTACGTCATCGACTCCGACCCGTCCCTGCTGCTCTCGCGCCAGGGCGGAGCGGAGCTGCCTTCCGGCTCGGCGGTCTCCTTCAAGGACGGCCCCGTCACACTGAGGCTCCCCGCCCTCGCAGAAGGGGAGCACAAGGCGTCATTCACCCTGTCCACGGAGGACTACTCCATCGGCGGGGAGCTGGCGTTCACGGTCACCTTCGAGCCGTTCGCCCTGCATGCCGAGGTGTCGGCTGAGCAGTCCGCCGGGACCTCCACCCTGCTCCTGAGCCTCAAGGAGGGCGTGATGGACCGCGACTACAGCGGCACCGTCAGCATCGACGGGGAGAGGCAGAAGGGGATGGAGTTCAACGTCAACTTCAGCAGGACACCCATACTGTCCATGGCGATGCCGCTCATAAGGCCAGGCACGCACGAGGTGGAAGTGGACCTTCGTTACGGGGACAGGACACGTTCCTGCACGTTCTCCTTCAGCGAGCCCCTACGCTATCCCGACCTTGACGTGGAGGTGGCGAGAAGCCCCTCGACGGGCAAGACCCGCATCATGTTCCGCAGCAATCCCTACTCGCTGTCGTTGGCCGTCAGGGACTCCCTCGCGGTGAGGGGACGGTGCGACTACCACCGTGCAAGCAACAGGGAGGGTAACCTGGACAAGTTCACGGAGTGGAAGGATATGTGCGACGTGGTGGAGCTCTCCCGTTTCGTCCCGGAGACGGGACGCTGGTACGACCTCACCGCGACCGCCCTGCTGGAGACAACGATGACCAACTGCACGATCAAAAACACGAAGTGGGTGTCCGAGTGGCTTGATGTCATGGACGGAATCGAGCAGTGGTGGGAGGTCGACGACGGATATGCCAATTTCGTGGTTGTCTCCTCGACTCACCACCTGACCGTCGACTTCGAGAGCCTGCTCGGCGTGAGGGTCAACGTGACCTGCCCCACAGAGACCGTCGTATGGAACGGCGAGGAGGTCAAGGGCGGAAGTTATTCATATACTATTACCAAGACCAACGGGTGAGGACGGGAACGGTCATAACGCTGGCGGCTGCCGCCCTGCTCCTCTTTTCGTGCGGAGTGTCCCGCAAGGCCCAGAGCCTCGCGAGGGGCGGCGTGTCCGCCACGCTGAAGCTCCGTGACGAGGAGCCTCTCCTTCCGGAGATGGAGGCACTGCGCAGCCACCGCAGGGACACCATCCGCGTGACGGGACTCAACGGTGAGGAGATGTTCCTCATGAACGCCGTGCAGGACGAGGACGGGGAGATGGTGGCGCACGACGTCATCGACGCGGCCGTGGTCACCGCCCGTTTCCGCAACGTGGCGGAACGTCACGGGAAGGTGGACCTGGAGTTCCAGATCATCGTCCCGGAGGCGATGCAGGACTCGAGGTGGCAGCTGCGCTTCTTCCCGGACATGTACGTCCTCGGGGACAGCATACGTCTCGAGCCGGTGGTCATCACCGGTAGGGACTACAGGAAGGCACAGCTCAAGGGCTACCAGCAGTACGAGCGTTTCCTTGCATCGATAGTCAGCGACACCACCCGGTTCATCAACGTCTGGCAGCTGGAGCTCTTCCTCCAGAGGAACATCCCCGAGGTGTACGCCTTCCGCAGCGACTCCACTGAGGTCTCCGACGAGCAGTTCGCCTCGGTGTACGGAGTTACGGAGCGTCTGGCGGTCGACCACTACACGAACAAGATTGCCAAGCGGTGGAACAACCGCAAGAAGAGCCTCAGGGACAGGATGTACCGCAAGTACGTCAAGGTCCCTATCGTCACCGAGGGGATACGTCTAGACACCATCCTGAGGGATGTGAACGGTGACTTCATCTACAACTACGTGCAGACCATTTCCACGAGGCCCAAGCTCCGCAAGGTGGACATCGTCCTCTCCGGGGAGGTGTGGGAGTCGGACAGGAAGGTGTACCTGATGTCCCGCAGCGAGCCGCTGACCTTCTACATCAGCAGTCTCTCTTCCTTTGTCGACGGCAAGGAACGATACCTCACGAGGGTCATCGAGCGTCGTGCGCAGGCGAACACCGCCTGCTATGTGGACTTCGCCTCCGGCAGCTCGGAGGTGGACATCTCACTGTCGAACAACCGTGACGAGATCGGGCGCATCCGGGGCAACCTCGCACAGCTCATCGAGGACACGGTCTATGACCTGGACTCCATCGTCGTCACTGCCTCGGCATCTCCGGAGGGCTCCGCGAGGGCGAACCGCTCACTCGCGCAGCGACGCAGCGAGTCCGTGTGCCGGTTCTTCGAGGGCTACATCAGGCATTACCGGGACTCCCTTGACAGGGAGGCGGGCTTCAGCATCGGAGAGGACGGGGAGGTGGTGCACGGCGTGCACCGCCCCGACATCAGGTTCATAGCCCGCAACGGGGGCGAGAACTGGAAGATGCTCGACGCCCTCATCAGGAAGGACAGCACAGTCACGGATGCCCAGAAGGAGGAATACACACGCCTGAGGGCCTCGGCCGCCGACCTTGACGCCCTTGAGGAGGGACTGAGGAGACAGCCATACTACCGGTACCTGCGCGAGCAGGTCTATCCACGTCTGAGGACGGTACGCTTCGACTTCCACCTGCACCGCAAGGGGATGGTCAAGGACACGGTACACACCACGGAACTCGACACGACATATATGCTGGGCGTGCAGGCGATAAGGGACAGGGACTATGAAAGAGCGGTCTCGTACCTTCGAACCTACGCTGACTACAACACTGCTGTGGCCTATTGTGCCCTTGACTACAACGCCAGTGCGCTCAGCATTCTTGAAACCCTGGAACCTACCGCCGAGGTCCTCTACATGAGGGCGGTGGTCTACACCAGGCTGGGCCGCGTGCAGGAGGCGGTGCAGTGCTATGTGAACTCCTGCGAACTCAACCCGGCATACATCCACAGGGGCAACCTCGACCCGGAGATAGCCGCGCTGATAAAGACATACGATCTCAACCGACAAAATGCTTCCGATTATGATTACTGACACATTCTCCGCTCTCCGGCAGGACGCGCCGCTGGACAGTCTTTTCGAGACATTCTGCAATGCCGACACTTCCGCAGTGGCGGACATTGAGGCAGCAGCCTCAGGCTCGCTTTTCGACCATCTGTGGCCACTGGCCGTGGAAGTCATCGCGATAATGCTGATTGTCTTCCTTCTCTGTTTCCTGGTCTATCGCTTTTCCGGAAGAAATCCAAGCCCGATAGAACTGGAGGTGGGCAGGATCAAATATGTGCTGATAGATATCCAGGAGAGCATCGACAGGAACTTCTATAGTCTCGAGGAGGCGGTCCGTGAGTCAGGAGGCAGGTCCAATACGAAACCCCACCGCAGCTCTTCCCAGGCAAGGAGGAGGAAGACAGCCAAGGACGTATCCCATTCAGGTGAATCTTATACAAGCATGAGCGCTGAAACCAAAATGCACAGCCATGAAGAAATGCAGTAAACACTCATGTGACATCGACCCCCTTAGAGGGGATCCCTTCTACGGCACCAGGTTCGGGGAGTATGCGCTCATCGCGCTGGCCATCATGCTGAACGCCTTTTTCATAGGGTTCGGGCTCCTGCATCTGGCTCCGGACGGGGGATGGCTGAGGACGGTCATCGGGTTAGCCGCAGCGACGTTCTGGGGGTTCTCCCTCCTTGCCGCCCTCTTCCTCATCCTCGGGACGGTGGTGCAGATCCGCATCTGCCTCACCCACCGCAAACGCCGCAGGGGCGCACAACAGACAGACAATGACATCAACCCATAAAACCAGTTTAAGAAATGAAGAAAAGTATTTTCATGATTGCGGCCGCCTGTGCAGCACTCGCGGCCTGCAGCAAGGAGCCCGTCGGCTCCGCCATCGTCCCTCAGGAAGAGGGTAGCATCGTCTTCACCGTAGCAGGGGAGGACCCGGCCGCCACCAAGGCGGTCTCAGCCTACACCACGTCCCAGACCTACGAGAGCCAGGTGAACAAGGTCCAGCTGTTCGTCTTCGGAAGCGACGGGGCGATCAACTTCTACCAGAACCTCGGCACCTCGACCAGCGGTTCCATCTCGACCACTGCAGGAACGAAGACCGTGTGGGCGGTCGTCAACGGCCCTGACCTCTCGACCATCGGGACCCTGTCGGCCCTTCAGGCCACGGCCGTGGACCTCTCGGCCAACAGCACCACGGCCTCGACGGGATTCGTGATGGCGGGAAGCGCCTCCGTGACCGTAACCTCGGGCGGCACCGCCAACTGTGCCATCACGGTGTCCAGGCTGGTGAGCCGCGTGGCCCTGTCCAGCATCGTCAACAAGCTCCCGCAGTCATACGGTGCCATCACCGTCGACAGGGTGTTCCTCAGCAATGTCGTCGGCAACCAGAACCTTGCAGGCAGTGCTGCGGCATCCACCTGGTACAACAAGAACGGCCGTGCGGACGAGTCCACAAGGAACACCGCGCACATCATCGACGGCAGCACCTACAAGGCTTCCTGCGAGGCCCTCACCTACAAGGGAGTGGGGCAGAGCGTAGCCAACGGAGCCTCCCACAGCCCGTCCACCCCTTACCTCTTCTACTCCTTCCCGAACAGCAGCACCACCGCACCGACAGGCTTCCAGTCGACCTTCGCGGCACAGAGGACAGTGCTCACAGTGGTGGCCACCGTATCCGGGAAGAAGTACTACTATCCTGTCGTCCTGGACAACGCCACCCTGGAGCGCAACAAGACCTACACCGTGGGCCTGACCATCACCGGCCTCGGGGCCGAGGACCCGAACAAGCCTGTTGAGAAGGGCACCATATCGGCAAGCATCACCGTCAGCGGCTGGACCGCAGGGGCGGTGTATGACGAGACAATCTGATTTTCGTAAGTGGATAATGATTAAATCACGGTCCCTTCGTCGCGATGATGAGGGGACCGCTCAGGCCCGGACCGGAGGACGGGGCGGAGGCGGAGATGCCGACGGGCACAGCCGACGCCGGGGAGCGACACCCCTCCCGGGCACAATAAATTCACAACTGCAATGACAAGAAGAAGACTTTCATTCACCGCAGCCGTGCTGCTCCTCACCCTCTCCTCCTGCTCGGTCAAGGAGGACAGGGACGATTGCCCGTGCTGGCTCCAGATAGACCTCTCCACCTGCTCCCGGTACACCGACCTGGTGTCCCTCAAGGGCTGGACCGACGAGCAGTCCGTCTTCGGGGTGCACATCCCCGGGGAGGACTTCCCGACGGTCCATGAGGAGGAGGTGCCGCGCGGGATGGTGCACTACTGCGCCCATTCCCTTCCGGGGTCCTACGGGAGCACCGGCATGACCGTCGTCGTCCCTGAGGGCGACCAGTCCCCGAGGCTCTACGCCTATCGGGCAGACGTGCCCGCCTACGGGGAGACGGCCACCGACAGGGTGTCCCTGCACAAGCAGTACGCCGCCGTGGCAGTGAAGATGGAGAACGCGGATGACGGGTTCTCTGTCACGGTGAGGGGCAGGTGGAACGGTCTGGACCTAGTGACGCTCGCCCCTGTCGGAGGGACGTTCTCGTTCGCTCCGGACCGTACGGAGGACGGAGTGTGGTACTTCCGCCTGATGCGCCAGGGGGACGACTCCTTGGTGATGGACATCACGGGAGCGGACGGTCACACCTTCCCATACGACCTCGGTGGGATGATAAGGGAGACAGGCTACGACTGGACGGCGGAAGACCTTGACGACATCTTCCTCGGCGTGGACTACGCCACGGGAGAGGTCAGCGTCTCGGTCATCCCATGGGAGGAGGGACTCGTCTATGACGAGGTCATCTGACGTACTATCAACAAATACAATTATAGCGATGAAAAGAATGATTACACTGATGGCTGCCTCTCTTGCGGCCATCACCTCGTGCACGCTGCACGAGATGGACCTGCCCGCCGGAGGTAAGGACGGGGATGAGACGGTGAAGGTGCAGGTCGTTCCCTCGGCAAAGGGGACGGACGGACCCGGGACGAAGAGCGCGGTGTCGGCGGGTGAGTCCGCGGTGAAGGACATCAACATCTTCTTCTACAGGGACGGACTTCTGGCCGCGTCGGAGTACATCACCACCCCTTCCGTCGTCACGTTCCTCCTCGCGAAGGGCGTTCCGTACAATGTCTACGCCGTCGCCAACGTGGGCAGGCTGGACCCGGTGGGCAAGGAAGCCGACTTCAGGAACATCCGGGTGGATGTGCTCTCGAAGGGGTTCGTCGGTTCGCTTAACAGCGGCGGGATGCCGATGGCGTGGAGCCGCGAGGGCTATACCCCGACGGAGTCCCTGGCACAGCTGCCGGTCTCCCTCGTCCGCCTCGTAAGCAAGATCCGCTTCCGAATCGACACGGAGGCCCTCGCCGGGCTGGAGGTGACATCGGTGCGGCTGTGCAACGGGGCCGGGGCGGTGACTCCGTTCCTTATGAACGGGCACGGTGGCAGCAAGGTCACGTCCTCCTCGGACGTGACGACGGGCGACTACGCCGTGGAGCAGGACCTCATGGAGCTCAACGAGGGCAGGGACGTGTACTTCTTCGCACTGGAGAACTGCCAGGGGACGCTGCTCCCGGGCAACACGGACCCGTGGCAGAAGATTCCGGAGAACGTGTCGGTGGCCAGCCTGTGCACCTACCTCGAGGTGGGGTGCGAGTTCCAGAGCGGGTTCGCCCTCTCGGGCAGCATCATATACAGGATCTACCTCGGGCAGGACAACTGCTCAAACTTCGACATCATCCGCAACGTGGACATGGGAGTGTCCCTGTGCCTCACCAACAACCTTGACAACGTGTCGTGGAAGATCGACCCGGACGTGGAGTACAACGGCTCGCTCTGCTCGGCATATGTCGAGGAAGGTCTACACGGGCTTGACGAGCTGTACGTCGGCGAGAGCAGCCTGATGGGGCTGCGGATCAACACATACCTCGAGGACTTCATCGGGGAGGGGCTCCCGGGCCACTCCCTTGCCGTCATCGGTCCTGACGGGAAGCCGAGCCCGGACTTCGAGCTGGGGGAAATAAGCTACTCAGGAGGACACTACCTCTGCACCATCAAGTGTCTCGATGCAACGGACGGGGTCAACACGTTGTGCCTCGTGGACGAGGACGGAGAGATTGTGACCGACTTCACCCTTGATGACGGGGAGCTGAACGGCCTCCTTCAGCTGCTGGCCATTGGCGACGGAGGAAGGTACCGCCCGGGGGAGACTTTTATAGAGCCACAGGAGACTCCCTATCCTACGATCAACGGGGATGACGACCACGTCTACCTCTACCTGACGGACAGGGACGGGAACAATCTCAACTGCATGGAGGACTGGGGACAGTACGGGTTCGACCTGTCGCTGTTCTCGCCCGTGGAGACGGCCATCACCCCGACCTCCTCACTGACGTCCCTTCTCAACTCATCGCAGTCCAGGATGCTCGCAGGGTATTACAAGGCCGTGACGAATAGCGGATATGAGATGGGCGACGGCCCTTCCTTCATCATCGACCTCAGTATTACCAACCCCGGCACCTCTTCCATAATGAACAGCGCGCTGTCCAAGGCGTACAACTGGGTCGACTATCACCGCGGAGCGAATCCCATCGTCGACCTGCTCTTCTCCACGGACAAGGCGGAGAGCGTCTCCTGGCAGGCGGACTACGATATCGTCAAGCCGAAGTTCTTCCTGGGTAGCGAGGACACCTTCCCCTCCAGTGCCGGCTGGTCGCTGGGCGGGCAGACCTACATAGCGGCGTACAACCCATCGTACATCGACTACCGGTGCGACGTCTTCTACGTGGGCAAGCTCAAGTCCACCCTTGTCAGCCCGGTCCTCTCCAACGCCGAGCCGCTGTTCTTCCAGAAGGGCGGGAACTCCGCCTTCAGCTATGTCCCGGGATCGAGGACAACCATCGAGCAGCCGTACTTCTGCGACGGGAACACCCTGATCCTAAGGCACACCTCCGGCACGCAGGCCACCATCGACGGGCTGCCCTGCAGGATATACGTCGCGGACCCTTCCGACGGCATAGTGAACCTGAGCGAGAATATGTCCATACCGAACAGTTACATCCGGTCGGACGTGGGCATAACCACGCTTTCGGACGTCTACCTGTCCTATGACTTCAAGGACTTGAACGGAGGCTTCGTCACCACCAACGGGACCACCTCCAGCAACGCCACGTACAATTATATCTGGGGAGATGGCGAAGGTTACAACTATCGCAGTGCTGGATGGTACACAGGGCCTGACATGGCGAGGTCGATTTACGCCAACAAGGACACCTATATAGCTTCATACGACGGCTATAACGGGAGCAACCTGCACAACATCATCAACGAGAGCCCGGTTCAGTTCACCGTGAGCTGGAACACGTCGAGCAACTCGCCGACACTCCAGATGAGCGGGAACACCTTCGGATCCACCTTCAAGTGCTACGTCGGCATGGAGTGGAAGTCGAGCTGCAGCTGGGGCTACACCTCCGGTGCCAGCAGGACCACCACCACGTTTACGGTGTATGACCCGCAGGTGAACAGCACATCCTACACATATTGCTATACGCTCAGCGGGGAGTCGGCATCCGTGAACCTCCCTTCGAAGCTGACTGTGGAGAGCAAGTTCGCATCAATCAACAAGACCTACTGGCACGAGAACTGCACCAACGGCATCAACCTCAAGAGCAACCGCTTCTCCGAGCTGGCGATGCCGGTGTCGGTGACCTACTACATCAGCATATTCATGGAGGGACAGAACTCCGTGTGGATACCGATATCCACAGTGGTCAAGCCGTACACGGACAAGATTACCGCGACCTACTATACCTTCTACTCGAGCACGGCGAGGGGAACCTATGCCGATACCTCCTCGATGACCAATCCTGACGGCTCCGACAGGGGCAAGGACAGCAATGTGAGCTCGCAGGCATCGAAGTATTCGGAATACAACAAGGCGACGGCCACATACAACGTGGGGTTCGAGTTCCTGAACCTCTACCGCTGGAACCGGTTCGACTTTTAGGATACGGATTCTGTATAAAAAACGGCCTTCCACCCGAGATTGGGATGGAAGGCTTTTTCATTGCCGGTTCAGATAAGCGGCGACGCACTCATTCCTCTAGGTCCTTTCGGAACAGGACCTGCGTCCGGGAGATAAACTCGTCGCACTCCTCCGGAGAGCCGTCTGAAGTGGCAAGGCCGGAGAAGTCCCAGAGGAAGTCCTCCAGATCCCTGATGCACGCCTGGGTCTGGGCGGGTTCGATGTCGGAGTAACGCGACTTGACGGAACTGATTGTGAGTTGGATGAGAGATGATACGAGAGTCTCATATGCTGAACCTTGGATGTCGATATTATTCATTATAACTGTATTTTAATGATTGTCTTATTGATTTTTACTATATTTGCCCCGACCGCAGGGCGTTTCGCCGCGGCCATTCAAATAGTAGCGTGAAGCTGTTGAACAAGGTAACTGAAATCTGGAAAATTTTAAAACACACGGGTTCAATGGTTCTTACGCCCAGGCTTCGGCGTGGGTGTGTGCCATTCGTGTGTGGTCATTCCAGGACCTAGTTACCGGTGGTAGATGTCCACGCCTTTTTCATTTTCCAGCGGGTCATCTCTCGGCAGAACGGCTTCCCATGGATATACCCCAAGCTGAACCTTGGGTGTCGGGGGCGGACAGTCGGCATGCCCCGTCGGCTTACCGCCCCCTTTGTTTTCGCATTCATAGGATGGGGTATCAATGGCAGAAATATCCAAGACTGAAATCGGATTCGAGCTCAGGAAACGAAATTGTCCGCCAAATTTACAACCCGTCAGTGACAAATGTCGTCACGGACTGTACGGCCTGAAAAATAGAAAGCCCCGGGCGGATGTGACCGTCCGGGGCCGGTGCAGGGATTGCACCTCTAAAAGCAAGCGGACTCCGCAGAACCGGGAATCTGACCGTAAAGTTAAGTATTATTTAACAATTATCGCATTTAGCGCATACGGTTTTTGCAAAATAACGCGTTTTGAATTTCGGGTTTATGTAAAATATCGCGTTTTGAAGAAATTTTGTTTATCTTTGTCCTGATATTAACGATATGGTTATGATTGATAAGCGAACATTGGAATTTATTCTCACCGACCAGCAGGAAGAGATGGAGGCAAGAGCGGAGGAAACTTTGTGCCATCGCCCAGAAGAGGATAAGATTGACCTTATGAGCACGCAGGCCCAGGCTGTCATCGGAGTAAGGCGAAGTGGCAAGTCAACGCTCTGCTACCAGGCGTTGCAAAAGAAGGGAGTAAAATATGCCT
>ENA-UEQL01002100-UEQL01002100.1-human-gut-metagenome-genome-assembly--contig:-NODE-2100-length-13442-cov-5.783389_pt1 | contig 13442 bp, 12 predicted proteins | sample MGYA00242905_ERZ507926 | MGnify/ENA primary metagenome ERZ507926 (study PRJEB26167, sample SAMN06115531) | human gut metagenome | host: Homo sapiens | place: China:Henan | collected 2015-09-09...
GCCGCGAACAGGGTGGATTCCGCCTGTTCCGGCGTCGCGAGGCTGGCCCAGAGCGGAAACAGCGAGGCGGCGGAAAATACCGGTGAATGCCGCTTGTTGACGAAGTCGTAATCCAGAAATACGCCGCGCTCCTCATTCCAGCAGTAGCGATTGATCAGGTTCCTGCGGATTTCGGCGCGCTGTTCCCACTCCATCGCATGGCCGAGGTCGCCGAGGTCGCGGTAGAGCAGGGAAATCTCCCGCCGGGCGATATACATCAGCACGTTGAGGTCGATCGGGGCGTAGTCGAGACAGCGGTGTTCGAAGCGGGGCGTGAAATCCCAGCCGGATTCCGCTTCGGCAAGGGCATGGAGCGCCGCGGCGCGCCGGGCCGCCGGATCGGCTTCTTCCACCGGGCAGCCGGGACGCCGCACACAGCAGTCCGGATAGAACTCCTCAATCGCCGCCGCGTCGGGATTGCCGCTGTAATGGTGGAGGCCGCAGGGAGTGCGGCGGTGGTCATTCCAGAAGGCCATCTCCTTTTCCAGCCCGGCGACCGCGCGGGGCAGCCACTCCCGGTCGTTCGGGAATTTGCGGGCGATCAGTTCGATCATCGGGGCGAGGAAGGGCGGCTGGGAACGGTTCAGATGGAACGTGCGGTTCCCTGCAGGCACAAAGCCATAGGTTTCCACCTCGTAGAGCAGGTTTTCACAGTTGTTCCGGGCCTGTTCGGCAAAGCCGTCCAGCACCAGTCCCCGGCTGGCGAAGTAGGTGTCCCGGTAGGAGAACTCCTGAAACGCCGGCCGGGCGCAGGGAACGCTATAGGGATGGGGCAGGCCGAGCAGGGTGCCCTCGGCGGTGTATTCCCGGCTGAAAATCTGTCCCTGCTGCTCCAGGCGGTGCAGCAGGCCGCCCTCGGTGTAGGGCAGGCACAGCCGGCAGCGGATGCGCCCGGGCGGCAGCGTTTCGGCGATGGCCGCCAGTAGCTGCGGCAGGCCGTAGCCGGTTTTGGCGGAAATGCGCACGCAGCCCTTATACGGCTCGTTTTCGGCATCGGGGGCGGCGTCGCACTTATTCAGCACCGTGATGACCGGGGTGCCCTCCACCCCCAGCTCCTCCAGCAGGCGCTCGGTCACCGCCCGCTGCTCCAGCAGCTCCGGGCTGGTAATATCGCACACGCTTAAAATGAGGTCGGCATTTGCGGCCTCCTCCAGCGTGGAATGAAACGCCTCCACCAGCTGGTGGGGCAGCCGCCGCACCAGTCCCACCGTATCGATGAGCATGACCGAACGGCCGTCCGGCAGCGCCAGCGCACGGGAGGTGGGGTCCAGCGTTGCAAACAGCTTGTCCTCGGCCAGCACCCCGGCCTCGGTCAGGGTATTCAGCAGGGTGGATTTTCCCACATTGGTATAGCCGACGATCGCCACCGTGGTGATGCCGTCCTTTTTGCGGCGGGCACGGCGCTGCTCCCGCCGTCTTGCTAATGCTGTCAGCTCGGTTTTCAGGGCGTCTATCCTGCGGCGGATGTGACGGCGGTCTACCTCCAGCTTGGTTTCACCGGCACCGCGGCGGGCGCCTGTTCCGCCGGCACCGCCGCCCCCCTGCCGGGAAAGCTGCACCCCGCGCCCCGCCAAACGGGGCAGCTGGTATTGCAGCCGTGCCAGCTCCACCTGCAGCTTGCCCTCGCCGCTGACCGCCCGTGCCGCAAAGATATCCAGAATAAGCATGGTGCGGTCCAGTACGGGGCAGTCGCACAGCTCCTCGATATTCCGCAGCTGTGCCGGGGAAAGCTCCTCATCAAAGATGATGAGGTCCGCCTCCGCCGCCTCCATATAGTCCTTCAGCTCCAGCAGGCGGCCGCTGCCCATAAAGGTAGCCGCCACCGGGCTTTGCAGCCTTTGGGTGGCGGTGCCCACCACCGGGTACCCGGCGGTTTTGGCCAGCTCCCGCAGCTCCTCCAGCGATATTTCCACATCATATTCGCCGGTATCCACGGCGGCCAGCACCGCTTTCCTTGGCGCTTCTACATTCTCGAAAAATTCAGTCGGCATGGTTCTCTCCTCCGGGGCAGCGGCATCGCCGGGCAGGGGCGCCCGCAGGGCAAGCCGCCTGCGGCGGCTTCGGCGGGCGGAGCCCGCCGGCTCCGGCTGCGCCGGAGCGCCCTGCGGGCGCCCCATGGCCCGGCTCCCTTCGCTTTCCCAAAGGGGGAGGGAAAGTAGCTTGCTTCCCCTCCCCCGTGTGTTCTTTTTTTGCTTACTTGGTGCCGAAAATACGGTCCCCGGCATCCCCCAGGCCCGGAACGATGTAGTTATGCTCGTTGAGCTTTTCATCCAGCACGCCCGCGTAAACCTTTACGTCGGGGTGTACCTTGCCAAAGGCCTCCAGCCCCTCCGGCGCGGCAATAATGCACACAAACTTGATGTTGGTCGCACCGTGCTTCTTTATCATGCTCACCGCATCAATGGCGCTGCCGCCGGTGGCCAGCATGGGGTCCACCACGATGACCTCCCGCTCGCTGATATCCTTGGGCAGCTTGCAGAAGTACTCGATGGGCTTGGCGGTCTCCTCATCCCGGTACAGGCCGATATGCCCGACCTTGGCAGCGGGGATGAGGGTCAGCATCCCGTCCACCATGCCCAGCCCGGCCCGCAAAATCGGCACGATGGCCAGCTTGCGTCCGGAAAGCATCTTGGTCTTGCAGCGGCAGATGGGGGTCTCCACCGTGACCTCCTTGAGGGGCAGGTCGCGGGTGGCCTCGTAGCACATCAGGGTGGCTACCTCGCTGGCCAGCTCCCGGAAGTCCTTGCTGCCGGTCTCTTTTTTCCGCATCAGGGAGATCTTGTGCTGAATGAGGGGGTGATCGAGGATCTGGGGTTCAAAAGTCTGGGGCATTATTCTTTCCTCCTTGTATTTATCGGCAATGGTTGTTGTGACGAACAGCATTATTCTTCGGCTTCCAGCTTTGCGATGAGGTCTACCCGGCGCTGATGGCGGCCGCCCTCAAACTCGGTGGTCAAAAAGGCGTCTACCAGCTCCATGGCCAGTCCCTGCCCCACCACACGCTCCCCGAAGGTGAGAATATTGGCATCATTGTGGGCGCGCGTCATGCGGGCGCTGAAGGGATCGGAGCAGCAGCAGGCCCGGATGCCCTTCACCTTATTGGCGGCGATGGACATCCCCACGCCCGTCCCGCAGATGAGAATTCCTCTCTCGGCGTTTCCGTCCCGCAGATAGCGGGCCACTTCCCCGGCTTTTTCGGGGTAATCGCATTTTTCTCCGGCCTCGTAGATGCCGAAGTCCTTGACCTCATGCCCCAGCTCCAGCAGGTGCGCCTTTACGGTGTCCTTCAGGGTCAGGGCGGCGTGGTCGCAGCCGATGACGATTTTCATATCACAACACTCCTTTGTGTAAAATTGACTCGGTTTTTGCCCCTCGCCTTTCGGCGGATGCCCTCGCATCCTGCGGCGGGCGGCGGTTCTTGCCCGGTTGCCGCCGGGGGCTATTCGCCCTTGTGCTGCCGTTGCTCCAGGGTCATCGCATTGGCGGGGCGCAGGTAGCAGGGCACCAGCGCCTCCGGGGAAACCGCCTCCCCCAGATGGTTCATGGCGGCCAGTCCCACCGCAGCGGCCCGTTGGTAGCACAGGTGCGCCGGCGCAAGCTTCACCGGCAGCTCCTCCCCCCATGCGGCCAGCCCCAGGTGGGCGCCGTCCCCGCACAGCCAGAGGGGTGCCGGGCAATCCTGCAGCTTTTTCTTCAGCTCGGTCAGCGGCAGCGCCTCGTCCTCGGTCAGCCGGGTCAGCGTTCCCGCCTGCCCCCGGAACAGCGCCGTATAGACCTGCCCGCAGCGGGCATCCATCATCGGGACGACCGTCCCCTCAAAGCCAAGAAGCCCGTAGGCGATGGCCTCCGGGGTGGAAACCCCGATGCAGGGGGTATTATCGAGGAACGCCAGTCCCTTTACGGCGGCTATACCGATGCGCAGCCCCGTAAAGGAGCCCGGCCCCCGGCTCACCGCATAGTAGTCCACCTGCTCCGGGGATATCCCGGTGTGCTCCAGCAGGCTTTGTGCCATCGGCAGCAGCGTCACGCTGTGGGTCTGCGGCACATTCAGGAATTCCTCCCCCAGCAGCTTCCCATCCCGGTACAGCGCCGCCGAAGCCGCAGCCGCGGAGCATTCCAACGAAAACAGCACCATATCCTTTTCCCCTTTCCTCGCCGGCCCGGCCGGCAATATTCGGGCGGCTTCCGCCGCAGCCGCCGCCCCCGGCCGAAGCCCCCGGTGCGGGAGGGCGGCGGGCGTTCCGGCGCAGCCGGAACCGACGGCCAAGGGCCGTCGAAACCGCCGAAGGCGGTTTGCCCGCCGCCCGCGGCCCCGTAAAGGGGCAGTAATTACGGCTGCAAGGCGGCAAGGCGCTCATCGCCGGTGATGACGATGCGCCGGGCATCGCCCTCCAACGGTGTAAAATCGATATGCAGGGCATTTTCCGGCAGTGCCTCGGGGATGCGCTCGCTCCATTCCACCGCCAAAACGCGGCTTCCGTCCAGATAATCAAAATACCCGGTGGCGTACAGGTCATCCACGCCGGTAATGCGGTAAAAATCGAAGTGGCACAGCGGCAGCGGCCCCCGGTACTCCTGCACCAGCGCAAAGGTCGGGCTGGAGACCCAGTCGGTGCTGCCCAGTCCCCGTGCCAGCCCCACCGTAAAGGTGGTTTTTCCGGCGCCCATGGGGCCGGTATAGGCCAGCACATCGCCGGGGCGCAGCAGCTTTGCCAGCCGTTCGGCCAATGCCTGCGTTTCGGCGGGGCTGCGGGTAGTAAAGGTCAGGGTCATCGGTCGTACTCCGTTCCCCGCGCGGTGATGACCGGCTTGCCGTCGGCGCCCAGCAGCGGGGTGATGCCGCCGGCGTGGCCGGACTGCCAGGTAAGGTAATGCACGCCGGTTTGGGTATCCACGATTTCCTGCAGGGCGTTGGAAAAACCGGAGCCTTCATTTTCTATTACAGCAAAACGTTTTTTGCCCATGAAAGTGACCTCCTGAACGGAATACTCAACTGAACATCGTTGTCTTTTCGCTGTGGCGGACGGCCAGCACCAACCCCAGCCCCAAATAGGCCGAAAGCACCGAGCTGCCCCCCGCCGAAAGCAGCGGCAGGGTGACGCCCACCGAGGGGCCCACCATCAGGCACATCGCCACATTGATCATGATCTGTGCGGCAAACATGGCAAATACCCCCACGCAGATCGACCGGCCCATGCGGTTGGAGCAGCGCAGCCCGATCCGCAGCATCCGGCCCAGCATTAGGCCGTACACCAGCAGCACCGCCAGCGCCCCCAAAAAGCCCACCGACTCCCCGATAAAGGTGAAGATCATATCGTTATACATATCGGGGACATAGCGGTGGTCCGGGCTGAAAATACCGATGCCGAACAGCTGCCCGGAGCCGAAGGAAATGCGCCCCTGCAGCTGCTGGAATGCCTGTCCCAGTGCGTAGGCCTCCGGGTCCTTCAGCAGCTCAAAGCGGATCTTCTGGTAGTCATCCAGCAGGAAGAACCACGCCAGCGGCGCAAAGGCCGCCGCCCCGGCCACCCCCAGCAGGATCCACCGCCGGGAAAGCCCCGCCATGATGAGCATGATCACCACGATGAACAGCATCACCAGCGCCACGCCCCAGTCCTTTTGCAGCAGGATCAGCAGCACCGGAAAGATGGCGTGCGCCGCCAGTTTCAGCAGGCTGCGGCTTTCGTTCATCGCCGGGCCCACCTTGGTAAGGTGGTACGCCAGCGACAGGATAAAGGCGATCTTCAAAAATTCCGCCGGCTGTATGGTGGTAAACCCGAGGTTCAGCCAGCTTCGGTTGGTCTCGATGGAGTCGGTGCGGGTCTGCCCCAGAGAGGTAAAGGTCAGCAGCATCAGCACCACGGCGACCGGCACATAGAACTTCCACCAGCTGCCCAGTCTTTCGTAATCCAGATGCGCCAGCACCATGGCCGCCGCAAAGCCTATGGCGGTCGCGATGATCTGCATCAAAACGGTGCGCCGCCCGATAACCCCCATCTCCTGGATGCCCAGCAGCAGCAGCACGCTGAACGCCGAAAGCCCCAGCGCACAGCAAAGCACCACCGGGTCGATCCGGCGGAAGATGCGGCGGATGAAGTTAAGCATGGCCGGGGCCTCCTTTCCTGTAACGGCGGGCGGTCGGGGCGGGGATAGGGGCCCGCCGTGCGTTCCGGCTGCGCCGGAACCGGCGCCTGCGGCGCCGAGGCCGCCCGTAGGGCGGCCTGCCCGGCGGGCCCCTACCCTGCGGCACCCCTAAAATGTTTTCATAGTATTATACCATTTTGCCGCCCCTTTGAAAAGTCCGCAGCAGTAAAAACCGCCCGTTCCCCGCAAAAAAGCCGCCCCGGCATCGGGACAGCTTTTGGGTAAATTGCTTATTTTCCGCCCAGCATAGCCATCATATCGGCAGGCTCCGCAACGGTGGGAGAATAGGAAATAATAACGGTAGCCATGTGCTTACCGATGCGGGAGAACAGATAATCCTGCACCAGCAGCCCCTCATAGGCGGAAGCGTGGATGTGATAGTAGTCCCGGCCGCCGATGGTCACGGTCTCGCCGTCGTCAAAGGAATAGCCGAGCTCCTCCGGCAGGGTATTCATGATCAGCGCCGCATAGTCCTTCTCGGTATAGGCGGTGCCGCCGGCAGAAACCGCCAGGTTTTCCGCCATAACGATGACATTGGAGCCCAGCTCGCTATCCTGCGCCTTCATATCATAGGTGTTCTGTTCCTTCAGGAATTCCTCGGAAAGGCCCTCGCCGGAGAGGTTCTCCACAGTCAGGCCCATCAGCTTCGCCAGCTCCTCATCGTCGGCGATCTCCCAGTTTTCGGGAACGGTCACCGTCAGGCCGAGGGAGTCATTGGTATATACATTCTCCGCCCAGCTGCCGCGGGCAAATTCCTTGGCATCGCCGCCTTTATTGTCGGTATTTCCACAGGCCGCCAGGACAAAAACCATCATCATCGCCAGCAGCATCGCAAGCCATTTCTTCATTCTTTTTTCCTCCTAAAGCGTCTTGTTTTTTCTGTTTTCGTTTTGGCCTCTTGATAGTCTATCATACCCATCCGGGAAAGTCAACGCAGAATTTTCATAGGAAGGCGCCCTGCGCCGAAATGCGCCCCGCAAAAGCCGCAGGAACCGGGGCGCAGCCCAACCGCCCTCCGGGCGGTTTCAGCGGCCTCCGGCCGCTGCGGCGGCCCGCAGGGCCGCCGGGGCTGCGCCCCGTCCCCCGCCCCTTGCAGGCTACCGCCAAATCAAAACAATCCCGTGATCTTCCCGTCGTCGGTCAGCGAGATATCCATCGCGGCCGGGTGTGTGGGCAGTCCCGGCATGGTCAGCACGCTGCCGGCCAGCGCCACCGCAAAGCCCGCCCCGCAGGAGGCGGAAAGCCCCCGGATGTGCAGGGTGTGTCCCGCCGGCCGTCCCAGCACCTTTGCGTCGTCGGAAAGGGAATACTGGGTCTTTGCGATACACACGGGTGCGTTTCCCAGCCCCAGCGCCGCCATCTGCCGCAGCTGCTGCTCCGCCTCGGGGCTGTATTCCACCGCCGCCGCGCCGTACACCCGCCGCGCTATCGTCTCTATCTTCTCCCGCAGGGTCATCCCCGCAGTGGTAATGGGCGCAAAATGAGCCGGTTCCCGGCAGGCCGCCAGCACCTGCTGCGCCAGCGCCTCTCCGCCGGCACCGCCCCGGGCAAAGACCTCACTTTCGGCCGCACGCACCCCCAGCCGTTCACATTCGGCCTTGATGAGGGCCAGCTCCTCCGGCAGGTCATCGGGGAAGCGGTTGACGGCAACCACCACCGGCACGCCGTACTGCCGCAGGTTTTCCACATGGGCCGTCAGGTTGCACAGGCCGGCCGCCACCGCCTGCGGGTTCGGCTCCCGGCAGGAATTTTTATCGCAGCCGCCGTTATACCGCAACGCCCGCACCGTGACCACCAGCACCGCCGCCGAAGGCTCCAACCCGGCCGCCGGGCACTTGATATCAAAGAATTTTTCGGCGCCGAGGTCGCTGCCGAAGCCCGCCTCGGTCACGGTATAGTCGGCAAGGGTGAGTGCCAGCCGGGTGGCCCGCACCGAATTGCAGCCGTGGGCGATATTGGCAAAGGGGCCGCCGTGCATCAGGCAGGGGGTGTGCTCCAGCGTCTGCACCAAATTCGGCCGCAGGGCCTCCCGCAAAAGGGCGGCCATGGCGCCCTCCGCCTGCAGGTCACAGGCAAAAACCGCCTTCCCCGCAGTATCATAGCCGATGAGGATGCGCCCCAGCCGTTCCCGCAGGTCCATTAAATCCTTTGCCAGGCACAAAATCGCCATGACCTCGCTGGCCACGCTGATCTGGAACCCGTCCATGCGGGGGGTTCCGTTGGCTTTGCCCCCCAGCCCGATCTCGATTTTCCGCAGGGAACGGTCGTTCATATCCATGCAGCGGCGGAAAACCACCCGTTCCGGGTCGATGTTCAAGGCGTTTCCCTGGTGGATATGGTTATCGATGAGGGCGGAAAGCAGGTTATTGGCCGCGGTAACGGCGTGGATATCCCCGGTAAAATGCAGGTTGATCTCCTCCATGGGCAGCACCTGCGAATAGCCGCCGCCCGCAGCGCCGCCCTTCAGGCCGAATACCGGCCCGAGGGAGGGCTCCCGCAGTGTGACGATGGCTTTTTCCCCCAGCCGGCACAGCGCCTGCGCCAGCCCGATGGAGGTAGTGGTTTTGCCCTCCCCGGCGGGGGTGGGGTTGACTGCCGTCACGAGGATCAGCTTGCCCCGGGGCCTGCCCTCCTGCTGCCGCAGAAAGTCCTCGGTGATCTTTGCCTTATTGCTGCCGTACGGCTCCGCCGCCTCGGCGGGGATGCCGGCTTTTTCGGCGATCTCGGCGATGGGGCACAGCGGGGTGGACTGGGCGATCTCGATATCGGTCATCATATACAAAACCTCCTTGGGGTGTTGGTGCATGGGGAAAGCCTGCAAAGGGGGACGGCCCGCAGGGCAGCCCGCCGCAGGCGGGCTCGGCGGCCGGGGGCCGCCGGGTTCGTCCGCAGGACGAACCGCCCTGCGGGCCGTATTCCCGGCTGCTGCACAGGGCCGAAGGGAAGCGAAAACCGGGCTTTTGCGGGGCGGGGCGTGCCTGTTTATGCTTATTATACCAACCCCGCCGCAGGATGTCACTTATTTTTTACGGGCGGGGTGAATAGATATGGAGTGAAGTTTAATGCGAAAGGACGAGACCCCTGTGAAAAAGCGAGAGTTCTCCCTGCTGCTGCGCGGCGGGCTGACGATAGGGGCGGCGGTGGCGGTGGTGCTGCTGTGGCCGCAGCTCCGGCCGCTTACCGTTGCCCTGCTGCAAAAGGCGGCGCTCTTTACCACGGTGCTGGATATGCCCGGCGGGGCGCTGGAAACACTGCGGGAGCGCTATGCCGATCAGCTTTTGCCGGAGGAGCCGCAGCCGGTGCCGCAGCCGGTCGATGAGGTGCCGGAGCCGGCAAATGAGGAGCCGCCCGCAGCCGCGGCGCCGGAGATCCCGGAGGAATACCGTGGGAAGATCACCGAGCTGACCATGACGGGGGACGATTCCCCGGCCTATATTGCGTGGAAGGGGATCCGGCTGCGGAACTATACCGGGCTGACGGCGGCGGAGGTGGAAAAGGTGCTGGCCGCCCCCAGCCGGGTGGCGGTGGACCCCGCCCTGACGGAGCCGCAGATTCTGCTGTTCCATACCCATGCCACCGAAAGCTACGAGCCGTATGACAGCCCTTTTTTTGATACGAGAAACAGCTGGCGGGACGCCGATAACCAAAACAACATGGTGGCGGTGGGGGCGGTGCTGGCGTCGGGACTGGAGGAAGCGGGGCTTAAGGTGCTGCACGATGACACCCAGCACGATAACCCGGCCTATACCGGAGCCTATCAGCGGAGCAACGCAACGGTAAAGGGCTACCAAAAGCAGTACCCGCATCTGCAGGTGCTGCTGGATATCCACCGGGATGCGATACTTTACAGCGATACCAATATCGCCAAAACGGTGGCGTGGGTGGACGGCAAAAAGGCCGCCCAGCTGATGATCATCGCACCGTATGACAGCGGGACGCTGGGCATCCCCCGGTGGCGGGAGAATTTGCGGTTTGCGGTGGCGCTGGCCGGAGCCATCGAGGAACGGTACCCCGGACTGTGCCGGCCGATTTTCTTTTGCAGCCGGGCCTACACCTTTGCCTGCGGTGACGGCGACCTGCTGTTGGAATTCGGGACAAATGGGAATACTATGGAGGAGGCGCAGTACACCGCCCGGCTCATCGCACCCATTCTGGCGGAGGTACTGACGGCAGGCAAGGAATAGCGGCGGTGCAGCGGTTGGAATAATTTCGGCGGCGGTGGCGGGAAAACCGGCGCATCAACGGCGGGAAAGCGGCGACCGAAAGTGGGGTTATCCACCCCGCAGCCGCGGGATGCAGCGACTGCATTTGCCGGAGGGCGGGCGGCGAAGAAAAAAAGACAAAGGATACCTGCGCCGGGCGCGGGAAACGGAGGATTTATGGAAAAGGCGAAGCATTTACGGCAAAAACGGCTGCGGCGGCAGCGCAGATGGGCGGCATTTTTCATCGTTCTGGCGCTGGCGGGCGGCGGGGCGGCGCTGCACCGGGCGGCGGGCATTATGGCGGCGGAGACCCGCTGCGGGCAGGTATTTGCCTCGGTTGCGCCCGGGGACGGCGTGCTGGATTTTACCGTGATGGGGCGCAGCGGCACCCTACCCTATGCGGCGTGGGGGCGGGCTTTGGCGGCGGATTTCGGGGCTTTGGCGGGGTCGGGGCGGCTGCTGCTGTGGGGCTGCGGGGCGCTGCGGGCGGTGTGGCAGCAGGAAATTTTGCCGTTTGCGGCGGGTTTGCGGCATTAGTGCTTGCATTTGGCGGCGGTTTTCGTTATAATATTTCTGTTGCCGTGCCGGTGTGATGGAATGGCAGACGTGACGGACTCAAAATCCGTTGGTAGCGATACCGTGTGGGTTCGAGTCCCACCACCGGCACCACCAAAAAAGACGCCTTCGGGCGTCTTTTTTGGTGGTGCCGAGGGGAGCGCTTACCTTTCCGCAAAGGGGCCGTCTGTGCCCTAATTAAACGCGAAGGGAGGACCCGCCGATGGTCCTCCCTTCACACTTCCCTCCCCTTGCGTGGGGGCCGGCTTGCGCATTTCGAGCAGGGGCGTCTTTTTTGGTGGTGCCGAGGGGAGCGCAGCAGTTTCTCTTTACGGGTAAGGCAGAACATGGTATGGTTAAGGGGAAGGAGGGCTGTAAAATGAACGAAAACGAAATGGCACAGGTGCTGGCGCTGATGAACCAATATGCCCGCATTCTGACAGAACTGAATGACCGCCATGTGGTACGCACCTATAATAGTCCCGTGGGGGATTTTGGTGAATGGCTGGTGTCGCAAAAGCTGGGCTTGACGCTGGAGCGAAATTCAGCCAAGGGGCTGGATGCCATCGGCCCGGACGGGCTGCGCTACCAAATAAAATGCCGCTGGGAACGCAGCGATCATCCGACTGTGAACAGTCGAGAGTTGAGCGTTATCCGCAATCTGGATAAAAACCAGTTTGACTATTTGATCGTTGTGATCTTCGACCGGAGCTTTTGCATCAAGGAAGCCTACTCGATCCCGCACGATATTATCCAGCGCTATGCCTTGTACCGGCATCACGTAAACGGGCACATTTTGCTGGCGAATGGGCCTGTGCTGGAGGATGCTGCGGTAGAGAATATCACCCACCGATTGAGGTAGCCCGCCACGGGCCGCAGGCCCGGCGGCGCCCGGAGCCGCCGAAGCGAACCGGAGGTTTGCTTGCCCGCCCGGAGGGCGGCGGCCTGCGGCCCGAATACCGGAGCTTCCCCGGGGTGTGCGGGGGCAGGCTTGACTTTTGCGATTTTAAGCGCTAAAATCTAATCGAATGTTACATCAACGCAAGGGGCTGCCGGGTGCGGCTTTTTTTGCAGATCGGAGAAATGCTTGTGAAACACCAAAAGAGTACACGGAGCTTCGGCAGCCGGTGGGGGTTCGTTCTGGCCTCGGTCGGTTCGGCGGTGGGCATGGCCAATGTATGGGGGTTCCCCAATAAGCTGGGCAGCAATGGCGGCGGGGCATTTTTGCTCATCTACCTGCTGTTTGTGATCATTTTCAGCTATGTCGGGCTGCCGACGGAATTTGCAATGGGACGGCGGGCGGCCACCGGCACGCTGGGCGCCTACCGCAGCGCCTGGGCCACCCGCGGGGAAAAGGCCGGGAAGGTCGGCGGGGCGCTGGGCTGGCTGCCGCTGGCAGGCTCCCTGTGTATCGCCATCGGGTATGCCGTTATCGTTACCTATGTATTAAAGGCACTGGTGGACTCCCTGACCGGGACGCTGATGACCGCCGATGCCGCCGCGTGGTTTTCCTCCTTTTCGGCGCAGCCCTATTCGGTCATCCCCTACCACATTATTGTGGTGGCGGGGACGCTGCTGACCCTGTTTTTGGGGGCACGCAGCATCGAAAAGACCAATAAGGTGATGATGCCGCTGTTCTTCCTCATCTTTTTGATTTTAGCGGTGCGGGTATTTTTCCTGCCCGGCGCTGCCGAAGGGTACAAGTTCATGTTCACCCCCCGCTGGGAGGCGCTGGCCGACCCGATGATCTGGATCTGGGCGATGGGACAGGCGTTCTTCTCGCTTTCGGTCACCGGCAGCGGCATGATCGTCTACGGTGCCTACCTTTCCCCGCAGGAGGATGTGGTGGGGGTGGCGCAGCATACCGCCCTCTTTGATACCATCGCTGCGGTGGTGGCGGCGCTGGTCATCATCCCCGCCTGTTTTTCCTACGGGCTGGATGTGGGCGCCGGGCCGAGCCTGCTGTTTGTCACGCTGCCCACCATCCTGCAGGATATCCCGCTGGGTCAGCTTTTTGCGGTGATCCTGTATGTCGCCATGATTTTTGCCGGGGTCAGCTCGCTGCAGAATATGTTTGAGGTGGTGGCCGAGTCACTGCAGCACCGGTTCCCCCGCCTGAACCGCACCGCCGCCCTGGTGCTGCTGGGGGTGCTGTGTCTCGGCTTCGGCATCGGGATGGAGACCATTGCCCAGTGGGGGCCGTGGATGGACCTGGTTTCCATCTACATTATCCCCATCGGGGCGACGCTGGGCGCTGTTTCGTGGTTCTATGTGATGAAAAAGGATGCGCTGCTGGCGGCCATCAACACCGGCAGCAAGAAGCGGCGCGGGGCGCTGTGGTACAGCATCGGGCGGTATGTGTATGTGCCGCTGGCCATCATCCTGTGCTGCGTGGCGCTGTTTATGAAGGTTGCGTTCTGATATGATACCTTCGCTTGACAAGGACACACACGCTTTTCGACGGCGCAAATCAGCGCTGACTGCGTCATCGAGCCTTGAAAT
>ENA-UEQL01002102-UEQL01002102.1-human-gut-metagenome-genome-assembly--contig:-NODE-2102-length-13434-cov-3.685708_pt1 | contig 13434 bp, 12 predicted proteins | sample MGYA00242905_ERZ507926 | MGnify/ENA primary metagenome ERZ507926 (study PRJEB26167, sample SAMN06115531) | human gut metagenome | host: Homo sapiens | place: China:Henan | collected 2015-09-09...
ACTCCGGCTCGAACGAGAGCGAGGCATCGTTGAGCTTGAGCTTTTCGAGCGCGTCGCGCAGATCGGGGTACTTTGAGCCGTCCTCGGTGTAGATGCCGCAGTAAACCATCGAGCGTGCCGGGCGGTAGCCGGGCAGCGGCTCGGCGGCGGGGCGGGCAGTCTCGGTGACGGTGTCGCCCACGCGCGTGTCCTCCACGTTTTTGATGCTTGCGGTGAAGTAGCCCACGTCGCCGCAGCCGAGCTCATCGCACGGGTCAAGCCCGATGGGACGCAGATGCCCGACCTCGAGCACCTTGTAGGATGCGCCGGTGGACATGAGCGTTACCTCCATGCCGCGCCGGAGCGTGCCGGAGATGATGCGCATGAGCAGGATGACGCCGCGGTAGCTGTCATACTGGCTGTCGAACACGAGCGCCTGCAGCGGGGCATTCGGGTCGCCCTGCGGGGCGGGGACGTGGTCGACAATGTCGTCGAGCACGGCCTGAATGTTGATGCCCTGCTTGGCCGAGATCTCCGGCGCGTCCATGGCCGGGATGCCGATGATGTCCTCGATCTCGGTCTTGGTGCGCTGGGGTTCGGCGGCGGGCAGGTCAATCTTGTTGATGACCGGCAGGATCTCCAGATCGTGGTCGAGCGCGAGGTAGGTGTTGGCGAGCGTCTGCGCCTCCACGCCCTGCGAGGCGTCCACGACGAGCACTGCACCCTCGCACGCGGCGAGCGAGCGGGAGACCTCGTAGTTGAAGTCTACATGGCCCGGCGTGTCGATGAGATTGAGCGTATACGTCTCGCCGTCTTTGGCCTTGTACGTCAATCCGACGGCGCGCGCCTTGATGGTGATGCCGCGCTCGCGCTCGAGATCCATGTTATCGAGGATCTGCTCGGACATTTCGCGTTTTTCCACCGCGCCGCACAGCTCAATGAGCCGGTCGGACAGCGTGGATTTGCCGTGGTCGATGTGCGCGATGATGGAAAAATTCCGGATATGGCTCTGGTCGATCATAGGGGTACTCCTCAAAAAAGAATCAGTGCGCGTTCTCTACGCGCGCGGCAAGAGCGCGAAGCTCCTCCGCCAGCGCGTGCAGCCGCGGCGCTGTCTCGCCGCCCGGCTCGTCCGTCCGGCCCAGCAGATAGTCCGCCGAAACGCCGTAATACTCGCACGCCCGGCAGACAAAGTCCAGCCCCGGCTCGCGCGCGCCGTTTTCATAGTGCGAGAGCAGCGCCTGCGATATGCCGAGATCTGCCGCCGCTGTGCGCTGCGAGGCGCCCTTTTTGCGCCGCAGCTCGGACATGGTCTCCGAAAACCCTCTTGTCATGGGGGGCGATCGCTCCTTTGCGTTGATTACTTTCTGTATTATAACAAGAGAGTTCTGTGTTTGTAAAGGTTGACTTTTCCGCAAATCGTGATAGTATATTTATGCTAAAAAATTTGTTTTTTCCGGAGGTTTTCCCCATGTTTGACAAACTGATCGACATTTTGAAAGCCAATCCCCGCCGCATCGTGTTCACCGAGGGTCCCGATGCCCGTATCCTTGAGGCGGCTTCCCGCCTGAAGAAGGACGGCTTCCTCACCCCGGTGCTCGTCGGCAACGTGGAAGAGGTCAAGGCCGCAGCCGCCAAGGGCGGCTTCGATATCGAAGGCCTGGAGATCATCGACCCGCTGACCTACGATAAGATGGACGAGATGGTCGATGCGATGGTCGCTCTTCGCAAGGGCAAGATGACGCCCGAAGAGTGCCGCGAGCTGCTCAAGAAGGGCAACTACTTCGGCACGATGCTCGTGAAGATGGGCGTGGCCGACTCTCTGCTCGGCGGCGCTACCTACTCCACCGCCGACACCGTCCGCCCCGCGCTGCAGCTCATCAAGACCCGTCCGGGCGCGCATCTCGTCTCCTCCTGCTTCATTCTGCAGCGCGGCGAAGAGCTCCTCGCCATGGGCGACTGCGCCATCAACATCTCCTACGAGGACAGCGTGGACAAGGAAGGCAATGTGACCGTTTCCGCCGCGCAGAAGCTCGCCGAGGTCGCCATCGAGACGGCCCGCACCGCCAAAATCTTCGGCATCGACCCGAAGGTCGCCATGCTCTCCTTCTCCACCAACGGCTCCGGCAAGGGCGCGACGGTCGCGCTCAGCCACGAGGCCACCAAGGTCGCCAAGGAAATGGCCCCCGAGCTCGCCATCGACGGCGAGATGCAGTTCGACGCCGCCGTGTCCCCCACCGTCGGCCAGCTCAAGTTCCCCGGCTCCAAGGTCGCGGGCTATGCCAACACCTTCATCTTCCCCTGCATCGAGGCCGGCAACATCGGCTACAAGATCGCGCAGCGTCTCGGCGGCTACGCCGCCTACGGCCCGATCCTGCAGGGCCTGAACGCCCCGATCAACGACCTCTCCCGCGGCTGCAACGCCGACGAGGTCTACAAGATGGCCATCATCACCGCCGCTCTCGCCTGAGTACATAGTTTCAACGAATATCCCCGTCCCGGCGGACGGGGATATTTTTTCCGAAAGGAGAGATCCCATGAGCCGATTTGCCGTTTTGCTGTATCCAAGCGCGTCTTTGCAGGAGATCACCTGCCTCACGGCGGCTCTTTCCGTCTGGTATGGCGAGAGCATCGATTATATTGCCGGAGAGGACAAAGAGTACCGAAGCGAGGAAGGGCTGCGTCTGCTGCCGACGAAAACGGCGGCGGAGGCCGATCCCGCAAACTATGACTGCGTGATCCTGCCCGGCACGATCGATCCGCTCCCGGCGCTGCATGACGAGGCGCTGGTCACCTTTCTGCGCCGGGGCATCGGAACGAACACCGTGTTTGCCGCCATTTCTTCGGCGCCGCTGCTGCTTTGCAGGGCGGGGCTGCTGAAAGGGAAAAAGTTTACGGCGGGTTTCTTCATGCAGATGGTCGATGTGTTTCCCTTCGTGGAAAAGGAAAACTTTGTCCACAAGGGTGTGGTCACGGACGGAAACGTCATCACCGGCATCGGTATGTTTTACCGGGCGTTTGCCGAGACTGTCTTGCGGCGTTTCGGGTTTGACCCAGGAAAAAGCTTTATGCGCGCCGAACCGGAGAATTATACGGAGGACGACCTCACGTTTTACTGGACGGAGGACGAGTACCGTGAGTTTCTGGAAGAGTGGAAAGAGTACGAGAAATAAGCGTGCCGTTCATACAAAATAAGAGCAGCCGCGGCAGATCACTCTGCCGCGGCTCAGCCTGTCGAAAAAGCCAGCTTCCGCCGGACTTTCTTTTCGGAAAGTCCGGCGCTTTTCGTATGCGGGAATTTATTTGGTTTCGCTGTATTATTTGAGCTTTTCGCGGTCGATCTCCACGCCAAGACCCGGCCCGTCGGGGACGAGCAGGCAGCCGTCGTCGTACTGGAACGGCCTGGTGATGATATCGTCCATGTACCAGCGGGCGGCGACCTTCGTCTGCTCCGGGCAGCCCTCCACATGGGTGATCGGGAAGACGGAGGCAAGGTCGATGTTTGCGCCGCAGCAGGCCATGTGCAGGTTCGCCGCCGTGCCGACGCCGAACTCGCCCGAGCCGTTTACGTTGCAGCGGATGCCGGCGCACTCGGCGATCTTCGCAACGGTGCGCGCCGGATACAGACCGCCGGCCTTGGTGACGTAAATGGAGATGTAGTCCGCCGCGTGCTTCGCCACGATGTCGAGCGCGTCGGTCGGCGTCCAGCAGCTCTCATCGGCGCACACGGGCACCTCGAGCATGCGCGTCACCTCGCGCAGCTGATCAAAACCCTCGACCGGCTGCTCCAGATACTGCAGGTCGAAGCGGTCCATGCGCTTGCCCCACTTGATCGCGTCCTTGGCGGTCGGGTAGCCCTGGTTGGCGTCCACGAGGATGTTGATGTGCGGCCCGACGGCCTTGCGGAGCTTTTCCATCAGCTCCATGTCGCGCACGGGATCGAGACCGCCCTTCATCTTGATGGTCTTGATGCCCTCGCCGCAGGCGGCGACGGCCTCGTCCACGGCGGCTTCAATGTCGAGCACGACGCCGAGACTGTGCGCGATGGGGATGGCCTTGCGGTGCTGGCCGCCGAGCAGCTTGTAAACGGGCTTGTCGAGCGCCTTGCCCATGATGTCGTAGAGCGCGATGTCGACGGCGGCCTTGGCGTAAACAAAGCCGCGGATGGCCTTGTCCATCCTGTGATGGATGAGGTCGATATCAAAGGGATCCATGCCCATGATGGCGGGGAAGAGGTTGTCGCGGATGACGACCTCGGTCGTCTCATACGACTCGCCGTAGTAGCGGCCGAAATCGCCGCCCCACTCCGGCATGGTGGTGGCTTCGCCGTAGCCGACGATGCCGTCGTCGGTCTTGACTTCCAGAATGACCCAGCCCTGCCCGACGTCGGCGGTGCTGCTCGCCCAGGTGTGGCGGCGGCGCGTGGGGATGCTCACCTTATAAATTTTATACGATTCGATTTTCATAGCGTGTCGTTCCTTTCCGCGGTTCAGCCGCGCGTGACGTAATCAAGGACCTGCTCGATCGTTTTGCCTTCCAGCCCCATCTTCTCAAGATTCACGCCCTCGGCGTGGTAATCCCGGCCCATCATGGCCTCGGACAGGGTGACGTGCGCATCCGTGATCGGCGTGGGGACGCCGGCCAGACGGCCCAGCTCCGCGATCGGGAGAAGGCCGGAGCCGATATCCTCGTGCATGTACCGGTGATCGAGCGAGGGGGGCGCTTTGATGAACTTGTTGGCTTCGCTCTCCTGGCAGGCCTTGTAGGGATCGTTGGCCTCCGCTGCCTCCTTCGTGGTGGATCCGGCGTTGTAGAGCACGGTGCAGAAATTGTCGAGCTCGAGCCCGTACGCCTTCGCAACGGCCAGGCGCTCCTCGTCCACCATGCGGATGACCTTGCCGATGGCCGGGGTCACGCCGTCATAGTAGAAGCGGAAGTCGCCGCCGGTATGCTCGATCCATCCGGCGTTGAGCACGACGCCCGGCGGATGGAACATGGCGTTGATGTTGCAGAGCGAGGACTCCAGCACATCGCGGCCTGCGACGACATACGGATACGCCTTGCGGATGACCTCCAGCACGGCCTCGGTATCCTTCGCCGGGAACACGCCGACGGTGACGGGCTTATCGCTGCTGCTCACATGCACGCTCGTTTCGCTCGTTTTGCGGGCGATATAGCTGAGCGTGTTCGCCTCGGCGATGCGGCCCCGGCCCAGAATGTGCGCCGCGCGCAGCGCGCCGCCGGTGTGACCGGGATTCATATAGAGCACGGTGTCGCCGCGCAGATACGGCTTCATGGCGTTGAGATAGCGCTCGTGACCGGTGCCGGGAACGTTCATCACGACGAGATCGGCGCCGGAAACGGCCTCCTCCATCGAGTTTGACACATGTGCGACGCGGCAGCTGCCCTCGCCCCAGACGCCGGTGTAGGAGATCACGTTATCGTTATTGTGCAGCGTTTCCACGCGCGCGGCGGAGAAGGTGAACAGGCACACTTCGTACCCCCGCAGCGTAGGGTCGGCCGCGGCGGCATAGCCGCCGTGTCCGCCGCCCAGAACGGCGATTTTCATGGATGCGTCCTCCTCTTTGGCTGTTATCCGTCCGCGCGGATGGTGGCGAGCTGCTGGTACGGATGGCGCGTGCCGGTGATCATCCGGTGGCCGTCCGCCGTGACAAGGACCTCGTTTTCGAGCTGGTAGCCGCACTCACCGTCGATCACGTGGATCGGCTCGACGCAGAGGACCATGTTCTCGCGCAGCGTGGTGTCCTTGTAGGTGTTGATGTACGGCTCCTCGTGCAGCGTAAGACCGAGACCGTGGCCGATGAACGCGACGGGCTTGAAGCCCCATTCGGTGAACTGCCTGGCAAAGTTATCGTAGATCGTCTTGGTGCTCACGCCCGGTTTGATCTGGGCAATGGCATCGTCATGCGCCTTGACGAGCTTGCTCCAGGTCTCCGCCTGGTGCTCGGTCGGCGTGCCGACGACCGCCGTGCGGCAGCAGTCGCAGTAGTAGTTGTCCTTCGTGCCCATCACGTCCACGCGGACGATGTCGCCCTTTTCGAGCACCTTGTCGGTGGGCTCGCCGTTGAGCAGGCAGCTGCGCACGCCGGAGCCGACCATCGGCATGGACATCTTGTCGCCCTTGGCGATCTCGGCGAAGCCGTTGGAGATAAAGCGGTAAATGTCCTTCTCAGTCATGCCCGCGCGGGCGCTGGCGAAGGCGCCGTAAATGACCTCTTCGATGTTGGAGCCGAAGGAGATGATGCGGTCAAGCTCGAACTGCATCTTGATGAAGCGCATCTCTTCGTACGCGGCGTCGGCGTTGACGATCTCGGCGTGCGGCAGCTCCCTGTGCATGAGATCCATATCGATGGCGGAGAGATAGGAGAGCTCCATGCCGATGCGCTTCGTCTCCATGCCGAACTCCTTGAGCTTGTCGATGGCGATCATCATCGGGTTCTGGGTGAACTCGTTGTAGCTGATGATGCTCTTCGGATCCATCCAGCTCTGGGCGCGCATGATGGGCTCTTCAATGTTCACAACGATGACGACGGGGTCGTGCTTCTCGGTGATGATGTGGATGACTTTGCGGCTGCGGACCGTGACCTGCGTGGGGATGTAAGCGCCGGTGACGTAGGTGATGTTCTCCGGCGTCATGGTGACCATGGCGTCCAGATGGTACTTTTTCAGCATTTCGCGCTGAAGATCGGTGATCTCTTTCATGGTGGTTCCTCCGTTTTCTGTTTTTAAAAAATTGGTAGGATGACTTACTGCATAAAAACCGGCCGCACAGGGCGGTCAGGTTTCCGGCTGGGTCAGTTCGATGCTCGAACGGGTCGTGGCAAGGTGGGCGATGTACGCCTGCTTGACCTGATTGACGTCGAGCGAGCCGAAGGCGTTGGCGATCTGGTTGTGCTCCCAGAGCGACTGCTCCACATAGTTCGTGTGGGTGAAAAGCACCCGGCGCTCGTCGTAGATCGTGCCGGTCAGCGTGATGCAGATGTTCAAAAGAATGTCGTTGTTGGCGGCGCGGCGGATGATGTTGTGGAATTCGAGGTCGTGGCGGAGCATGTCCTCGTTCGTCATGTCCGTTTTGCGCACGGCGGCGATGCACGCTTTCATCTCGTCCCGGAGGCGGGGGTAATCCTCCTCGGGGATGAGATCGATCGCCTTGAGATCAAGCGCTTCGCGCACGGTGAGGATGTTCAGTATTTCGTCCCGGTGGATCATCAGCCAGAGAGAGCTGCCGTCGTCGGGCTGCGTATCTTCCTTCCGAAGGAAAATGCCGCTGCCGTGGCGGATCTCCACAACGTCCATCGCCTCAAGCACCTTCAGCGCCTCGCGCAGGGAGTTGCGGCTGATGCCGAGCTGCTCGGCCAGCTCGCGCTCCGGCGGGAGCTTGTCGCCCACGGAGAAGCCCTTTTTGGATATATAGGCCAGAAGGCTGCGGACGTTGTTATTTTCTTTGAAAGCAAACGGCGCGCCCGAATAATACATGGCAGATCCCTCCTGCGGTTGATCGCTGCCCATTATATATCAACCGAGCCAAAAAGAAAATACCGGGGCCGATGGACTTGCAAATTGGCCCTACCTCTTGATTCGGAGTATACACCAATACGAAAAAGAATCAAGACAAAACTGAGGATGAAACGGAAAAACGTGAAACTGTACAAAATGGTTGAACCAATTTTAACGCACTCGCCGAAAAAAAGCGCGCCGGATTTTCCCGACAGAAAGCCCGGCGCGCTTTTGGCCTTTACCAAAACGGCAAAAGAGGGTATAATTATTTGGGCAGACCTTCGAGCAGCAGCTTTACTCCGATGCCGACCAGGATGATGCCGCCGGCGATCTCCGCCGTTTTCGGGCGGATGCCGGGGATGCGGCTCGCGGCCATGGCGCCGCCGAAGGCGATGAGGAACGTTGTGCAGCCGATAACGGCGCACGAGAGTACAACGCCGGGGCCCGGGGGCGAGAACGCGAAGCTCACGCCGACGGCGAGCGCGTCGATGCTCGTTGCCACGGCGAGCGCGAGCAGCCGCTTGTGGGAGAGCGCCGCCATGCCGCCGGAGCCCTCCTCGCCGCCGCGCACGGCTTCGAGGATCATTTTGCTGCCGATGAACGCGAGCAGCGCAAAGCTCACGTACGGGCCGATGGCCGTGACATAGCCGGACACCGTGCTGCCGAGAATGTAACCCGCGAGCGGCATGAGAAACTGGAACGCGCCGAAATACAGCCCGTGCCAGAGCGCATAGCCCGTCTTGAACGGGCGCATGGCGATGCCGTTTGTAACGGACACCGCAAACGCATCCATGGAAAGGGAAATGCCGATGAGTATGACAGAAAGCATGGGAGCCTCCGCACAGGAAAAGAATATGGCCGCCGCGCTCGTACTCGCGCGTGAGGCCGCCGCCGCGGGGGAGATACCGGTCGGCTGCGTTATCACCGACGGCGCGGGGAACGTGATCGGACGGGGGAGAAACCGGCGCGAGGAGGGCGCGGACGCGACCGCCCACGCCGAGATCGAGGCCATCCGCGAGGCCTGCCGTGCGCTCGGCACATGGCGGCTCGACGGATGCACGCTGTATGTGACGCTCGAGCCCTGCCCCATGTGCGCCGGGGCGATACTCAACGCGCGCATCCCCACGGTGGTATACGGCGCGCGGGAAGCGAAAAGCGGTTCGTGCGGCAGCGTGATCGACCTGTTTTTTGAAAACTACGGGTTTCAGCCGCGGGTGTACGGCGGCGTCAGGAAGGACGAGTGCGCCGCGCTGCTGCGGAATTTCTTTTTGCGGATGCGGGAAAAATAAAGGGCAATTTAATGGGAGCCGAGATTCGGCTCCCATTTTTCATTAGTTCTTGAGCGTTCCGTCCGGGTTGAAGAGAGGCAGGGGGGCGAGCACGGTGATGTCGTGCCGCTCGATCGCGCCGCCCTCGGCGAGGACCGCCATCTTGCCGACGATGTTGCCGCCCGCCTTCTTCACCAGCTCCTCCATGGCGCGGAGACTCTCGCCGGTGGAAATGACGTCGTCCACGATGAGGATGCGCTTGCCCTTCATGCGCGCGGCGTCCTCCCCATCGACGTACAGGTGCTGCTCACGGTCGGTGGTGATGGAATGCACCGACACGTCAAGGATGTGGCGCATATAGAGTTTGGGACCTTTTCTTGCCAGCAGGTAGCGCTGATTCCCCGCGAGGCGTGCCATTTCGTGCGCCAGCGGGATGCCCTTTGCCTCCGCCGTGATGATATAATCATACGCGGGCACGCGCCGGAGCAGTTCTGCGGCGCAGGCTGTTGTCAGTTCCGGGTCGCCGAAAATGACGAATGCGCCTATCATCAGGTGTTCGTTGAGCGGGCAGAGCGGCAGATCGCGCTCGCATCCCGCTATGTTCATATGGTAGTATTTCTGTTCCATGGTGTTTGATGTTCCTTTCTTTTGTTTGGAAGGGGAAGGCGTATCCCGGCGTTGGCGGCTCACCCTGCCCCGGGGGGGGGGGGGGGACCAAATAAAACGCGAGCCTCCCGAAGTTCCTCTCCCCCGGTCCCCCCTCTCCTTGGCTGCCGGCGTTGCCTCTGTATGGAGATGTTTCTGCCGTTTTTGCGACAAATCACAGAGTTCTGATGCAGGGGCGCATGGTGGGGTTTACAAGTACCATAAGTGGCTTAGTGCCGTGGTGGGAGCGGCACTGCGTCACCTGCCGTTACATATATTTGCTTTGTCCCCGGCTCCGGTCATAATAAAATCGGGAAAAGTTCCGGGGGGACCGGGGGACTCTTTCAAGAGTCCCCCGGAGCTTCTTGCCCCCGCCCCGTTTCAGAATACAATTTCCTGACCGGGGCGAAGGACGACGCGGTGCATACCGGCGATGGCTTCGGAGACAAGGGCAGGGAAGTCGAGGCGGGCTTCCTGGTCGAGGACTTTGGAGAGGACGGGGCGGGTACGGGGATGGCGGGGGGTAAAGACGGTACAGCAGTCCTCAAAGGGTTCGATGGAGGTATCGAAGGTGCCGATACGGCGGGCGATTTCCACGATTTCCTCCTTGTCCAGCCCGATGCAGGGGCGAAAGACGGGGCGGGAGGCGAGCGGATCGGTGACGCTGAGGGCTTCGGCGGTCTGGGACGCCACCTGTCCGAGGCTTTCGCCGGTGATGAGGGAGCCGCAGCGGCACATATCCGCGGCGCGGTCGGCGATTGCCATCATGTAGCGCCGGAGAAGGAGCGTGAAGTAGTCCTCCTCGCAGGCGTTCACAAGGGATTCCTGGATATGCGTAAGGGAGACGATATGGACGATCAGCTCGTCGTTGTTGTAGGCGGACAGAATACGGCCGAGGCGCAGGACTTTCTCCAGCGCCATGCGGGAGGTATAGGGCGCCGACTCAAAGTGGATGGCTTCCACTGTCATGCCGCGCTTAGCCATCATGAACCCGGCGACAGGCGAATCAATGCCCCCGGACAGGAGCAGAAGTCCCCGCCCGTTGGTGCCGACCGGCATACCGCCGGCGCCCTTGACAGAGCCGGCGTGGACATAGGCGGCGTACTCGCGCACCTCCACGCGCACGGTGACGTCCGGGTGATGCACGTCCACCCGGATGCCCGGAACAGATTCCAGCACGGCGGCGCCGGCTTCGGCGGCGATCTGCATGGAATCAAGGGGGAAGCGCTTGTCCGAGCGCTTAGCCTCCACCTTGAAGCTACGCTTGCCCGCCAGTGCGGGCGGGATGTACTGCTTCACGGTTGCGCAGATGCTCTCCATGGACTTTTCGCATACGGCGGCGCGGGCGATCGAGATAATGCCGAACACCCGGCAGGCGTCTGCCAGCATCCCGTCCATGTCTGCCGCCTCGTCCAGCGGCTCGACATACAGCGTGCTCTGCGCGCGGTAGACGTTGAAATTGCCGTGCGCCCGCGCCTTCCGCTTGAGCTGGCGCTCCAGCATATCCTCAAAGTAACGGCGGTTGGCACCCTTGAGGATGATTTCCCCGTACTTGCATAGCAGAATTTCCTTCATTCCGATTCCTTCTCCTGTGCCGTATCTGCCGCGTCTGCCGCAGTGTCCTGCGCGAACCCGGCAATCAGCCCGCGCGCCGTTTCCAGCGCGGAGGCAGGCACGAAAATATCCGTCCCGAACAGGGAAAATCCGGTCATGATGCGCATGGCACTGCCCGTTGCGCGCTCGTGTACCAGATAGGGGATGTCCGCGTCCTCCAGCAGACCGCGCACGAGTCCCAGCATGGCGACATCGCGCACCGTGGTCAACAGGACGACCTCCCCGTCGCCCCGGATCCGGTGATCCTTCTCCAATCCGAACAGGGGATCAGACATACAGCGACTCCTTTCCGGCGGCATCCCCGGCGGTGCCGGCTCCGTCAGCATCCTCGGTTTCCCCGGCATCCCCGATATCCTCGGCATCCTCGGGGGTGTCATCGTCCGCAACCCCGGCGTCCTCTTGCAGGAAGTCGCCGTAGCTGACGCCGACCGTCGCCGCCATGCAGGCGGCACGCTCCAGCTTGGTTCTGCCCTCCAGCACGTAGGGAATGCCGGTCATGCCGCGGGCGACAGCCTCCGGCGCGGGGGTGTCGTAGTAGTTGGGGAACAGCGCTTCCCAGACCTTCATGCAGCCGATGGTGTCCGCGATGGAGGAATGGGGGATGCCCTCCCAGGTGATTCCCATGGTCGCCATGGCATCGACCAGGGCGGCGTGGGTGTTGTCCGGGAAATGCTCGTTCTGGTAGCGCACGAACTCCAGCGCGGCACAGCGCACCTTCCGGTGGAGCGCTTCCTGCTCCTCCTCGGTCTCGTAGATGTACTTGATGTGCCCGAAGTCGGTGGAAACGCCGAAGGCGATGAGGTTATCCGCCGCGTCAAACAGCTGCTTGATGCGGGGAATCAGCTCGTCGAGGGTAGGCGCATCCTGCACCATGGCGGGGGAGATGCCGTGAATCTTCTCGGTGCGGTTCCACTTTTTCTTGTGGAGCGGCTTGACCAGCGTGTCCATCAGGACGTCCCCCATGGCGTTCATGATGGACACCGAGATGATCTCGTCGTGGTCGTACACGCCGGTCAGCTCCAGGTCAAAGAACAGCACGCGGGTGCGGTCCATGTGCCGGGGCAGGGCGCGGTAGGCGTCGCCCTCGGCGCGGCGGTGCGCGAGATCCGCCTCAAAGCAGTCGCGGCAGAGCTTGCGCTTGTAGCGGACGCCCTTCCCGCACGCCACGCAGGGGAGCGGGCGGCGGACGGCGGCGCGCCGGTCATAGAAGCAGACGGTCTGTCCGCCGGGGCGCTCACTGCAGGCGACCGGCTCCTGCCCCTCCGCCACATCGTAGCCCATGCGATCCAGCCGTTCGCGCGTATACCATCCGCGCGCGGCTGCCTGCCGGGCGTTCATTTTCAGGACTGTTTCGCCGCTGTCCAGCGTCCTCGTTTCCTGCTCCTCCATCAGAGGTCTGTACCACAGCTCCGGCGCCGCCTCGGCGACGTGCCGCGCGTCGTAGTAGTACACTGTCTCGCCGTTCTCCTGCTGCGTGAAGGCGATGGGTGCGCCTGTCGGCGTCAGGTGCATCCGGTTGAGCAGCTCCGCGGACAGATAGCCCCGCTTCTCCGCTTCCTTTGCCGACAGGCAGGACAGGGCGGGCTTTCCGGCAGTCTGCCCGGCGGACTGTCCTCCTGCGCTGAATCGTTTGCTGTTCCCCACTGTCTGTTTTCCTGTATCCTTCCTATGTATTTCGGGTTCCGCCGGGGTGCTCCCGCTCCCTTTTCCTTGCCGGAACCTGACCAATCAGAGACAGTATATCACAAATGAAGAAAAGAATCAAGAGATAGGCGGAAAAAAGCCGCCGCCGGCGAAAAAAAGTTACAGACGGGGGCAAGAACGCCGGGGCGGAGCCCCTTGCATCCCCGCGACTGACCCCGCGCGGCACTGGGGAAGGGGCGAACCACGCACCCGGCGGGGGCGCAGGGGGGCGGTCGCCTGCCGACCTTGCCGCTGCGGTGTTCGCAGGGGGGCTTGCCTGCTTTGTCGCCTGCCTACGCTGCCTTTAGCTTACTTTTCTGCCCCTATCCCCCCAGCCCCCTTCCCCTCCGGGGAAGGGGGGACTTCAGGTTATTTTTATGCAAGGGGCTTCGCCCCTTGCATCCCCACGCCTGAACCCGCACGGCACCGGTTCGCTCTGCCGCTGTGGAAAACTCAATGGGGGCTTGCCCCGCGCGGCACTGGTTTGCCCTGCCGCTGTGGAAAACTCAATGGGGGACTTGCCTCGGCGTTGCCTACTTGGCGAATGTCAGCGGTACCCTGCGGCGGGGGGCGCAGGGGGGCGGTCGCCTGCCGACCTTGCCGCTGCGGTGTTCGCAGGGGGGGCTTGCCTGCTTTGTCGCCCGCCAACCCTGCCTTTAGCTTACTTTTCTGCCCCTATCCCCCCAGCCCCCTTCCCCTCCGGGGAAGGGGGGACTTCAGGTTATTT
>ENA-UEQL01002105-UEQL01002105.1-human-gut-metagenome-genome-assembly--contig:-NODE-2105-length-13424-cov-42.349891_pt1 | contig 13424 bp, 22 predicted proteins | sample MGYA00242905_ERZ507926 | MGnify/ENA primary metagenome ERZ507926 (study PRJEB26167, sample SAMN06115531) | human gut metagenome | host: Homo sapiens | place: China:Henan | collected 2015-09-09...
ATAACAGGCCACATTTCAATAATGGTCAGCAATATAGAAATAGAGAGAACATCACGCCACAACGAAATTATGGAAGCACAGAACGAAATAGAAACTCTCGAGCTATGCGGTGAAGGAATATAAAATTGACTCAGCTCTTGGTTGGGTCAATTTTTTTAAGTATCTTTGCAGAAAATTTTAAATATAAAAACAATGACAGAAGATTTAAGTTCACTTAAGGTTGGAGACGAAGTTATTTTATATGGATTTGCATTTGAAAACCGCTAAATCTTTAGTTTAGCGGTAGTTCACAGTTGTATTGCCATTGCGACAAAAGAAAGGGTTGAAAAGATGGAGCGTGAACGATATATAAGAAATATGCGGAATTATATTGAGAGATGCTTAAATAGGTTTAATGACAAACAACTTGAATCCATATGTCAGCTTGTTGACACAATAGAGGAAAAAGATAAAAATAATTAATTTAAATGATTAAGAAGTACAGAAAGAAGCCAGTTGTCATTGAAGCTGTTCAGTGGGTTGGCAATAATTTGTCTGATATTGAGACTTTTATTGGTAGAAACGTTAAGAATAAAGAAACTACCATTGTAATCCGTACATTAGAAGGAGATATGGAAGCGTCTATTGGTGACTACATCATCAAAGGAGTGAACGGAGAGTTCTATCCTTGTAAACCTGATATTTTCGATAAAACTTATGAGGAAGTAAAAAATGATGTAGGCTTAGTTAGTTTTGGCTGTGCTATTGATTTACTGAAGGGCGGTTTTGCTGTAAGACGTAATGGTTGGAATTGTAAAGGAATGTTTGTTGTTAAACAAGTTCCTTCTCACATCACAAGTGAAATTATCCCAAATATGCAGTCGCTCCCTAAAACAGCAAAGGATATATTGATGAAACGTGAGAATCCTCACATTGATTACACTAATCAGATGCTTATCATCAATCCAGATGGTAGAGCAGATTCTTGGATTCCTTCTTCATCTGATGTATTTGCAGAGGATTGGGAGGTTGTAAATGAGTAAGCCAGATTGCTCTAAATGTAAAAGCTATAATACTTGTGATTATAGAAAACATGGAGAAATTTGTTTAGGCTGGAAGTCCTTAGGAGAGTTTGTTTACTCTTGGGACGGAACATTAGGAAATCTTTAAAATTGTTAAACATCCTCTCCTTATAAAAATGGAGAGGGTAAAAATAATTTATCAGATAATGGAAGATTATAAATTTATATATGTTGTCAGTTCATATGGTGGTGAGTATGAATGTTCTTGGGAGAACATAGAATGTGCATTCCGAACAAGGTCTATAGCGAATAACTGGATTAAGAACAGAAAGAAGCTTGCGGAATCAATTGGAAAGGATAAGTTCAAGGAAATAGAGGGTTTCATTCACAAGAAGGAAGATGAAATATATAGGAAATATTATAATGAAGACACGGATGAACTGTTGGAAGGGAAAAGTGACAAGGATTATCTTTCTGAGAACAACAGGTTCCATGATATCGAAAAATTTGCATTGATAAAGGATGAATTCGGAATTGACAAGAAGACATATGATATATTATGTCAGATTTTCGATGACGGTTTTTGTGATTATTCTGTAAAAAAGACAAAGTTGTATAATTAACAATATAAGATTTCCATTGCCAACTATTTATATATAAATAAACAATAATAATTCTAATGACGAAAAGAATACTGAAAGAGGCCTTTAATATCAAAAATGCCAATTATAAGTCAAAAGACGGCAATGAACATAAGATTGCCTATATTGACCCTACTACATCAGAAAACACATTTGCTTTCAAGGATGCAATAAAGAAGTTCGGTGCAAAGTTTTTCAGCAGTATCAAGGCTTGGGGATGGTTCCTTGGAGATAACCCAGAATATGTATATAAGAACAACATTCAGCCTTGTTTGGAATATCTCACAACAGTTGAAGATGGAGGTAAGGGAGACAGAAGGAATAAGGTTACAGGCATCATTGATAATCTTATTCAGGATTTGAATAGCGGTTCAATAGGAAGTATCAGTATGCCTACGGTGAAGAATGTCACTGAGGCATTGGAGGAATTCAAGACAGACCTTCTTAATTGCATGACAAGTGAGGAGTTCCTTAAAAAAATGGAACCGATTATCAAATACCAGAAATCATTGGGACATCGTACAAGCCTTAGAAACTGTATTCTTGTGATGGTACAGGACCCAAATGCAACTCTTGTGAAGTCAAAATCCTCCTGGTTTAAATTGAACCGTATCATTAAACCGAACGCAATTCCGATTTTGCAGTGGAGGCCGGACAAGGAACCACTCACACCACAGGAAAAGGCTGTTATTAGGAACAAGTTCCTTGCCAATGCTGGAGTTAGCTCCGTGAAGGAATTGGACCCTGGACAGAAGGAAGAATTGAATGTACAGTTAAGTGGAGGAGACATTAAACAGTCAGTAGACGGAAGACAAATGTATAAAATATACTATGCATATGACATCCGTTTCACAAAACAAATTGAAGGGAAAGAAGAACTTGTACCAGAAAACCCAAAAGCGGATTTTGACTGGTACGACAAAAGTACAGACCAAAGTGAGTACGTTGAGAACCTTATAAAAGGCATGACATCAATCATTGAAAACAGCGGTCTGAAAATTGACTATGTTCCAGTAGAATCAATGGGCGGTGCGTTGGGCGTTGCCGTTGGAAACGGAACAATCAAACTGTCTGACAAGCCTGTTGCTACAATAAATTATCTTGATACCATGATACACGAATACTCACATCATTTGCTGCATCTGAAGTATCTTAAGAAATCTGGCAATGAAGAACTGGCATCATATTTTGTAGGAACTGATTCTGGAAGAGGAAAGGTTGAGCAGCAAGCAGAAATGTGTGCATGGATTGTCATGAAATATTTTTCTGTGGCAACCAAAACGAGCATTAACTATGCTTCAAACTGGGGCATGTCGGCAAAAGACTGCTGCAGGGTTGTGGATTCAATTGCAGAATGTAGCTCATTCATAATCAAGAAACTTGGAGATTATATAACAAACAATAATGAAAATGAACAATAAAATGCTTAACGAAGAATTTTTAAACGAGGATATCACTTCCATTGTCACAGGAGAAGAAGTTGCAAATTTGTTGGGAGTTGGAGCCCTGTATAAACAGGGAAAAGAGGAAATCGCACGTGATGAAGCCATGCGTGAGAATATCAAATCCAAGTTTGCAGACTTGACGGAAAGAATGAACAAGGCACCGAAAGGCATTGAAAGCAATTTTGATTAAGAACAATGTCCTTTTATAGAATAAACTTAATTGTTAATTTGTAGTGAACTACCCCCACCTAAAGGAGGGAGCTTCTTGCAAAAAAAAATATTAAAGTCCACATTAACTATTGTTGATGTGGTCTTTTTTTAGTACATTTGCAGAAAATATAATAGTCATTTATATGGAAAAGAAAATTACATTAAGGATATTTGATGATTTGCCAATGACAGTTGTAGCGGCACTTCTAACTGATTTGCCTTCATCTGGAATGGCAATATATAACACAAACGAAGGGAATATTGCAATTGCAAAGCTGGAAAATAGAAAAAACGATACATATCAAATTTACAAAGTAAATGGAAGTAAAGAATTTTAAAAAGGTAGATTACAGTATAGTTAAAACATTATATCCAGATAACGAAATACAAGAAATAGTTTTCCAAACCAATATATTTCCAGGTGATATTGTTTCATTTAAGGAAAAAGTTGAATGTTCTACGGAATTGAAAGCTAATAGTAAAGCCTTATTTGATACTAAAACCATTAAACCAGAGCATAAATGGCTTGTGAATAGTGTGAATATCCATTATAATATGGAAACATGTGAGTTTACAACTATGATTGACTGTATGACTGAACTTAAAAGAGAAGATTGTCAGTTGACTGGATGGGCTCAAGGAGTTGATGTATCTATAGTAAATATTGTTGAAAAGCATACTGGTGCTATTGAAAATTTTGAAAATAAAGTCTATATGCCATTCAAATATGGTGATATTGTTTGGAGATTCCCAAATCATTTATATGATTCGTTCACTCCTATTAGATACAAGATTATTGGTATGTATTATAGGCTTGGTGGGTTTTATCATAAAGATGGGTATTTCAAATTTCAAAGTCAAGGTGTAAATATTAATGTTTTAGAATGGCGTTGCAATCAATACATCAGTAGCTATGGTGAATATTGCTTTATGCCAACTTGGGGTGCTTGTAACTTAGTTGGTTATTCTTATAAAAGAGATTTTACCATAAAAGAAGAAGAGCCAGGATTATATGATATAAATGCTATCAAAAAAGAGTTTATTGATTATAGTAATTTACCTAAATTTGCCAGAAAAACATGGATAGCTGATAGCTTTCACGATGCACCATTCGTAAAGCCAATATATGATGCATTATGCAATGATTTAGGAATTACAATGGAAGACTTGGAAGAAGCATTACACAAAGATGTTCCTAAGTCTAAACTAAAGAAAAAACTATCAAAGCCTAGAGCAAAGAAATCTGACAAGGTAAAAGATATGTTTGCTGGCATGACAGAGAAAGAAAAAAAGGAAATGTTAAAATTATTACAAAATGAATAAGGAAGTTTTAGATTACACAAGAGAGGAATTGAAAGGGATTATATATTCCAACTCAAAAAAGTTAAAGAAAATGTATCCTAGTTATAGATGGGGACAGGCGGTTTTCAACTATATTGACCAATATATCGGAGTTGCAAGAAAAGTACAGTTTGAAGACCATGTTGACTGTTTCTATAATGATGATGCAGTTGATGCGTTTGTAGAAAAAGCACTTGACAGAATCTATGATTCTGAGTATCAGACTGGACAGGAAATGTGCCTCATTGAAAAGCTGAGCCAAATACGAAATACTGAAATTCAATAAAATAAAAGTGAAAGAGATTTCTCTTTGCCAAATGACATTGTTTGTTATTGGTTTGTGGCCAAAATACATCTATTTGACTTCCAAAGAATCTGGCAAATAACATACCATATTTTTTGATATTTATATTTGTATAATATCATTAAAAATAATGGCAAAACATATAATAAGAATAACTGAAAGTGAGATACGTGGCATTGTTCGCGAATGCGTCCGTAATTATCATGGAAGTCTACTCACGGAAGACAGGGTGGGCAAAAACATGAAGAGGGCAAGGAATGTCGTGAAGCAATACCAGCCTAATGCAGATGCAATGGGAGTCATCACTGCAATCCGTCAAAGCATACCCAACTCACGTATCAACCAATGTGAATATCTTCCGGGTGTAACAAGAATGTACATGGATGGTGAAATACAAAACGGAGAAACAATATCAAAGTTGAACTCAACATTAAAATTGCTTGGTACTGGTCATGCCAACGAATATGACAATGACCTTAACGGAATGTCTGCTGACGAGTTGATTAACAGATTTGCAAAAGAGGTGCATGATGACTTTGATACAGACGTTAAAGCCCATAATAGCAGGCAATTCACAGAGAACAAGTCATATCGAATATACAGGATTGAATCTGCACAAGAAGCTTCAAAATTCGGCGCTTATACCGATTGGTGTATCACTTCTACCGAACCAGGGCAAAACGACGATGAATACGATGATGAGAATCCAGAAATGACGCTTGGATATGAAATGTACAAGAATTACACAAATGACGGCCTTGGTTTGTTTTATTTCTGCATACGTAATGACTATAAAACAGTTCCAAGAGAAAAAGGAGAAGGCTGTCCATTGGACAATTATGGTTTGTCAATGATTGCCACATCTGTTGATGAAGACGGAAAATGCAATACAATTACATGCCGATGGAACCATGATAACGGTGCTAACGACAACGTGATGACACCAATGCAATTGTCAGAAATAATCGGTCGTAATTATTATGATGTGTTCAAGCCATATACAAGAGAAGAACTGTATGCAAAAGGCAAAATACCATTTGGTGATGTTGAAATGCTGTTGAAACAGGGGAAAGACCCAGAAGGGATTTTCACTGAAATGAACCAATATTCAAATGGGTTATATCGTGTTTTGCTGCATGATAAATATAATTATTTTAACCCTAAGACAAAATCACTCTTATCAAAAGACTGGTTTGAAACCGCCACTAATTTTAATGATGGGTTTGCCGCAGTTTCCCTGGAATATGCCAAGAGCAACTACATCAAGGAAGACGGAACTTATTTGTTCGACAATTGGCTAAACGCAACGGCATACCCATTTAAAAACGGTTATGCATCGTATTATATACACAGAAAAGGCACTTTTATCATAGATACAAATGGGAATATCATCAACAAGGTACCAATCTCAAATATTCGTGCCACGGTAATTGGCGGGCATATATATGCACAAGGAGGCATGCCAAAACTACTTGACATGGATGGCAATACCATAGTCGAAGGTGGCATAACAAATGTCATAGACTGTGGAGACAACTATTTGAAATTTACGATAAAGGAACTCCCGTCAAATATAAGTGACAGGTATTTCGCAAATACCAAATATGGCTTGGTAACACCAGACAACAAGCTGTTCATGAATAAATATTTTGATGCAATTGATAGGATTAAAACTGGAATTATTGTCGGGTTCGATGGTGGCAAGGGATTTATATGTGGCAAAGACGGTAAATTAATAGGCGGAACATTATTTGACAGCATAGACAATATAATAAGCACGACAAAAATCGTTAGGGTCACATTGGACGGAAAGACAAACTATCTTGATATCTACAATGATAAATATGTCTTCAAGAACTGGCCAGAATACGGAACTTCATACGAAGACGGGTATTTCAATGTAAAACTGTCTGGAAAGTGGTATGCAATAGGGCCAGATTTCAAGCCTGTAATTGACATGTATTTTGATGATATAAGACCGTTGCTTGGCGTATATTCTGACTTACTGTATCCAGCTATTGTGGAGAAAAACGGAAAATATACAGTGCTAATCAAAAGTGGCAAGTTATGTGATATGTGGTTCACTGACATATCAAAAGTGTATAATAAGACAATAGGATATCTTGGTGGAAGGAACTATCTGATAACGCCTAAGGCAGATTCCATAGAGGTAAAACCTTATACGGAGAATGACAGAAGACAGGACAATATTGAATATGACAGATATCGAAGAGAAATGAGATATAATTGATATTGATAGAGGTTGCTGAAAACAGTGGCCTCTTTTTTATTAAATTAATAGGTGTCATTATTTGTCATGTGAAAAAGATTTGGTATCTTTGCAGAAAAATATAAGAAATATATAAATACAATGAAACAAAGTGGATTTGAAAAGTTAACTGGCTTGATGGTGACAAATGACGAATTTGCCGAAATTAACAGAATATATCATGCAATTGACGACATCATTGAACCTAAAGATTTTTGCGAATGCTGGAGGAAATTTGATAATAGAACAATCTTCAATAAATTAGTCGAAAAAATAGGAAAACTAAAGAAGTTTGAAAAACTATACGATGAAATGGAATCAATCCTCAACACTGCAGCACTTGCTCTATTAGAGGCTGCAAACAAATACAACGATGAGAATTTGAAATCTGAAGCCATATGTGCTGTCGGATTAGATGCTGCTGTACGTATTGATATAAGTCATAATTTCAAATTGAACGAAGAAGAACGTGATTATATTCTGAAAGAATTGAATAATTCAGATAATAATAAACGGCAATGAAAATCTTAGCGAATAGTTTAATCATTATTAGATTCCTATTATATTTTCCGTTTGCATTGATTATCAGAACATGTATATTCTTGATGGAGCTATTAAGCATTTTGATTTATTCAACAAAATTGGCAATTCTTGGAAAAGAAAATATGTGGAAGATATCAATTTCCTCTATTAAAATTATTGACTGGCTGACAGATAGAGATAAATTATTAATATATAATATCATTCAGAAATGATTATATTTAAGATAAAAACATGGAAGGACTGGAAGAAGGGCTTCTTTGATTTTGTTAAGGAACCGAGAAGAAAAACTTGCAAGAATTATGTCTGGCACATGGAAGAGTTGACAGAACAAGCTGTTGGCACAGCCATTCACGAAACATGCAAGAAATATACCTCTTTAAAAGAAGAGCAAATTGAAGATATTATTTTAGAGGCTAACCGTAGCATTTATAAATGTGCTAAGACAACATGCAAGTTGATTGATGATTGTCAGCCAAATAAATTATTTTAATAAAAAAAAATAAAAGATGATTTATCAAATATATTATTCACCGAATGGAGAAAAGAATAGAGGGTATGTATTGTTTGATATTGAATATTATTTGAAGAAAATTGAATCTTCAGGAGAATGGTATTCTGAGATTGACTGTCTTCCAGTTGTTGAAGGCATATCTTATTTTATAAAAGAACACCTTAATGATAAGGATTTCAATGAATTTATCAAAGACGCAACTGATATTCAAGAAATACGTAGTTTGTTGTACGAACAATATAACAACAAGCCAAAGTCAAAATCTGAGGCATCTAATTTTCACTATAAGATATTTGGAAAAATTTTGGAAGGAATGCTAAATGATTTTGCTAACAAATATGGCTTATATATAAATAGAGATTAGCGACAAAACATTTTTTTTGTATTTTAAAGCGTTTTAACGGCGTTAGATGACATAGAGGTACAAACTATTGCCCAGGCAAGTTAAGTGGATTAGAATGCGAGTGAACTACCGCTAAACTAAAGATTTAGCGGTTTTCAAATGCAAATCAAAATAAATGGCATTTTAAACCATATAATTAATAGCATATTAAAACACAAACCAAATGAAAGTACAAGAAGTTATTGATTTAGTTAACAATGGAGAATTCGAAGCATTGTGCCATGTTGAATACAAACTACCGAATGATGTGAAGAAAGTCGAAAATAATTTAAACGAAGATAGATACCGTTGGTTCTTTATTTCAACATCAGTTTATGAATGTGAGGACGGTTTTGTCGGAATCACTGGACCAAGCCAATTGTTATCAGAAAGCATGACATGGTCTGACATTGACTATGGAGGATGCTATGCAGAAGAATACGAGGAAGTCCAAACAATAACATATAAACTTAAAGAATAATGAATATACTCACTATACTATTTTGGATTGTCATATGCATTTTGCTTGTTATAATCTATGGTTTGATTAAGACACTCAAAACAGCAAGGTTGGAAATTAAGTTGTTCCAGTATAAGTTAACTGAGTGGAAAATAACGCTTGAAGCACAGAGCCGAAAAATCAATACTATATTTGATAAACTGAAAATCGTATCTGCTGATTTTGGAGAAGGCCATGATTGGACATCAGTTGAGGCATACTATGTCGATGAAAAATCTGGTGCACTTATCAAGCTGGTCAAGATAGATGATGATAAGGAAAATAAAACAAATTAACATATTTGAAATGGATAATAAAATACAAGAATTGGTTCGATTATATCATAAAGATTTTGAAGCTGTCGATGAAGGGAACGCTATTTCATGTAGAAAACTGACATTTGAAGAAATTCAAAAGAACCGTAGGACAGCCAAGGAAAGGTTGCTTACATTGTCAAAAGAACAGTTGATTGATTATATTATTAAAAGACATTGAAATTATGTCCGATTACAGAAAACGGGTAGTTAGCAAACCAAATAATCTAAAATATAGGTTTGATTTTATGGAAGATTGGGTCAAGTCATGGAAATGTGAGTACATAACAAAAAGCATGATTGCGTTTCTTCCGTATGGAATTTTTAATTTTTCTACATTTGACGTAGAAGCTGGATATCAATTTATTCAGATAGATTATTATGGAAAGCCAATTAATGATTTGTCTGAGTATCTTCGTGAGAGAAATTTATATATAGATTATCTATATCAAAAATATAAGAAATAAAAAAAAAGAAAAGGCTGGCAGAAATCAATTCTACCAGCTTTTTTAGCACCAAACCTCTTTATCATAATAGCCTTTTCTAACTGCATTGATAAAGAAGTTGCAGTCATCAATGCTCATAGGTTTATAAAACCAACCGTCAACTCCAACATCAACAGCATTAAATCTTTTCACCTTACTTCTGCCATGTATATGACCGAACATGACTCCATATAAATCTGGGTGTCTGGACATCAATGCCTTGCCTCGCAAAGGTTCATGACATAAGCCATATTTTTTATCTCCAATTGTAACTATTGCAGATTCCTTTAACACTTTCTTGAACATTGAATCATAAACTTCGTATTTGCCATCACGTTCGTAATTTCCATATATAAGAATGATATTGCCGTTTAACCAAGGAATTACATTTTTTGGGTCTTTTGCAAAATCGCCTAAGTGGTATATGGTGTCACAAGGCTTGACATTGTCATTCCAATTGCGAATCAGAACCTTGTCCATCTCTTCAACACTCTTGAATGGCCTTCTGCTAAGCTCCCAAGCTCTAGGGTCAGAGAAATGTGTATCTGACGTGAACCATGTTTGTTGATTCTTTTCGCAATCTTTAATATAATTTTTCAGTTCTGCAAGGCATTCATCTAAAGAAGAATGTATTTTAGAATCAACTCCGTATTCTTCAAGCTTTGATGCGAAATAACGTTTTCCAGGAAAATCATTATAACATCCAAAGATTATCTTCTTTCCTAATGCAAGGTATTCTCCAAATTCAGTTCTAGTTGTCTGTGCATAACTTTTTCCTTCAACATGCTCAATTTCTTCTGGAATCCAAAACAAAATCACATCAGCATAATTCATATAATCCATTTCCCACTCAGTCTGTTCTTTGTAGTTAAAATTGCTATAACTCTTCCTAAGGGGAGAGTAGAAAATAACGTTCTTTATTTTGTTGATTGAATGTTGCCAAGCAGGGGCTCCTTGTATAGGACCAGCCAGAAATACCTTCCATTTCTTATTGCTGTTTTTCACTCTTTCTCTTGATGGGCAGCATACCAAGTGTGTTTCTGCTTTTGTCGATTCGTTCAAACCTAATTCCTTGTTGACTATTTCAAGTATCTCCTCTTTCAATAAAACGCCTGGAATTAGCAAACCTTCTTTCTTTTCACTCATTATATAATTGTTTATTAATCTAAATAAAATATAATATATAAAATTATATATCCAAAGTTTTGCTGTATCAGATATTTTTAGTATCTTTGCAGAAAATAAAAGAATAATGACAGACAAGGAAAGAGCTGATTATGTATCTGGAAAGTTTCTTGAATGCATAAAGGAAATAAATACTGTACGCAAAGGGAGGGGTTGCAAGGTTGGAGAATCTTATTGGTTTGAATACGTTCACGACACGAATGATGGAGAACAACCTGATGCAGATGCATTCTATCGGAAATTGAGTGACAACAACCACTACGACGAGGTATTTATAACGGATAATGAATTATTGAATAATTTTCGTCCTTGCAAAGACAAATCAAGTGAGCCCAAAACCAAAAAAATCCTGTAAGGACTTAATCCTACAGGATTTATATTCTTTTTCAGTTCAGAAGTTGAAACAAAGAAGCGACATCCCTTGTTAGGTCAGACAATTCAAGGCGTATCTTATCTCCATCTGGTATATCATTCAAGTCTCTCCAAGCAACGGCAATCCAGCCTATCATTGGCTTGTCTTTCTTGCCAGGTATTATAATATACGCACCATATTTGTCACCTTCTTTATTCATGTTAAATGCATACCTATTGTCAATCTTGTCGATTTCCTCCTTTGACCCATGGAAAAAACAGTTACGCTTAAGATATATCGGCATATGATAAAGGGTAGCCTGCTGTGATTGATAGCTTGAACTGATATATGGTACTGGAATTGTCTTGGTCTGGTTGACCACCTCATAACTCATTGTGAATTTCACAAAGCCAAGGTCGCCGAAGTTGGTAGTTGAATTATGGAGTTCTTCCACAAATATTCTATCAGCATTCAATTTATACAATGTATCCTTTAGTCGATGCTGTATCTCTTCCTGACAGATGATTCTCTTTGAGACTGATGCCATTTCCTTCTTGTCGGCCATTTTCTTAAGCGTATCACTGATAAGCTGTACAATTAGGAAAATCAATAAAATAATGCCGACAACGGCCAATATGAACAACGGGGACGATGCAATCATGTCCAAATGGGTTGACAAAAAACAAACCACAATGATTAACACTGCGGCTACGAAGTTCTTTAATAAAGCCCCATAATCCAAGGTGGAAATGTTTTTCACCCACTCCCATAGTTTGTCTAGGTTTTCAAGTATTTGGCCAAACATTAGTGTATAAATTTTAACTATAAATATCATATTATCTATAATTTGGGTTAAATAATATTAAAGATATTACACAACGTGAAAATTATTAGTATTTTTGCTGTGATAAATAAAATATTCACTATGGAATGGATAGAATTCACTGGAAATTATGAAAAATTAGCGTACCAAAATAACATACTTGCTGAGTTGGTTGATGGTACATTTAAACTACTTCCAAACACATCAGGTTTGAGGATAAGTGAGTTGGATTGTGGTTATAGCGCTGTTGACGGTAGCTGTGAATACCCACAAGTCCGTATAGTTGCATATATGATAATTGAACCATTCAAATCAAAATAAAATATGAATTTATTTGATAATGCAAAATTTGGTGATAAATTTCTCACCAGAGATAATAGAATTGCATTATATCTCTATGATTCGAGACATTGCACACAACCATCTAGAGGTGGTCATAGACTATACCTCGATTCAAAAGATGTAAACGGTAAAGGTTGTAATGGCCTTTATGGTGAAATTTTATGTGATGATAATGGATTTTGTTCTACGCATATGATAAAAATTGTATCTAAATATAACGAATAATGGAAGATAAAGTATTCAAAATTGAGAATGTAATCCACCGTGTTGACAAATATGAGGTTTATGCAATATGTGAATTTATGCACGCTGGTAAACTATTTGCTGTTAACAAAAAAGTTAGGCACACATGTTTCAAATGCAACCATAAATTCTAGGATGATGATTTTACTTATCTTGGGTTTCTTAAAAAGCATAAAAATGAAATATTCTGTGAGAAGTGTGCTAGTCAACTACCCCCACCTAAAGGAAGTGGTTTCCGTGGATTAAATATAATAAAAGTAACATGGAAAGGAATTGATAATTCTATGTTACAAATGTCATGAACATTAAAAGCTTATTTAAATATTATAATAATTCCAAAATTTAATGATGGAAATTTGTGGTTGGACTTTAAGAGATGTTTTTAGAATGTATGCTAGTTCATTATTTGCTGGCATTTGTATTTCTATCGGTTGCACAGTCAATTTAATGGTTTGTGGTGGCATTACTGGTGCTTGTTTGTTTACATTTGGTCTTATAGCCGTAGTTCATTATGGATATAAGTTATATACTGGC
>ENA-UEQL01002107-UEQL01002107.1-human-gut-metagenome-genome-assembly--contig:-NODE-2107-length-13401-cov-4.260657_pt1 | contig 13401 bp, 15 predicted proteins | sample MGYA00242905_ERZ507926 | MGnify/ENA primary metagenome ERZ507926 (study PRJEB26167, sample SAMN06115531) | human gut metagenome | host: Homo sapiens | place: China:Henan | collected 2015-09-09...
CGCCGCGCCCCCGTGGGGCGCGCTCTCCGGCGTGCGGCCGACGAAGCTTTCGACCCGCTGCCTTTCCGGCGGCGGCACACCGACGACGCTCTCGAGCGCGCAGATGGCGCAGCTGCTGGAGGCCATCCACACGAGCTTCGATCTTTCCCGCTGTCTGGAATTCACGGTCGAGGGCGGCCGCCCCGACACGCTGGACGAGGAAAAGCTGCGCGTGATCAAAGCCGGCGGCGCCACGCGCATCTCCATCAACCCCCAGACCATGTCCGACAAGGTCCTCGCGGCCGTCGGCCGCCGCCATACGGCCCGGCAGACCATCGAGGCCTTCTATCAGGCGGTCCGCGCCGGGTTTGACGATATCAACATGGACCTCATCGCGGGTCTGCCCGACGACGACGAGGAAGGCTTCGCCGATTCCATCCGGCAGGTGCTCGCGCTTGGCCCGAGCAACATCACGGTCCACACGCTGGCGCTCAAGAAGGGCGCGGCGCTGTTTTCCTCCCGGGCTCCGCTCCCGCCGCAGGAGGCGGTGGCCGCCATGCTCGCGGGCGCGGAAGATGCGCTGCGCGACAACGGCTACGAGCCCTACTATCTCTACCGGCAGAAGTACATGTCCGGCAGCTTTGAAAACACCGGCTGGTGCAGGCCGGGCTGCACCGGACTTTACAACATATACATGATGGAGGAGCTGCACACCATCCTCTCTCTCGGCGGCGGCGGGATGAACAAAATCAATCTCCCTGCGGAGAAGCTCGCCCGCTACCACAACCCCAAGATCCCGCAGGATTATATTTCCCGCATCGACACGATCCTGCAGCAGAAGGACGAGATCTTCTCCCTGCTGCGTCAGATCCGCGAACAGAACCCGTAAGGAGGGCTTCCATGGATACACTGTTTTCCCATGTCAATATCGTCACGATGAACGAGCAGATGACGCTCTGGCAGGACGCGTTCGTCGGCGTCACGGACGGAAAGATCGCCTATATGGCCAAAAAACCGCCCGAGGAGCAGCCGAAGAAGATCATTGACGCCACCGGCATGGTCCTGATGCCGGGCCTCATCAACTGCCATACGCACCTGCCGATGTACCTGCTGCGCGGCTACGCGGACGACCTCAATCTGCAGGACTGGCTCGAGCACTATATCTTCCCGCGCGAAGACCGGCTCGACGGCCGTGCGGTCAAGGCCGCTTCGACGCTCGCCATCGCCGAGGCGCTGCGCTTCGGCACGACCAGCGTGTCGGATATGTACTATTTCTGCGACGAGATCTGCCAGGCCGTGGCCGAGTCCGGCATCAAGGCGAATATCTCCCGCGGCACGTCCATGTTCCTGGGCGACGATTTCTGCTTTGATACCTTCCCCGCCTGCCGTGAGCTTGTGGAGCTGAAGGACAAGTGGCATAACTATGACAACGGCCGCATTAAGATCGAGGCCTCCATCCACGCCGAATATACCTCGACCTATCAGCTCTGGGACGCGCTGGCGGAATACGCCATCAACAACGGCCTGCAGCTGCAGGTCCATCTGTCCGAGACGAAGAAGGAGCACGACGAGTGCGTGGAGAAGTACGGCCTCACGCCCGCGCAGGTGCTCGACTGCCACCATGTGTTCGACGTGCCGACCGTCGCGGCCCACTGCGTTCATGTGACGCAGGAGGATATGCAGCTGCTGGCAAAGCGGCATGTGTCCGCGGCGCACTGCCCGGTGAGCAACCTGAAGCTCGCCTCCGGCTGCGCGGACGTGCTCGGCATGGTCAAGGCCGGGATGAACGTGTGCCTCGGCACGGACTCGGTCGCGTCCAACAACAATCTGGATCTTTTTGAGGAGATCAAGTCCGCCGCGCTCATGGCCAAGGGCAAAACCGGCGACCCGAAGGCGCTTCCGGCAGAGGCCGCGCTCATGATGGCGACGGTCTGCGGCGCGAGAGCGCAGGGGCGGAGCGCCGAATGCGGCGTCATCGAGCTCGGCATGGACGCCGACCTCATCCTGCTGGACTTCAACCAGCCGCACCTCATCCCGTGTCACAACGTGCTCTCGCAGCTGGTCTACGCGGCCTCCGGCCACGACGTGGCGCTGACGATGGTGCGCGGAAAGATCCTCTACGCCGACGGCAAATATCCCACGCTGGATATTGCAGGCGCACTGAAGGAGCTGCACGACTACGCCATCCCCAGAGTCTTTTCTGATGAACCGGAGGCGCAGGCATGAGCGGCGGACAGGCACAAAAGAAGCAGAGCTTCCTGCAGGGCGTGGCGGTTCTGACCGCGGCGACCATCATCGTCAAGCTCCTCGGCTTCATCTATAAGGTCCCGCTGCAGAACATCCTGCAGGAACGGGGCTTCGGCTACTTCAACACCGCCTACGACGTGTACAACGTCCTGCTGATGATCTCCACGACGGGCCTGCCCGTCGCCGTCAGCCGGATGATCTCACAGGCGCAGGCGCTCGACAATTACGCGCAGATCCGCAAGATCTACTCGGTGTCCATGAAGGTCTTTCTGACCATCGGCGTCGTCGGCACGCTCATCATGCTCGTGTTCTGCCGCCAGCTGTCGGTCGTGGTCACGACGAATGAAAACTCCTGGGCGGCCATCGCGGCGCTGTCGCCGTGCGTGCTGCTCATCTGCATCGTCTCGGCCCACCGCGGCTTCTTCCAGGGGCAGAGCAACATGACCCCGACGTCCGTCAGCCAGGTCTATGAGGCCATGATCCGCGTGGTCTTCGGTCTCGGCGGCGCGTATCTGATGCTCAGGAAGACCGGCAGTCTCGTCTACGCGGCGGCCGGCGGCATCTTCGGCGTGACGGCGGGATGCATCGTGGCGGTCATCTATCTGCGCATCCAGTTCGGCAAGTCCAGTCAGATCCTGCAGCAGGGCGGCGGCGAGGCCAAATCCGGCCGCCAGACAATGAAGGAGCTGCTCGTCATCGCCGTCCCCATCACGCTGGGCTCGGCAGGTCTGCAGATCATCAACCTGTTCGACACGATGATCTATATGCGCAGGCTCACCGGCGCGCTCGCGTGGTCGTCCGACGCGGCAGATACCGCCAAGGGCATCTATAACTTCTGCCAGACGATCTTCAATCTCCCCTGCTCGCTCATCACGCCCATCACCATCTCCATCATCCCGACCGTGACCGCCGCCCTGACCCGCGGCAATGCCGACGGCGCGCGCCATACGGAGGAATCCGCCGTGCGGACCATGGGCCTCATCAGCCTGCCGTGCGCAGTGGGGCTGGCCGTGCTGGCCGAGCCCATCATCCGCCTGCTCGCGGGCAACTACGGCCCGGAGAGCGTCGCCACAGCCACGCCGATCCTCGCGTATCTGGGCATCGCCGTCGTCTTCAACAGCACGGTCCTGCTCTTCAACGCCATCATGCAGGCGCACGGCGATGTGACGACGCCGGTGGTCAACATGCTCATCGGCGGCATCGTGAAGGTCGTCGTCAACTATATCCTGGTCGCCATCCCGTCGCTCAACATCATCGGCGCGGCCATCGGCACCATCGTCTGCTATGTGACGATCACGGCGCTCGACCTCATCGCCATGCGCAGGACCGTCACGACGCATCCGGCCGTCGCGCGCAATCTCATCCGCCCGGCCGCGGCCGCGGCGATCATGGGCGCGGCGACGTTCTTCGCCGAAGCGGTGCTGCGCCGCGTGACGAACTCCAACACGATCATCTGCCTGGGTGCGCTTGTGATCGCGGTGATCGTGTACGCGATTTTTGTCCTTGCGCTGCAGTGCATCACCTATGAGGACTGCCTGCTGCTGCCGAAGGGCGAAAAAATCGCAAAAATCCTGCATATCAAACACAAAACATGAATTTCCTACTTGCGAAAGAAACAAAAGTATGATAAATTTTACTAGCAAACCGCGCTATGACCTGTCCGACCTGATCCGGCTGGTGCATGTGCTGCGCGCGCCGGGCGGCTGCCCGTGGGACGCGGCGCAGACGCACCTGTCCATCCGCCGCAATTTCCTTGAGGAAGCCTACGAGGCCTGCGAGGCGCTCGACTGTGACGACGCGGCCATGCTCCGCGAGGAGCTGGGCGACGTGCTGCTGCAGGTGCTGTTCCACGCGGATATCGAAACCGGCCGCGGCCGCATGACGATCGACGACATCGCCGACGCCGAGTGCAAAAAGCTCATCTTCCGCCACCCGTTCCTCTTCGGCGGCGAGGCGGAGAGCTGGGACGAGCTCAAGCAGAAGGAAAAGGGCCAGAAGACCACCGGCGAGGCCATGGCGGGCGTCGCCCGCTCGCTGCCGGCGACGTGGCGCGCGGAAAAGATCCAGAAAAAAGCCGCCAAAACCGGCTTCCGCTGGGAATCCGCCGATGAAGCGCTGGACAAACTAGCAGAAGAGACCGGCGAGCTGCGCGAGGCCGTGCGGGATCACACCAACATCGACGAGGAGCTGGGCGACGTGCTGTTCGCCGCGGTCCGCGTCGCCTCCACGCTGGAACGGGACCCGGAGCAGGCGCTGCACGCGGCCTGCGAAAAATTCATCAGACGCTTTACCGCTATGGAGCAGACGGCTCTTGCCGAAGGCAGGCCCCTGGAAACGCTTTCGAAAGACGAGCTGCTTGCCGGATGGAACGCGCAGAAACGTGTCGTGCCCGGCGGTGAACAATAACTCATATACTTTATGAAAAGAGGAACTACACATGAATAAGACCGAACTGATCGCGGAAGTCGCCAAGAAATGCGGCATTTCCAAGAAGGACGCCGAGAAGGCCGTCACCACCACCTTTGACACCATCGCTGACGCACTGAGCCAGGGCGACAAGGTCCAGCTGGTTGGCTTCGGCGGTTTTGAGACGAAGAAGCGCGAAGCCCGCATGGGCCGCAACCCCAAAACCAAGGAAGCCATCGAGATCCCCGCTACCACCATCCCCGTCTTCAAGGCCGGCAAGGCGCTGAAGGAAAAGACCGCAAAGTAAGTACGATCCCCGCAGGGCAGCCGGACGGCTGCCCTGTTTTTTGCGCGCCGATCACATTCCGTGAACTTTTTCGGATCACAGATCATAATTTATAAACTTTTTCCGGATCTCCGGTTGACTTTTCTCTCATTTGCCGCTATAATACTCTGGTCTGCGAGCGCAGACGATCCTTGCCGCAGGCGGGACCTGCGGCCATAAGTCCAGAAGGAGGTGCAACATCATGGCAAAACTTTCCGCAAAGTATGAGGTCCTCTATATCATCGACCCCGCGCAGGGTGAAGAGGGTATCGCGGCTCTCGTGGAAAAATTCAAGGGTATCGTGGAGGCTCACGGCACTCTGACCAGTGTTGACGAGTGGGGCAAGCGCCGTCTTGCGTACCCGATCAACGACCTGGTTGAGGGCTACTACGTCTACATGACCTGCGAAGTAACGCCCGAAATGCCGGCTGAGCTTGATCGTGTCTTCAAGATCACCGACGGCATTCTGCGTTCCATCATCGTCGCTGTTGAAGAGTAAGGAGGCGCTCACGTGCTGAACCACATCGTTCTCATGGGCCGACTGACTCGCGACCCTGAGCTGCGCCGGACCGGCAGCGGCGTCGCGGTCGCATCCTTTACCCTCGCCGTCGACCGCGATTACGCGGCACAGGGCGCGGAAAAGGAAACAGATTTCGTGGATATCGTCGCATGGCGCAATACCGCTGAGTTCGTCAGCAAGTATTTTGCCAAGGGCCGTATGGCTGTCGTGACGGGCCGGCTGCAGATCCGCAACTGGCAGGACAAGGAAGGCAACAAGCGCCGCTCGGCCGAGGTCGTAGCGGACAACGTCTACTTCGGCGACAGCAAGCGCGACAGCGCCGACGGCGGCTTCAACCAGTCGCAGGGCTACGCGCAGAGCTTCAATCAGGTCCCGCAGCAGCAGCCGGCGTATCAGGCGCCGCAGAACGTGTCTGCCGCTCCGTCTGATTTCTCCATGCTCTCCGACGACGATCCCGATCTCCCGTTCTAACATTTTTCCACAAGACCAAAGATAGGAGGATTCACTATGGCAATGGCTAATGATCGTGTTCATCCTCGCAAGCGCAAGAAGGTTTGCTCCTTCTGCGTTGATAAGGTGACGCACATCGATTTCAAAGACACTGTGAAGCTTCGCCGTTACCTGTCCGAGCGCGGCAAGATCCTGCCCCGCCGTACCACCGGTACCTGCGCCGCTCATCAGCGTCAGCTGACGGTCGCTATCAAGCGTGCCCGCCAGATCGCCCTGCTGCCCTACGTAGCAGACTGAGGTTTCAAGCAAAAAACCTGTCCGTATGGGCAGGTTTTTTGAATACGCGGAGGTTTTTATGTTTTCCATCACGCTCATCTGCATGGGCAAGCTCAAGGAGAAATTCTATACCGAGGCGGCCGCCGAATACGCCAAGCGGCTGAAGGCCTACTGCGCCTTCCAGCTCATCGAGCTGCCGGAATGCCGCCTGCCGGAGGAGCCGAGCGCCGCCCAGATCGCCCAGGGCCTGCAGAAGGAGGCGGAGCTCATCCGCGCGAAGCTGCCCAAGGGCTGCTTTTTCTGCGTGCTGACGCCGGAGGGCAGGCTCCTGTCCTCGGAGCAGCTGGCCGATACCCTGCGGCAGGCCAAGCTCGGCGGCCGGTCGGGCGCGTGCTTTCTCATCGGCTCGTCGTTCGGCATCGCGCCGGAGATCAAGGCACTTGCCGACCTGCAGCTGTCTATGAGCAAGATGACCTTTCCGCACCATCTCGCCCGCGTCATGGCGCTCGAGCAGCTCTACCGCGCCGAGGCCATCCAGGCGGGCAGCAAATACCACAAATAACAGGAGGTTTTCGCAATGTTTCAGATGAAAGACGAAATGCAGACCGCCGTCAAGCACAACATCCGCGGCGGCGAAGGAAGCCCCAGCTTCCGTTACCTGTTCTCGGCCGAGCAGCTCGGCGGCCGCGCGGAGATGATGGCCGTCATCACCCTGCAGCCCGGCGAGTCCGTCGGCGTGCATCCGCACGAGACGAACGGCGAAGCCTACGTCATTCTCGAGGGCGCGGCCACCGTCACCGAAGACGGGCAGGCGCGCGAGCTGCACGTCGGCGACGCGGAATTCTGCGCCGACGGCCATACCCACTCCATCCGCAACCACACCGCCGCCCCCACCCGCTTCCTCGCCGTGATCGTCCCGAACAAGTAAGCAAACGCCTGATCGCCGCAGCAGACTCCCTGCTGCGGCGATCCTTGCACTGTTTTCATCGGTATGATAGGATAGGCATAAAGCATTTGTGAGGTTTTTATGGATCGGACATTTCAGAAGTTCCTGCGCAGCGGCCTGGACCTCGCCCCGTTGGGCGTGGAGCGGCGGGAGGAAAACCTGCCGTATTTCTGCACGCCGAAGGGCGCGGCCATCTTCGGCTGGGCGGGCGTCGACGGCATTCACCACTGCTTCATCCGTGTGGTCGTCAGCACGCAGGGTCTGGCTGCGCCGGCCGCACCGGCGGATTTTTTCTTCCAGCCAGCGGTCCATTTCTGCGGTTTTCTTTCCGGTCGTGCCAGCACCTCCACTTCTCCGCGGCCGACGAAGTCGACATGGTCCGTCGCCCGGTTTTCGCCGCCGAACATCGTATTCGCGCCGACGGCAATATGAAATGTCCCGGCCATTTTCTCGTCCAGCAGCGTGTATCCGCACAGGTCGGTCACATTCGGGTTCATGCCGAGACCCAGCTCGCAGACGATGCGGTTTTCCCGCGGCAGGCCCGCAAAGTGCGCCGCGACCGCCTCACAGCTGCTGCCGGTGATCTCGCCGTTCGTGATCTGCAGGGTCACGTCCGTGTATGCCTCGCCCTCCAGATAGAGCGTCCCGAAGAACACGTCTCCGTTGGTCTTCGCCTCGACCGGGGCGATATAAATTTCGCCGCAGGGCAGATCGCCGTCTCCGGCGTCGGTCAGCCACGTGCGCCCGGTCAGCTCCAGCTGCAGCACGCAGCCTTCGCCCGTCCGGACCGCCACCCGGCTGGCTCCGGCAAACTGCGCGGCCGCATGCTCGCAGGCGGCGCGGACGGCGTCGTAGTCGACGTCATACGCGCGGTCCATGCGGCGGATATAATCCTGCGGGTCGAGGCCGGACTCGGCCGCGTTGGCCTCCGTCGGGATGCGGATCTGCGCAAAGCGCCTGCACGTCACAAGCTTTTCAAACAGCTGCGAGATATATCTGCGGTACAGCTCCATCTGTGCACCTTCCAACTCGTATCCGAGCACGATCGGCTGACAGGCGAATACGTCCAGGACCGCGTCGAACTTCGAAAACAGGCCAAAGTACCGCTCATCAAATCAGCTCTCCGGCCGAAACGCCGCTTGCTTTTACGATTTTTGCTATGGTTTCGCGCGTCATACGCACACCTCCTCTGTGTCTGCGATTCCATCATGCTCTCATCGAAACGTCAAGTCTGATTTGATAAATGTAAAAATAAATAATCAGAATTCACTTCGAAATAAGTAAACCCCGGCGCGGCCAACGTTGGCCGCGCCGGGGTCCCGGTCTGGTTTGTCTGCCTGACGGCGCTTATGTTGTCTGCTCCTGCAGGATCCGGCCTTCCGCGCTGATCGTCACGACGCGCAGGGGAAGAGCCCTGCCGCTGTGCGCGATCGACTGGCGGGCGGCGTATTCCAGCCCGCCGCAGCACGGGACCTCCATGCGCGTGAGCGTCACGCTGCGCACGTCGTTCTCCGTGAGGATTGCGGTCAGCTTCTCCTCATAGTCCGCGGTGTCCAGCTTCGGACAGCCGATGAGCGTCACGCGGCCGCGGATGAAGTCCGCGTGGAAGCTTCCATAGGCATAGGCCGTGCAGTCGGCGGCGATGAGCAGGTCGCAGCCGTCAAAATACGGCGCGCGGACCGGCACGAGCCGCAGCTGGACCGGCCAGTTCTGCAGCTGCCCGGGCGCGGGCTGCGCCGCGGCGGCCGGGTGGTGCATGGCACGCACCTGCGTGCCGGGGCAGCCGCAGGCCAGCTTGTCCGGGGCGGGCGCGCCGGGCTTTTTGGCCGCCTGCACGTTTTTTACCGCCTCGGCCGTCAGCTTTTCGAGCTTTGCGCGCTTCACGGCAGCCTCGTCATAGGCCGCGGCCTCGCGCTCGATAACATGGATCGCGTCCACCGGACAGACCGGCAGGCAGTTGCCCAGCCCGTCACAGTAATCGTCGCGGATCAGCTTCGCCTTCCCGTCCACGATGGCGATCGCGCCCTCATGGCACGCCTCGGCGCACAGGCCGCAGCCCGTGCAGGCGGCTTCGTCGATGGTGATGATGGTCCGTTTCATGTGTTGCCCTCCTGTTCGCGTTTGGCTTCCAGTCTTGCCCGGCGCTCGGCGTCCGCCTTTTCCTGATTGCGGCGGGCAATGATCATCAGCTTTTCATAGGTCTCCTCGCCCACGCACTGTTTGGCGTATTTGCACCACTGCACGCAGCTGAGCTTGTCGTTGTAGACGACGAAGCCGCACTTGTCGCAGGCGACCTCGGTGTCCGTGGAAAAAATCTCAATGGGATTGCCGCAATTCGGGCAGATGCGGTCCTCGATCGTCGGGGTCCGCGGCTTGCCCTGACAGCCGTCCATAATCATTCTGCGCACCTCCTTGACTTTCTGGTCTCAGTATAGGATACTATCAGAAAATAGTATGTTGTTTTTCCAACAAAGGAGCTGAAACTTATGGAGGTTTTTCCGGCACTTTCCGCGTGCTCGCTGTTTGCGGGGCTGACGCAGGACGAGATCGCAGCCATTCTCCCCTGCCTGTCTGCGCGGCAGGCGGGCTTTCGCCGCGGGCAGTTTCTGCTGCGCGCGGGCGACGAGGTCCGCTTCGCCGGGGTCGTGCTGGCGGGCGAGGTCGAGCTGCTGCAGGAGGATTTCTGGGGCAACCGCAATCTGCTGGCCGCGGCCGGGCCCGGCGAGCTGTTCGCCGAGGCCTTCGCCTGCGTGCAGGCGCGCGCGCCGGTGAGCGTGCTGTGCAAAACGGACGGGCGCGTTTTGTATCTCGATACCCACGCGGTCTTTTCTCCCTGCGAAAAGGGCTGCGCGCAGCACCGGACGCTGTCACAGAATCTCATCCGCGTGCTGGCGGAGAAAAACATGCAGCTGAACGAGAAGGCCGGGTATCTCTCGCAGCGCTCGACGCGCGAAAAGCTGCTGGCCTATCTCTCCGCGCAGGCGCGCCGGGCCGGCAGCGCCTGCTTCCGCATCCCCTTCGACCGCCAGCAGCTGGCGGACTTCCTGTCGGTCAACCGCAGCGCGATGTCCGCCGAGCTCTCCAAGATGCAGCGCGAGGGGCTGCTGCGCGCCGAGCGCAGCGACTTCACGCTTTTCCAGCCGGAATGACCTTCATCCTCCGGCTTTCTTCTTGCTTTTCCCGGCCGGACGCGATATACTGAAATTAACAGGCAGCCGCGCTGCAAAGTATGAAGAAAGAAAGGATCTTTACCGGAATGAGTATTGCATACCAGGATCTGACCCCCGCCCAGGCGCATGAGGAATACGCAGCAGTCAAAGCGCAGTTCGACGCGCTGAAGGCGAAGGAACTGAAACTCAACATGGCAAGAGGCAAGCCCGGCAAGGAGCAGCTTGATCTCGTCTCCGATATCCTCAGCATCCTCAAAACCCCGGAGGACTGCATTTCCGGCGGCGTCGACGCCCGCAACTACGGCGAGCTTTCCGGCCTCAAAGAAGCGAAGGAATACTGGGCGGACGTACTCGGCTGCAAACCGGAGGAGTGCTTCATCGGCGGCAACGCGTCGCTGACGCTCATGTACGATCTGGTCAGCAAGGGCTATACGCACGGCCTTGCACGCTCGGAAAAGCCGTGGTGCAGGCTCGATACCGTCAAGTGGCTCTGCCCGGCCCCCGGCTATGACCGCCATTTTAAAATCACCGAATCGTTCGGCTTTGAACTCATTACAATTCCCATGACCCCCACCGGCCCCGACATGGACAAGGTCGAAGAAGCGGTCAAGGACCCGGCTGTCAAGGGCATGTGGTGCGTGCCGAAATACTCCAACCCCGACGGCATCGTCTATTCCGACGAGACGATCGCGCGCATCGCGGCATTGAAGCCCGCGGCGCCCGACTTTGCCCTCATGTGGGACAACGCCTACTGCATCCACGAGTTTGACGGCGAGTTCGTCCCCTTCCGGGACATCCTGACGCTCTGCCGAGAGGCGGGCAACGACGGCATGGTCTATGAATTTGCCTCCACGTCCAAGGTCACGCTCCCCGGCGCGGGCTTCTCCGTCATGGCCACGAGCGAGGATAATCAGGCGTATCTGCAGAAGCTCATCGGCATTCAGACCATCTCCTATGACAAGGTCAATTCCCTGCGCCATGTGCGCTTTTTGAAGGACAAGGCCCACACGCTGGAACTGATGAAGCAGCACGCGGCCTTCCTGAACCCGAAGTTCCAGTGCGTCCTGCGCCATCTGGATACCGAGATCGCGCCGCTCGGCATTGCGTCCTGGCAGCGGCCGAAGGGCGGCTATTTCATCTCGGTCAACACGGCTCCGGGGCTTGCCAAGCGCACGCTGGCGCTGTGCAGGGAGGCAGGCGTCGTCATGACAAGCGCAGGCGCGACGTTCCCCTATGGCCGCGACCCGCAGGATTCCAACATCCGCATCGCTCCGTCCCTGCCCCCGGTCGAGGAGCTGGAGCAGGCCATGGAGATCTTCTGCACCAGCCTGCGCCTTGCCGCACTGAAGCAGCGGATGCAGTAACAGGACCAGGAGCACTTGTAGGGGCGGACGACTCTGTCCGCCCGCAGCAGGCAGCGCCTTTTACGGAAAACTGCACAGAAATTGTACATATTCCATACCACGCACCCCAAGGAGCAGCACATGAAGGTTTTGATTCTCGGCGGCGGGGCCAGCGGGCTGATGGCCGCGCTTTCCGCCGCGCAGGATGAACGGAATACCGTCACCGTTCTCGAACGGCAGTCGCGCGTCGGGCGCAAGCTGCTCGCCACCGGCAACGGCCGGTGCAACCTGACGAACCTCGACTTGTCTCCGGTGCACTATCACGGACAGGACGCGGGCTTTGCCCGCGCCGCGCTTTCGCGCTTTGACGGGACGGCGACGCTGGACTTTTTCCACGCGCTGGGCCTTCTGACCACGGCAGAGCCGTCCGGGCGGGTCTATCCCCTGTCCGATCAGTCCAACAGCGTTGTGGACGTGCTGCGGTTCGCCGCTGCGCAGGCGGGCGTGCAGCTCGTCTGCGGCTTCGACGCGCAGAGCGTGAAGAAAAAAGCGCGCGGCTATCAGGTCGCGGGCGCGGACGGCAGCGCGTCTTTTGGAGATAAGCTGATCATTGCCTGCGGCGGCTGCGCGGGAAAGGCGCTGGGCGGAACGATGTCCGGCTACGAGCTTCTTTCGCAGCTCGGCCACAGCCGCACGGCGCTGCACCCCAGCCTCACGCAGATCCGCACGGACCCGGCCCCTATCCGGGGGCTGAAGGGCGTCCGGGCCGACTGCCGCATCCGTCTGCGCGCAGACGGCAGAACGCTGCTGGAGGACGCGGGCGAGGTGCAGTTTACCGAGACGGGCGTTTCCGGCCCGGCTGCGTTCACGCTTTCGCGGGCAGCGGGACAGGCACAGGGCGCCGAACTGCTGCTCGATTTTTTGCGGGAGTATCCCGCGCCGCAGGTGCGGGCGCTTTTGCAGGCACGGCGCGAAGCGTTCCCGGCGCTGGCGGGCGAGGAGCTGATGGAGACGGGCGGCATCCGGGAGGACGACAGCCGAGGCCGCCACACCACCACCCACAGGGAGCTGCTGATGCTTCCCAACGGCGCAGCGGTGATAGACACTCCCGGCATGCGGGAGCTTGGCATATGGGACGCCTCCATTGGCCTCAGCACAGCCTTCAGCGATATAGAGGAGCTGGCCGCCCGATGCCGTTTCGGCGACTGCACCCATAAAAACGAGCCCGGCTGCGCAGTGCGTTCCGCGCTGCAAAGGGGCGAGCTGTCAGAGGAGCGCTTTTTGTCTTATGCAACACTGGCGTTAGAAAACGCCTATGCAGCCGGCCCCACAGGCAGCCGCGCCGCAAAGGAGCGTAAATTCAAGAGCATAGCAAAATTCAACAAAACTAACCCAAAGAGATAAGTATATAGATATGAGTATAATAATACGCAACGAGACCCCGGCCGACTACCGCGCCGTAGAAAACCTTACGCGCGAATCCTTCTGGAACGTATACCGCCCCGGCTGTACAGAGCATTATGTTCTGCACTGCTATCGCAGCGCGCCGGACTTTGTGCCTGAGCTGGATTTTGTGATGGAAAAGTCCCGCGATATGGGTGCAAAGGCGCTGGCCATCACAGGCAACATAGACTTCTACGGCAAGTCCGGCTTTGTCGTGGCCAGCACAAAGGGCATCCGTTATGCCGATGCCGATCCCGATGACACGGTAGTTCCATATTTCCTCATAAAGGAGCTGG
>ENA-UEQL01002109-UEQL01002109.1-human-gut-metagenome-genome-assembly--contig:-NODE-2109-length-13392-cov-9.064514_pt1 | contig 13392 bp, 9 predicted proteins | sample MGYA00242905_ERZ507926 | MGnify/ENA primary metagenome ERZ507926 (study PRJEB26167, sample SAMN06115531) | human gut metagenome | host: Homo sapiens | place: China:Henan | collected 2015-09-09 | study...
CCCGAAGACATGAAGTATTTCTGCGTTACCGAGATGGTCGCACTCTATATACAGAAGTACGTGCAGTACCGCAAGCGCAAGGTCTTCTTCGGCACCACAGGCAAGAACGACGGCCTGCTGACCGTCATCTACAAGCATAAGAACGAGAAGTACTTCATTCCCCTGAGCGATGTACACAAGGATGAAATCTCGGAGCAACTGGCTGCCAAGAACATCTGTCACGCATGTGGCGTGATGTACCGCACGGTGAGCAATGACTTCAAGGCCGATGAGCCATTCGACTATGACATGCTCATCTTCTTCAGCCCCAGCGGTGTGCAGGCTCTGCAGAAGAACTTCCCCGACTTCAAGCAAGGCGATATGGCCATCGGCTGCTTCGGTCCTGCCACAGCCAAAGCCGTACGCGATGCCGGACTGAGGCTCGACCTGGAGGCTCCGTCGCCCGAATACCCCAGCATAACAGCCGCACTGAAGGCTTATATCGAAAAGGTGAATGGCTGAACGACACCTGCACACGTTGCCCAAGAGCGAGCGTCTGTGTAGCCAGAAGGCTCTGCAGAAGCTCTTTGGCGGCGAGCGCCGCTCGGTGAGCGTATATCCCATACGTGCTGTCTATGCCGACAGCGAAGAGCCGGGCATACGCATCATGGTGAGCGTGGGCAAGCGTCATTTCAAGCGCGCAGTGAAGCGCAACCGCGTGAAAAGGCAGTTGCGCGAGGCGTACCGACTGAACAAACAGATACTGCAAAGCATGGAGGGTGGACTGGACATCGCTTTTCTGTGGAACACCGCAGAATTGCTCCCCACCCGCTCCATCATGCAGAAAATGCAGCACTTGCTGCACCGAATCCATGAAGACATCGAGAAAACCAAGCTGGCTTAGCCGCATGGCAGTATGGATGCTCACGCTTCCCATCCTGTTCTACCGCAGCTGCATTTCTCCCCTCACCCCACCTTCCTGCCGCTTTACCCCCACCTGCAGCCAGTATGCACTGGAGGCTCTGCGACGTCATGGCGCCATCAAGGGTTCATGGCTTGCTATCAAACGGCTCCTCAGATGCCACCCCTGGGGCGGAAGCGGCTACGACCCTGTACCTTAGAAGCAAAACTCATTCTAATTAAGAATGCAGAACAAGGGAATCAAGAATGCAGAACAAGGGAATTAAGAATGCAGAACAAGGGAATTAAGAATGTTGAATTTTGAATTAAGAATTCGGCTGGCGCGATGAAGGCTTCACACTTGTTCTCCATTAAGAGCACTGTATTTTGAATTAAGAATTCGGCTGGCGCGATGAAGGATTCACACTCATTCTCCATTAAGAGCATTGTATTTTGAATTAAGAATTGGGCTGGCGCGATGAGGACAAAGCTCCTGAATGAATGACGGACTGTGATGCTTCGGTAGGGGCATTGCAGTCCGCTGTTTTGTTTGGGCTGATGGACATTGCTGCGGTGGGCTTTGTATTGGGAGGGGATAGGATTTCCTTTCGGGCGCTTGATGGCTTGTGTCTGTTGACAGATTGGACTGCTTTATTTTCCGAAAGGGGTTCCACACTATCCCGTTCTGCTATGGAGCGAAAAACGGAAGGCGGTGCGATGGGCAACGCAGCGCGCTGCGATGGCTGATGCAACGCGCTGCGCAGGACGATGCAGCGCACTGCGTATTCCGGGACTGCCTACAGAAACAGCCACAGGATGTCCTCATGCGGGAACTTCCTGTGGCTGTAGTCGTGTGCGGAAACGTGCTGACGGGATATCAGCGGAGTACCTCGGCGCTTACCTTATTGAAGTAGTCGATGCACTTCACAATGTCGGGAACGGAATTGTCCCAGTTGTTCTCATACTCGATGGCGAAGTAGCCCTTGAAGCGCTGTGCCTTGAGTTCCTCCAGCATCTCCTTTATGCCCAGGCATCCAGTGCCCCAGATGACATCCTCCTGCCAGTTGACACCCTCCTGTTTGGGAGCTATATCCTTGAAGTGAAGGCTGATGATGCGTCCCTTGAGCTGGCGCAGGCAGTCGATGTGCTGCAGTCCCTCGCGGTTCCAATGCCCCACATCGGAGCAAGAACCCAGGTTGGTGCTGCGCCCGCTGATGGCTGCCAGCAGGTTGGCAGGCTGCCAGTAGTCGGATGGCTTGGGGTGATTGTGCACCGACACCTTGATTCCGTACTTCTTCGAAAGCGCCTCCACCTGGTCCCAGAGTGCCAAGGGAGGCTCGCAGGTGATGTATTCCATCTTCATGTCACGCGCAAGCTGGAACATGGGCTCCCAGTCTTGGGCGTTGTCGCTCACGAATACACCGGTGCCCACAAAGCGCACACCACGGCGGGCAGCCTCGGCCTGCAGTTCGCGACGGTCGGCTGCCGAGAGCTGTGGACCGAACACCTTGTCGCCCCACTTGCCGCCTATCTTGTGCCCGGGATATGCCTCGATGTACTTCACACCCAGCACACTGGTCTTGTCGAGCGCCTCGAGGAGGGTGAACTTGTGGAATGTGTATGACTGCACGGCCAGTTTCCAGCCGGCTTTCTCCGCCGCAGTCTTCTTGGCCTGGGCGGGCAGTGACCATGCGGCACACAAGAGTGCCAGCAGGGTCACCAGGAAAAATCTTCTTTTCATATCTGTTCCTTATAGTCCCGCAGAGCCTCATTTGGGCATTTCGGGCAGTGAGAATCCGTTGTGGTAAGTGTGCTTGATCCACTCCTCGGCAGCCTCCTTGGCGTTCATCTCCACGAAGCGGCGGTCGAAGCGGGGGTCTCCGTCGATGACCCGGAAGTCGTCATAGTTGACTATCTTCACCTTGTCGTTGGCCGAGATGTTGGTAAAGCGCATGTTCTCACCGTCCCACTTCAACTCGCGGTGCAGGCCATAGACACCTGCCAGGCGTACAGCCAGCACGCCCATATCGACCATCTCGGTGAATGGACCGCTGAACTGGAAGTTGGATGAGGGCTCTACGCGGTTCTCGGGAGACTCCTTGCAGGCACGTATCCAGTCCTGCTCGTGGGTATCGCTTTCCCATATGCTGATGACATCCGAGTGGCCGCCCTTGACGCGCGGAATCACTGGCTTGGGCTCCTTGTAGTCCTTCATGCGTGACTTGGGCAGCAAGGTGGGGTTGAAGCCGTAGCATCCCATCATGATCTTACCCTTGGTACCCACAAAGATTACGCCGCCGTTCTCGTCGCCCATCATCTCTCCGTCCTCGAGTTCTTCGGGGCGGGGAGGCATGAGTCCGCCGTCGTACCAGTGTACCTTCACCTCTGGCATCTTCACCTTGCCCTTCTTGGGGCGTGCGGGGAAGGTGTAGGTGATCATCTCGGCATGTGGTGGCGAGTAGAGGTTGCTCAGGGTGGAGCTGGCTATCACGCTGGTGGGATACTTGATATCCAGCGCCCACATGACGGGGTCCATGATATGGCATGCCATGTCGCCCAGCGCTCCTGTACCGAAGTCATACCATCCGCGCCAGTTCCAAGGGGTGTAGGAGGGATGGTAAGGCCTCATCTCGGCCGGGCCGATAAAGCCTGCCCAGTCCAGGTCGGCGGGCACGGGCGGTGTGTCGGTGGGCTTCATGAGTCCCTGAGGCCAGATGGGGCGGTCGGTCCAGCAGTGCACTTCGGTCACCTCACCGATGGCTCCGTCCCAAATCCACTCGGCCACCCGGCGGCACCAGTCGAATGAGTTGCCCTGGTTGCCCATCTGTGTAGCCACGCGGTACTTCTTGGCCAGTGCAGCCAGCAGTCGTGACTCATACACGGTATGCGTAAGAGGCTTCTGGCAATACACGTGTTTGCCCAGCGTCATAGCGTGTGCAGCAATGGTGGCATGAGTGTGGTCGGGGGTGGCAATGAGCACACCATCGATGCTGTCCTTCATTTCGTCGAACATCACACGCCAGTCCTTGAAGCGCTTTGCCTTGGGGAAGTCGCCAAAGGTCTTGGCTGCATAGTTCCAGTCAACGTCGCACAGCGCCACGATATTCTCGGTCTTCATGAATCCGAGGTTGCGTCGTCCCACGCCGCCTACACCGATACCGGCGATGTTCATCTTGTCGCTCGGAGCCACGTGGCCGAATCTCTTGCCCAACACGGTGTTCGGCACCACCACAAGCGCCGCTGCTCCCACGCCGCCGCGCTTCAGAAAGTCTCGTCTCGAAATCTTCTCCATTTGTTCTTAGTCTTAGTTCTTTTTTATGCCCCAGACGGCCGTCCGGCCCCTCCCGGGGGTGTTGTCTCCCCAAAGTTAGCAGTTTTAATCCACACTTCACCCCATTTTGTCGAAAAAAAGTCCAGTTTGCCTCATTTTCCCCATGCTTCTCTCCAAGAAAAGCCAGTTGCCTAAAATAAGTGGCCCAAATTGATGTTTTATAATAATAAAGCGTTAACTTTGCACTCTGAAACACGGATGCTCCTGTAGTTCAATGGATAGAACAACGGTTTCCTAAACCGTCGATCCGGGTTCGATTCCCGGCGGGAGTACAGAGGCTTCAGGTTTGACGTCCAAGTTGATTCAAGAGAGAGGAAAACCCGTGCGCTCTGTCAGTTCAGGCATACCGGTTCGTGACCTGCAGGCTTTCCGCTCAGACACGCTCCCCCACTGCACGAGGCCGATTCTCTCATTATTATATTATGGTTATGGCAGAAGCTATAGAAATCAAAGAGAGAGAGTCTGTAGTAGTGAGATTCTCAGGTGACTCAGGCGATGGCATGCAGTTGGCAGGTAACATCTTCTCCACTGTATCAGCCACCGTAGGCAACAGCATCAGCACATTCCCCGACTATCCGGCCGACATCCGAGCCCCGCAAGGCTCCCTCACAGGCGTGTCGGGATTCCAGGTGCATGTGGGTGCAGGGCAGGTTTATACACCAGGCGACCAGTGCGACGTGCTGGTGGCCATGAACGCGGCCGCGCTTAAGACCCAGTACCGATACGCCAAGCCGGGCGCTGCCATCATCATCGACACCGACAGCTTCGGCCCCAAAGACCTTCAGAAAGCCGCCTTCCAGAGCGAAGACTACCTGGGAGAGATGGGCATCGACCCCGATAGGGTGATTGCCTGTCCGCTCACCACCATGGTCAAGGACTGCCTCAAGGACAGCGGCATGGACGTCAAGAGCATCCTCAAATGCCGCAACATGTTTGCACTCGGACTCGTGTGCTGGCTCTTCGACCGCGATCTGGACATCGCCTTCAACTTCTTGCGTGAGAAGTTTGCCAAGAAGCCCGGAGTGGCCGAGGCCAATATCAAGGTCATCCAGGCTGGCTACGACTATGGACACAACACGCACAGCAGCGTGGCCAATGTGTATCGCATAGAGACACGCAACAAGGTGCCCGGACGCTACATGGACATCACGGGCAACAAGGCAACGGCCTATGGCTTCATAGCCGCCGCCGAGAAAGCCGGCCTGAAGCTCTATCTGGGCTCCTACCCCATCACGCCTGCCACCGATGTGCTGCACGAACTGTCGAAGCACAAATCGCTGGGAGTAGTGACGGTGCAGTGCGAAGACGAGATCGCCGGATGCGCCTTCTCGCTGGGAGCCTCCTTTGCGGGAGCACTGGCGGTGACCAGTACCTCAGGCCCCGGAATGTGCCTCAAGAGCGAAGCCATGAACCTGGCCGTCATCATGGAGCTGCCTCTGGTGGTGCTCGACGTGCAGCGCGGAGGCCCAGCCACCGGCCTGCCCACCAAGTCGGAGCAGACTGACCTGCTGCAGGCACTCTTTGGCCGCAACGGCGAGAGCCCCATGCCCGTGATAGCCGCAACCAGCCCCACCGACTGCTTCGATGCAGCGTTCCAGGCCTGCAAGATGGCTCTGGAGCACATGACACCCGTCATACTCATGACAGATGCCTATGTGGCCAACGGTTCGGGAGCCTTCCGCCTGCCCAAGATGGCAGACTTCCCCACCATCACCCCACCCTATGTACCCCAGGAGATGAAGGGCAGCTGGACTCCCTACATGCGCAAGGAAGACGGCACCCGCTACTGGGCAGTACCCGGACGAGAGGGCTTCGAGCATATCCTGGGCGGACTGGAGAAGGACGACAAGACTGGTGCCATCAGCACCAATCCCGAGAACCACGACCTGATGACGCGCAAACGCCAGGCCAAGATAGACGCTATCCCCGTACCCGACTTGGAGGTGCTGGGCGACAAGGACGACGCTGACCTGCTCATCGTAGGCTTCGGAGGCACCTATGGCCACCTGCATGCTGCCATGGACGAGATGCGCTCTGCCGGCCACAAGGTGGCGCTGGCTCACTTCAAGTACCTCAATCCCCTGCCCAAGAACACCGCCGAGGTGATGCGCAAGTACCCGCGTGTGGTGGTGGCCGAGCAGAACATGGGACAGCTGGCCGGCTGGCTCCGCATGAAGGTGAACGGCTTTGTCCCCGCCCAGTACAACGAGGTGAAGGGACAGCCCTTCAAGGTGAGCGAACTGGTGAAGGCCTTCACGCCGATGCTGCAGAAGTAATGGCACCGACCGCACAATACGCTTCTATATATATAATAAGGTAGAGAATCATCAAGCTAAAGACTATCATGTTTACAGCAAACGATTATAAGAAGGGACAGCCAAGGTGGTGTCCCGGATGTGGTGACCACTTCTTCCTGGCATCGCTGCACAAGGCAATGGCAGAGATAGGCGTTGCGCCATGGAACACAGCAGTCATCTCAGGCATTGGCTGCTCGAGCCGACTGCCTCACTATATGGCCACCTATGGCATGAATACCATCCACGGACGTGCGGCTGCCATAGCAACAGGATGCAAGGTGGCCAATCCTGAGCTCACCGTATGGCAGGTGAGCGGCGACGGCGACGGACTGGCCATCGGCGGCAACCACTTCATACATGCCAACCGACGCAACATCAACCTCAACATGATACTGCTCAACAACCGCATCTACGGCCTTACCAAGGGTCAGTACAGCCCTACAAGTCCACGCGGTTTCGTGAGCAAGAGCAGCCCCTACGGCACGGTGGAGGACCCCTTCAGGCCCGCTGAACTGTGCTTCGGAGCACGCGGACACTTCTTTGCACGCGCCGTGGCCACCGATGCGCCCGGCACTGTGGAAATCCTCAAGGCCGCCTATGAGCACAAGGGAGCCAGCGTGTGTGAGATATTGCAGAACTGCGTCATCTTCAACAACGGCACGCACGATGCCGTATATACCAAGGAGGGACGCGCCAAGAACGCCATCTACGTGCGCCACGGAGAGCCGCTCATCTTCGGCGAGAACCGCGAGTACGGACTCGTGCAGCAGGGGTTCGGACTCAAGATAGTGAAGATAGGCGAAGACGGCATCACCGAGAAAGACATCCTGGTGCACGATGCACACTGCCAGGATGACACCCTGCAGCTCAAGCTCGCCCTCATGGGCAACGGCGACGGGTTCCCTGTGGCACTGGGTGTCATCAGGGATGTGGAGGCTCCCACCTACGATGACTGCGTGACCGCACAGCTGGAGGAGGTGAAGGCCAAGAAGCCCTACCACACCTTTGAGGAGCTTCTGGAGACCAACGATATATGGGAGGTGAAGTAAGACACTGCACCCCACAGACATACTTAACACATAACATACGAACAAGCAAGACATGAACTTCATAGAAGAACTGACCTGGAGAGGCATGATCCACCAGATGATGCCCGGCACCGAAGAGTTACTCAACCGCGAGACCGTGACGGCCTATGTAGGCATCGACCCCACTGCCGACAGTCTCCACATCGGCCACCTCTGCGGAGTGATGATGCTCCGCCACTTCCAGCGCTGCGGACACAAGCCACTGGCACTGGTGGGCGGCGCCACAGGCATGATAGGAGACCCCAGCGGCAAGAGCCAAGAGCGCAACCTGCTCAACGAGGAGACTCTGCGTCACAACGTGGCGTGCATCAAGGGACAGCTGGCTCGCTTCCTCGATTTCGAGAGTGAGGCACCCAACAAAGCCGAGCTGGTGAACAACTACGACTGGATGAAGGACTACAGTTTCCTCGATTTCGCACGCGAGATAGGCAAGTGCATCACCGTCAACTATATGATGGCCAAGGACAGCGTAAAGCGCAGACTCAACGGAGAATTCCAGGACGGAATGTCATTCACCGAGTTCACCTACCAGCTGCTGCAGGGTTACGACTTCCTGCATCTGTACCAGACCAAGAACTGCAAACTGCAGATGGGCGGCAGCGACCAGTGGGGAAACATCACCACAGGCGCTGAGCTCATACGTCGCAAGCTCGGTTCGGAGAATGAGGCATTCGCACTCACATGCCCCCTCATCACCAAGGCCGACGGCAGGAAGTTCGGCAAGACCGAGAACGGAAACATCTGGCTCGACCGCAACCGCACATCGCCCTATGCCTTCTACCAGTTCTGGCTCAATGTGGCAGACGAGGACGCCGAGCGCTACATCAAGATCTTCACCTCACTGGACCGCCCGACGGTGGAGGACCTGGTGGCACAGCACCGTCAGGACCCCGGCCTCAGACTGCTGCAGAAGCGCCTTGCCGAGGAGGTGACCGTGATGGTGCACAGCCGCGAGGACTACGAGGCTGCCGTGGAGGCAAGCAACATCCTCTTTGGCAAGAGCACCAAGGACAGCCTGGTGAAGCTCGATGAGCAGACACTGCTCGACGTCTTCGCAGGCGTACCACAGTTCACCTTCGACCGTTCCTTGCTCGAAGGCGAGGGCGTGAAGGCCGTTGACCTCACCGTGGAGCACACACAGTGCTTCGCCAGCAAGGGCGAGATGCGCAAGCTCACACAGGGCGGCGGCGTGAGCCTCAACAAGGAGAAGCTCACCGCAGCCGACCGTCCCATCACCTCCGCAGACCTCCTCGATGGCAAGTATCTGCTTGTGCAGCAGGGCAAGAAGAAGTATTTCCTGCTCATCGCAAAGTAAAAAGACAGCACAATATTTGCGGGATAGAGCGGAAAGGTCTATCTTTGCACCCGCAATCCACTCAGATGGATTGGATAGGATTGGGCTATGGTGTAATGGTAGCACAAGACATTTTGGTCGTCTTAGTTCTGGTTCGAAACCGGATAGCCCAACCTAAGAGAAGCATGGCAGCGCCCTAAGGCGTATGCCATGCTTTCTTTTTCGGGCATCCCAAGAGCAGCGGCAGCACCCCGCCGGCCCTCCCCTGCAGTCGGCACACGGCATGGTGAAAGAGGCCGGAGCCACCCAGACCGACATGCCGAGAGGCTAAAGCCGGAATGCCGGCAGCGTCGGGCGACCGGCAGAGAAGCGCCCCGTGCCCGACGGCAGGCGGGTGTGCACCGCCACCTTCGGCAATACCCGCCACACGACAGCATTTCCGGTCAAATGCCGCAGCACGCTGCAAGTGCCATCGCAGCGCACTGCATCGCCCAACGCAGCGCACTGCATTGCCCATCGCACCGCACTGCGTTTTCCGCCCCATAGCAGAGCAGGACAGCGTGGACCCTCTTTCGGGGGAAAAAGCAGTCCAGTCTGTAAGCATACAGAAGCCGCAAAGAAATTCAAAAGAAAGCCCTTTCCATCCCAATCCTAAGCCCACCGCAGCAATGGCCACCAGCCCAAACAAGACAGCGGACTGCGATGCCACAACCGAAGCATCACAGTCCGTCATTCATTCAGGAGCTTTGTCCTCACCGCGCCAGCCCAATTCTCAATTCAAGAGACAATGCTCTTTGTTGAGAATAAGTGAGAAGCCTTCACCGTGCCTGCCTAATTCTCAATTCAAAATTCAGCATTCTTAATTCCCTTGATCTGCATTCACAATTACCTCGTTTTGCATTCCTAACCACTTTCCAGTCTTTTTCTCTGGAAAAAGCACCGCCATTCACACAGTTTTTCAGTAACTTTGTAGGATATTGTTGACCATTTAACCATTCAGAAGCATGCATATCCACAGGATACTCGGCGCGGCTTTCCTGGCCGCCACAGCACTTTGCACACAGGCACAGGGCACGTACAAGAACCCCGTCTTCAACCAAGACACACCCGACCCAACAGTGGAGCGGGCCCCCGACGGCACATTCTATGCCTATGGCACAGGCGGCACCTGCCGCAAGAGCACCGACCTGGTGCACTGGACCAACGTGGGCAACGCGCTGGCACGACCCACGTGGAACGACACCACCTATGTGGATGCCAACGGGCAGAAGAAGACCGACTACTACAGTCTGTGGGCCTTGGACGTGAGCCGCACCATCGACGACAAGTACCTGGTATATTATGCCTGCGCTCTGTGGGGCAATGGCACACGCACAGGCATAGGCGTGGCCACAGGCTCCTCACCCACCAAGTTCACCGACAGGGGCAAGCTCTTCCGCAGCACGGAGATAGGTGTGCACAACAGCATAGACCCCTGCTACGTGGAAGAGTTCGATAAGAAATACCTCGTGTGGGGCAGTTTCCACGACCTTTATATAAGCGAACTCACCGAAGACGGCCTTGCCATCAAGGACATGAAGCGGAAGACGAAGCTGGCAGGAGGAGCCTTCGAGGGCGTGATGATATACAAGCGCGGCACATACTACTACCTCTTCGCCAGCGTGGGGTCATGCTGCGAGGGCGTGAACAGCACCTACCGCACCGTGGTGGGGCGCTCCACCAGACTCACAGGACCCTATGTGAACAAGCAGGGCGGACGCATGATCGACAACAACTACACCACCATCATACAGGGCAATGCCAGCTGGAAGGGCCCGGGACACAACAGCGAAATCATCACCGACGACGCCGGACAGGACTGGCTGCTCTATCACGCCTACAGCGCCACCACACCCGATAACGGACGCGTGCTCATGCTGGACAAGATCACATGGAGCCGCGACGGATGGCCCACCGTGGGCAACGGCACACCGAGCAACACCGCACAGCCCGCTCCTGTGTTCTACAAGGGCAACGGAGCCAATGTGACGTACAAGTTCAAGAACACCGACCTGGCCAAGAGCAACTGGCGGGGATGGCAGATGAAGAGCACAGGCACATCGGAGCCGGCCTCGGGCAAGGGAACAGCACACATGCCTCTGGGACTCGCCCAGGAAGGTGCCCACTTCGACGCAAGCCAGACTGTGGATAAACTTGCCAATGGTATCTACGAACTGCACTTCAATGGCTTTGCCACCGCAGGGAGCGCCGACTGCTACCTCAACAGTCTCAGCACCCCCCTCTACAACCCCACCACCGACGGCAAAACGCCTGCCACAGCAGAGTCGTTGCTGTCAAACCAGATTCTGCGCGACTATTACGCACAGAGCGCATACGGCATCGTGACCAACGGCAAGCTGACCATCGGAGTGAATACACGCAATCCTCTGACCCAGGGAGAGCGCTTCTGCATGTCGAACATCAAGGTCATCTTCCGCGACAAGGACACCCAGGCGCAGCAGGCAGTGTGGCAGGGCATCGACCGCAAGGCCGATAAGTTGACGGCCGCAGGAGACACCTTCTACAAGGGCTACCTCACACGACTGGCCACCTACCGCACCGAGGCCGAGGCCACACAGGACTCGGTGGCCAGCTACAGCAGGCTGCTGAAGGGCTATCTCACGCTTGACAGCATACAGGCCAGCATCGTGCTCTACGACTCTCTGCGCACAGCCACAGCCGGCATGCAGGCACAGGTGGATGCCGCCACCGCACAAGGCTATGCCACCGACGAGGCACGGCAGACACTGGCCGAGGCACTGCAGGTACTGGCCGAGGGCAGCATGGACAACAAGGCGGTGGAGCTGCTTCTCGCCCGCATGGCACAGGTGCTGCACGACATGGAGTATGCCTACCAGCAGGGAGACGGCTCAAGCGACAACCCCTATGTCATCATGCGCCCCGCACAGCTCGACCACATGCACGACGTACTGGTCAAGGAGCAGATGATCTACTTCGTGCTCGGGGCCGACATCGATATGGCGGGATACAACTGGAAGCAGCTCAACACCCAGGAGAACAACTATAAGTACCGCATCAACCTCGATGGACGGGGCCACATAATAAGCAACCTCACGCCCGACGGCACTAAGTACAACCCCAGCTTCTTCGGTGTACTCTGCGGAGAATGCCGCAACGTGGGCTTCCTCAATGCCCGTGTGGAGAGCAGCACAAGCACGTCGGCCATCCTGTGCGGCTACATGGGACACAGCACCTACAAGGATGCCGAGGGTAACCTTATGCCCGTCATCGTGGAGAACTGCTACTTTGAGGGGACCATCACAGGCAAGAGCTATATGGGTGCCATAGGCGGTACGCTCAACTATTCACCCGTCATCATACGCAACTGCTACACCAACGTGCAGGTGCAGGGAACGGGTGCAGTGGGCAACTATGGCGGTGGCATGGCCGGCCGCGTGCGCACGGCTCTCACCATCGAGCGCAGTTACACAGCCGGAGAAGTGTCGGCCTACACAGCGGGCGGCATCGTGGCAGGCGGACAGCTTTCCTCTACGGCAGGCGCCACATACAACAAGGTATTGGCATGGAACAGCGCCGTGGAGGGCAACACAGCCAGCCCCTTGGGCAACATCACCGATAAGGACCAGCTGGAGGGAGTGCTCCTGGCTGCCAAGATGAAGGTGAACGGAGAGCCGGCAGAGGACGGTCAGACGGATGACGCACTGCGCCAGGCAGCTGCCACATGGGGCGCTCCGTGGCACTCCAACCCCGCTGCAGGCAATGGCTATCCCATACTGGAATGGCAGTTCCAGCGTGGCGACTACCGCGAGAAATGCGGCTTCCCCATCCCCAGCGGCATCATAGCCACACCCTCGGCAGAGCGCCCCAATACCCAAGCCACCTACGACCTGCAGGGGCGCCAGGTGCATCACCCCACCCGCGGACTCTATATCCGTAACGGAAAGACGGTGCTGGTCAAATAGCAGCACCACACCCATACACCCCCTGAGGGGCGGCTGCCCACGACAGGCAGCCGCTCCCGTAACAAGGGACAGCGTGCCACCCACCTGAGGCACAAGCTACCGGCACACAGCCAGAAGCACACATGCATATTCTACCTAATGAAATATATGAAAAAACGCAACATCATCTCTCACTGCCCGCGGCGGCTTCTGCTGGCGGGCGCATTGGCTCTGGGCGCCCTGCACAGCACGGCGCAGGACAGCAAGCCTACGCTCTTCCTCATCTCGAACAGCCATCTGGACACCCAATGGAACTGGGATGTGAAGACCACCATCAACGACTACATGCACAAGACCATGACGGAGAACATGGCGCTGATGGACAAATACCCGGCCTTCGCACTCAACTACGAGGGTGCCATCAAGTACATGTGGATGAAGGAGTACTACCCCACGGAGTTTGAGAAACTGCGCTCCTACGTGTCCAGCGGCCGCTGGCACGTGAGCGGCATGTCTGTTGACGCAAATGATGTAATGGTCT
>ENA-UEQL01002115-UEQL01002115.1-human-gut-metagenome-genome-assembly--contig:-NODE-2115-length-13368-cov-11.779851_pt1 | contig 13368 bp, 8 predicted proteins | sample MGYA00242905_ERZ507926 | MGnify/ENA primary metagenome ERZ507926 (study PRJEB26167, sample SAMN06115531) | human gut metagenome | host: Homo sapiens | place: China:Henan | collected 2015-09-09...
CATCCAATGTTCCACCTAAATTATAGTTTTCTTGAACATTCTGCATCCACTCCGGATCAGCATTACTAACCCATGGCAACCATCTTCCATCAACATAAGCACGATACATTACAACAACACCGGCAGTTAGCTTTGTTCCATCCTTACTATATGCACTTATACTCAGTCCCTGAATTGGTTTATTTGGATAACCTGCGTAATCATTTTCTAAACTTGTTACTTCAGGATAATAGTATGATTGTCCTTCGTTCCATGTTTTGTAACGCAAATAAAAATCCGAATTTGAATTGGTCTGAATTTTAATACCGTCAATAGGAGAAGCCATTACTTTATGATTGAAACTTTTCCAATTAGATGTACTATTTGCCATATACTGGGTTGTTATTAATTCTTCAGAACCAACGAAACTACCTGAACCCGCATTTAACGAATCTTCTTCAAAAATACGAATTTCAACGCCACCAATATTTTTACCGTCTATGCCGGCATAAGATGAACCTGTATCTAAAGTACCATTCAAACTATATTTAGTTTTTACATTTCTCATCCATTCAGGATCAGCGTTACTTACCCATGGCAGCCACCTTGAATCAGTATATACTCTATACATAACAATAATTCCGGAAGTAAGTTTTGTGCCATTATTTCTATATACATTGATACTTAACCTCTGAATAGCTTTTCCAGGGGAACCTGCATAATCATTTTCTGTACTATTTACGGCAGGATAATAAGATGACTGTCCTTCATTCCATGTTCGATAAGTTAAATAATAATCCTTGTTACTGCCTGTCTGTATTTTTACTCCATCTATTCTGGATGACAAAGTGCTTTTTGAAAAAGACTTCCAATTAGATTCATTTCCAACCATATAGCTTAGCGAAGGATTTGATTCACCACCAGAGTAGTTTCCTAACGATGATTCTTTATAAACACGAATTTCTATTCCGCTAATATTCTTTCCGGAGATACCGGCATACGAGCTGCTGGTATCTAAAGTGCCACCCAGATTATATTTACTCTGTACACTATCCATCCATTCAGGGTCAGCATTACTTACCCATGGTAGCCATTTATTTTCTACAAAGGCTCTATACATAACAACAACACCTGATACTAACTTCGTACCATCATTCCTGTATGCTTGAATCTGAAGTTGTTGAATTGGCTTACCTGAAGAACCTGCATAATCGTTTTCAGTACTTTTTACATATGGATAATATCCATTCATTCCCTTATTCCAAGTTCTATATTGTAAATAAAAAGATTCATTTGAACTTGTTTTAATCTTTAAGCAGTCCATAGTAGATTTTGTCTGATCACTAAAACCTATCCACTTTCCACCGTATAAATATGAAAGAGAAATTGCTTGCTTACTCAATAATTTTTTCCTCCTAATATAAATAATTAATATTTTTGATCGATCACATAGAACATATGTTCTATATATAATTTTAGCGTATAAATTCAAAGTTGTCAAGAAAATCAATAATACTTTTTTGCAAACTAGTTAATTAAAATAGTTTTTGAAATATAAACATATTTTTCACTAAATAAAAACGAGATAAACAATAAAGGTCATCTCGTTTAATTACATCCTATTCGGTTTCGAACAATAATTATATTTAACATCTTTGAGTCTTTTATTAGTATCAAGCAATCCCTTAACACCGAAACAGAGGAAACTGTCGTCGGTAATGTTGGTGTGACCGTTGAAATACTTTGATTCTGAACCTACACACATACTATGAATACCCAGACAAACCTCCTGCAAGATTTCTTCTGTATAAAGATACTTTCGCTTGTGGTCGTAGGTCATATATTCTTCCTCACACAAGTCATAAAAGTCAGACATAACAGGAAAGTCGGTAGGCTTTTTTGTGCTGTAATTTGTTGTATCTGTAATACCGAATCGTGCGTACAGCTTCATAAGCAGAATTTCAATTGTATCAAGCTGTGCGTCCGTGAAATCCTTGTAGGTTCTGAAAAAATCTTTCAAAAACGCAATGTGCTGTGAAAGTCGTGTTACCTTGTTAAATGCAGGCGGTGCGTCCTTATCGATCTCATCCTGACCGTCATTTCATGCTTTTGGCTCAAGGGGATTGATTTTGTATTTGCCTGACATAAAATCAATGTAACAACCGCCAAGGGCATTTGTCAGATCCTCATATTCCGCTTCGGGATCAAGGCAAATTATTTTCTTTCCGCTTTCTCTTATGTTGGTTAAAATCAATTTAAGAAGATAACTTTTGCCCTGACCTGAGTTTCCAAGAATAAGGATGTTGCTCGTTGTCTTGTCCTCTGTTCGCCTGTCAAAGTCAACAAGGATATTAGTGCCGTATTTATCTCTGCCGATGTACAAGCCGTTTGGATCTGTCTTACCACTGAAATTAAACGGAAACAAATTTGCAACAGATGAAGCAGGCAGAACACGCTCGTATAAACTTCCGAACTGATTACTTCCGATAGGATTTACAGACAAAAATCCTTCTTTCTGCCGTAAAGTTAGGCGGTCAACTTCAATCTTTGAACGAGTAAGTTCCATTGCAATATCGGTTTGCAACTCCTTTAATTTCTGTTTGCTCTTGGCTTTAAGTTCTATAAACACAGAGCAATGAAGCAGTGTTGCTTATCGGATAAAAAATTCTTATTGAACACCCGAGATTTTTCTTCTCGGGTGTTCGCTTATTAATTGAGGTTCTGACTATACTGAAAGCATCTCATCAGCTTCAAAGGTATAGTAAATATCAATCTGATTACCGCACTTCTGAGACCGAGGAATTGCTCTTTCATGTATGTTTATTCGCTTGATGAATGCATGCAAAATTTCAGGTGTTACTTCCGTGATATCAATATATTTTTTTGCACTTTCTATAAATTCTGATATTTTCTTATCACGAGTACCTTGTATTGAGATCTCATTGTTCAGATTTTCAAGCTTTTGTTTTTGCTCTGCCTGCTCTTGCTCATAACCCGATACAAGAAGTTCGAATCGTTCCGGCGTGATTCGTCCTGCAACTCTGTCCTCATACAGACATCTTATAATTCCGTCAAGCTCTGTTATGCGTTTCTGTACGTCAGTAATCTCGCCTTTTGAAATCTTTATAAGCTTTTTGGATTCTTTTTCTGCTTTTGATTTTGCTATTTCATAAAACTCAGCAGGGTTTTCTCTTGCGAACGCAGTAATTTCTCTCAGCCTGTTGAGTACCAATTCATCAAGCACTACAGCACGAATATAATGATATGAACAATGATGACTTCCCTTTGTCTGATAAGTTCCGCAAGTATAACATTCTTGTGTTTCCTTTAAGCTTTTTGCTCGGTTGATATACATCCTCGCACCACATTCAGCGCAGTACAGATATCCTGCATACTTATCGGTAAGTCCTGTTTTATTTGCTTTCTTTCTGCCGTCAAACTTTTTCTGAACCATGTCCCAGAGCTTTCTGTCAACTATAGGCTCCTGTGTATTCTCAAATATTTTCCATTCCGATCTTGGAACAGATATTCGTTTTTTCAGCTTATTCGATTTTGAATAAGTCTTGCCGCAAACGGTTGCTCCCAGATATTCGGGATTGCTAAGCATTCTGCGGATTGTACGCTTCGGCCAGTTATACGGACGGCTTGGATCAGGCTTACCTCTTAAGCTTCCATACTTCTGAAACAGGTAAATAGCAGGAGATATAGCCTTGTCATCTTCAAGAATTTTTTGGATTTTTGCAACTCCGTAGCCTGCTGCTGACAGCTCATAAATTCTTTTGACTATCGGTGCGGTTTCCGGATTAACCAGATACTGCTTTGGATTGTCGGGATTTAACATATATCCGTAAGGCACGCTTCCGTTGGTTCGCTCACCTCTGTTCATTGCGGCAGTTTTTACCGAGCGTATTTTCTTGCTGATGTCTTGCGCATAGTAATCATTGAAATAGTTTCTTATTCCAATAAACTCATTACTGTCTGTTTCAGAATCGACTCCGTCATTAATCGCTATATATCTGACATTATTCTGCGGAAATATGATTTCAAGATATGTACCTGTTTTAAGATAATCTCTGCCAAGTCTTGACAAATCCTTTGTTATTATTGTACCTATCAAGCCGTTGTTCATATCATCAATCATTCTGTTGAAGTCAGGTCTATTGAAATCAACCCCTGAATAACCGTCGTCAATATAAAATCGGCAGTTATGGAATCCGTTATCCAACGCATATTTTTCAAGAAGTGCTTTCTGATTTCTTATGCTGTTTGACTCTCCCTGCAATTCATCTTCCTGTGAAAGGCGGCAGTAAAGTGCTGTAATTAACTGTTGGTTTGAATTTGTGTTCAACATATTTCATTCCTTTCCGAGTGTTATCAACTCTATCAAATCAAACCGAATAGGATTACGACTACACAATATTCCTATTCGGCTTGAATATCCAGACTTTTATTCAGGTTTTTCACCTGAAACAAGATACTTTATTTTATCTGATACGGTATTATGTTTTTGCTCGTCCGCTATCGGAAATATATCCTGCACACAATAAGATGTGTTATCAATTTCAACTACATTCATTTTACATATATGCCTGCGTTTAAAAGCAAGGCTCGTAAGGTTATGTTCTTCTGAAAATGTATTATTGTTTTTCTCCATTAAATGCTCCTTTCTCCAACTACATTTGCATAGTCGGACTGTCATCAATTTCTTCATCTTCATATTCAATATTTTCTTCTTTTGATATTGCACCTGTAATCAATCCGGCGGTAAGACCAAGCAAAGTACCAATATCACTTCCATTTTGCTCAGCTGTAATCCGTTTTCTGCGTTCTTCTTCATCTTCCGATTCATCATCAATTATCCGAGAAAGTGATTCAGCAAGAGAGTTGATACCGCCGAGGATAGTATGGTTATTGCTATCCATTTTAAGGTTGTCAGCAGAGTTGACTTTTTGACTTGAGAGGCTATTGCTGATTCGAGTTCCTGACCTTTTTGCAAGGTATTGTTCAAAAACTCTTCTTGACTCTTCCCAGCCTGTTGGATAGATTCGGTCATCTGCATTTGCACAGACCTGATTTCTTTCAGCGTCTGTACCGAAACTTTCTTCAGCTCCGTCTGACAATTTTTCGAGATTGATTCCATATTGTCTTTGTTGATTTCCAGAATTCTCTCCAGATATTCCACAATCTGGTCGTCCGTTGAGATTTTTGAAATCAGGTTGTAAAGTTCCGGCTGAAAGGTTATTGCCGTTCTCAGCAGGGTGAGTTCTTCTTCCCTGACCTGTGACGGAATCGAAATCACTTTCGTTTCTCCCGATAGTAGCTCTATCGCTGTCAGTGAGTTGCTGTTCCTCTGCTTGAGGCTTTCCAAAATATTGTTCTTGCCTGTATCTGAATTCATTTTCCATACTTCCTTTCAAATATTTATCATTGTGCAGTTTAATATCTCTGCACTTCATTTTGTTCGGACATTGATAGGTAATGTATTTCCTGTCCTCTGTCCAAATCACCGAATAACCCATAATTGACATTGCGTTTATAAAATCTTCATTGTTTCCGCTTATGTTCATAGCTTTGTCTATGTCATTCATCAGTTTGAATTTCCAACTCTGACCTTTGACTGCCGTGCGGTATTCTCTTGTAGAGATTTTCATACCGTCATTGCTATAAGGATCAAGAGTCGAAAGATTATGATGTCTGCAAATTTCATCACTCAATGCTCGTAACGATTTGAGCGTGTTTGGATTCTGGCGAAGCTTTTTGTCGTTCTCAAAGCTGACAGAGTTGATTACAAAGTGAGAATGAATATGCTGTGCATCACAATGAGTTGCAACTAAAACTTCATAACCTGTCCACGCTTTCTCGGCAAACTCTATAGCTATCTCATGAGCTTGGTGCGGAGTAATATTTTCTTCGGGTGAGAATGATTGAACATACTGATAGAAATTCATTCCGTCCGTCTTTTTGTACGATTTCTTTGTTGCAAGAAATTCTGCAAAAGCATTTTCACCGTCACAGTTAACTCCGCTTACAAGTCTTTGATTCGAAATCTCATCATAGACTTTTTTATCCTGACAGCAGTAATCAATTACACCTTTCATTGCACTGATTGATTGCTTAGACTCACGAATGTATGTCACGGTCGCCATTACTTATCCTCCGAAAGTTTTATGATTGCGTCATAGATTTTTCTCTGCATAGCAATCGTTTCACTAAAGTTGTAGGAATTAAAAGCACCGCTGTTTATCTTTCGTGTTATCTGATTCAGGTTATTGCCAATCCTTTTCAGTTCAACAAGTAACGGTTGCAAGTCAACTACTTTGATTTCACTTTGTAATGAAGATTTCAAAATATATTCAGTCAATGTCAGCTTAGCTTTCTTTGATTTTTTATAGATTGCTGATTTTTCGGAATCAGTTAATCTGATACTTAAGATTTGATTTCTCTTACGGGTTTCTATTTTTACACACCTCCGTGTTAAAGTGGGTCCGGGCTTCCGCTCGACTTTATGCCTTTGGCGGACAGCCGGGCGCTCTGCTTGCCCCTGACAAGTCCGGGAAATTTAGCCCCAACCTCTGCTACTGAAAATAAACTTTCAATTCTGCCGTAAATTCGCCCCAATTGCGATTTTTACTTGCAGTCGGATAACTTCCTCCACCTCTGCAAAATAATCGCACAAATCGGCAACGCCGGCGAAACAAATGCCTTGCGACGATAAATGAATAAGAAAACGGTACTCTCGTTGTATCTATCGTCACTTTTTATTACACTATGAATTCACAACAGAAGGATCAAATAAGTAGTACATATTACTGCTGTTAGAATTGTTCCATCTCTTTCTTAACTTCACTTGGACTAACCCAATTTTTTCAAGTGATCTCAAGCATTTGATTACAGTATTCTTTGTCAGATGACACTTCTCGCAAATCATTCTCAGCGATGGAAAACAACTGAGCTTTTCTCTGTCGGCAAACATAAGTAGACAGCAGTAAACTGCAATTGTATTTGCGGGCAAATTAAAATCAAATATTTTATTGCTGACTATAAAGAAATCCTTGTGCTGTACCGTTGTATCATTCAAAAATTTTTTCTCCCTTCTTCTTCCTCTGCAGTTGATAATATCTTTACTTGAGTTTTGTTATGTAACTATTGTTAGTTGTAATAGAAATATTGAACCACCTGATAGAAAATTTAAACTATCCTCCTGTCACTGGTTACAAGCATATTTTCATCACTCTCCTTTGTCCTCTAATATATAAATGTCAAAGTTTTTTAAAATCACAGAAATTTCCGTGACAGAGCAAAATTATTTCTTAGTATATTGTGATATTGTCGGTTCAGTGATATAATACTTTTGAGGTGAGAGAATTGAGCTATATTGAAAGGTACGAAAATAAAATCACAACTATTGATTATTTCGCAGTAGATTTTGATGAAAAGAATATAATTTTAAACAACGAGAAACTACCGCTTGGATATATAAGCAACTGCATTGCCAATCTTCCAAAGGAGTTCGCAACCAATCTACTGATTCACAGCGGTAAGATAAATCGTCATTGGCAGGAGCTTAAATTAAACGGTTACAGCAGAAAATTATTTATGGATATATTTGCTGACATAAATAAAATGATTGACTATATGCAATCACTTGAGCCTTTTAAATATTTTGATATTGAAAAATCAAGAACGACTGTTTCAAAATTGTTTGGTAAAGATGCACTTGATGATTACGAGTATCTTTTGAAGCATCTAAAAATCAATTACGGAAGAACAGAAAGAAACGAAATTGCAAGGCTTGAAGAAATAGAGAATAAATCAAAGACCGCTGAAAATGTTTTGAGAGCATATTCATATATCGGCGTTGATACCGCTAACTTCGGCACAATGATAATTAACTATGTAGAGAATTTTATAAAAGAAGATTCACGACAGAAAGATAACATTGCTAAATTCACTTGTGAGTTTTTCGAGAACGAAGAAGTACAAATGAACTTAGCAGCAAGCAATCCTGCGGCAATGATAAGGGACGGATTCAACCTTAAACCGATTCAATCTGCTGTTCCTACGATAAAAATTGAAAATGGTAAGTACAAAATTATAAGACGAATGTATTTCAGCAGAATGATGGATTTCTTTGTGACGGAGTTTTTTGAGGCACTTTCGCAAGGTCACTACATATGGAAGTGCGGAGTCTGCAACAAATATTTTCTTATGACTACAGCACACAAGCAGCTTTATTGCAGTACGGTAAATAAGGAATACGGTGTGCCTTGTTTCTATGTTGCAAAGCACCCTGAAATTACAAAGCGCAAAATGAAAAAGCAGAAAAAATCCGACAGTCCGTATTATGTTCTCTGGAACAGGCGATACAGCTCAATACGCCAAAATAAAAGCCTCGGCAAATACAGTAAAGCTGTATCATCCAAGGCTAAAAAGATTATCGATATGAAATTTGAGCGAGCACAGTTTGATTTTGACTATGCTGAAAATAACTACGAAGACGAAATGAATTTAGAAAAGATTTACGAGGAAGCAATGAAAGAATAGGCGGTGAGCAAATGCAAAATGAAAACCTGCATATGTATCAGTTAGGTTACGAACCAAATAGACTTGATGATTTCAATGATTATTTTATACAGTACCTGAAAACAAACGATAGTAAATATTTTAATGAATTTCTGCATTTCTATGAGCCTATACTTAACAGAAAAGCTGCCGAGTTTATAAAATGCAACCATATTGAAGAATACAGGTTACCTGATTTAAAACAAATTTTTGTTTCTCTACTGTGGGACGAATTGCAAAGATATTCAGCAGACGAAAAACTCCCTCTTCTGCAAATTATGAAATATAAAACTCACAAAGCGTGGTTAGAATATGTTCGTACAGACTGCGGTATTACAAAAATTGAAAGTAAAAACGCACATAACAATCTCCGTAAAGTAACATCATTATACTTCAAAACTAAAGATAAAAAGCCGTTTGATAAAATAGTAAAAGAAATATCCGAACAATTACATCTTTCCGAGAATACTGTCATTGAGTATATAGAAACAGCGTTAGCAACAAAATATTCTGGAAACAGAGAATCTTTTGAAATAGAGGATATTACCGCATCCGAGGATATTGTCTTTAACAACTACAAATCTAAACAAATAAAAGAAGCTATTCAATCGCTATCCCCGATAGAGCGCAAATTGCTTGAACTTACAACAGGAATCAACTTTGACACATTTGAAACAACAGAAAAGCTTTCATACAATAAAACAGCACTTCTGCTCGGTATGACAGAAAGTGCTGTTCAAAAGAAACGCAAAAGGATTATAGAGAAACTCAAACAAATATTGTAAAATACTTGAAGAGAATTCTAGCTTTTATAATCTATATGCTATCAAATTCTATACGGCAAAGTTTCATAGCCTTGCCATTTTGCAATATGACGAGTAAGAATCATACGATCCTTTGCGTTTACATCACCATCATTGTTTACATCTGCGGCGGTCATATCAATGTTTTCATATCCTATCCACTTTGCAAGATAGCGTGTGAGCGTCATACGGTCTTTTGCATTTACCTGACTATCGGTATTTACATCCCCAATAGAAATATATCCATTAATTGTAATAGGCAACTTATATGTAAAACTGCAATTATTTTCGGTTTCCTTAAAGTTGATTATAATGTTTGTTGTGCCTTTACTTTTTGGTTTTATAATAATTTTTCCGCCATTAATTGATATATCACTTATAATCTCAGCAATGTCAGAATTTTCCACTTCAACTTCAGGAACTACATCGCAAAAGTATAGCCAAAAGGAATAAACGCATTCACTATTAATATCATTAAGCATACTGATATCCCCGATTGCCCACATTTCAGGAATCATTTTATAGGTCCTGACATAAGCATTATAGTCAGCAATCGTTATTGGCATACCGTTATTAATTTTTATACTGTCCTCTATCCAACCGGGAAGAATAGAATTACTGTCGCTGTTAAGTTTTTCTACAAATGAACTGTCAATAAGTTCCGCGTTAGATAACACTGTTGCATTTCCATTGTTAACTCCGGGCTGAATATTTGTAAAACAATTTTTAAATTCACCACGAGATATTGCACTTTTTAAAATATCAGCCTGCGAAATACTACCTACATTATAACAATTGGATATTCCTTCCTCATCTGATCTTGAATAATTTTCCGGTACAATTCCTGCAACCCAAGATGCCTTATTCAACCCAAAACCACCTGTAACCAGCCCGGTATTATAACAATCATATATCCAAGCATAATTATACCCGGCAATTCCACCTACAGAACCTGTTGCCATAGCAATACCTGTATTATTACAAGCACTAATGGTCCCTCCTGTATTATTATTGCCTACAATTCCTCCTGTATCGCTTCCATCTACTGTGCCATAGTTTTTGCATCCGTAAACTAAATTGCTGTTTCTATTACAAATAGCCCCTGTTGAGAACAAATCATAGCCATAAACTAAAGATTTACTGTTGCAAAACATAATTATCCCTTTATTATCATTGGCTACACATCCACCGTATTGAAATGTACCCTGCGATATGTTAAGTGCTTTAATTATACCATTTTCGCCAATATACCCAAACAAGCCACCTGAATTTTCCTCGGGCACATACATATTATAAATGCTGAATCCATTACCATTGAATGTGCCATCAAAACATTTTTGCTCGGTGTTTCCAATTGGTGTCCATTTGTTAACATAAGAAAAAGCATTTTTATTAATATATATATCATTCTTAAGATTTACCGTTTTATTCTTAAATGTATTTCCTTCGTTTACAAGTTGAGCCAATCCTGAAAGCTGCTCAGAAGTAGTAATATCAAAACTTTTTTTACCATCAGAATACCAAGACACATCAGATATTCCGTTCCATGCGTTTTCAGAGCTTTTTAGGTTATCATGATTAATATAATATGATCCGCCTGTTGCCAAATCATTTATAAGGTCAAAGTTCACCTTTCCATCAAAAATATTAACAAGAATAATTCTGTTATTATCATAAATCGGCTCACAATCCGACAAATAGGCAAAATTAAGGTTCTTAAGATTGCTAATAACAGCACCTTTTCCATCTACAATAACATATTGAACGGAAGGCCCTTTTGAAGCTGACCACATAACTGCAAATCTATCATCATTTATTTTAACTATTTTAGGATTGCCATAGCCTTCTGCATAAAATGTACTAGAAGCAGTCAGCCATTCACATTCTGAAGTATTTAAAGACTTATTGTAGCTTGATAGAAAAATATTGTTCATTTCATTATTCATAGAAGAGCCCACAACGAGATAATTTGTTGGTGAAATTTCCATACCTGATACCTCTGCATTTGTCACATTATCACCAATGTCACCCGAAATTTTCAATAAAGGTTGAGAACCATAGTAAGACTGCAAATACACTGAACGTTCAGGATATCCATCACTTAAGTCGACATAAACAGGATAATCACCATCGAATTTAACTATTTGCCTAAGCGAATGACTCACATGTTTATAAGGATACATATATTCTGTAGCCCAAAAATCAGACATACAACTATATTCAGTCATATTATCTGTATTAACTTTTATTGTCATATTTGACTGATGCCCATCAAGACGCAATCTACTTGTATATACTACAAGCGAATTGCCGTTCTCCGCTATCGAAACATTTCCAGAATCAAAAGGTCTCTTTGTATAAGTTTCAGCTCCGTTAAGTGATAACCCCACTATTTTTTTAAAATTTTTATCGTATTTAATAATTCTGTATACATCGCCCCCCTTGTCCAAAGATGTATCATAAGATTGACCGCAAACTACATAATTATAATTCTCTCCGCAATAATATCCACCCCATAATGGGAGTTCAAGCTCAATAGTTTGGGTTGATAACAAAGAAAACTTTGAATTATAAGTCATAATATACAATAAATCGCTATACACTACTACTTGATAATTTCCATTTGACAATTTATTTACAAATGAAGTTTTCGAAGTACCGAAAACTTCAGGAGAATAACTTGACAAAATATTTGAATAATCCTCAGGTAAAACTTCTGAACCCTCCTCCACAACATAAGTCAAAACACTTGCAGAAAAAGGTATTGCAGAAGAAATGCTAAATACTATTGCTATAGAAAATATAATAGAAATAATCTGTTTTGCTTTCCTTAACATAAATTTCACTCCTTGGTTTTTTATCTTTTGCGGAATAGAAACTAAGAACATGTTAAATTCCTACTCCATATATTTATTATAAAATTGATAAGGTTTCATATCCCTGCCATTTTGCCAAGTGGCGTGTAAGAATCATTCTGTCCTTCGCATTGACCTCACCATCTTTATTTACATCTGCAGATGTCATATTAATATTTTCATAGCTTGACCACTTTGCGAGATAGCGGGTTAACATCATACGATCTTTTGCGTTAACTGAGCCGTCACCGTTAGCGTCACCGGAAGAAAAAAACTTCTCGTCTAAAGCAATAAATTCAAAACCGTTGATATTAGCATATTCCTCGGAAGCAGTATTTTTATAACCGTAAATTATAAAGCCTTCTCTCTTATAAGAATCAGATAAATATCCTAATGCTCTTTGGCCAATATATAAAACACTTTTTGGAATTGTTATGCTAGCCAAATTTTCACAAGCAAGAAATGCTCCATCTCCTATTTCTTTTACTGTATCAGGTAATATAACCCTATTGATATTAGAATTTCCTTCTATCAAAGGATGTGATTGAGCAAAATATGTCCCTATTGAGGTAACTTTGTTTCCATTAATTTCCGAAGGAATTTCAAGCACTGAAGGGTACATCTCTCCATCATATTGATAAATTTGCATTCCATCAAAATCATCTAATCTATAACTATACAAACTGTTTCTAACCTTAACACTGTAATATCTAGGGGCACTTCCTGTAAATCCTGCCTCAACTTCATAATACTCCTTTCCATCAGAAACCATAGCGTTCATATGTCCTGAACCAGCTCCATAATCTTTACTTCCATTTCTTTTCCATGCTTGTAAACTTGCACTTTTTGACATATATATTATAGCGTCTGTTGAAGCCCAACAATCTCCACCTCCTGCAATAATCAACCCTGCATAAGACGAATAACCATCATCGTAATCTCTTTCTGCTACAAATTTAGCGATGATATTAATTTTCTCATATGTGGACATATCGTTTTTTATATTCTTCGACACATAGTCATCCATTATTTTTTCTGCATATACATCAGAATAATCAACTACATTAACTTTAACCTCAAACTCTACATCATCAGCACAGACAATGATTGTACTTTCTCCATACTCAATATCCTTGGTTATTTTTGTCGGTGTTTTGTTAGGTTCCTCA
>ENA-UEQL01002116-UEQL01002116.1-human-gut-metagenome-genome-assembly--contig:-NODE-2116-length-13365-cov-4.641481_pt1 | contig 13365 bp, 14 predicted proteins | sample MGYA00242905_ERZ507926 | MGnify/ENA primary metagenome ERZ507926 (study PRJEB26167, sample SAMN06115531) | human gut metagenome | host: Homo sapiens | place: China:Henan | collected 2015-09-09...
TGCGGGGTCAAGGGGCAAGGCCCCTTGCGTTCTCTTGGGGGATCTAAAGGGGGCCATTCTCTCACGTGAGAGAATGGTCCCCTTTGCCGCACCCTGCGCCGCGCAGGGAATCCCATTGCTGCCTTCAGGCAGCAAGAATCTGTAAAGCGCTATTGCTTTAATAGTCTTTTAATTTCTTTCTCTGCGAGCGCAGTGCCCCCCTCGAAATCCACGCAGGGATGATATGCGGATTCCAGCGCGTCGTGCGCTTTCTTGGCATTCGACAGCGCGCCCACAGCCTCATCTAAAAGTGACGCCTCCACGCGGCGGGTGAAGCGCAGCTTCGCCTTCTGCGCGCGCGTGAGCTTCTCCTCCGCCATCGCGTCGAGACGCAGGCGGCGGTAGGGCTTCCCGTCGTACGGGTTGCGCGCGTTCGTTGTGATAAACGCCAGCCCTTTTTCCGGGATCAATACGTGATGGAGCTCCCGCGGCCGGTCTGGATTCGGGCAGGCGATGATGTCGAAATGCTTCGCCTGTGCCGCCTGCACGACGGTCTCAAGCATTTCGTTTCCCAGCCCCGCACTGTCGATGATGGTATAGATGCGCGGGCAGAGGGCTTCGACGGTGTCGAACCGGCAAATCTCGCCCCGATGCGTCACACCGCCCAAAAACGCGCGGTCGACGCGCCCGCTGCCGCCTCCCTCACTGCGCAGCTCGCGTGCGAGGATGCCGTCGGTGCGGCGGCGGAGCTTCGAAAAATCCATCTGCGCGTGCATTGCCACGCGGCGCTCGCTCTCCACCTCGCCCATCGCGCGCAGGATGCGATAGGCGCTGCGGTAGTGTGCGCGATATTCGTCGCTCAGCGCGACGATCTCCGCGCGGCGTGCCTTAGCCGCGTCCACATCGTAGAAGCGTGTCAGATCGACATAGCGTTCGCTCGCGACCGCGTAGGTCGGCTCGAGCACATGCGGGCTGGTACCGTCCACGATAGCAGCGTTTCGGTCCAGAAAGATCGCGCCGTCGAGCGAATCGGGGTCACCCGAGCAGTTGATGTATACGATGCGCTCGCCCGCGCGCTCCATCGCCGCGCCCATGCGGCGCATGAAGGTCGACTTGCCGCAGCCCGGGCCGCCTTTCAGAATCATCAGATCGTCGAGCCGACCGCCCAAAAGCTGGTCATAGAGCGAGAAAAAGCCCTCTTCGCTGTTTGCGCCGAGGAAAAAGTACACCGGTTTCATAAGATCCCTCCCAAAATTGGTGCTTTCTCCATAGCGTATGCGTGCGTGGCTGTCCCCGCTTCCCGCCCTTCCCAAATTTTGTTTGTAAGGCAGCAGCGTTCCGTCATTCAGGAATGAAAAAAGCTCCGTTTGGGATTCCCAAACAGAGCCTTTTTATGTACTTTCTTACGCCGTGAAGATCTTGTCCTCCGCTCTGCGCGTGTAGTCGCGTTCGAGCATCGCGCGGTGCGAGAGGAACGCGGGATCGTCGAAATACTTCGCACCCATCGGGCAGTTGCGCACGCAGGAGTGGCATTTGATGCACACGCCCACGACCTCGGTGACATCATCGGGATTGATCGAGCCCATCGGGCAGAGGGAGGCGCACACGCCGCAGTGGATACACTTGTCGAGGTCGGTCTTGGGCTTCGCCTTCAGAAACACCTTCGGTTCGCCATCGAGGCCCAGCGGGCGGTAATACGGCGCGTCGGCGTCACCGTCGACCGTGACGGGCGCGGGATACTCGGTCATCCGCACGATGCGGCCCACGACCGCCGAGCCGAGCTTTGCAAGCTCCGCCATATCGTCGGAATCGGGTCTGCCGTTGGCAAGCGCGTCGGTAAAGGCGTGGCGGCAGGCAAAGGCGCCCGCGCCGATGGTGTGGAAGCCGTCCCCTTCGAGGCAGGCGCAGAGCTCGGCAAGCGAATTGTCGAAGCTGCGGTTGCCGAACGTCACGACCGGCACGGCCAGCGCGCCGTTTCCGCGGAAGCCGGACTTCACAAAGTCGAGCAGCTTATTTGGAAGCTTTCCCGCATAGGTCGGCATACCGAAGATGACAAGGTCGCCCTCGGCAAACTCATACGCTTCCTCGCGCGCGGCGGGCAGCGTGAAATCGCGTACCTCGAGCGGCACGTCAAAGCTGACGGCAAGCGCGTTGGCAAGCGTGGTGGTCACCTTTCTGGTGTTGCCGGTGGCGCTGAAATAGACTGCGTAAACCTGAGAAACGTTCATGGGAATCGGCCTTCTTTCTTTATTGTTCGGGGCGCTGCCCGGCCTTACAGGGAAAAATCCTCGGACGTGTACTTGTCGTTCAGCGTGGCGGGACGGGGCGGCACACGCTTGAGCGGATCGTAGCAGAAATGGCGGCAGTGGTCGGCAGAGTCGACCACGCCGCGGCGGGAGCAGATGACCTGCCCTTCGTTGATGACAGATCCGCTCTTGCAGTAGGCGCAGTGCTTTTCAATGTCTTTGCGGAACAGATGGAACATGGTCTCCCTCCCCTTTCTTTTACAGGCTGCGGACGACGAGCTTGCCGTCCTCCATCGACGCATGGATCTGCGTGACGGGGTGCTCGTAGGAGTCGATGATCTGCGCGGCCATGACGTCTTCGAGCTCTTTCTGAATGGTGCGGCGCAGATTGCGCGCGCCGTAGGTCGCGGAGTAGGACTTCTTGACGAGGTAGTCCTCAACATCCTCGTCCCACGTAAAGTGCAGGCCCTTGTCCTCAAGGCTCTTTTGCAGCTCATCGAGCATGATGCGGGCGATGCCGGCGAAGTTCTTCTCGTCAAGGCGGTTGAAGCAGATGACCTCGTCCACACGGTTCAGGAATTCGGGGCGCAGGAACTCGCCGAGCGCCTTCATAGCGCGGTCGCGGTTCTGCTCGTTCACCGTGTGGCCGAAGCCGACAGTGCCCTCCTTGCGCTCGCTGCCCGCGTTGGAGGTCATGACGATGACGGTGTTTTCAAAGTTGACCTTGCGGCCGTGGGAGTCGGTGATCTCGCCGTCGTCGAGAATTTGCAGCAGGACGTTCATCACGTCGGGATGCGCCTTTTCGATCTCGTCGAAAAGGATGACGGCGTAGGGCTTGCGGCGAATCTTTTCGGTCAGCTGGCCGGCTTCATCATAGCCGACATAGCCCGGGGGCGAGCCGACGATGCGGGAGACCGAGTGCTTTTCCATGAATTCCGACATATCGAGGCGGATGAGCGCGTCGGGCGAATTGAAGAGATCCTGCGCAAGCTGCTTGACAAGCTCGGTCTTGCCGACGCCCGTGGGGCCGACAAAGATGAAGCTCACCGGCTTGTGCTTGGGCGAGATGCCCACGCGGTTGCGGCGTATCGCCGCGGCGACGGCCTCGATGGCCTCATCTTGGCCGACGATGTGTTCTTTTAAGCGCTTGTCAAGCTCGCTCAGACGGCGGAACTCGTCTTCACGGATACGCGAGGCGGGAATCTTCGTCCAGAGCTCGATCACGCGGGCGAGGTTGTCCATCGTGAGCTGCGGGTCACCCTGCGCGCAGAGCGCGTCAAGCTCCTCCTGCGCCTTGATGGTAAGGCTCTTGAGCTCGGCCAGACGCTCAAAGTCGGGTTCTTCTGCGCCCTGCAAAAGCTCGCACTCCTTGTCGTAATCCTCGATCTCGCGGTGCAGCTCCATGCGGCGGTTGATGTTCTTGTCGTGCAGGTTCAGATCCGAGCATGCCTCGTCGATGAGGTCGATGGCCTTGTCGGGCAGGAAACGGTCGGTGATGTAGCGCTCGGATAGCAGCACTGCCTGACGCAGAATGCCCTCGGGAATTTTGACACCGTGAAACTGCTCATAGTAGTGGGCGATGCCCTTCAAAATCTTGAGCGTGTCCTCCATGTTCGGCTCGTTGACCGTGACTGGCTGGAAGCGGCGCTCGAGCGCGGTGTCCTTTTCAATGTGCTTGCGATACTCGGTGAACGTCGTCGCGCCGATGACCTGAATTTCGCCTCGGGAGAGCGCAGGCTTCAAGATGTTGGCGGCGTTCATGCTGCCCTCGGCGTCGCCCGCGCCGACGATGTTGTGCACCTCGTCGATGACAAGGATGACGTTGCCCATCTTGCGGATCTCCTCGATGAGGCCCTTCATGCGGCTCTCGAACTGGCCGCGGAACTGCGTGCCCGCGACGAGCGCGGTCAGGTCAAGAAGATAGACCTCCTTGCTTCTGAGCTTGAAGGGCACGTCGCCCGCGACGATGCGCTGGGCGAGGCCCTCGGCAATGGCCGTCTTGCCGACGCCCGGCTCACCGATCAGGCAGGGGTTGTTCTTCTGGCGGCGGTTCAAAATCTGGATGACGCGTTCGATCTCCTCCTCGCGGCCGATGACCGCGTCGAGCTTGCCGTCGCGTGCGCGCTGGGAGAGATTGATGCAGTAGGAGTCGAGGAATTTGTGCTTGCTCCCCTTTTCGACCTTCTTGTTGCTGCGCGGGCTCTGCGTCTGCTCGGCCTCGTTGCCATTTTGTGCGTCGTTCGCAGCGGGATTTCCGCCGAAAAAGCGGCTCAGGAACGGGAACGTGGCGGTCTTGCCGTCCTCATCCTCGTTATCGGCGTCCGGATCGTCGGCGTCGGTCAGACCTTCGAGGTTTTCCGCGCCGCCGAAAGCGCCCATCATTTCATTGGAGATATTGTCAAGGTCCTCATCCGTGATGCCCATACGGCGCATCATCTCGTCCACCTGCGGCAGTCCGAGATTTTTCGCGCACTTGAGGCAAAGTCCTTCGTTGACGTTCTGCCCGTTTTCCTGACGGGTGATGAACACAACGGCGATATTCTTTTTACATCTGGAACAAAGTTGCGGCTGCATAGTATTTCCTCCTTGGGGTAAAGATCAGGGTAACAGCGCGGCGACAAGCCCGCGCGGAGTATGACTCATAAAAAACGATAACAGATACGTGTCCTCGTAGTCGGCAAAGGCCTTGACGCCGAGCTTCGGTGCGACATCGCAGACGAGAAACAGCAAAAGTGCGCCCTCGATCAGGCCCAGCGCGCCGCCGCCGATGGTGTTGAGCGCGTTCAGCACTGGCAAGTCTAACACCTTGTCAATGCCTCCCGTCACTAAGCGGAGCAGCAGCGTGAGCACCAAAAAACACAGCACGAACACGAGTGTCCTCACCACGCTGCCGAGCAGCGTCCTTACGGCGGCAAGCGCTGCGTCGCGCGCGGCATTTCGAAGCGACTGACGCACCGCGCCGTCGAAATCGAAACGCAGCAGCTTTTTGAGAAGGCCTGTCACCGCGAACGGCGAATCGTCCTGCCAAACGTTTTCCGCGTCCTGCGCGGCGTCGCCGTTTTGCGTTTCACCCGAGGCGTCGCTCTCCGCCGGGGTCTCCCCCTCGATCTGCGGGACATCCCCCTGCGGTGTCTGCGATTCGGTATCAAACCACTCCTCCACGCTCTTTTCAAGGCGCGGCATCAGCATGTCGGTCACGGGCTCGGTCAAAGCGTCGGTCAGAAGCGACGCGCCGATCAGCGCGAGCACGATCGCCGCCAGCGCCATAAAGCTGCGGAACAGCCCCCGCTTGGCGCCGAACACGACGCTTAAAATGAGCACGAGCGCGAAGACTGCATCGATCATAAGACCATTATTCACGTTTCCCGCGCTCCTTTCAAGTCATAAATTGTAACATTTTTAGCGTTTTACAGAAATTACGGAATATAAAGCCAGGCGGACGACGAGCCGATCAGCACCGCCGTACCATCCTCGCGCATGATGACAGAGCGCGCGTACTCCGTGGCGTCCAGCCGCGCGTATTCCTGCAGCTGCGGCGTGTAGAGCACCAGACTGTCGCTGTACAGCACGGCGATATACTTCCCCGCCGCGGACATGGACAGAACCTCCTGACTGCTGTCGAGACTTGCCATCTCTGTACCGTCGGACGAGACAGTCACGAGCTTCATGGTGCTGCCCGAGCGGTAGCGGCTCAGCAGCAGCGCCGCGTAGTTGTCGCCGTCCATGCTCGAACCGCGCAGATACGGGTATTCGTAGCGATAGCTGCCGGAAAGCGTACCGTCCGATGAAAAGAGCGTCAAGCTCTCGTCCGTCAGGCACGAGAGCGTACCGGCCACGCTGTCGAGCGATAGCAGGAGCGAGCCCGTGAGTGTGTTGACCGAGTCCGCCTTATCGCTGCCGAGGGAATAGATGCTCACCGTGTCGGCGAATGTGCCGTCCGACTCGCCGAGCGTCACCGCCGCCATGCGCTTGCAGTCGCGCATGACGACCGCGTCGATGACATAGTGCTCCGAGGAGTTGAAGGCAAACGTCTTCTCGCCCGAAGCGTCGTACACCGTAACAGCGGACTTGTAGCCGCTCTTTTCAGCGTTGAGCGCCAGATAGTCCGAGGAATTGACGCTGACCGACAAAATATTGCCGCTGCACTCGCCGCTCATATCGCGCACAAGGCCGCTTGCAGAGTAAATAAGAAGCGTCTGCCCGCCGATATCATAGACCGCGGCGGTCTGGCCGCCGACAGCGATGGCGGGATTCGTGAGCTTCACACTCATGCTGTCCACCACGCTGCCGCTGCTGCTGTAGATCGACACGCCCGTCGTCGAAGCGACGATCAGATGGTCGCCGAGCAGCGCAAAGGTGTTGCTGCGGTCGTTGCTGAACGAGTACATCTCCACCTTGCCCTGCTCATCCTGCGTGACCTTATTGTAGGAGAAAAGGCGGCGCACACTGTCAAGGCTGCTCAGGTCCTTCCACGCCGCGGCGACGACCACGGCCAGCACGACCACAAGCGCCAGAATCACCATCAGCGCCCGCTTGAGCCCGCCGCCGGAGCGGCGCGGGGCCGCCTGCGAGCGCCTCAACTCCTCGCGTGTTCCCTTTTCCTCTTTGAGATCATTCATTGAGCCGTTCATCCTCATACCAAAGTCTCGTCATGTACAGTCCGCCCGGCGGCACCGTGGGGCCGGCGAGCGAGCGGTCGCCGGAGGCCAGGATCTCTGGGATGTCCTCTGGCGTGAGCTTCCCCTCGGCAGCGTAGAGCACCGTGCCGGTGATCGCCCGTACCATGTTATACAGGAACCCGTCCGCGCAGACCTTGAGCTCCAAAAGATCACCCGAGCGCGACACGCGGCAGTAGTGCACGGTGCGCACGGTGGTCTTCGTCTCCGTGCCGACAGAGCGGACGGCGCGGAAATCGTGCGTGCCCTCAAAGGCGCGCGCCGCGCGGTCCATCACCTCTTCGTCGAGGTGCTTTGGGTAAAAGTAAGCCCTGTTGACATAGAACGGGTTTTTGATGCGGGAATTATAGATGCGGTAGGTGTATTCCTTTTTTTGACACGAGAGGATCGCGTTGAAATCCTCCGCCACCTCAAGCGCCTCGCGCACGACGATATCCTCCGGCGTGTGCGTGTTGATGGCAAACGGTAAGCGCTCGACCGGAATGCGCGACTCGGTATGGAAATTGGCGATGTAGCGCTCGGCGTGCACGCCCGCGTCCGTGCGGCCGCAGCCGACGAGCTTGACGTTCCCGCCGCAGACCTTCGAGAGGCCCTTTTCCATCGTCTCGCAGACGCTTGAGACCGTCTTCTGCACCTGCCAGCCGTGATAGGCCGTGCCGTTATACATGAGCTTGAGGGCGATGTTTCGCATAAAAGCGTCCTTTCTTCTTATCGCAGCGCGATGACCGCGGCCACGAGCACGGCATAATAGCCGAGCACCAGATAGTCGCGCGTCTGGTAGTGCAGCACATTGAGCTTCGTGCGGCCTTCGTCGCCGTGGTAGCAGCGGCATTCCATGGCCGTCGCCAGCTCGTCGGCGCGGCGGAACGCACTGACAAACAGCGGCACAAGCAGCGGCACGAGCGCCTTGGCGCGCTGCATAAGGCTTCCGGTCTCAAAGTCGGCGCCGCGCGCCTTCTGCGCGGACATGATCTTATCCGTCTCTTCGATGAGCGTCGGGATGAAGCGAAGCGCGATCGACATCATCATCGCGAGCTCATGCACAGGGACCTTGATCTTCTTGAGCGGGCCCAGCAGGCTCTCCAGACCGTCCGTCAGGCGGATGGGAGAGGTCGTATACGTGAGCAGGAACGTTCCCATGATCAAAAGCGTGATGCGCAGCATCATCGTGATGGCGGCGCGCACACCCTCGATCGTGATGCGGAAGATCCAAAAATGGCACAGCTCCGTGCCGGGGGTGTAAAAGAGGTTCAAAAGCGCCGTGAACGCGATAATGAACAGCACCGGCTTTAATCCCTTGAAAAGCGCCTTCGCGCCCACGCGCGAGATGCGCACGGCGACAATCAGCGTCAGAATGAGAACGCCGTAGGCAATGTAGCTCTTCGCCGTAAAGAGCGCCACGACGTAGAGCACCGTGACGAGGAGCTTTGTGCGCGGGTCGAGCTTATGGGCGAGCGTGTCGCCCGGGAAAAACTGGCCGAGCGTGATATCCTTCAGCATTTTTTGCCGCCCCCTCTCTTGAGCGCGACAAGCTCTTTGCTGAGCTCATCGACGGTGTAAACGGCGGGGTTGATGGCAATGCCTTTATCGCGCAGCGCCATCGCGACGCGCGTGACCTGCGGCACGTCGAGGCCCGCGGTCATCAGCTCGTCGCCGCGGGCGAAGACCTCGCGCGGCGTGCCGCTCATGAGCACGTGGCTGTCCGACAGGACAACGATGCGGTCGACGTTTTTCGCGATCTCCTCCATGCTGTGGCTCACGAGCACGACGGTCGTGCCGCGCGCGCGGTGGAATTCGCGGATGTTTGAAAGCAGCTCTTCCCTGCCCTGCGGGTCAAGGCCCGCGCTCGGCTCGTCGAGCACGAGCACCTCGGGCTCCATCGCAATAACGCCCGCGATGGCCACGCGGCGCTTCTGTCCGCCGGAGAGGGCGAACGGCGATTTTTCCAGCAGATCGTCGGTAAGCCCCGCAAAGTGCGCGGATTCGCGCACGCGGCGGTCGATCTCGTCTTTGGATAAGCCCATGTTCGTCGGGCCGAACGCGATATCGCGGTAAACGGTCTCTTCAAAAAGCTGGTATTCCGGATACTGGAACACGAGGCCCACGCGGAATCTTACGTCCCGAATTTTCTTCGGGTCCGACCAGATGTCCTCTCCACCGAGAAGTATCCGGCCGGAGGTCGGCTTGAGCAGGCCGTTCAAGTGCTGGATCAGCGTCGACTTGCCGCTGCCCGTGTGGCCGATGATGCCCAAAAATTCGCCGCGATAGATCGCGAGCGACATATCCTGCACCGCACTGCGGCAAAAGGGCGTACCCTCCCCGTAGGTGTGCGTCAGGTTTTCTACACGAATGATCTCTTCCAAGGTTACAGTCCTCTTAGGTAAAATTTTTCGCAATGACGTCTGCGCATTCCTCTACGGTGATGGCGTCCACGGGGACGTCCATCCCCGCCTCGCGCAGGGAAAAGAGCAGCGAGACCGTGTCCGGCACGGCAAGGCCGATGTTCTCCAGCTCCTTTTTGCGGGTGAAGACCTCGCGCGGCTTGCCGTCCATGACGACAAGGCCGTCGTTCATCACGATCACGCGGTCAGCGTGCTCGGCTTCGTTCATGTGGTGGGTGATGAGGACGACCGTGATGCCCTGCTCGCGGTTGAGCTTTTCGACGGCCGCGAGCACCTCGCGCCGACCGATGGGGTCGAGCATGGCGGTCGCCTCGTCGAGCACAATGCACTCGGGTTTCATCGCCAGCACACCCGCGATGGCGATGCGCTGCTTCTGTCCGCCGGAGAGCAGGTGCGGCGCGTGCTTGACAAACTGCGTCATGCCGACGGCCTCGAGCGCGTCGTCCACGCGCTTTCTGATCTCGGCGCTCGGCACGCCCAAATTCTCGGGAGCGAACGCGACATCCTCTTCGACGACATTCGCCACGATCTGGTTGTCTGGATTCTGGAACACCATGCCCACGCGCCTGCGAATTTCAAGCAGGAGCGATTCGTCCATCGTGTCCATGCCCTCGACATAGACCTTGCCGCCGCTTGGCAGCAGGACTGCGTTGAAGGTCTTGGCAAGCGTCGATTTTCCGCTGCCGTTGTGGCCGAGGATCACGACAAAGCTGCCGCGCTCGATGGTCACATCCACCCCGCGCAGCGCGCGGGTGTTCACCTGGTCTTCCGTGCCCGGATAGGTGAAGGCCAGGTCTTGGGTCTTGATCATTTCCATAAAAGTTGCGTTCCTTAATCGTTATCCCGAAAGAGCCTTTCGGGGATTCATCGCCGCAAAGCGGCGGATTCCTTTATTCCGAGAACCAGCGGCCCGTCGCGCCGCCGGGCACCGCGAGCCCCGTCTCCGTCACGGGCAGGCCCAGCTCGTCCCACGTGACCTTGCCGCCGTACTTTTCCGCGACGAGCAGATGCAGGATGTAGCCGAGCACGGACGGCGCAAGGCCCGTTGTATACGAATTGATGATGACAAAAAGCGGCTTGTCCGAAAGGCCCTGCGCGCAGAGCTTGACAAACGGGAACAGATTGTCCTCCAGCTTCCAGACCTCTCCTCCGGGGCCGCGGCCGTAGCTCGGCGGGTCCATGATGATGGCGTCATACACCTTGCCGCGGCGGATCTCACGCTCGACAAATTTCGCGCAGTCGTCGATGATCCAGCGCACCGGCGCATCGGAAAGGCCGCTGACACGCGCGTTCTCGCGCGCCCAGTTGACCATGCCCTTTGCCGCATCCACGTGGCAGACCTGAGCGCCTGCCGCCGCACACGCGACCGTCGCGCCGCCGGTGTAGGCGAAGAGGTTCAGCACGCGGATGGGCCGGCCCGCGTTTTTGATCTTCTCGCGCGCAAAATCCCAGTTGACGGCCTGCTCGGGGAACAGGCCCGTGTGCTTAAAATTCATGGGCTTGACCTGGAATTTGAGATCCTTGTAATTTACCGTCCAGCTCTCGGGCAGCTTCTCCTTGTCCCAATGTCCGCCGCCCGAGGACGAGCGGTAATAGCGGCCCTGCGCGTTGCGCCAGCCGCGGTTCGTGCGCGGCGTCTCCCAGATCGCCTGAGGGTCAGGCCGCACCAGAATTTGCTTTCCCCAGCGTTCGAGCTTTTCTCCGCCGCCGCAGTCCAGCAGCTCATAATCTTCCCAACCGTCCGCGATCCACATACATTTTCTCCTTTGCCGCATGGGCATACTTGTTCATAATAATCAATGTATTATACTACGCATTCGATTGAATAGTCAATGTATAAATCGTGAACGATCCTGCGCCATTCGCTTAATTTTCTTTTCCCGTGGACTTTGCCGCGCGCTTGTGGTATGCTGGCAGAAACGACACAAGGAAAGCTGGTCTTTTTTGATGGATAAACTGCTGCTGCACTCCTGCTGCGCCCCCTGCTCGGTCTACTGCGTGGACACGCTGCGCGCCGACGGGATCGAGCCCACGTCACTCTGGTTCAACCCGAACATTCACCCCTGGACGGAGTATGACGCGCGCCGCCGCACGCTGCTCGAATACGGGGAAAAAGAGCATGTAGAAGTGCATATTTTAGAGGATTACGGCCTGCGCGACTTTGTCCGCGCCGTGAGTGCGGATATCGACCACCGCTGCGCGCACTGCTACACCATCCGCCTCGGCACGGCGGCCAAATACGCCGCCGACCACGGCTACGACGCGTTCACATCGTCCCTGCTCATCTCTCCGTATCAGAACCACGAGCTCTTAAAGTCCGTGGGCGAGACGATGGGCAAGAAGTACGGCGTCGAATTCTACTACCGTGACTTCCGCCCCGGTTTTCGCGAGGGGCAGGCCAAGGCGCGCGAGATGGGCCTCTACATGCAGAAATACTGCGGCTGCATCTTCTCTGAAGAGGACCGCTATTCGACCAAGATCGAAAAGGCGAAAAAGCGCTACGCCGAAGAATAAGCAGCTTGCAAAAGGCAAGACCCGTTGGATGCTCCAGCGGGTCTTTTTTCATTCTTTCGCGGCGATCAGCGCGTCGTGCACGAGCTGCAAGGCGCGCTCTGCGTCGTCGCGCAGGACGTAAAAGCTCATGAACCGCTCCCCCGCCGCAACGGCGAAGACGGTGATCTCCGCCCGTTCGAGCGCCGTGACGGCTATCTTCTCTTTCTCGATGCTCGGCAGCGCGCCGCCGACCGCCGTGATGGCCGCAAGGCGGCTCCGCCCGCTCTTTTTCTGCGTCACGCCGACGACGCTTGCGTCTTCATCCGTTTCGCAAACGATGCTGCCCGCGCCGCCTTCCCTGCACGAGCGCACGGTGATGGGCACGCCGCCCGCCTGCGCGAGCGCCACGCTGCGGTCGTGAAGCACCTGTGCGCCCTTCTGCGCGAGCAGCAGCATGTCGTCATACGAGATCACCTCGCGCCGCACAGCGTTCTTGCAGATGCGCGGGTCAGAGGAAAATATCCCGTCCACGTCTGTGTAGATGACAAGCTCAGCGGCCTTCAGCGCCGCGGCGAGCGCCACTGCACTCGTGTCCGAGCCGCCGCGTCCGAGCGTCGTGACGTCGCCCCGCTCGTCGACGCCCTGAAAGCCCGCCGCGACCACAACGTGGCCCTCGGCCAGCTCCTTCCGGATACGCGCAGTGTCGATCAGTTCGATCTCCGCGTTCCCATGTGTACCGTCCGTTTCGATGGGGATCTGCCATGCGCAGAGGGATACCGCCTCCACGCCGATGGACCGCAGCGTCATCGCGCCGAGCGCGGCGCTCATCTGCTCGCCCGCGGAGAGCAGCATGTCGAGCTCGCGCGGCGAAGGCCGCTCGCTGATCTCCTTTGCCTTTTGCAGCAGGCCGTCCGTCGTGTCGCCCTGCGCGGAGAGAACGACGACCACGTCGTCGCCTTCGTCCACCCGCGATTTGACGATGCGCGCCATGCGCAGAAGATGCGCATAGTCGCGCACGGAGCTGCCGCCGAATTTCTGTACGATCAGGCTCATAAGAACCACTTCCAACAAAAAATGGATTGACAGCGCTCATCTCAGCCGCTGCCAATCCATCGTATGAACTTGTACAAGCCCGCGTGACTCAGGCCGCGAGGATATCGAAGCGCACCACGCCATCAAGCGCAAGCGCCCGCGCCATCATCTCTTCGATCGACTCCTGCATTTCGGACGTCTCGGCCGAGATCGTCACCGCGGCACAGCCGTTGGTGGGAATACTCTGGTTGATGGTCAGAATATTCGCAATACGCCGGGGTTGTTCTTGAGCATCGTGTAGAACGTGATGATGCGGCCGGTCTTCATGTCGTTGAAGGGGCGCACCGCATCGCGGTACTTATAAAATGCGCTGCGGCTGATGCCGACGGTGCGGGCGGCGTCGCCCGCGGTGCGCACCTCGCCGGACTGGAGCATGCGCTTCGCCTCCGCCACCTTGATAAAAATTTCCGGAAGGGCCTCTGACGAGACCAAATAAAATTTCGTTGCAGGCGCCATAATGTTTCTCCTTCGCGGGTG
>ENA-UEQL01002130-UEQL01002130.1-human-gut-metagenome-genome-assembly--contig:-NODE-2130-length-13316-cov-70.185588_pt1 | contig 13316 bp, 11 predicted proteins | sample MGYA00242905_ERZ507926 | MGnify/ENA primary metagenome ERZ507926 (study PRJEB26167, sample SAMN06115531) | human gut metagenome | host: Homo sapiens | place: China:Henan | collected 2015-09-09...
CAAACAACCTTACACCAGACGAACAGCAAGAATATTACAGAGACCAGGAAGAACTGAGAAACACGACACCGTACCCATACAGTTCACAACCACATTCCGTAAACATGGACGATTGGAATGAAGCACACTCAGAAGATGGCAACGGAAACTCAGATGAAAACAGTCCAATAATGTGGTTAGATGACAAGAACAAAATCAACCAAGCTGATGACTCTGGAAGTGACATTGTTTACAATTCAAATGATGATGACGAAAGCAACGTACAGCCTGCACAAGCCAAAGACGATAACGAGGGAGAACAGCAACAGCAGACACAGCCGCAACCAACAGCACAGCCACAATACAAGAGAGGTGCGAAATACAATGTTGCTTTCTCACGGGAGAACGAGGATATGTTCAATGACCATATCGCACCGACATACAACAACCTCAACAATGTCATAAAGTCACTCAGCGGACTCAGACAAATCGGTGATTTCAACTACAACCAGGCTTCTTCCATCTTCAACATGTATGGAATAAACAACAACTACAACGGAGGACAGCAGGAATTCAAACAGGTATGCCAGCAGATTGATTCAATCATGCCGACACTGCAAAACCTCAAGGCTGAAATGAAGAAAGTGCTCAAGGCAAACGGCATCAGAGACACCGAAGACTATCAGCACTATAACATGGAAGAACAAGCTGTAAGAAAAATAATATCAAACTCACTCAAGAGAATATTGCGTGAATCAAAACGCAAATAAACATAACAAAAAGAACACAAGTTTAAATTTCTTTCTTTTATTTTTTTTTAGTTTTATTTCTTAACATTGCCTAGGTCGGTCCGTGAGGATATAGCCTAGGTTTTTTTATTGTATATAAACAAAAAATGCAGCCATTTCTGACTGCATCGTTATAATATAACATTTATCATCCTTGTGCAAAACCATCCATAGGAGTGAATGTCTGGCCAATCTGCTCTTCGCCAATCCTTATCATGTCAGACTCATCCACAGGAATTGCATTCTTTCCGCTTAACTTCAGCTTATCATTGATATAATAATAGGAAACACCATTAACATTCGCTGAAATCGCCAGCATAGAGTCATAATTCAACGTGCGCCCCTTGAACTTTGCATCAAGCTTCGCCCTTGCCTCCATATATGCCTCAAGCTCCTCGCCACTGATTACATCAGAAACAGCCTTCTCTGGCTTCGGCCCCTTTGACAGTGCCATCATTGACTTGATTGCAGACTCAGGCAACTCCTCTCCGATATGGCCGTCAGCATCGACACGGTAGAATGTCCTTGACAATACCTTTGCACTTGCCATGTTGAAATCCTTTGAGAGGTTTCCGTTCTGGTTCATCTGGGTTCCCGCGCCAAGCTGCTGCCTCTGGTTCTTGTTATCGCCAATCATACCGTCAGAAGAAAGGCCAATCCCATAACTCATTCGCAGATTCTTCAACTGCTCGGAATAGTCTCCGTATGCCTTGTCATAATTTCCCTTCGTGGTCCAGTGGACCTCATACTTCGTAACACATACAACCGCAATCGGATTCTTTTCAGAACTCTTAACGGAAGGTTCATTGTATGCACTCAAATCCTTGTGCCATGCCTTCTCTCCATACTCGTCCTTGGTATTCCTAAGCATCGTTGCAACATCATCAGACCTCCAATAAGGAGCCCTCTTTGACTTGTACAATGGCTCGCCTGTTGCATATACAAGATGTGCATACAAGCCACCGTTTCCATTTGTGTCCTGGTCCTCAAGGATATCAATTATTTCGTCACGTGTCACCTCACGCTTTGCACCCCTTGCCTCATTGACAAGACGCTCCTCGTTGAGAACAGCCTGATAATTCGTATGGGGCTTCTCAACCCTCTCCATCAGCGAACGAATCTTCGCCGCCTCCACATTAAAACTATTATCCATTTCCTTAACTAATATTGGTTAATTCTCAGCAAATATACTAAAAACATTTTATTCTGGCAAATTATTATTGAAAAATAAATTGCATATCTGTGAACTACATAAAGATTCAGAATGATTTCAAACTATTTATATATAAATAATATATAATTTATGGTCAATCTAACCTCTCTCACAGAAAATGATTTCAATAAAATTATAGCAAAATCACTTTGTAGTATTCTTCGGCAATATAATATATCCAATGAAGAAGATTCAATTATATCAGATGACGAATTCGATTATGGTGGCTATAATAATTTCATTTGCGATGAATCTGAACTTTATAACCATAAGGAATAAAAACAAATACTCCATTCACCATTCCCAAATATGATATGACACACCGATACCGACACCATAATCCAGTTTCTTAGTACCGAAATTGTAACCGCCATACACAACAGGGCCAATTCCAAATCTGTGTATGTCCTTCTTCTTTATTACAGTCTCCTTATTGGTACTTATATTCTTCCTATATATGTTGATGCTGTCCAATGACGGCCTGTATCCACTTACCCATGCAGTATATGTACTGTCATCACTGTACTCCTTCTGCACTATAGGTATGTCCACGACAACCTTCGCAGTATCAACCGTATCACGGATGAACTCTACATTCACCAATGTATCACGTATCACCTTGATAACCTTCTCTTTCTTTACAACCAATACGGTATCCATGATTGTGTCAATCTTCGTCACAGTGGTTATCTTCTCCTTTATTTCAACATCCTTGTCCTTCACGACATAATATACATTGAACCCGAATGAAATGAACAGCAAGGCAAACAATACAATAAACAAAGTCTTTATAAATTTATCCATTATTAACAATATTTATATAAAAATAAATATATTAAACCAATGATAAGATTGACAGAACAACAATTCAAGAGCCTAATCAAGGAATCAGTGAAACAATACATCAACGAAACGGAAGGCAACGACTTGGGAATGGCAATACAGACAATAATGGACAATTGCATGGACATCATATTCAGAACGCAGAACTCACCAGTGTCATTCAACAGGCAAAGAGAAAGAGAATACCTGGAAACAAGCAAAGAATATGTCGAACTAAAAAACGAACTCATTAAATCCTTGGAAAATACTTTCAATGCGGCAAAAGAACTACTTGCATATATGGCCAAGATTTCCAACAACGAATACAACAAGGAAAAGGCAATGAAATATCTGCAGGAACCGTTCATAAAAAAATGGAGATAGACAAAATAAAGGAGATACAACCAAGTACCTCCTTTTATTGTTATATCACCTGTTCATCCTATTAACCATGTCATTGAACCTGTCAGTCACATTCTCTTTCTCCTTGTCGGCCATACGTGCAGATTCCTCCGCATTTGGCAAGTTATATGTATGCTTGTCATCATTCGGATAATATACAGTCGGCTCACTGGCTCCGTATATCCTGAAATACCAGCCACTAATATCGTCATGGAACATTGTCCTGTTAATGGGATTGAATAAAACCACCTTATGCCAGAAACTTCCAGTCTCGTTATTTGAAAAGCTTATGGCAAGATAACCGCCAGCTTCGGAAAATGACACTGTAATTGTCTCTATGGGCTTGCCGTTGACCATAAGCATTTTCCCGCTGTCCATATCAATATAATGGGAAACATCTTCATCATAACCTTTATATCCAACGACCCTTGCTTCACTTATTACAATGTCCTTGAATGTATCGTATCCGTTCACAACGAGCCATTCATTATTATATGCGTTCTGTACCTTCTTTAAGAGAGTTGGCCTGTTAGCTATATCCTCCTCACCTCTCACATATGTCAAATAACCCATATTGGTGTTAACCTGAGACCTTGACAAGTGATATCCATCTTCATTCTTTATTTCTATAAAACTATGGTTGTTCGTATTATAATAATAAACCTCCTCAGACGCTGAATCATAAACCATCTTTAATATGTCACCGTCAACAGTGTAAGGCAGGCTCGTCGTGTACATACCATATCCGCCAACTTTCGTGATGCTCTCAAACCAGCAACTTCCGCCATTAGACTTTATAGGATTCATTGAAACCATGTCAAACAATGCCTCCTGATTTCCTCTCAACCCAAGAACGGCAAACTGTACGTCCTGAACATAATGCGCCCATATTATGTTGCCACTCACATACTTGAAACACGAATGGCCGTCAAGGTCAACGAACTGATGGTGCATGTGGTCAAATATATAATACCTCTTGACATTGTCAACCAATACAGTGAAATTCTTTCCTATGGAACTCGTCAAGTTAAGCGAAAACCTGCTATTGGAAGATTTTACCAGATATACATCATAGAACATCTTCTTCCTGTCCATCACAGTGTACCATAAATCTTCACCCTTCTCGATATAGACAAGATACGTACCATTTAAATTCTTGCCGTCCCTTATAACAAAATCAATCTTGACAATACTCCGTACATCACCGCCACCGTTAATCAACATCTGGGCATACTTAAACGTGCGCAACGCATCAAGCTTCTTTGCATTTAACTCCTTCCTGCTTGCGGCACCGCCATTACTTCCACTCTTCCATTGCGCGAATATCCTCTGCAATACAGAATCATCACAACCTGTAACCTTGAAGAACTCCTCCTTGGTATATGCATGGTCAGCCTCACATGAAGTCCCGTCAGATGCAGTGCCGTGATTCCACCTCGAAGTAATATAGACTGGCTTACCAGTACTGTTGCTCTGCAATAATGCAATCAACGAATTGCCATACTCGTCCTGAGGCTTCCTTTTTGACCAGTTAGGACCTTTCTTCCTCGGAATATTCTCAAAACCAGCCTTCTTGAATATGACATAATGAATATTCAACGTCTTTGCATAATAGTCATAATGCTGCTTGGCATATGTAATGCACCACGCACCAGGGTCTGTATATTGCTTGTACTTCTTCGCATCATCAAAGGAATACAGTATCTCATAACTGTAGTCACCGTTCACATCACTCCTCTGACTCACCTCACCCTTCTCGACATTCTCCTCCTCCTTGCCGATTCCAAGCTCCTTGTCAATAGCCTTCCTGTACTTCCTCAACAACGTGTCCAAGGAAAGGGTCCCGAAATCCTCTGGCAACTCAAACTTGGTGCCGACAGAATCGACATAACTGTTACGCAATATGTTCACGACAACGTCAAGCCGCCTACATACATCAGGAATGAACCTGTCCCTGTATTGAGGATACAATGCATTCAACCTGGTATTGCTTGTCAACTCACCGCTGAAATAATACCTCGCAACACCAAGAAGATAATAATTGCTACCCTGGGACAATGAATTGATGCCAGCCTCTGTCACGAACTTGTTCAGCAACAACTGCTTCAGCCCGCTCACATTCATCTCAATGCCCCTCTTCTTGAACAACGGAAGAAACATACCCAACGCCTCGTCACGCTTGCCCTCATTCAATATACTTGCCATCTATAATAAAACCATTTAATATAATAATAAGTATCAAATAATCACAAACGACGCAAATATATCAAAAATAACCTTATTAACCAATTCCTACTTAACTTCATTATATTGTAATATAATTAATTAACACCGTATCATTCTTAAAAAAAGCGTGACCAACCACAAAAGTTATAATAATAAACAACAAAACAAAATGCTTCACAAAAAGGTAAATCATAATCGGTCCACCCATCACATAATACAACGTCAGCTAAATAGCCACAACAGCCAGTACTATTAATAACAATTCTAATCTTTAATCTATGTATATCATCACATAAATACACCAATCTTATCGAGCTCTTCCTTTAAACCATTGTGAATTCTTGGGGTCGCCACGACAATATTCATATCCCTCTTCAAATGAGTCACAACATATTACAGATACCAAATATAATAAGAAGTTATACTATCACTACGCCTGCAAAACTCGACCGAATTCCGCTCACCGCAAAATAATCTATCCAACATACCCTTCTGAACCTCATTCAATACAGGATGAACACCATCAGATAAAAGACAATTGGATTCAATCCAATCATATATCTCTTCAATTTTCTCCATTATAGCATTATTTAATTAACATTGCAAATATACCAAACAATATAAACATAAACAAGATATAATATATCTCCATTTCTATAAACTTGTCAATACATGCATTGAAACCATATAATATTCAAAGTCCAAAAAAAAAAGCGCCAACAAACAGGAACGCTTCTCTTATAATATTAAACAAATCTATTAACCCTATCTTCAAACCACATTGGCAATTTGGTCATTACCATATAGCTTCCTATCCAAATAACAAGCCTTGGCTATTAAACGCATCACCTCGAAAATGGCATTCTTTATTTCATTATCAGTATCTGATGGATTGGGATTCACAAATGGAATATAACCACTTTCACATGCATCCTTCAAGATACCATATGCCTTTTCAAACCTCTGTACTGTCCCACTACCCTCATTCAATATCAGGTCCACAATCTTGTTAACATCTGTTTCCGTCATCTTAATAATCTTCTTTGTCATTATATAAAATATACAATAGATTAAAAAACAAACATTATAAATTGAGAGGAATTATTTATATCACCAAAAAATTTCTGGAAAAATTTTTTTCTCCACTCAAAAATAAGGGGTGGGGTATATTATCAGATAAAATTAATTGGGACATATATGTTGGATAACATTTCTCATCACTATTGATATAATATATTTTTTATCTTAACTTTCCCATTTAAGAATAATCCATAGGCCTATATCTTATAACCATTTTTTTTTCTGGAAATTTTTTTCTTACTTTATAAATTATTAATCAACCTATATTATTATAATAAAAAATTCATAGAGAAAACTATTAATAGGCCTCATATTTTATGATAGATTTTCCACAAAAATTTTTCTTATCCATAAAATGATAGACACCAACACAATCTAAAAAAAATTCCAAAAAATTTCATAGAAAGAATAAGTAGCAGACATCTATTTTATAATAGTTCTTATTTTGGAATTTTTTTATAGAGACAAATTATTCATAGGCCTCTATTTTTATAAGATATTATATTTCAAAAAAAAAAATTATTCATAAGAAAATGCAATATAACAAATATAAACAACCAGTATGTTAAAACTTGAACAAACATATAACCATAAAACAAAAAAAGCGCCCAAATAGGAACGCTTCTCTTATATGTTCGGAAAATATGCCACACTAATAAACCACTTGGGCAACTGGCCAATTGCCATAACACTTCCTGTCCAAATAGCATGCCTTGCTTATTAAACGCATTGCCTCAATGATGGCCTTCTTTATCTCATTTTCAGTGCCTGATGGATTTGGACTCGCAAATGGAATATAACCACTTTCAGATACATTCTTCAATATACCATACGCCTTTTCCAATTCTTGTACTGTACCAGTACCCTCATTCAACACCTTGCTCACAGTATCCTCAACAATCCTATGAAAGTCCGATTCTGTCATTCTTATAACCTTCTTGCTCATGTTAATTTTAATTATCTATAAAAATAAATATCTATTCTGTGAAAATAATATATTCCAATCATCATTTCATGCATATTGATAGACTTATATTTCTATCGAATCCCTTCCTTGGAAATTTTTCTCATTTAGAAATAATTGATAAACCATATATTATATATGCATTTTTTCCCTAGGAATTTTTTTTATTCACAAATTATTGATGTGCCAATATATTTTCTGGAAATTTTTCCACCATTGATAATAATTAATGCCATAATATATCTGTATTTTTCCCAGAAAATTTTTTATAATATATAAAATAATGTATGGCTAATATATTTGTAACATTTCCCCAGAATTTTTTTTTAATGACAATTATTAATATTGTTCTATTTTATGATAGATTTTCCCACAAAAAAAATTCTCTATTAAGAATAATTAATAGGTTCATATTTTATATGGAATTTTTTTTCTTACTTATGACTTATTAATAAATCCCATATTATAGCATATTTTTTTTTTCCAAAAATTTTCATAGGCACATTTTTTTTATTTTAAAAATAATTAGCAGCATCATATTATAGCATATTTTTTTCCCAAAAATTTCATAGATAGAACAGTCCTGTAGTTTTTTAATATTATTTAACACCCTGGTAGGCGGGGAGTTGGTGATGGGGGGGGGTATACCCATGGAGTGTTCCACGTGGAACAATTTTGTAAAGATTTATTTGTTAAATTATCTTAAATTATGTTAATAACCTTAATGTTAAACTATGTTAAAGTATTATATTAGATATTAATAATCCATAATTTATGTTAATGCTAATAATTGTTAAAGATTATGTTTGAAAGTTAAATAACTATAAATTATGTATATTGTTATCATTTGTTAAATTCGCCTCACAATCAACGAAAACAAGTTGAATGGACAATTATACCACAGAAATAAAACAATCCAATAGAGGCTTCAGAAATGGCAAAAATAAGGGTATCTTAAATATGCCTCACTTCTTTGTTATGGATGAACAATAAGAAAGGGTAGTAACCTTGTGGCTACTACCCTTTATATGGTTTGTCTTACTTTGCAGTTGCGGTGGCTTCACGTTCCTTGTTTAGTGCTAACGTTATCTCCCTTTCTCCTTGCTTAATACGTTCTATATTGGCAAGGGCTATCAGAATGTAGTGGCGCTCATTTTCGGCACTAATACCACTTGCTATCTGTGAGCTGCTTTGCTTTGGTGTTGGCTTTGCCTTAAACCACTTTGCCACATCTTCGAACTCTTGGCTATCCTTTGGCAACTCTTTGCCGTCGAGATAGTATGTTGTCTCTACCCTGCTACCTTGTTTCTCAGAGCGCTGCAACTGCAAATAAAACTTGGTTCTTGTTGCTCTGTCTGTTTCGAAGAAGTCGTTGAAATAGGTATGCCAACTTGGTTTCCCTTGGAACTCCCCATTGCCACCACTTCTTGTAGATGCATTTTGGCAAGAAGTAGCGTAATTTGTTCCAACTACCCAACCGCCATATATTTCTCTCTTATAAACTCTCCCAATATAGGGATTTTTGTTTGCTCCTCTGCCCTTGTTCATGTTGTCATCAAGAGACTTGTATATGCTAACTTGTGTGCTCTGTCCCTTTGCAAGGGCATTGCTGATGTTAGACACTACGCTAATCTCATTTGCGTTTACGAACTCCACAGAAAAATTACCACTCTTCATAACTCTTTATTTTAGTATGAATGAAACAATGTTTTGAACTCTTGTGGTATCGGTCATCCCTTAACCACACTTGCAAAGGTACGGCAACATTTTCAATTATCCAAATAAAAACCAATTTATTTTTAATGAAAAATGTAATTTTCTGATAAGTGATTGAATTATAATAAATTGGATAGATAGTTTTTTTTTGAATGAAAAAACAAGTCGGGAGTAGGCTCTATATATAAATTATATTATATATTATAGAGCAAAATCGTATATATAGTATGTTGATATGTACCTTTATTGTTCAATAGTCCTATTTTGCCCATTTTAAGGCCATAGGAGCGTTATTTAGCGTATTGTGGTACAATCTATCATCCAAGCGATTTTAAGGCCAAATATGAGGCTTATTTCAAGTATCATAGAATATGGCTTATATTAGATTACATATATAAACAAAAACTGAGACTATCTTCACAGATAATCTCAGTCCACAATCCTTTCAATTCAACTAATATGGTCGCTTCAAATCCTTTAATTGACCAAGAAGTATATTTCTTGTACGTGTGTCAAATTGCCCTGCATTGCACAACTGACGGATACGTATCTCACATTCTTTCTTTGTTGGTGTTCCGAGGCTATCTCCATTTACGAAGTAAGCCACCATTCCGTTACATGCTCTCAAATATACTTGTGGGTTTGGCAACATAATTTATCCTCCCTTAATTTGCTTGTATTGTGTGCGTATGGGTACTTTATTAAGTATGTGGGGAAAGTGGTTACAATCCCCACTATACCTTTCTTGTTATCTCCTGCTACGGAACATGCAGTCCAAGCGTGCTATATGTTGAGCATGCTTGTCGTAGTAGCCGAATACTTTGCTCATTTCTGAGTGTGGTATTCTTATTACTTGGTTATTCTCCCTGCATACGAGAACGAACGTATTTCCATCCTCAATGCTGAATAGGTTGATAGGTATCGTATTGCTTGCAAATCTGCCTACGAACACAATGCGCTTTAATCTCTCTATCTGCTGTCCCGTAAGACGAATGTAGCGTGGATATTCCTCATTTGGGAACTTCTGTTCCACAACCATGAGCCGTGTCTTCTGCTCAATAGAGATTGTGTACTCAACTACCTTCTTGTTCTGAACTGCATTGAACTTGAACATATTTATAGGGGCAAAGGACAATTCAAGGTTTGTCGTATATGACCTATACTTGCTATCTCATTGCACTTGCAAAGGTACGGCAATAAATTGAATGCTCCAAGCATTTCACTGATTATTTTTCAAAAAAGTTGTTTTTTCTTGTTTCTTTACAGAATTGATATATGGCAATATCAAGATATAATATATAATATAATCTATAAGGCAAATTTTCTCATTTAAGCCATCTGTGAGGCTTGGTTTTATGCTTGGTGCATAATCTATCCACTTATACAAAACAAGCGCTTAGAAATGGAAATAAGCATAAAAAATGGCAAGCGTTATGCCTGCCCCATTCATATAGTGTGTTAGTGTTCAGTTATGCAGCGTTAAGTATTAGGTCGAATGCTTTTTGCTGCCTATCATAAGCCGTGCCACTCATAAGCGAAGTGAACTGCTTTTCAGCGTTCTTTCCGTTGCTTGCCCAATCCTTTGGTGCGACATTGCTAAGATAGCATGTGACTCCATTGTATAAGTGAAGACCGCTGTTTGTCTCTATAATATCTTGCCCAACACCGCTGTATATTGTCTGTTTCAGTGCCTCAAACTGATTGCGTGTGCGTGTGCTAATCTCGTCATCGTTGATATTGTAACCAACCTTGGCAAATGTTTTCCACACATCATCTGTCATCAGTGTTCTTGCGCTTATCATATCAACGTCTTTGTCTGTAAGATGTATCTTTGATAGTTGCTCCATACGTCCCTCAAACTCCTGCTTGTAAACCTCATATAAGCCCATTGCCCTGCTTGCCTCTGCAATGTTTGTGAGGTGGTTTCCCACATTGCATGTATGCCTAACATTCCACCTACCGCTATTGTTTTTGAATGCAGCGTTCAATGTGTTGTTACATACCACGCGTGTAGGTGTGACCATTGCTGTTACAGCTCCCTTGCCATCATGGCTTGTTGTGAATACAACATACATTTCGATTATGTCGTTGTCCTTGTGGGCAAGTCTTATTGGCTGAGGGAATTTTGCACATACAAAAACCCTTTCCCCATTCCCAAGCACACCTGCAGACTCAATACAAGGAGCACCACTGCCACCAGTGCAGAAAGCGTCTATAAAGTCAAATGCTTGTGCGTTCTGTACCACTCCATATTTGTCTGATACAATGCCAAGTGTCTTGTGGCTATCCAATCTCATTGTGGCCTTGCTTCCGTCTATAATCAACTCTTTAAGCATAGATGCATTGACAATTTGGCCGTTTTCAATCATGCCAACCAACTCTGGTGTGAGGGCTACAATAGGCTGCTTCTCCACCTCAAAATCGGCATTGCAGCCCTGCAGAGCCTCTATTGTTGTAAGTGGCTTGTCGTAGTACTTTGCATTCTCAAGGTGATGCCATGTTGGCTCAGTACTAATGATAGAATAACTCTGTCTCTGCTCGTTGGACTCAATGTTGTGTGACATATCAAATATGAATTAAAAGTTATTACCTTGGGTTTGTCCCTTGGTTTCTGTGTGCAAAGGTATGGTGTTTATTTCAATCCACCAAATGTTTTCCAAAGAAAAAATCAATTCAGATTTAATATTTAACATTTGTTTATATTTGAAGTCTTATTTCGTGTCTTTTGAAACGTTTTTTCACAATATTGATGAAGCCACTTCTATATTATATTATCTTTATTTGATAATAATATATTATATATAATAATTTCCCTTTTGATAAGGTTGTCATATACATGGTTCAATTTAATGTGCATCATTACAAGCCTTTCCGCATCTGATAAGTTGTGCATTGGTTTACCAAACCTCAATAGGAATAGTTCCTCACAGCCCTATCAAGCCAGTTGTTGAAGTTATATCTTAATCCATGCTTAGCCATATAATATATAAATTATAATATATAATTAAGCCTCAATTATTGTTTGTCAAAACTTATCCAACCACTTGATAAGCTTCTTCTCACTCTCGTTGTATTTCTCTTCCTGTCTGTCATCGAACAGATATGCCATTGCAACGATATATCCTGCGCAAGCCATTGAAAGGAAAAACACATTCTGATAAGGGTTTGTATTGAAGAAACAATATACAAACAGTATGTTAAAACTTGAACAAAACTAAACTTGTTCATTATTAACTTCTTGTTTCAACCTACCACTACTTTTTAGTACCTCATTACTGAGTATGTCATCCATAGTTGGGTAGTCCACAAGCTTAAATTCGGTAGTACTGCTACCTATTATTCTTAAACCTTCATCAAGTATGTTTAACGCTGCATTATAGTCTCGTTCAATCACTTCACCACATTGAGGGCATATCCATTGCCTATCCTTTAATGTGAGGTTTTTATTGATGTATCCACAATTATGACATGCCTTACTTGATGGGTAAAACCTATCAACAAATACTATCTTTCGGTTGTACCACTGTGCCTTGTATTCAAGCATCCTTCTGAACTCACCGAAGTTCATTTCGCATATGCTTTCAGCTAAATTGTGGTTCTTAACCATTCCTTTCACGTTCAAATCCTCCATACAAATGACTTGGTTTTCGTCAATGAGCGAATTACTTACCGCGTGAAGATAGTATTGCTTCCTATCGTTTATTTTCTTATACAGTTTGGCAAGCCTAATCCTTGCCATATTACTGTTATTACTTCCTTTCTTTTTCTTAGACAACTGACGTTGTAACCTATTAATCTTCTTTGATTCTGACTTCTTGAAATGAAGATTTCTGAAAACTTCTCCGTCACTTGTTATTACAAAGTCCTTTATCCCAAGGTCTATACCAACAACAGCATCTGTTTCTTTTACATTGTGAGTCAAATCACCATCAACCAATATTGACAAGTAATATTCGCCACAAGGCAATCTTGTTAATGTTGCTTGCCTTATATTGTCATGATGTTTCTGTAGATACCGAGCATACTTTTCATTACATCTGAAATTGACATTTTTTATATTTGCAAGCGACAAATGATATGTTGTATAATCATTACGCTTGGAGATTGCACCAAGTTCAAATCTACA
>ENA-UEQL01002131-UEQL01002131.1-human-gut-metagenome-genome-assembly--contig:-NODE-2131-length-13315-cov-11.263786_pt1 | contig 13315 bp, 8 predicted proteins | sample MGYA00242905_ERZ507926 | MGnify/ENA primary metagenome ERZ507926 (study PRJEB26167, sample SAMN06115531) | human gut metagenome | host: Homo sapiens | place: China:Henan | collected 2015-09-09...
GAATTTCTGCCTTAACGGTCTCCATCCTCCACGATAAATCCTTGTTACCCTGTTGCCTTCATTGTAATCCACGTAATATTGATGTCCAAGGCAACCGTGAGACGTCCCTCGTTGGCCACTAACCAGCCCGGGATATCCTCCGACAGGATTTCCACGTCTTCCAGCGTCAATTCCAGCGTCTCTGTTCCCACTTCCAGGGAATAAGTTCCTTGTTTCTCGAAATTGTAAATATCATTTTGGTTCATTTCTGCCACGAGAGCGGAAATTTGTTTCATGTATTTACCGTATTTCGGTCCTAGGGTCTTGAAGTTTGGCTTGATCTTCTTTACCAAGATTCCTGCCGTGTCGGTGATGTACTCGATCTCCTTCACGTTGACTTCCGACAGGATGATGTTCTTCACGGCATCCAGTTGGGTAGTCATCTCGTCATTCAGGATCGGGATCAACAGTTTGCATAGCGGTTGTCTTACCCGGATTTGAACTTTGCGTCTCAGTCCAAGTACCATGGAAGAAATTTGTTGGGCCATATTCATCCGTTCTTCCAGTTGCTTGTCAATCATTGATTCGTCAGCCACCGGGAAATCTACCAGGTGAACGTCCGTCGTGTATCGTCCCGTAACCTTGTTCAAGTCCGTGAATAAGCGATCCATATAGAATGGTGCTATGGGCGAGGATAAGATTGCCACGGTTTCCAAGCAGGTATATAACGTTTGGTAAGCCGACAGTTTATCGGTGGTTTGCTCGCCACCCCAGTAACGTTTACGGGAAAGACGTACGTACCAGTTCGATAGGTTCTCGATTACGAAATCCTGTATGGCCCGTCCGGCCCGTGTCGGTTCGTATTTCTCGTAAGCCTCGGTTACCTCTTTAATCAAGCTGTTCAATAGAGAAAGAATCCAACGATCGATTTCCGGTCTTTCGTTAAACGGAACTTCAGCCTCTGCATACGTGAACTTGTCGATATTAGCGTACAAGGAGAAGAAACTATACGTGTTATACAGTGTCCCGAAGAACTTACGTTTCACTTCTTCCACCCCGGTGATGTCAAATTTCAAGTTATCCCATGGTTGAGAGTTCGTGATCATGTACCAACGCAAGGGGTCGGACCCTTGTTTCTCGATCGTGTCGAAAGGATCAACGGCATTACCCAAACGTTTGGACATCTTGTTTCCCTTGGCATCAAGTACCAAACCGTTAGAGATAACAGCTTTGTAGGACAAGCTGTCAAATACCATGGTAGCGATAGCATGCAAGGTAAAGAACCAACCACGAGTCTGGTCTACTCCTTCTGCGATAAAGTCAGCCGGATATACCTGACGGTTATCCAACAGTTCTTTATTTTCGAACGGATAATGGATCTGCGCGTATGGCATAGCACCCGAATCGAACCATACATCAATCAAGTCTGATTCACGCTTCATCGGTTTGCCGTCTTTCGATACCAATATGACGTCGTCTACATAAGGACGGTGAAGATCAATCTTATCATAATTTTCTTCCGAATATTGACCCGGCACGAAACCTTTATCCTTGTATGGATTGGATTTCATAAATCCGGCAGCTACCGATTTCTCGATTTCATTATAAAGTTCTTCTACAGATTCGATGCATATCTCATCCGTATTATCTTCTGTACGCCAGATAGGTAATGGAGTACCCCAATAACGAGAACGGCTAAGGTTCCAGTCATTCAGATTTTCCAGCCACTTGCCGAAACGGCCGGTTCCGGTAGATTCCGGTTTCCAGTTGATGGTTTTATTCAATTCCATCATTCGCTCCTTGCAAGCGGTAGAACGGATAAACCAGCTATCCAATGGATAATAAAGTACCGGTTTGTCTGTACGCCAGCAGTGCGGATAGTTGTGGACATGCTTTTCTATCTTGAAAGCCTTGTTGTCTGCTTTCATCATCATGGCAATGACAATATCCAAGGATTCGGCAGCTTGCGCAGCTTTCTCATCGTATTTGCCATCCACCATAAATTGAGGATCATAAGCATTTTTCACCCATGCACCCTGATATTCTTTGTATTTATCTACATCAACACATTCTTTTACGAAATTCTCATCCAGCTCATTCAACAGATAGAATTTACCAGTTAAATCCACCATCGGACGAGTTTCGCCTTTCTTATTAATCATGAAAAGTGACGGGATTCCTGCAGCACGTGCCACATTCGCATCGTCTGCACCAAATGTAGGTGCAATGTGAACGATACCTGTACCATCTTCTGTAGTAACATAATCACCCGGTATTACACGGAAAGCCTTATCACTAGGCTTCCAGTTGCCATCTTCGGATACCTCAACCGGTTTCACCCAAGGGATCAACTGCTCATATTCCATACCGACAAGATCCGTGCCTTTGTATTCGGCAATCACTTTAAACGGTACAAGTTTATCTCCGGCTTTGTAGTCCTCCAATTTCAGATCAGCAGCTTTTGCATTGAAATGTACATTCAATAAAGCTTTTGCCAGAACAACCGTGATAGGTTCTCCGGTATAAGCGTTGTAAGACTGTACAGCCACATAGTCAATCTTCGGTCCCACACAAAGAGCCGTATTTGAAGGCAATGTCCATGGAGTAGTTGTCCAAGCGATAAAATAAGGAGTTCCCCATTCCGTCATTTCCGGTTTAGGATTCTTCATTTTAAATTGGGCAACGGCCGTTGTATCTTTTACGTCCCGATAACAGCCCGGTTGATTCAACTCATGTGAGCTCAATCCTGTTCCTGCAGCCGGTGAATACGGTTGGATCGTATATCCTTTATACAACAATCCTTTTTTATGCAGTTGCTTCAATAGCCACCATAATGTCTCAATATAGCGATTATCATACGTGATATAAGGATGCTTCATATCCACCCAATATCCCATCCGATGAGTCAGGTCTTCCCACTCCTTGGTATATTTCATCACGTCTTTCCGACAAGCCGCATTGTAGTCGGCAACAGAGATTTTCTTACCAATATCTTCTTTTGTGATACCTAATGCCTTTTCTACACTTAGTTCCACAGGCAGTCCGTGAGTATCCCATCCGGCCTTACGCTTTACCTGGAACCCTTTCATGGTTTTATAGCGGCAGAAAGTATCTTTAATGGTACGCGCCATCACGTGGTGAATACCCGGCATACCATTGGCCGAGGGAGGTCCTTCATAAAACACGAAAGAAGGACATCCTTCACGTTCTGTCATACTCTTGGCGAAAACATCGTTTTCATCCCACTTCTTCAGCACATCTTTATTGACCTGTGATAGGTTGAGTTGCGAGTGTTCAGCAAATTTCTTACTCATAATTTTATATCGTTTTCTTGTATTCTCTAACTAAAAGGCAATGCCTTCCAAAAATTAAGGTGCAAATTTACAAGAAAATTAGATAGATAGAAAGTTTTGACGCTTGTTTTTTTAATCAGATAACGGATACTGTTTCAGAATAACTGCATAAGGCATGGGAAAAGCCCCTGTTCTTATCAAAATCAACAGCAACAAGGACCGGTTCTTGTTATTGCAGTCTTTTCCGGTATGCCGAGGTATTTTCCCCCGTCATATTCTTAAAGAAGCGGCTGAAAGTACCCACACTTTCAAAGCCCAAAATCACCGATATCTCTTTGATGCTGTGCGAGGTATGCAGCAACAGCCGTTTCGCTTCGGTCACCACTCGTTCTTGTATAATCTTCAAAGGGGAAGGCATACCGTAGGCGGCAAATAAATTGGAAAGCGTCTTGGGAGAACGATGCAACAAAGCAGCATATGCCTGTACCTGTTTTTTCTCCTTGAAGTGATTGTCCACCAACACATAATAACGCTGGATGATGTCAAAACCTTTTTCATTAACCGGAAAGCCGGACAACTGCTTACGGGCCAGCCGGGTACACAGAATGATGAAACGTTTCAACAGCAGGCGGAGCATTTCTCCCTGCAGGTTATCCCGCAGGATGTATTCGGTAACCATTCTGTCCACCACCTCGTGCAACAGTTCGGAATCGGCTATCGGGAGCCGCAGATGCACTATACCGGAAGTTCCGTTAAACAGCACTCCGCTGCACGATACTTCTTTCTCGTGCTTGTAAATGCCGTAAAAATTCTCGTTGAAAAGAAGAGCAAGATACCTGCCCGATACATTCTTGAACTCCGTGCGGTGAAGATTACTCACAGAGATGATTTCATCCTGCTCCATCTCTATTTCCACATGGTCTACTATCAATGTCAGTTTGCCTTCCTGGACCCATATAAACTTATACAGACTACCATTGTCACAGATGACCCTGTCTGTGTGAAACGCTTCAGTCAGTATCATCGTTTCCTGCAAAGATGTATCGTATGCGTAATTCATCATGGCTAAACTGTTTTGTGCATTTCTTTCTGTTGGTTTATACAAAGATAGTGATTTTCACTTATATTAAACCACCCTGTTATTGCACAGTCCAGAAGCAATACACATAATTAACAATCTGATTTACAACGCATAGCACATATCACAATGTAAAGAGGAGGCAAAGTATCAGAAAGAAAAAAGGAATTTTTGCCATCATTTTAGGAAATCTAGCTATGATATAACCCTACAGGGAATTCGTCAACCATTAAAATAAGCGTATCTTTGTGCCAAGAGATTTCCTTCTATAATCTAGACGAAAAAGAACACTTGATTCTTTTAACCTGAACTTTGGACTTTGATTTTCTCCCAATAAGGATTTCTCTCATAATAAATTCAGATTTTATCCCGCCGGGAGGCAAGATAAGGTCATGCAAAAAAATCTCCCAAAAAAAGAAGAGGGTGTCCGCCATTGAAACGGACACCCTCTATTATGTGTATATCCACATTGCCGGAAACCATTTATTTCCCTGTTTCCCCCATCGTGTTTGCAGGTTTTTCAATACCTTCGCTTGTAGCACGTTCTTCCATACGCTGGATACGTGCGTCAAGATCGGGATGAGTAGAGAACAACTGATTCAGCTTGCTGCTTTTCTTTGCTCCTGCCTCTTCTTGCAATTTTTTCAATTTCTGGAATGACAATGCCATCGCCCAAGGATTCTTACCTGCTTTCTTCAGAAATTCGTAACCGTAATCATCGGCGGCGCGTTCCTGTTTTTGTGAATAAGTAGCATTGACCAATGCCTCTCCCAAGTCACCCAACTGGGAATCTGTCAGAGCAGCCGCTTTTCCTCCTTGTGATGAAATACCATCTTTCAATGCCGATGTCAGCAATGCGGTACGGAAGCCGTTCTTTGAGTCCTTGTGTGCCACATGGCCTACCTCATGGCCTATTACCCCCAACAGTTCTTCGTCTGTCATGATATCCATCAATGAAGAGAATACCCGCACACTACCGTCTGCACAGGCGAACGCATTTACATCAATCACATAATATACTTTGAAATTCAGCGGCATCCCTTCCACTTCGGTCAACCCTTCAGTCAGTTTTTTCAAGCGGACAGTATACGGATCATCGTCTGCACAAACCTGATTATGCTTATCCATCCAGTCAATGTACTCCTTTACATACTCTGTCATCTGCTCATCGGTCAAAGTCACCGCTTTTGCAGCCTTCACGGCTCCCCCCACTGCCTTCTTCAAATTAAACTGGGCCATTGCAGGAGTTACCCCCGCCAAGCATAACAGCATGACGGCCACCTTTAATAATGCTTTTTTCATTTTTGTGTGTTTTAGATTAAACGCTTCATTTTATTTCTTAAGAAACGGTACAAAAGAACACATTTTTATTCTATCTACCAATCTTTACAAGAATATTTTTGCCAACGCCCCGCCTCAAGCACCCGCCGGAAAGTGAAAAGCCATCGCGAATCCACTTCGCGATGGCCCTTACCCATTTTATATACACCTTTAAACAAAATGATACCCACGCCCTAATTCACTAACCCCTTGCGGGCATGAGCTGATCTTTTTCTTATTTATTTGCACGGGCTTCCGCAATGTAGCCCAATGCTTCTTTACATTTTGCCGTTACATACGCCCAGTCTTCCGCGGCTACCTTGTCGCCAGGGAACAATTTAGAACCCATACCCACACAGAACACACCTGCCTTAATCCAAGAAGTCAGATTTTCCTGAGTCGGTTCCACACCACCGGTTACCATCAGTTTAGACCAAGGCATCGGAGCCAGCAGACCTTTAACCAATTTTGCTCCCAATACATCACCCGGGAATATTTTGCAAAGATCGCAACCTACTTCCTGAGCGAAACCCACCTCGGACACACTTCCGCATCCCGGAGTATAAGCCACCAAACGACGGTTGCACACTTTAGCGATTTCAGGATTGAACAACGGACCTACCACAAAGCAAGCACCCAATTGCAAGTAAAGAGCGGCAGTAGCAGGATCAACGATAGAACCTACTCCCATAGCCATTTCAGGACACTCCTTTGCCGCGTATTTCACAACTTCCGCAAATACTTCATGAGCAAAGTCACCACGGTTTGTAAATTCGAATGCACGAACTCCGCCGTCATAACAAGCTTTCACCACTTTCTTTGCCACTTCTGCATCTTTATGGTAGAATACAGGAACCATGCCGGTTGAACCAATCTTGTCCAACACTGCTATTTTATCAAAACGAGCCATAATGTTATATTTTAGTTTAAATGAAAGATAGAAACACAAATGATACAAATAAAACATGTATCAAAAATTTGCGTTATTTGCGTCATTCGTGTTCCTATAAAAAACAAATTTAGCGTTGTACACGTCCGCTGGCATCGCCACCAGCCAATGCTTCCACTTCGTCTACAGATACCAAATTGAAGTCACCGTTGATAGTATGCTTCAAAGCAGAAGCGGCAACAGCAAATTCAAGGGCGGCACCCTGATTCGGTTTGGTCAGCAGACCGTGAATGATACCTCCGGAGAATGAGTCGCCACCACCTACCCGGTCAATAATCGGGTTGATGTCATAGCGTTTTGATTCATAAAATTCTTCTCCGTTATAAATCATAGCCTTCCAGCCGTTGTAAGTAGCCGAGAATGATTCGCGCAAGGTAGAAACCACATATTTAAAGCCGAATTCTTTTGCCATAGCCTTGAAGATTCCTTTGTAACCTTCTGCATTGGTTTCACCGGCTTCCACATTCGCTTCCGGTTTGAAGCCCAGACAAAGTTCGGCATCTTCTTCGTTGCCTATACATACATCTACATACTGCATCAACGGTTTCATGATAGACTGTGCTTTTTCTTTTGTCCACAGTTTCTTGCGGAAATTCAAGTCTACAGATACCGTAACGCCATGACGTTTTGCAGCTTCACAAGCCAGTTTGGTCAGTTCGGCAGCCTTGTCAGAAATAGCCGGAGTGATACCCGACCAGTGGAACCAGTCCGCACCTTCCATGATAGCGTCAAAGTCGAAATCGCAAGGATCGGCTTCGGCGATAGCCGAGTGGGCACGGTCATAAATTACTTTGCTAGGACGCATGGAAGCTCCTGTTTCCAGATAATAGATACCTACGCGGTCGCCACCACGACAGATGAAATCGGTCTTCACACCATATTTACGCAATGCATTCACAGCAGACTGTCCAATTTCGTGTTTCGGCAATTTAGTTACGAAATAAGCTTCGTGACCGTAGTTCGCGCAACTCACCGCTACGTTCGCTTCACCACCGCCATAAACAACATCAAATGAATCCGACTGCACAAAACGTGTGTTTCCCGGAGTTGACAATCTCAACATAATTTCACCTAAGGTTACTACTTTTCCCATAATTTCGTGATTTTAAATTGTTATATATTTATTCGTTTAACTTTCAACCCAATTAAAATACTGGTTTACATATCCATAGACGAATCACATCGTAACCTTGTACTCAACAGACCACTCAAATAATTCATCCGTGTGCGCGCACAAAGGTACTATTTATTTTTTTAAAACCAAAAATTGTTATATATTTGTATCGAAAAAAAATAAATTATCAGTGTGCACGAGCACAATATATATAATTAAGGTATGAATAAACTGCCCGAAAGAATCAGAATCAAGGATATCGCGCGCCTGGCAGATGTGTCAGTCGGCACAGTAGACCGTGTATTGCATGGCCGCACAGGGGTATCCGAAGCCAGCCGGAAACGGGTGGAAGAAATATTGAAGCAACTGGATTACCAGCCCAATATGTATGCCAGCGCATTGGCATCCAACAAAAAGTATCTGTTTGTCTGCCTGCTGCCACAGCACAAGGAAGGCGATTACTGGACCGATGTGGAACTGGGGATGAAAAGAGCCGTAGAAACCTTTTCGGATTTCCACATCACCCTGTCCGTGATGTACTATGACCAATATGAATATTCCTCCTTCATCAATGCCGGTGAGGAAATACTGAAACAAGAGCCGGACGGCGTATTGCTCGCCCCCACTATTCCTGAGATGACGGCCAGATTCACCGACAAGTTGCAAGAACGGGAAATACCTTATATATTTATAGACTCCAACGTGGCCAGTCTGAATCCGCTGGCATTCTTCGGGCAGAAATCCGACCAAAGCGGATACTTTGCCGCCCGCATGGCCATGATGTTGGGAGAATGTCCCAAAGAAATCGTTATCTTCAGACAAATCAACGAAGGCCGCCTGGGATCAAACCAGCAGGAAAACCGTGAAAAAGGATTCAGAAAATATATGCAGGAGCATTTTCCCGACTGCAAGATAGTGGAACTGAACCTCTACGCCAAGCGTCCGGACGAGGACGAGGCGCTGATGAACCGCTTTTTCCAAGAGAACCCACAGGTTACGTGCGGCATCACTTTCAACTCGAAAGTGTACATTATAGGAGAATATCTCATCGGGCACAACATGAAAAATTTCAAACTGATTGGGTACGATTTATTACACCGGAACGTCTCTTGTCTGAAAGAGGGCGCAGTGGATTTCCTGATTGCTCAGCAACCTACCGCACAAGGATACAGCGGCGTAGAGAGCCTGTGCAATCACCTGATCTTCAAGAAAGAGGTGAAACAATGCAATTACATGCCCATCACCCTGCTTGCGGTGGAGAACGTGGATTTCTATCTGGACGCGCATAAAAAGTAAATCTGATAACTAAAAATAGAAATGGAAACAAAGTATTTGAAAATCAATCCGGCTGATAACGTAGTGGTGGCTATCTCGGACTTAAAAGCAGGCGAGACCATCACGGTAGACGGTCATGCCATCACGTTGAAGGAAGACGTGCCTGCCGGCCATAAGGTGACACTGAAAGATTTCGCCCAAGGCGAGAATATCATCAAGTATGGTTACCCCATCGGCCATGCCGTGACTGCCGTGGAACAAGGACGCTGGATCAATGAAACCCAGATAAAGACAAACCTTGCCGGACTGTTGGATTACACCTACAATCCGGTCAGCGTAGACCTCAATATCCCGAAGAAAGACCTGACGTTCAAAGGATACCGCCGCAAAAACGGTGATGTAGGTATCCGTAACGAGGTATGGATTATCCCCACCGTGGGTTGTGTAAACGGTATCATCGGACAACTGGCCGAAGCGTTACGCCGCGAAACCAACTGCGAAGGTGTGGACGCTATCGTGGCATTCCCTCACAACTATGGCTGTTCACAGCTGGGCGATGACCACGAGAATACCAAGAAAATTCTCCGCGACATGATTCTGCATCCTAATGCAGGAGCCGTACTGATTGTCAGTCTGGGCTGCGAGAACAACCAGCCGGATGTTTTCCGCGAGTTTCTGGGAGATTACGACACAAACCGCGTAAAGTTCATGGTAACCCAGAAAGTGGGGGATGAATTTGAAGAGGGTATGAAGATTCTGCGTGAACTGTACACCAAAGCCAAGACCGATGTACGCGAGGATGTTCCTTTGTCCGAGTTGCGTGTAGGCTTGAAATGCGGCGGTTCGGATGGCTTCTCAGGTATCACCGCCAATCCGTTGCTGGGTATGTTCTCCGACTTCCTGATTGCACAGGGCGGTACTTCCGTACTGACGGAGGTTCCCGAAATGTTCGGTGCGGAAACCATCCTGATGAACCGTTGCCGCACCAAGGAACTGTTCGAGCAGACCGTACACCTGATTAATGACTTTAAGGAATATTTCCTGTCACACGGCGAGCCAGTGGGCGAAAATCCGTCACCGGGCAACAAGGCAGGTGGTATCTCCACCCTGGAAGACAAAGCGTTGGGATGTACCCAAAAATGCGGCAAAGCATACGTTGACGGAGTTATGGGCTATGGCGACCGCCTGAAAGTGAAAGGTTTGAACTTGCTTTCCGCACCGGGCAACGATTTGGTAGCTGCCACCGCCCTCGCCTCCTGCGGCTGTCACATGGTGCTCTTCACTACCGGCCGCGGTACTCCGTTCGGTACGTTTGTTCCTACCATGAAGATTTCCACCAACTCCACTCTGGCTAAAAACAAACCGGGATGGATTGACTTCAATGCCGGAGTCATCGTAGAAAACGAACCGATGGAAAAGACCTGCGAACGCTTTATAGACTATATCATCCGTGTTGCCAGCGGAGAACCGGTAAACAATGAAAAGAAGAATTATCGTGAAATCGCCATCTTCAAGACAGGCGTGACACTATAATCCAATTTTATCCCCAACTTTCCCAATACCCTTACAGCCCTGCCTTCCCTGTTACGAAGGTGGGGCTGTGACCTTTTTCCCCCATATATTGTTATACAGCAAGTCTTTTTGTAACTTTGCACCTCATTTTATAAAATACAAATTCATGAACGGTGAAAAATTAACTCCAATAACCAATAAGCCCAGTCTATGGGCACTCAGTCCACTGCTGGTATTTCTATGCCTGTATCTGGTGACCTCCATCATTGTAAACGACTTCTATAAAGTCCCCATCACGATTGCTTTCATGGTATCCTCGGTCTATGCGGTATGCATCACCAAAGGCCTGAGCCTGAATGAGCGAATGCTGCAATATTCCATCGGCGCAGCCAACAAGAACATCATGCTGATGATCTGGATTTTCATCCTGGCAGGCGCATTCGCCCAAAGTGCCAAAGATATCGGGGCCATTGACGCGACCGTCAACCTTACGCTTCTCCTGCTGCCGGACAATCTGCTGCTGGCAGGCATCTTCCTGGCTGCCTGTTTCATCTCACTCTCCATCGGAACCTCGGTAGGAACCATCGTGGCACTAGTCCCCGTGGCAGCAGGCATCGCAGAGAAAACCGACATGAACCTGGCCTTCATGACAGGTATCGTGGTGGGAGGAGCCTTCTTCGGCGACAACCTTTCATTCATCTCGGATACCACCATCGCCGCCACCCGTACCCAGGGATGCGCCATGCGTGACAAGTTCCGGGTAAACTTCATGATAGCCCTTCCGGCTGCTCTGATGGTTTTCGGCTACTATATTTTCAGAGGGATGGACGTGATGACCACCCACGACATCCAGTCGGTGGAATGGATCAAAATCCTCCCCTACCTGGTTGTGTTGGGAACCGCCATAGCAGGTATGAATGTGGCACTCGTACTGATACTGGGCATCGCCACAACGGGAGTGATCGGCCTGTTCACGGGGAGCATCGGCCTGTTCGACTGGCTCGGCTCCATGGGCACAGGGATCACCGGGATGGGTGAGCTCATCATCATCACCTTGATGGCAGGCGGTATGCTGGAACTGATCCGTTTTAATGGCGGAGTGGACTATATCATCCAAAAACTGACCAAACACGTCAACAGCAAACGCGGAGCCGAACTTTGCATCGCGGCTTTGGTGAGTATCGCCAATTTCTGCACAGCCAACAATACGATAGCCATCATCACAGTGGGACCGCTTGCCAACGATATCGCTACCCGCTACAGGGTGGACAAACGCAAGAGTGCAAGTATTCTGGATACTTTCTCGTGTGTCATCCAGGGAATCATCCCTTACGGAGCACAAATGCTGATTGCTGCCAAACTGGCTTCCCTGTCTCCTTTGAGCATTATCGAATACTTGTACTATCCGGTAGCCATCGGGATATTTGCCCTGCTGAGCATCTTCTTGAGATACCCCAGACGGTATTCGTGAAAACAAGCGGCAGACGGTTATATTCCACCACGCACAGACCGGCTGAACTCTTTCGCAATGTCCAGACGATGAAGGTGAAAGATTTATAATCTTACAGCTGTAAGATATAGCATCTTACACGTGAAAGATCCATATCTTCCGTGATTAACGGCGCGTACCTGGGGGGGCAAATAGCATTCAACAAAGATACGATATGCATTTATCCATGGGCGGTCCAACTCCTCTTTCTTCCAAATCCGGAATCGTGCGTGGTGTATCCACCCGAACCCGGATAGGGAAAATCTCATTGATATAGCGTTTCTTCCTATGTTTTTGAAGAGTTCAACAACAGCAACAACAGTTATTTCTTTTTCTTTGTTACTGTTGTTTTTCTTCTCTTCTCTATTCTTTTCTTCTCTTATAAAGTTTTGCTTAAAGCTTGCTTGCAAACTCCTATTAACACATTCATTATCAATACATGGCCGGTGTATTTTTTAACATTTTCTTCGTCTTTTCATACTCCTGGATCTTATCATTAAGCATTTGATTGTACAGGAAACGACAACAGCCAAATGTTTTGCCTAGAAGTATCTTCTGTTCTTCTGTCGGATAAATCCGGAAACGATATGCTATGTTCAATACTTTTTCACTCCCTGGCTTTCAATGTATTGACGGATTACTTCTACTGGAACGCCTGCTACTGGCACTTTTATAAGCATTGATAAATTTACTAAGTTCTGTTCTCGGCTGCGCACGGAACATTACATGCACATGATCAATGTCATGATTCCATTCTTCCAGAACTATCCCATACCTTGGAGCAATATGTTCCCATATCTCTTTTGCTCTTTCTGAAATCGGATTATCAATCACTTTTCTTCGATATTTCACCACCATGATCAGATGATAATACATTAGATATACTGAATGCGCATTATGATCTGTTTTTTTCTCTAACAATTTATGTTTTCGACTGACTTTATAATACCACGAATCGCATTGTCGAACAAGTGTTCTTTTTGTTTTTTTGCAATTCATCTCCCACCTGCAGAGGAAGGAGAATTCTTGCTATATTATGTTAAAACAAAAGAGGGAGAGACCCGCAAGCTCTCCCCCGCCTGTAGGCTTCGCAAGTTTCTACAGAACGATCACTGAACTTAATATACGTCATTTTAAATGTCCCGTCAATACGCTAAAACATTCTTAGCCATATCTGCTCAGAAGTATTCTATGCTGTTTTTTCTTCTTTATTCTGTTTTTATTCTTACAAATTTTTATACTGTATAATCTTCTATTGTACCAATCGGATATAAGTTATATTGGTTTATCCGGCAACAAAAGTAAT
>ENA-UEQL01002133-UEQL01002133.1-human-gut-metagenome-genome-assembly--contig:-NODE-2133-length-13305-cov-3.212957_pt1 | contig 13305 bp, 14 predicted proteins | sample MGYA00242905_ERZ507926 | MGnify/ENA primary metagenome ERZ507926 (study PRJEB26167, sample SAMN06115531) | human gut metagenome | host: Homo sapiens | place: China:Henan | collected 2015-09-09...
ACCGGACACAACGCCTCCGGTCACGAATATGTATTTGGTCATACTTTTCCTCCGCTAACTGTACATTGAAATTATATTTTCCGCGATGGAGCGCTTTGTCACGCACCTGTCCATCGCCTGTTTTTCTATATATCTGTGCGCCTCGCTTTCGGTCATGCGAAGCTGCTCGATAAGCAGCCATTTCGCGCGGTTCACAAGGCGAATCTCCTCCATTTTTTCTTCAATAGAGGCTGTTTTCTGCTCCATACGGCGCAGTCTTTCGCGGGTACCGCAAAGAAGAACCAGCGATTGCGTTATCATCTGTGCCGTTGTCGGCTTTGACAGCGTCAGGACGCCATATGGCGAAACACGTGCGTTTACATCGGGGTAATGCTCTGCCTTTACAAGCAACAAAACGCCCGTACCGCTGTCGTTACATATATCAAGCGCAAGCCGCGTACCGAAATCATCGGTAAGCGGCGTGTTGATGACGGCAAGGTCGTAGCTGTTTTCGAGTAAAAGCCTTCTGGCGGACGATGTGTCACCAATGACCGTAACAGGGTCATAACGGCTTTCCGGAAGAAGTCCGCGCAGAGAATCATTGAATTTTTCGGAAGCTGAAACCAGCAATACACTGTAACGGTATTCCACGAAATCCATTCTTTCCCCTCCCTGACGGCGTTCGCAGTCGCGCTATTTTGTATAGTTGTCAATTATTCCTTCAGGCAGGGCAGACGCGATGAACGCGCTGTGAGCCGCTGCATTTTTTGCTTCCGCGAGACTTTGCGGAAGCTTTCTGAGTTTTTCCGTCACATCGTCGGAAGCAGTGAAAAGATTCATCGCACACTCCTTCGGAAGCGCCGCACCCGTGTTTATGCCGTCAAGCCCCGCACGTATCACAAGTGCAAAAGCAAGATACGGATTGCAGGCGGGATCCGGTGAACGGAGCTCAGCGCGCTTGTATCTGCTGTCCGCGGCAGGTATGCGGATGAGCTGTGAACGGTTTTCGGCGGACCACGAAATATAGCCGGGCGCTTTGTGCGAGCCGAAACGAAGGTACGATTCATCGGTCGGATTCAAAAAAGCCGTCATATCATATGCGTGCTCAAGCATGCCGGCGATAACGGCAGGCATTACATCCCTGCCGTCGGCGCTGACAGCCGAAACATTGATGTGCATTCCGTTTCCGGGGTATTCGGGAAGGGGCTTCGGCGAAAAATCGGCGCACAGTCCGCTTCTCGCCGCAATCGTATTGACGGCAGAGCGGAAGGTTATCGCATCGTCGGCTGCCTTGACCGGTGACGAATATCTGAAGTCGATCTCGTTTTGTCCGGGTCCCTCCTCATGGTGCGAGCTTTCCGGTTTTATACCCATAAGCTCAAGGTCGAGGCATATTTCACGCCTGACATTTTCGCCCTTGTCCTCGGGTGCAATATCCATATATCCGGCGTGGTCATACGGAATTTTTGTCGGTTCGCCCTCGTCATCACGCTTGAAGAGATAAAACTCCATTTCGGCTCCGAAGAAGAAGTCGATACCTTCCTTTTCGGCATCCGCAACCGTACGTTTCAGGATCGAACGGCAATCGGCTTCAAACGGCGTACCGTCCGGATAGGTAATATCGCAGAACATACGCACGACTCTGCCGTGGTCAGGACGCCACGGCAGCACAGACAGCGTTGACGGATCAGGGTGAAGCAAAAGGTCCGAGCGTATTTCGCCGCCGAATCCCGCGATAGCAGAGGCATCGATGGCAATACCGTATTCAAACGCACGGTTAAGCTCCTGCGGCATCACCGAGACATTCTTCTGCCTGCCGTATATATCGCAAAACGCCATGCGGATGAACTTGACATCCTCCTCAGTGACGTATTGCATGACTTCATTTTTTGAATACTCCATACCGATACTCCGCCTTTCTTATTTATCAGTTTGCGACATACATCTGTTTGTACGGATTTTTACTGTCGGGGGTTATGACCGTATAAGTACAGCCTAGCAGCTCGTTTGCATCTGCTCCGAAAAAATCGCAGTATTTTTCAATAAATGGTCTTATTTCAAGCATATCCTCTTCGGTTGCGATACGACGGTTTGTCTGCTTCGGGAAATCGACATCCTTCACATCACCGCGAAGCACCATCTTTCCGCCGTGCATACCGGTGCATGGGAAATTGCCGACAATGCTCTTGCCATCGTCATTCAGTCCCAGCACAAGGATGAGACCGCCCGCCTGGTATTCGCCGAGGAAGCTGCCGGCTCTGCCGCCGATGATGATTGCCGGCTTTTTTGTTTTGTATTCTTTCATGTGAATGCCGGCGCGATATCCCGCGTTGCCCTTCACATATATCTCACCGCCGCGCATCGCATATCCTGCCGCATCGCCGATATTTCCGTGAACGACGATTCTGCCGTCGTTCATAGTATCGCCGACAGCGTCCTGCGCATTGCCGTTGACGGTGATTTCGGCGCCGCTGAGATATGCGCCGAGAGCATTGCCCGGTACACCGTCGATATCGATACTTTTGCCGCCCATACCGGAAGCAATGAATCTCTGACCGAGACATCCGACTATTCTGCAATCGCCGTCCGTTTTCCTGATCTTTTCGTTAAGTTCGGCAAATCCGAGCCGTTTCGCATCAATTATCATTATTATACCACACCTCCCAGCTTTTTTCTACGGTATTCTGCATTAAATGCAAATAAATTCGGAACTTTTTTTAGGCTGTCGAAATCGATTTCCGAAACAGGCACACGGTTACGTATCACGGAAGTGTAAATACCTGCCCTGTCAACGTCGCCGATAAGCATGAAACCTGTCAGATATCCGTTCTTCGTGAACAGTTTTTTTGTATTTTCACCGCTTATTTCTTCGCAAACCTCACCGTCGGGGTCGCGAGTGCCGGCAGTCATGATATGAAGTCCGAAGAAGCCTATCGAATTCATGGGAATCGCATTATCAAAAACCGCATCTCCGCCCGCCATATTGATGCCCGCACAGCGTCCCTGCATATACGCATTCGGAAGCAGCGCCATTACCTTGACCATACCGTCGGAAATATCGGTGCTTTCCGTGCAATCGCCTACGGCATAAACACAGTCAAGTGAAGTTTTCATGCGGTCATCAACATCTATACCTCTTCCGCATATGCCTCCGGCATCCCTGACAAGCGAACTGTTTGCCCTGACACCGACTGCAAGGACAAGTATATCAAAGTCCAGTACGACTCCGCTTTTCATGACGGCGCGACCACCGTCAAACTCAGACACCGAATCGGAAAGCAAAAATCCGATCCCGTTTTCTTCCAGCTTTCTCTGAACGACTGCCGCACTTGCGTTGTCCAGTATACTCGAAAGCACCCTGTCGGCAAGATCGCATACGGTTATACCCGCGACGCGTCCGCAAATACCCTCGGCGCATTTCAGACCGATAAGTCCGGCTCCCACGATCAGTACACGGCTGTCGGGCGTTATCGCCTTTTCAAGCTCCAGAGTATCGTCAAGCGTCATGAAACCGAACTTTTTTTCTACCGTTTCAAGCCCCTTCATGGGCGGTACAAACGGGGAAGAGCCGGCAGCCACGCACAGCTCATTATATGAAAGACTTTCGCCGTTGTCAAGCGCAATTGTTTTTGCGCCGCAATCGATTGCCGTTGCCTTTACTCCGTACAGCACCTCGCAGCCGTTTTCGGCATAAAAGTCATCGGGACGGTATTTCATGCGTTCGAGGTCGGTTTTGCCCTCAAGATAATACGATATCAGCGGGCGGCAGTAGACATGCCTGCTTTCGCCGGAAACGACGGTGATCCTTCCCTCTCCGTCGACACTGCGTATGCCTTCGATGCAGCCGACAGCGGCTGTACCGTTTCCGATTACAACATATTTCTTCACGTCGCTCACCTCTCCTCGTAAACAATTGCTTTATTGGGACAGCCCGCAACACACGCGGGACTGCCGGCGGAATTCTTCAGGCAAAGCTCGCATTTTTGCACCGCGCCGTCGCCGTCACGTGCCACAGCACCGTAAGGACATACAAGTATGCAGGTAAGACATCCGACACATTTGTCGTGGTCGATGGTGACGACTCCGTCCTTTATACTGAGCGCGCCCGAAATACAGCTCTTCACACACAAAGGGTCGGTGCAATGTCTGCATGACACCGCGTAGGTTATCTTGTCGTCACCCTCTACGTGTATGCGCGGAAATATTACATTGCCCTTCAACGCCTTGACCATGCTGTCAAGACCGGAATTTGCAAAAGCACAGTTATATTCGCACAGATGGCATCCGAGACACCATTTTTCGTTTACAAAAACTCTTTTCATTCTCCGGCGTGTGAGATACCGAGAATCTCAAGCTCCTTTTCAGTCATACTAACTCCGCGCAGCATCAGTCGGCTACCACGCAGTGCTTCAATCGAATTGATACCCATGCCGCCCATAAGCTCCATTATTTCATGTTTCCATGCGGTCATGAGGTTTATAAGACGTTCAGTGCCGATATCAGGGTTCAGACGCTTGACCAGTTCGGGACGCTGTGTCGCAATACCCCAGTTGCATTTGCCCGTCTGGCAAGTGCGGCAGAGATGACAGCCCAAAGCGAGTAGCGCAGCCGTCGCGACATAGCAGGCATCGGCGCCGAGCGCGACCGCCTTCACAACGTCGGATGCGGAACGTATGCTGCCGCCCACGACAAGTGAAACATTGCCGCGTATACCCTCGTCACGAAGTCGCTGATCGACCGCCGCAAGAGCAAGCTCGATCGGAATGCCGACATTGTCCCTTATTCTTGTGGGCGCGGCTCCCGTACCGCCTCTGAAGCCATCGATGGCGATGATATCGGCGCCGCTTCTTGCAATACCGCTAGCAATCGCCGCGATGTTATGCACAGCCGCAACCTTTACGATAACCGGCTTTTTGTATTCCGTCGCTTCCTTCAGTGAATAAACGAGCTGACGGAGATCCTCGATTGAATATATGTCATGATGGGGCGCGGGCGAGATTGCATCCGAGCCTTCGGGGATCATACGTGTGCGCGAAACGTCGCCGACAATCTTCGCACCCGGCAGATGACCGCCGATACCCGGCTTTGCACCCTGTCCCATTTTGATCTCGATCGCCGCACCGGCATTGAGATAATCCTCATAAACGCCGAAACGTCCCGACGCGACCTGAACTATCGTATTTGCACCGTAGCAATAAAAATCCTCATGCAGACCGCCTTCACCGGTGTTGTAATAGATACCGAGCGCCTTTGAAGCCCTCGCAAGGCTTTCGTGCGCGTTGTAACTGATAGAGCCGTAGCTCATCGCAGAAAACATGACAGGCATGGAAAGCTCCAACTGAGGCGTCAGCGCCGTATCAATGCTTCCGTCGGGGCAGCGCTTTATTGACACGGGCTTTTTACCGAGGAACACCTTTGTTTCCATCGGCTCACGGAGAGGGTCAATAGGTGGATTTGTGACCTGCGAGGCGTTGATGAGTATTCTGTCCCAATAAACCGGGAGCGGCTTGGGGTTACCCATCGATGAAAGCAAAACGCCGCCGCTGCTCGCCTGCTTGTATATCTCTTTGATAGTGTCGCTTTGCCAGTTCGCGTTTTCGCGGAACGTGCAGTCGTTCTTGACGATCTTCAGCGCATGTGTGGGGCAAAGCGATACACAGCGCTGGCAATCGACACATTTCGACTCATCGCTGAGCATGACCTTACCGTCAGCGTCGTAGCTGTGTACGCCGTTGGCGCACTGCCGTTCACAGACGCGACAGGCTATACAGCGATCGTGATTACGCACGATCTCAAATTCGGGAACTATATAATTGACCGACATCAGTACGCACCTTCCTTTACTTTTACGATAACAGGCTCTCCGCCTGCGGGAGCATAAACGTTTTCGGCGTCGGGCTCCATGACACGGATAGCCGCTTCCTCGCTTGCGATGAACACCTTTTCACCCTTTTCGGCAACGACCATTGAACGGAGCTTCAGGCGGTCATTGAGCGCCATAAGCCCTCCGTCAAAGCCGAGTATGATCGAAAACGGTCCTGTGATGAGCAGATTAGGATATATTTTTCTGAGATATTCGAGCTGCCGAGCCTCTTTCGGCGGCATTTTTTCAATCGTGCTCCAGAACGGTGCCGCGATAACGTCCGCAAGCTCTTCAAGAGACAGTCCCTGACGGCGAAGCAGATAATCCGCTATATAGGTAATGACCTCGGTATCCGTCTGAAGCGTACATTTGTATCCGAACATCTCGATGAAGCGGCGATTTGCATCGTATGAGGAAATCTCGCCGTTATGTACAACGGAATAGTCCAGCAGTGTGAACGGATGAGCACCGCCCCACCAGCCGGGGGTGTTGGTCGGATAACGTCCGTGTGCCGTCCATGAATACGCGCCGTATTCGTCGAGGCGGTAGAAACGCCCGACATCCTCCGGAAATCCGACTGCCTTGAACGTACCCATGTTTTTGCCGCTTGAAAATACATACGCGCCGTGCAGCTTGGTGTTGATATGCATTACGGTACGTGCAACGTATTCCTTTTCGTCAAGCTGCAGCCGGCTCAGCACCGACGCAAGAGGCGCCACGAAATATCGCCATATAAGAGGGATATCCGTAATTTCCGGTATCTTGCGGATCGGAATCTGTTCCGCCTTGACAATCTCAAAGCGCTCCTTCAGCAGTTTTTCGCATCTGACACGCGCCTCATTGTCGTTAAAGAAGACATGAAACGCATAAAAATCCTTATATTCAGGGTAAATGCCGTAACCGGCAAAACCGCCTCCCAGACCGTTTGAACGGTCGTGCATGGGAAGCATACTTTCGATAATTCTTTCGCCGGTCATTCTTTCTCCGTCTTTGGAGATGACGGCGGATATGGCGCATCCGGACGGAATACGCACCTGACCTTCAAGCATCATAACCTTTGTCCTTTCTTTTGAAGAAAACAAAACAAAGGCGCACATCCGGATAAGGGGAAAAGTCCCTTATCCAAATGAACGCCTTTGCTCATCGATGCCGCATTATAGCACACGGTTTCGCGTTTGTCAATCGTTTTTCAAAAAAAATCGAAAAAAATTGAAAAAGGGGCTTGACAAATCGAATTTTGCGTGTATAATAAGCCGCATAAAGGCAATGGCGTCTTGGAGCAAGTTCTCTTTGACGCCTTTTTCATTTTCAAAACAAAAATCAAAACAACGGGGCAATGACGTCTTGAAACAAACGGTATGCCGCAAAGCGCGGCACACCGTCGGAAGCGTCGCCCCGTTTTTTTTATGAAAAGGAGCAACACAACCATGATTACAGTATCGGATTACTTCGGCAGTCTTGTATTTGACGACGTTATTATGAAAGCAACGCTTTCGGACGACGTGTACAGATCGCTCAGAAAAACAATTGATGAGGGCGCAAAGCTCGAAAGCGACGTTGCAAACGCCGTTGCGGTCGCAATGAAGGACTGGGCAGTCGAAAAAGGCGCGACGCATTTCACGCACTGGTTCCAGCCGCTTACCGGCGTTACCGCCGAAAAGCACGACAGTTTCATTACTCCTGCACCCGACGGACGTGTGATAATGGAGTTTTCGGGCAAAGAGCTTATAAAAGGTGAGCCTGACGCTTCCTCGTTCCCTTCCGGCGGTCTACGCGCCACCTTTGAAGCAAGAGGCTATACGGCATGGGATCCCACATCATATGCATTTATAAAGGACAAAACTCTCTGCATCCCCACCGCGTTCTGTTCCTACGGCGGCGAAGCGCTTGACAAAAAAACGCCTCTGCTCCGTTCCATGGAAGCGCTGAACAAACAGGCTCTCCGCATACTCCGTCTCTTCGGCAACACCGATGTCAAATGCGTCCGCACCTCTGTCGGACCCGAACAGGAGTACTTCCTCATCGACAAGGAGATGTACGAAAAACGCAAGGATCTGATGTTCACCGGCAGAACACTGTTCGGTGCAAAGCCGCCCAAGGGTCAGGAAATGGACGACCACTATTTCGGTGCGATCAAGCCGCGTGTCGCCGCATATATGGCTGACCTGAACGAAGAACTCTGGAAGCTCGGCATACTCGCAAAAACCGAACACAACGAGGTCGCGCCCGCACAGCATGAGCTTGCGCCCATATATACCACCACAAACATCGCAACCGACCATAACCAGCTCACTATGGAAATCATGCAGAAGGTCGCATCGCGTCACGGACTTGTATGTCTGCTCCACGAAAAGCCCTTTGCGGGGGTCAACGGTTCAGGCAAGCACAACAACTGGTCAATGGCAACCGATACCGGCGTAAACCTTCTCACTCCCGGCGAAACCCCTTATGAAAACGCTCAGTTCCTGCTCTTCCTATGCGCCGTCATCAAAGCCGTTGACGATTATCAGGGTCTTCTCAGACTCTCCGTCGCAACCGCCGGCAACGATCACCGTCTCGGCGCCAATGAAGCTCCGCCCGCTGTCGTTTCCATCTTCCTCGGCGATGAGCTGACCGCAGTGCTTGACGCCATCGAAAACGATACTCCGTACAGCTCTGCCGAAAAAACCGTCATGAAGCTAGGAGTTCATGTTCTGCCCCGCTTCATGCGCGACACCACCGACCGCAACCGCACCTCGCCGTTCGCCTTCACCGGAAACAAATTCGAATTCCGTATGCTCGGCTCCTCCAACAGCATTGCCTGTGCAAACATCATGCTAAACAGCGCCGTTGCCGAATCGCTTAAGATATATGCCGACAGGCTTGAAAAAGCGGAAGATTTCGAAACCGCGCTTCACGACATGATCAAGGAGACCATCAAAAAACACAAACGCATCATATTCAACGGTAACGGCTATGACGAAGCATGGATAAAAGAGGCAACCGAAAAGCGCGGTCTGCTCAACCTCCGCACAACTCCGGATGCGCTCCCCACTCTTCTCGAAAAGAAGAATGTCGATATGCTGACCTCACATAAAGTATTCTCCCTCGCCGAGATTCGCTCGCGTTACGAGATCACACTTGACAACTACTGCAAGACCGTCAAGATAGAAGCCCTGACAATGGTAGATATGGCACGCAAGGAGATTCTGCCGGCAGTCGAAGCCTACGCAAAGGAGCTTTCCGATGCATACATTGCAAAATCCGCCGTGATCCCCGGAATTGCCGGAAAATACGAAAAGGGTGTCATTGCCAAGATGTCCACCCTTGCCGACGAGATCGATACCGCAGCCGCAGCGCTTGATGCCGCAGTCATACGCTTCAACGCCATCAGCGACACCACCGAGGCAAGCTGCATGATACGTGACGTCATCCTTCAGAAGATGGCAGAGCTTCGCGTCGTATGCGATGAAGCCGAAACCGTCACCGCAGAAAAATACTGGCCGTTCCCCACCTACGACAAACTCCTGTTCGGCGTCAAATAATATAAAAGGAAAATTCAGATATGTGTTCAATAATGGGCTATTGCGGCAGCCATGCTCCCGTCGCCGAATTCCGCAGAGGCTTTGACGAAACGATATCCCGCGGACCCGATGACAGCCGGATAATCGACACCGGCAAAGGTCTGCTCGGATTCCACCGTCTTGCCATAATGGGACTCACTCCGGAAGGGATGCAGCCGTTTGAGCTTGACGGAAGCTATGTCGTGTGCAACGGCGAGATATACGGCTTTAAAAAGCTGAAAGCCGCCCTCGAAGCGAAATACACCTTCAAAAGCGGTTCTGACTGTGAAATACTTCTGCCGATGTATCGCGAATACGGCACAGATATGTTCGCGATGCTCGACGCCGAGTTTGCGCTTATAATATATGATGCGAAAACCGGCGAATATATTGCGGCGCGTGACCCGATAGGCATACGCCCCCTCTATTACGGCTTCGGCAGGGACGGCGCCGCCGTCTTTGCCAGCGAAGCCAAAAATCTGGTCGGACTTTGCAAAAAAATAATGCCATTCCCTCCCGGACATTACTGGAAGGGCGGAAAATTCGTCTGCTACAACGACATTTCGCATCCGACCGCAGTATGTCATGACGATACGGAAATCGTCTGCAAAAACATACGCGAAAAGCTGATTTCCGGTGTGGAAAAGCGGCTTGTCGCCGATGCCAAAGTCGGCTTCCTCCTTTCCGGCGGGCTGGATTCCTCGCTTGTCTGTGCCATTGCCGCAAGGAAAAGCAAAACTCCGATACGTACCTTTGCCATCGGTATGAGCGGCGACGCCATCGACCTCAAATACGCAAAGCAGGTCGCCGATTATATCGGAAGCGAACATACGGAGGTCATCATGACGAAGGAGCAGGTGCTTGACTCGCTCGAAAATGTCATTCACCTGCTCGGTACGTTTGATATCACGACCATCCGCGCAAGTATGGGTATGTACCTGCTTTGCAAATGGATCCATGAAAACACCGATATCCGTGTGCTTCTCACCGGCGAGATATCCGATGAGCTGTTCGGATACAAATACACCGATTTCGCCCCCTCTGCCGAAGAATTTCAGAAGGAATCCGAAAAGCGCATACGTGAACTGCATATGTACGACGTACTGCGCGCCGACCGCTGTATTTCATCAAATTCTCTTGAGGCTCGCGTTCCGTTCGGCGACCTCGATTTTGTGAAATATGTGCTGTCCGTAGATCCCGAAAAGAAGCTCAACACCTACGGTATAGGCAAATATCTTCTCCGCCGCGCCTTTGAGGGCGACTATCTGCCGCCTGATATACTCTACCGTGAAAAAGCGGCGTTTTCCGATGCCGTCGGGCATTCCATGGTTGATTACCTCAAGGAATACGCCGAAAAGCAATATACCGACGAAGAATTTGAGCAAAAAATGCAAAACTACACTCACGCCGCGCCCTTCACAAAGGAATCCCTCCTCTATCGTGAAATATTTGAAAAATATTACCCCGGTCAGGGCGACATGATAGTCGATTTCTGGATGCCAAACAAAGAATGGGAGGGCTGCAACGTCAACGACCCGTCGGCACGCGTACTTTCCAACTACGGCGCAGTTCGTCGATGGGAAAATAGGCATTGACAACGCCCATGATCAGACTGATCGAAAACAGCAGGAGCAGAATTTTGACGCTGTCGTAGACAAAGAAATCGACGGCGTTTCCCGCATGCGTTTCGGCGCTCATCCCGAACACGCCGTAGACGAGCCAGTCGGCAAATCGTTGAATCATCGTTTTAACAGAAATAAATTACACCATAATAAATACCTACGGCTATAAAAAGCAGGCCCACAATCCGCGTGAGCCATTTTTGAACGGTCTGCATCCGGTTGCAGAAGGTCCCCAGCCCGGCGACGCCGTATGCCAAGATCCATGCGACGACCGCCACGGGGAGCCCCGTGGCGACAGCGAATACAGCAGGCAGGAGATAGCCGCCCGTTTCGGCGGCCGACATCGGAATCAGCATCCCGAAATAGAAAACCCCGCTCGTCGGGCAGAACGCCAGCGAAAAAAGAACCCCGAGCAGAAACGCACCCCATCCGCCGCGCCGTCCCACCTGCCCGCCGCGACCCGAAAACCCGAATTTCGGCAGGTCGAGCCGATGTCCGAAGAGCATGAACGATCCGATCAGAACAAGCACCGGGCCGATCAGCATTTCGCCCCATTTGCCGATTACCTTCTGAATGGCGAAAACACCCGCCCCTCCACGCAGCACGGCAATCAGCACCGCCCCCAGCAAGGTGTAGGCGGCGACACGCCCGAGCGTATAAAGCAAGCCGTTGAAGAAGACGCGGCGACGGTTTTCCAGATCCTTCGAGATATAACCCACCGCAGCGATGTTGGTCGCCAGCGGACAGGGGCTCAGGGCTGTCAGCAGCCCGAGCAGAAAGGCCGTCAGAATCGGAACGGCCGAACCGTCCGACAGGTTTTGCAAATACTCCATAGCTACATGTCCAGTTGTTTTCGGATTTCGGCGCAGAGCTCCGCCTTGAATCTCTCCGGGTTCGTGCGGGCGTTGGCGAAGGCGAACCGCGTCAGATCAGTCACGGTTTCTTTTCCGTCCCGCCATTTATTCAGCAACAGCGCCGACCACGCCACCTCATACTTATCGGCCAACGCTCCGTTCTCCGGCTTTGCAACGTCGATAATGCGAAAGCGCACCTCCCCGGCCCCGACCTGCCCGGCGAAATCGGTTTCGAGGACCTCTTTCACACCGGTTTCAATCGCCATGCAAGTCGCGCAGCGTTTTGCCCCGTGGAAACAAAGCACTTCGACACAATCGTCCTGCGGCCTGTCGGCAGCGGTTTTTCCCGCAGGCCCTTGCCCGCAGGCGACAAACGCGGCGGCCGCCGCAAGCAACAATAATCTTTTCATGGCGGATCATTTCGTCAGCAATCCCCGAACCTCTGCAAGCGACAATTTCCGGCCTTGGGCCACGACCCGCCCGTCCACGACCAACGCGGGCAGATTCATCACGTTATAGGACATGATTTTCACGATGTCCTCTTCCTTTACGACCGTTGCATCCAATCCCGATTCGGCCACGGCCTGTCTCACCGTTTCGCAGAGCGCCTTACATCCGGCGCACCCCGTTCCCAATACTTTGATCTCCATATTCATTTTTTATTAAATGTAGTTCGGCGAACAACGAACAATATCCGCAAAAAAAAGCCGCTCACCCGCAGCAGGAATCCTTCTCCCGGCAATCGCGGAAGAAATCGGCAAAGAGGTCGCGCGCAACCGCCCAATTCGCATGGTTGATACAATAACGGACTTTCGGCGTTTCGATTTCGCCTTGTATCAATCCGGCATCTTTCAACTCTTTGAGGTGCTGCGATACGGTCGCCTTTGCAATCGGCAGCACCTCGTGGATGTCTCCGAAAAAGCAACTGTCCTGTGCGGCAAGAAATCGTAAGATGGCTATTCTTGCCGGATGTCCCATTGCTTTGGCGAAGCGAGCGATCTGCTCCTCTTGATCCGTATAGTTTTTTTGAATCATATCGGTTACTGCTGTTCGCAAATATACGAACAATATTTTGAAAAGAAAGAAAAATCGGATTTTTTTCTGTTTTCGCCTATGAAGTTTCTTGTCGGACGGAAAACTGGCGGGGCTACTGCGGAATGAAGATGTAGGTGATCGTCCCCGTGTGGCGGGCGGGAGCCGCGTCGTTGATGTCGAAGACCGAATTGCGGGCGGCGCGCACCGCCGTCTCGCGCATGCAGTCGTCGCCTCCGGAGGCCACCGACGCGTGCGTCACCTCGCCGGCGCGGTTCACCGTGATGCGGACGACGACTTCGCCGCCCCCCTCGCATTGATAGGCGGGAACCACCAGATGCCGTGCATGTCGCACCGGATCGACCAGCGAGAAGGAGACGGTCACGCGGCCCTGCACCTTGCGGTCGGAGCTT
>ENA-UEQL01002134-UEQL01002134.1-human-gut-metagenome-genome-assembly--contig:-NODE-2134-length-13303-cov-13.475125_pt1 | contig 13303 bp, 8 predicted proteins | sample MGYA00242905_ERZ507926 | MGnify/ENA primary metagenome ERZ507926 (study PRJEB26167, sample SAMN06115531) | human gut metagenome | host: Homo sapiens | place: China:Henan | collected 2015-09-09...
AGAACGGTGAATATTTCGTCCGCGGCGATTGCGTCGTCCATATTTACGCGCAGCAGTAGGCGGAAAGTTCTACGGCGCACTTGTTGACAACACCGCAGTTGAGGTTGAGCTTGAGAAGATACTTGACAGTTATCGCACAAACGCAAAGGATGAGGACGTAGCATTTGAAAAGGATGTTGAATATGTCCCGGGATTATATCTGTCGGACAGTATAGTGTCTAGCGATGAGATAATAAAGCTTGTAAACTCCAAGAAGGAAGAAGCGTCCTATTACACTGTGGTTGAAGGCGATAGTCATTCGGGAATCTGCTCAAAACTCGGAATAAGCATGGAGGAGCTTGAGGCATTGAATCCCGGTATTATGGATGAGGACTATGTGCTGAGAGCCGGCGAAAAGCTGCTCAAGACGCAGGAAGTTCCTTTTATGTCGGTATGTATATCAAGAACCGAAACATATAATGTTGATGTTCCATATGATACAGAGTATCAGGATGACGATACCCGCTATGAAGGCGTTGAAACCGTATCGCAGGAGGGTGAAAAGGGAACAAACAAGATAACGGCGAAGGTTTATTATGTAAATGGCGAAGAAGTAAAGCGTACCATTCAGAAAACAGAGAGAACAAAGGATCCCGTTACCGAGATAATTCTCCAGGGTACCTTACCTCCGCAGTCATCACATTACTCCGATGCGTCTGCCGATGCAGGCAAGAAGTATATCTGGCCTGTCGATGGCGGTACGTTCTGGGAATGGGGCTGGTGGGACGGTGGTTATGCCGGACACCGCGGCGTTGATATAGGTGCGCCTTACGGAACAGATGTATATGCTGCTGCAACCGGCACGGTAATTTTTGCGGGCTGGGACAACGGCGGACTCGGAAATGCCGTGATGATACTTCATCCCGACGGATACACAACGGTATATGCCCACAACAGTGAGATATTCGTCAGTGCAGGTCAGGAGGTAAACCAGGGCGAGTGCATAGCCGCAGTAGGCGAAACCGGACTTGCATACGGTTGCCATTGCCACTTTGAAGTAAGGTACGGTTCGGAAAGACTGAACCCGAGATATTATCTCAGCGGTCTGCCGGATCCCGGATATTATTAATATGAAATTTAACGGATAACACGAAACAACCGCTGTGCTGAGGCATGGCGGTTGTTTGGCTATCAGAATGCACCTTGACAATTTATTGAAAGTGTGATAGAATACAAATAAAGAGGGAACGACAGACGACCGCTCCCGTGTTGGCTAAGAAATAACCGTCGTAGTTGGAAGCTGTGGGCATGGTGTATGGCTTGCCGTCGTACTTGGTTGGTCCGAAGACGATGCACACTTGATTTTGGTTGTCCACTATCTCCGCCATCGTTTTGTTGATGTCGTCGAGTGTAACGGTAGCTGAGAATTCTGCCTCCAGTGCAGCCTCGTATTCGATGTTCATGCAAGGCTCGTTGTTGCAGAAGTTGGACACAATATTCTTTGCATATTCGGCATTGCGTGTCTTGTTCTTGTTGTCCAAACGGTGTTCGATGTTTACGGTGTGCTGCACCTTGGCATGCTCAAGCTCGGCGGCGGTAAAGCCGTAGCGTCTTGCCTTCTCCACTATCTCGATGGCAGCATCTATGCCAACCTGCGGATTGTTGGGCATGAGTCCGAGGTTGAGGGCGAAAGCATCCTTTTCAGTGGTGACGTAGAAGTTGCCTACGCGGCAGTTTGCCGACATCACTCGGGGTTGTGCCTCGTGTGACAGCTTTGCCAGACGCTGGCGCAGTATGAACATGGCGAGTCGTGACTTGTAGCTGCTAAGGAATGCCTCGCGTGTGGCTCTCGACTGGCGTTGCTCGGCATCGTGCTTCATGTAGAGTGAGAAATTGAGTGTAGGCTGCTCGTTGTCTGCCTGTGTGTAAACAATCATCTCTTTGTTGTCGGGTACTGTATAGTATGTGCGCTGCGGAGCACCAATAGGCATGGGATTATCACTGAAGAGCTTTCGTATCTTGGCTTCTATCTGGTCTACATCGATGTCGCCCACTACGATGATGCCCTGCAGGTCGGGACGATACCACTTTTGGTAATAGTCGCGCAGTGTGTCGTAGTGGAATGTGTCCACCACTTCGATGTGTCCTATTGGTAGGCAGTCGGCATATTTCGACCCAGCGTATATCACGGGCATAGCATTCTCCATCATACGCTGCGCTGCCATGCGCGAACGTCGTGTGCGCCACTCTTCTCGTATCACGCCACGTTCTTGGTCAATCTCGTTGTCTTTAAGCAGTAGTGAGCCTGCCCAGTCGTGCAGTATGGTAAGACAGGTGTCGGTTACGCCAGCCTTGCTCACAGGAGCATTGGATATGTTGTACACGGTCTGATCGATGGATGTGTAGGCATTAAGGTCTGCCCCGAACTTGATGCCGTTGCGTTCGCACCAGTTGCGTACAGAGTGTTTGCCTCCATTGCCGTCAGGAAAGTTGCGTGTGCCGTTGAACGCCATGTGCTCAAGGAAGTGAGCCAGTCCGCGCTGCTCGGGTTGCTCGAGTATAGAGCCTACACGCTGTGCAATGTAGAAGTCTGCTTGCCCCGGAGTTTGGTCGTTGTGGCGTATGTAGTAGGTAAGCCCGTTGGCGAGCTTACCTTTGCGTATACAACTGTCGAGAGGCAACGTCTGCGCCGACATAGCCATACTGCAGCCCAGGCACATCAGAAGAGAGAAGATTCGTCTTTGTTTCATATAAAGAGATTAAGTGTTAAAGTTGGGAACTGATATTTATGTCTCAACTGTTATTTATTACTCGGCAATCTCAATGCCGCTGATAGTGTACTTCTTGTTGTTCTTGACGATAACAATCTGTCCGTTTCTCAAGAATACGCCGTTGGTTGTATTGCCGGTGTTGACATTCGTGTTGTCGATGCCTGTTTCTGTGGCAGGGTCGAGAGGCAGCGCCTTAAGACCGGCACCAATAACGTTACCTTCGCCAAGAGCGATGTTGGTGTTGCCGCGAAGGTTGCCAATAAACTCGGTAGTGCCAGTTGATGTAACCTCGCCATTGTTGGTGCATGATACTACAGACACCACTCCCTCTTTACGTGCTGAGTTGGCTACGATGCCGGCAACGTACATGTCTTGTCCGCTAACCGAGCCATCGTTGCGACAATTCTTTATAACAGTGGCAGCCTCGTCGCCCTTCATCACGTTGCCAACGATGCCACCGACATTCTTTACGCCGCTTATCGCGCCTCTGTTGTAACAGCCTTCGATGTCTACTGCAAAGCTGGCGCAGCTTACGATGCCTGCTGTGTACAGCTTCGACTTAGATGTACCCTGGGTGTCGTCAACATTGCCGTTGTTGTTGCAATTCTTTATGGCACCTGAGTAAGAGCCGGCAATACCAGCCGATCCTACGCCATTGGTTGTAGACAGCTTGCCGCTGTTGAGGCAGTCTTCTATAAGATAGTTGTAAGTGGTGATGCTCTTGCCCGACTGCGAACCACCGCAGATGCCCGACGCATAGGTCATGGCCTTGACGTCACCGTAGTTTTCACAGTCTTTTATTGTGCCACAACCATTGACCATAAATCCGCATATACCGCCAGCGGCAAAGTTGGTGGCAGTGATGTCGGCATTGTTGACACATCCCTGTATAGTGCCCATGTTGATCGAGGCAATAGTGCCAACGTAGTTGTAGCTTGTGATGTGGTTGTTCTCGTCGAAGACGATGTTTCTAACGACACCGTTCTTGTCGATACAACCAAACAGGGCGTTGTACTTGCCGGCTGCATTGTTGTTGCTTTCGGTGTGGTAGATGCCTCTGATGGTATGGTTGTAGCCGTCGAAAGTGCCATCGAAGCCATAGGCTATCTGGGTAATTTTGGCGTTGCCGTCCTTGCCTATTGCGGGCAGCTGAACGGGGTTTTCTGCCGAACCGCCGAAGTCGATGTCGTTAGTCATCTTGAAGTACTCGCCAGTTCCTTTGTGGTCGGCGTTGCAATTCTTAGCCATTGCTTCGAAATCGGCTGCTGTGCTGATGAGGTAAGGGTCGCCTTGTGTACCCGAACCTTTAAGTCCCCAGTTGTTAGATACTGTAGAGCCATCGCTCTGTGCCATAACTGTCATCGTTGCTATGCAAGCGAAGATGAGTGTAAAGATTTTTTTCATATTATGTTTTTTAAAGTTGTGTTTAAAATGTTGCTGCTGCTGTGATGATAAGCGTATTGCGTGTTTGTCCTTTAGTGTTGCTATTGGTGGCTTGGCGGAGGTTGTACCTCAGGGAAATGGCAGGTCGTATGGACGTGCCTTTTAAGGGCATCTCGTAGGTAATGGCAGCGTGAGCTGCCCATTGTCTGTAGCTGCCCATTGCGGCAGAGCCTCCTGCCTCTGCCGACCATAAATATCCTCCTCGTGTGAGCACACTGCGTCGTGCACTGACAAACGGGGTTATGATGTGGTGTGAGGCGGTGTATATATCGGGATATACGTAGGCAGTCTGTTGGCGAGTCCAGTACTTGGCACCTCCCGTTATGTGCCATAGGTATATATTACCAGATGGTTCCCAGTAGGTGTTGAGGGCAGCTGTACCGTATGTCTGTACCTTGTCTGCCATCTTTGTTGGTTCGAAGTATTCGTAGTATATGGCTGACGTGCCGTTGGTGGCTATGGTGCGGCGATAGTTCTCGCGTTCAGACGTAAGCCGCTCGGTGGCGATGCTCAAGTCAACCCATACAAGCCGCTCAGCCCTTTGTGTTATGTCGTAGCGCAGATGCAATGCGAAGTTATCGCCATGGTGCTGCTCGTGTGATGCACTGTATTGCGACTTGCGTCCATAGTAGCCATTGCGATGACTGTATACGATGTCGGCAAAGAGGCGGTTGTATTTGCTTTGAACCCTCACACCAATGTATTCAGACAGTAGTGGTAAACGGTTTTTGCTATCGGTGAATCCTTCGGTGCCGAATGCTTCGCGTTCGCCATGATGGTTGGCATAGTCGATGAGTGTGTAGTATATTTGGTCAGTTGTACCATAGGTCTTGAACTGCATCGCCTCAGTGCGGCGGCTGTACACCATTCCTATGCCAATGCCACTGTTGTGTGGTAACAAAAAATGTGCGTCAAGACCAGCGTTTATATCCATCAGCGTGTTACTGTGACGTAGGTCGCGCTGCTTGGCATATGTGCCAGCTGTATAGTTGAGTTGTGCGCCAATGGCAAGACATCGCCATGCCTTCCACCCGATGGCTCCGTTGATGCTGAATGTCTCCATGCTCTTGTCGCCAGCATTGTTATCCGCCTCGACAAGGTCGAACGGCATTAACTTCATTGTAGGCATAAGCATACTGCCTGCTGCTTCTGAGATATTGTGTCGGCTGTACGTGGCTCTGCCGTAAGCCACAATGTCAGACGAGAGCCTGTAGTATGACTGCACATCGGCATCATAAGCTTCCTGCCGCTTTCCTTCTGACATGGTGTGCAGCTTACCTCCGTCGTGACGATAAGATAGGGTGGCGTGGGCTATGGTGCTGTCTGCATAGGTGGTCAGTGCGGCGGCATTGCTTGCTGTGAGCCATGGGTTGCGCTGTTGGGTTAGCTGGAAGTCGCGTTGTGCCATGGCTGGTAGGCACAGCAGATTAGCGTAGAGAACAATTGTCAGCTTCATAGAAATCATTCGTTGAATTATTGGTGTCTTGATATATGGCATGTCCGTCTACAGTCTTCTCCACCTTTCTTATTAGAGAGTGGCCGTAACCTCCGGTCAGAGTTGCATAGCCGTTGTCGAGGTCTGGCGTGAGGCGTTTCTTGCATTTGGCAAGAGCCGTGGCGTTGTATACTTCCATGGCATCAATCACCCACCTGCGTGGCATTTTCAGGCAGGCATACACTATGTTGCCTTCATTGCCCGTTGGGTATATTATGTTGTCTGGGTTCTCGCCGAATTGCTTTGGTGTAATATCTTCTGTGCGGAACAGTATCACGGCTGGCGAAGTCTGGCTCATAGGCCAAGCATTGCTTTTGCCGTATTTCACAGCCTTCAGATAGTGGTTTGTGGCGATAACATCGGCAGGCGAGGGATAATACCGAGTGTTGTTGTACTTGCCTCCGTCGCTGCTTGTTGCCTCCATGTCGTACATACAATAGTAGGCAGTGTTGGCATAGTTGATGGAGTTGCTGTAGGTTGGAGTGTTGTCAATGGCGCCATGCACGTTTACTACGAGTTCTGAGTAGGGTGCTATTGTATTGCCCTGCTGGAAAAACCAGATGCCGTTGAGTGCTGGAATCCAGTCTTTGTCAGCATAATCGAGTTTACCACCGTTGAGAAACGAGTGGGTGTTGGCTTCTGCATTGTATGGCTCGATAATGCCGAAACCTACGTTGTCGAGCGACACCGTCTCTGATGAGTTGTTGTACAGGATTATACATTTGTCTATGGCGAACTTTCCCGAACCATCGTCCTTCTGACAGCCTCCATTATACAGTTCCTTTATGAGGATAGGGTTGGTAGTCTGCATAGTTGTGATGCTTACGGGCAGCTCTATTGTAGTGTTGTTGCTGCCTATTGCTACGTCAGACAATGCTCCGTTGTATACATGACGGAAATATTCGTCGTCGCTCACCTTTGATGCGCTGACACTGTATATTCCGGTGGGTAGCGTGAAGCGAGCTATACCGTTGGCATCGGTAGCTGCTTCGAAGGTGCTACCTATGCTGTTTGTCATCTTTACGGCAACACCGTCTACGTTATGATTCAGCCTCACCTCGACATTGTAGGTGTTAATTTGTTCGTCGTAGCTGCACGATGCCACCAGCATGGTCAGCATCGTAAGCAGTATGAAGAATGAGTGTTTTATTATATTATTCATATCTCCTTGTTTTACTTGTTTCTTGTCAACTCGTCTATTGTCTATAGTTTCACTCTGACGGATGCTCCATAGTAGAATTTTGGTATGTATCCGCTATCAAACAGCGATGTCTTCAGTCCTGTTTGCTTATTTCGGACGGATGCCAGATTGTTGAAGAAGTTGTTGGCGTAGAACGATAGGCTCACCCATCTGCCTATCTCCTTCGTCACGGAGAAGTTGGCTGAGTAATATGCCGATATATTCTGCGGATTGAAGTAGTAGGCGGTGTTGCTTCTTACTATTAGATCACACAATTGCCGGTAGAGTGTGGGGTTGTTGTCTTTGGCAGCCAGAAGAGCCTCAGCGTATGGAATGCGCTCCGAAGGGTTATCCCATGTTGAGTAATATTTAGGATACACAGCCACATAATGGTCAGTCTGCCCCACGTATTTAGTTCCAGTCACGTCGCCAGCCTCATTTAATGCTATCGTTGTGCGATTGCTTGACAGGTTGCGTCGGTAGTTGAGCATGGTTGCTTCAAGTCGCATTGTCATGATGAGTCTCAGTTGTGGTATGCGTGCCGTCAGCGTGGTGTTGAGGCTGCATCCCTTGTTCATCATGCCGTTGCTCACCGTAGGGGTGCTTGTCGTTGAGGCTGATGCGACGTTGCTGCCTACGTAATAGCCTATAAGCGGTTGGGTGCCCGAACCTTCGGCTTGGTCGCCGATGCCATTGGGACATCCGGCTATGAGTGTATTGTCTGTGCCACGATAGTGATAGTACTTGCCGTCGATGCGCAGCGACAGTCCCAGAGTATGGTGGTTGTTGATGATAGGCATCTCTGCCACCCATTCCAGTCCGTAGCGTGTCACGGGAGAACCATTCACATACTGACGGTTGGCAGTGTATGTGCGGCGGATAGAGTAGGGTAAGTTTACGGTGTTGCCGTTGGTTGCAGATGTTACGCTTATCACACCAGTCGATGGATTGACACTATATATGCGGTCGGCAGCGGCAATGCTACATCCTTCAAGAGCCGACTGCGATGTCTGGTTGTAGGCAAATGGAGAGTATACATTCAGTGTCTGATACGGATTGTACGTGCGGTTCCAATATGCCGACAGGCTCAGTCGTGCCTTACCGACCATTGCTTCCAATCCTACCTCCATTTGATTGGAGTGCTGCCATTTCAGATTGCTGTTATATATAGCACGCTGCACATTGGTGTAGTAGGCATAGTATGCTTTGCCGTCGGCAGTAGAACCAGGGGTGAACACGAGTCGGTCAGTATAGGTGTCGGCAGGATAAAGCACTTGAAACGATGGCAGTTTGACGCTTTTGCCATAGCCGGCATGTAGTGTGAGCGAGACGTTCTTACCTTTTATTATATTATAGCGAGCATTGAATCGCGGTGAGAGGCTGGCTGCGGTGCCATATTCTGAACCGCTGATTATGGTGATATCGTTGCGCAGTCCGCCTACAAGCATCAGTCTGCCCATGGTTAGCCGTTCCTCTATAAACATTGCCAGGCTATGCATTGTTGGCAGGAGACTATAGTCGTATGGTCGCCATGTGGGAGCCAAACGCATGTCGTCGTAATATGTGCCGTGACCATTGTTGCGTGTAGAGTTCAGTTCGGTGCCTACAGTAAGTTTGTTCACCGCGCTGAGTATGCGTCGTGTCCACTCACCCTTTAGTTTGAGTTGTAGACTCTGTAGCTTCTGGTCGTTGAACGAACGCACATACCAGTATCCCGTCGGACTAAGTATTATGCTGCCCGTGCCCATGCCATCGGCATAGTCTTGGGCTATAGCATAGCCGTTGGTAGTGGTGTGCAGACTGGCTTGTGTGGATGATGACGATGTGTTGGTGTTGTTGTCCGAGCGTCGATCGGCTGTAGAGAAGGCTGCCTGCAATGTTATGTTGAACACTCCTGAACTCCTGCTGTTGTAGAGCCAGTCAAGCATCATGTTAGCACGTAGCTGATTGTCGCGTTGGCGCTGATAGGTGTCGCGAAAGGCATCGGGGTCTGCCTCCGAATTATATCCGCCAATGTTGCCCGTAAGTCCAGCTGTCAGATTGAGGCTTGAACCCTTCATGCGGAATACCTTATTGTAAGTAGTCGATAGTATGTTGCGGCTATAAGCAGTATGTGGCGATGTAATGTCGGTGAACGATTGTGCATGTTCTATAGAGAAATTAAGCGTTCCGGCATTGTGTGCCAATGCTAAGCCCTTGGTTAGTGCTACCTGTCGGGTGTACGGATTCATGGAAGCCTCCACAATCCATGGAGTGTGTCCGCGACGGGTATTCACCTTCACCATGCCGTTGCTTATGTCGCCATATTCAACGCCCGGTATTCCAGCTATTACCTCAATGCTCTCAATGTTGGAAGTTGAAATGTTGCGTGTTGAAGCCGACTGCGTCTCGCTCATACTTGCATTGTTGTTCAGTCGCATTCCATCTATCTCAATGGCAGTGCCGAATGACGCATTGCCTTTCTCACCTGTTGTGGAGCGTAGTGCCAGGCGTGAATCGTCTGTCACCGCCTTTCCTTTCTTCAGATCATCTGCGGCACGGCGTGTCGCGGCAATCAGCTCGTCGATCTTTGCCAGCGGATCCTCGGCATTCATAATGCCGGATGCCGCGCCTGCCGCCTCAGAGCCTGCCATGATGAAATCGTAAACCTGCTGACCGTTCGTGATTCCTGCCGCCTGTTCGACCAGAATCGACGGGTCAATCGCCTTGATTGCGTCAATGCAGTCCTTTACATAGGACATTCCGCTGACCGCACCGCCGCTGCCGCCGATCAACTCGGACGGCTCCGGATTGATGATGTCGGGGTGAAGCTCGGCAATCGCCTTTGCCTCCGCAACCGTATCTGCACAGGCGAACACCAGCATATCCAGACCGTGTGCGCGGTCGATGGTTTTTTTGATCTGCGGCAGGGACATCGGCTTTTCGCAGTGGTTGACCACCACGCCCGCCGCGCCCGCGTCCTTCAGCGCCTCGGGCAGGATATCCGCCATGCCTCTGCCGGGCTGAAGGGTGTCCATATAGGGCGCCAGCACGATCAGGTGCCTGGTATTCTCCACCACGCGCCGAAGCTCAACCGGCGTTGTGATGAACAGCACATCGATATCGTACTTTTCCGCCGCGCGATCCGCCGCCTGTGCATATTCCAGCACCTTGTCACCCCAGATGTAGTTTTTGGTTCCGATCTCGAAATACGGAGTCCGGATGGTTCGTTTCATGTTTACACCCTCTCTTTTCTGAAGCCGTCGTCAGCCAGCTCCCGGTAACGGCGGTATTTTTCATTGTAAAAAGCAACGCCGTCCGCCTGCGGCAGATCCCGCAGGGCAATGCGGGACATTTCCGCGGCGGCATCCGGCAGACTGCCGTGGATTTTCGCGCCGACCGCAGCAAGCATTGCAGCTCCGATGCAGCAGGTATCCGCCTCCTCGGTGACAAGAAGCTCACATCCGGTCACATCCCGCAGGATTCCGCGCCACAGGTCGCTGTGTGCCGTTCTGCCGGTCATAATCAGCTTTCCCGCAGGACATCCGAGCCTTTCCAGCTCCTCCAGCACCCAGCGTGCCTCAAACGCCACCCCTTCCATCAGGGCGCGCGCGAGATCGTAGCGGTCATGCGACAGCTTCAGACCGATCACCCTTGCCGGCTCATCCGGGTTGCCGTGCGGGAAGCCCGCTCCGGCAAGATAGGGGGCAAAGAAAAGGTCCTTTGCGCGCTCCCGGCGGGTCATTGCCCCCGCGTCCAGAGCGGCATAGTCGCTCCCGATGAGATTTTTGTACCATTTCAGCACCGAGCCGGCAGAAACCAGCGATGCCATAGCCCCGTAAAGCCCCTTTACCGGGTGAATCCCCGGCGAAACATGACTCTCCGAAAAGATCAGCCGGTCCGTCACGCCAAGCACCACCCAGGCGGTTCCGGTGGCAACCAGAACGTCTCCTGCGTGAATCGCACCGGCGCCGAGCGACGCGCAGTACTGATCGTGCGCCCCGTTGCAGACAAGCACTCCCCCGGGAAGTCCCAGCTCACGCGCCGCACGGTCCGTCAGCGTTCCGATCACCGCCCCTGTCGGCAGAACCTCCGGAAGCCGATCCTCCTCAAGACCGAGCAGGGAAAGGATTTCCGGATCGTACCGCCGCTCCCGGATATTGTACAGAATCCGGATGGCGGCATTGGTCGGGTCTGTCACGGTTCTGCCGGTCAGGTAGCGGTTCACCGTTTCCAGGGTGGTGTCAAAGCCGGCGGCTTTTTCAAACACCTCGGGTCGGTTCCGGCGAAGCCACAGCAGCTTAGCCGCGTCAAAGCCCGCGCCGACCTGCCACCCGGAGGCACGGTAAAGCCGCTCCCCCGCCAGCATCCGCAGATCCTCCGCTTCCGCACGTGCGCGACCGTCCATCCAGGTCATCACCGGCGTCAGGGCTTCCCCACTCTCCCCTCTTGCCCAGACGCTTCCGCCCTGGGTGGAAAGCGAGATTGCCGCAATGCCGTCCGGCGCCGCACCGGATGACGCAACCGCCTCCCGCACCGCCTTCCGGACCGCATCAATCCAGTCGGCGGCGTTCTGCTCGACTCCGCCGTCCTCCGTAAAGTGCAGCTCGTACTCACAATAAGCCTTTCCGAGCACCCGTCCCTGCGGATCGCAGACCGCCGCCTTGGTGCCTGTCGTTCCGACATCCAGACCGATGACTGTTTGCATAACCTTCTCCAAATCCAAGCCTTCGTTTCTTTTGTTCCGTCAGGTCGAAGCCCGATCGGACATATGCGATGCATAGGAACGGGTGATTTCCAGCTTCATCGGTTCCCCCGCATCCATGCGCAGGATGTCATCGATCAGCGCCATGGTGATCATCCATCTGCGGTCAAAGGTCGGACCTCCCATGTGCGGAACGCAGTATGCATTGGGCAGTCTGCGCAGCTCGCTGTCCGCCGGGAGCGGCTCCTCCTCATACACATCCAGCACCGCACGGATCCTGCCGCGCTTCAGCTCGGCAATCAGCGCCTGCTCATCGATCACCGGTCCGCGCGCTGTGTTGATCAGCAATGCACCGTCCGGCATCATGCCGAGCAGACGTTCGTCGACAAGATGGTAGTAGGATTTCGTCATGCCGCAATGCAGGGACACGATTTTACAGGTGCGGAAGATCTCCTCCAGCGACGCCGTTTCAAAGCCGTATTCCTTCTGCACGTCCTCGGTCAGATACGGCTTTTCCAGTACCTTGAATTTCAGGCGGAACGCCTTCCCCATCCGGAACAGGTGCCGGGAGGTCATGCCGAAGCCGATGATCCCGACCGTCTGATCCAGCAGTCCTTCCCAGACCTCGCCGTTTTCGTACCATCCGCCGTTTCTTGTCCGTTCGAGATAATCCGGAATTTTCCGGAGCGCCGTCAGCGCATACGCAATCACCGACTCCGCCACCGATTCCGCATACATTTCGTTGCCGCTGATGACACGGATGCCGCGATCGTACGCCGCGTCCGACATGACCGGCGTCACCGAGCCTCCGGTGTGCGCGATCAGCCGGAGCCGGTCGGCACCCGCAAGAACGGGCTCGTCAAACAGCGTTGTTCCCCAGCCGGTCAGCGCAACATCCACACCGTGCAGGCGGTCGCGCAGCTCCTCCGGGGTAAAATTGCGGCTCATGGTGTTGTACTCCACCTCCGCCACCGACTCCAGACGGTCCCGTACCTGCCTGGGAATAAAGCTCTCCCGGATCACCCCCTGCGGGGCGGTCACCAATATTTTCATATACGGTTCTCCTTTTTCAGGCTCCTTCTGTTTTTTTGAGGTAACTCCGGATGCCGGATTTGACAATCTCCTTATGTGCGGTCAGGAAATCCTGCCGCTCCAGATCGATGTTGAGCAGACACGGCAGGGTGTAGCGGTTGGAAAAATAGGAAAACGCACCGGTGATCAGCGCAAACACCACAACCTTGCTGTTCGCGGTTTCGTTGAACACGCCCGCTTCCCTTCCGCGACGGACCGTCTGACGGATACAGTCAATGATCGGCGCCTTCAGTTCCGCAAAGCTCTCGTTCGCTTTCACTGCCCTCGCTTCGTTCAGATTTTCCCACATAATGATCTTCACAAATTCCGGATTGCAAAGCAGAAAGTCGAAATAGCGATCCACAATCGCATCAATCAGCTCCCCCGGTTCCGTGAACTGCCGGGAGATCAGCTCCGACTCGATGGAGGACAGCAGTCTGTATTCATACGCAATCACATTTTCATACAGCTTTTCCTTGGACCCGTAGTATTGATAGATCATTCCCTTGTTGCAGCCTGCGGAGTCTGCAATGCAGTCCACCCGCGCTCCGGAAAAGCCGTTTTGCGCAAATTCCTTTACGGCTGCCGTCAGAATATTCCCTTTTGTTCTTTCTCTCTTGTGGGGCGCGGGGAGGTGTATGGCATATCGCTGGAGACACCTACAGGCGTGATTGTGGACA
>ENA-UEQL01002138-UEQL01002138.1-human-gut-metagenome-genome-assembly--contig:-NODE-2138-length-13294-cov-4.239691_pt1 | contig 13294 bp, 6 predicted proteins | sample MGYA00242905_ERZ507926 | MGnify/ENA primary metagenome ERZ507926 (study PRJEB26167, sample SAMN06115531) | human gut metagenome | host: Homo sapiens | place: China:Henan | collected 2015-09-09 | study...
TGCCTTCAAGTAATGTTTGAGCGTTTTTATTTTCAGCCCAGAATTTAGGATCTAATTTGAATTTACCTTCTTCATCAACTAACTTAAATGTTTCATCTTGTAATACTGGAGTTATTGCATCAACAAAGTCAATAAGCTTTTCTTTTTCACCAGTGTAATCGATACTAATTAATTCTTGATATGTTAATGAGTCTTTTGGAATATCTAATACTTTAGTAAGTTTTAAGATTATACGAATTACTCTTCCTTCATATCCACTAATTAATTTTGAATCAAATATACCAGCGATTATGTTCTTTAATGCTTCAGTTTGTGTTAAATCAATTGCACCAGCGCCATCTTTACCAGCATTTAATACATTTAATTTATTGATGTCTTTAACTAGATTAATTAATTTAGTAACTTCTTTAACTAGTTCTTCTGAACCAACTTTATCGAAAATGTCTTGGAATAATCTTGAATCATCCATACCTTCGATTTTGTCTAACATTGGCATTAGATGTTCATCAAGTAAGTTAGGCATTAATTTTATTAAGATATTTGAATCAACTAAAGCTTCTAGAGCATCTACTACTGCATCAATGAAGTCATCTGATTCAAGTAATTCTTGCCATTTAATATTTTGAATATCATATATATCAAAGCCTTTTACTTTGTTAAGTTTAGCATATGCATCAATTACTTCAAGAATTAAATTGCTTTCGTTTTTCCAATCAGTTCCAGCAAATTTATCACTTGTGATACCAATTAATAATTGATATTGATTAATAGCAGCAGCTAATAAATTATTTTTGATTTCATCATTTCCTAAAATATTTAATGCTAAAGCTCTATCAACAATTAATTTTAATTTTTCAACTGCTTCATCACTAACTAAATCAAGATTCTTATAATCAAATGGATTAAATGATTCTAAAGCATTTATATCGCTTGCAGCTTTTGCAATTTCTAAAATGCTATTGATATCTTCTTGCCATTGATCAGCGGTTAAACCAGTTAACTCTAAAATGTTTTCAAATTTTGGAGCATTTTTTGAGAACATTTTATTCAAAACGTTTTGAATAGCTTCGCCACCTGCAGCATTATATAAATCTAATCCAACTAATTTTGTTAGAACAACTTTTACATTTTCATATTTTTGTTCATCATTTAGAATTGTTTCTAATTGTTTGTTCCATTCTTTAGCTTTGAAATCATCCATTGATTTATAGCCTAATTTTTTAAATTCAGCATACATATCAACAATACTATTGAAATCAGTTGCCCAGTTAACATTTGTTAAATCAATTGTTTCATTTAGGTTACCTGTATATTCTTTAACTTTTTCAATTGATAAAGCTATCTTTGAACCTACTTGAGCGATTTGATTTAATGATGCAATTCTTGCTAATTCGTTTACTGTATCACGTAATACAGTTTCATCGATTGCAAAGTAATCAACACTAATATTTGGATAATCAGTGAAATCAACTGCATTAGTTGCAAGTTTTGCGGAATGTACTAATGTTCTAATATCATTAATTGAAACTACCTTACCTAATTCAGCAAATTCATTTGTTTGATTAGTGTCTGCTAAAATCTCACTAAATTTTTCTTGTTTTGATAAGAATCTAACAGCAGTAGGAACTAGAGCAGTTTCAAGAATTTGTAAATCAAGAACTTTATCTACTAATTCAAATGCAGTGTTTTTCTCAGTTTCAGTATTAAGAACTTCTTTAATGAACGCATTAAAATCAAAATCTTTGAATGTATCAATACCGAATTTTTGGAATAATTCATAAGCATCTACAAGTGTATTGATTTCTTTTGCCCAGTCAATTGTAAGTAAGTTACTGATAGTTATATCTCCAACTTTTTCTTTAACAACGTCAAGTTCAGTTGCAACATTAGATGCGATTTCTAAAGCTTTTCCAGATACTTCAGCGCTAGAGAAAACATTTAATGCTTTTCTTAATTGATCTGAATCCATTGTTAAGTAATTGAAGTCTTTTAGTGGGAATATATCTAACTTGTATGCTTCTTTTACAGTGTCTAAAATAATTGATAAGTCTGATTTCCAATTATTGTAACGTAAATCTAAGAATGCGGCAGCTTGATTAGCATCACTAATAAGTTTCTTAATATCATCAATTTCGTATGCATATTCTACAGCAACAGGCATAACTTCAACTAATAATTTAGAATTCTTTAATGCATCCATAACTCGCGCTACTTCTTCATCAGTTAATGATTCTACATCAGTCTTTCCGTTTAATTCATTAGTGGCTTTTACTAATGTACTTAGTTCATCTCCTAAATTTAATATTTGGTTCTTTGTTTCTATTCTTGTTATATTATTGAACATGCTTTCGCTAAATGATTTACCAAAGAAATAACTTGAACCTTCAACAAATTTTCCAATACCACTATTTTCATATGCTTTTGAAAATTCAAATAACATATCAATAGCACTATCAGAATTTGCAGTGTTCTTTTTGTTATCTTTACCACTTGCTAAATCATCAAGCATAGCTTGTGTCTCAGGTGTTGCAGTGTTAAGAACATTACATAAACCAGAAATTGGTGTAAACAATACGATAATTAAGAAAATACCCTTTAAGGTTGCAGCGAAAGCACCCCACCAACGTCTCTTACCTTTTGGCTTTTGTGGTATTTCGTTTGCTTCTTTTACGATTACCGCTTCATCAACACCTTTTTCACTGCTAGTCACTACAACTTGTTCTGAGTCTTTTTCTTCTGTTTCTTCAACTCCAGCTTCAGTTTCACTTCCAGCAGCAGCTTTTGCTAATGCTTTACGTTTCTTTGAACCATTAATGATTAAGCCAATAATATGTGTAATTAATCTTATTATTGGGCAAATAACCACTACCGCAATAGTACCTACTATCAAACCGATAGCACGTGCTAAGCAAGAAACCACAGCATAGAAAAGCGTGTACGTTTCCTTTCCTTCAACTAGTAATACTTTACCATTAGGAATGTTCAATCTAGCATATGCTAAAATTGCATCCCAAACAGTTGTAATAGAATTATCGTTAATATTCATTGCTTTCGCAATAGATTGGCCATATTTAGCGTTTAATAACGTTGCCTCATCTCCGAATACTAACCAAAATAAAACTAGTAAAACAATGAAAACGGCGATACACTTAAGTTCTCTCTTTAAGCCTCCAAGAAAGCCCCAAAGTGCGAACAAAATTACTAACACTAGTAATCCCAAACCAGCGAATAGTAAAATTTGATTAAAATCCATCATTTTTCACCTCTTTTTTTCATGACTTTACTTACTTATTTTACCAAAAATCTAATTTTTTTGCAAGCGTTTTTAACTATGAACTGATAATTTGGCAAATATTTGAAAAAATAGTCGATAAACAAAAGCTATTTTTGTTTATTTATTGCTAATATAAATAGGAAAATTTCATTAACCATAAAAAATATAAATACTTGCCATAAAAAGCATATGAATAATATTAAATATTTATTCCGTAATGTCAAAAAAAGGCATGAACCTTTATCAAGTTCATACCTTGTATTATTACTTTATGGTCTAACTATTAAAACAATTTTTGAAACAATTGTTGGATTACTCTTTAATGTACAAGTAATGATAACAACACCCGCTTGTTTTGCAGTAACAGTTCCATATTCACTAACTGTTGCTATATCGTTGTTACTAGATGTAAAGTTATATTTAAGTCTTGATTGACTTGGTGCATTGCCATCTAAGAATAAGCATCTTGTATAACCTACAGAAAGAGTTGTTCCACCATATTCACCACCGTTTTGTAATACTTCTGTACCATATGTAGATGCACCTTGTGGATCACATAAAATATCAAAATTAGTTATAGTGAAGAATTTGCTACAAACTTTTCCATCACTTGTTGTTACTGTAACTTTGTATTGGCCTTTTCTCCAGAATATAAATTCATTATCTACAGTTCCTTTTTCAACATAAGCTGAATCAAATGCTTGATATTCATAACTAATATTAGATATTCCTAAATTAGTAGGATAGCTTACTTTTACGCCTGCCCAAGTATAGTCACAATTATTTAATGGTGTTATAACTTGATTATTCCAATTCTCTAATGTGATAAATGAAGAATTCTTTTCAATAATAAAATACCAAGTTCTTGATTCATTTCTAAATTTATTTTGAATTTCTAATTCATATTCTCCAGGTTCTTCTACATACCAGAAACAGAAATCACTTTGAGTTTTAACTTCACCTGTTCTTAAATTTCTTAAGATGCTATATAGATATTGGTCACCATATCTGAAAGTATCCCATTCACAGAAGTCTACTCTTTCATATACATATTGACCTTCAACATAATTAGTGCTGATTCTATCTGATGTTATAATAGAACGAGATATATACATACTTACTGAAGTAAATCCACCAGAATAACTTGTATCATCGCCTGTTTTATATCTAAAAGTAACAGTGCCGCCTAAATCAAATGTTTGAGTTTGGCCGTTTTCAAGATATATTGTATCACTAATTGGTCTTTCTGGAACTACACCAATATCTGGAACCCAAATTTCAAAATAACCACCAGATGTTTCACCTGTAGTATCCATATATGTTACAGATATACTATTAGATGCAACCTCAATGTATTGTTGGTTTTCTTTTTTTATATGTACTATCTGTCCGTTATCAAAAGTCAAAATCCAAGGTGTCATTTGTTCAATTGCATTAGCAGATTCAGCTTTTGCACTCAATGTGCTAGAAAATATCCCCAAACTGATAATCATTGCAAATACAATTGCAAGCATAAGTTTTTTAACACTTTTCATACTTTATTCCCCTCCCTCATATGATATAGTGTACTAATATGGGTTCATTTATTTTAAACCCACTTTGATTATATATTAATTTTTTTACTGTGTCAATTCTATTTTTAATAAAATACAAATTAGCTCATTTTTATCACAAATAATTTGTATTTTATTGTATAACAATGTCTAACACGTTGTTTTTTTGTTTTTTTATGTAAAAATATAAGACAATGTCAAAAAACGAGTATTTCTACTCGTTTTTCATTTAGTTATACCAAAATATTTTAATATGTCTACCGCAACTTCTGTATCTTGTAATTTCACTAACAACTCAGTATTATCACTAATGCTATAGTTTTCTTTATCTTCAGAGTTTTTGTAATCATTTAATATTTCTTTTACAACTTCAGACTCTTTCTTCCAGTCAACATTTTCATCAATGATTAAATCATTATTATTGCAAATTGTATGAACCATATCATTTAACAACTCAGTATTGTTTGATACTTCATCTAATTTTTCAAGAGAAGAGGCTAATTCATTTATATCAATATCTTCAACACTATTTAATGTACTGTTAACTTTTTCTAGGGCATTTGCTACATCTATCATATTTCCAACTGTATCAGAATATTTGTAGATATTTTCACTAGTTGAAAAATCATATTTTACATTACCATTTTCATCAACTGGATTTATATCTAATCCATCAGGGCCTAAAGCCTTAGTAAGAATAGTTCCAACTATTCTTGAAGAAATAACTGAAGTGCTTGCTTTTTTCATTAATGCTGAAACTTGACTTCCTTCTAATTTACTTACGTCAATATTATTTTCTAAAGGATCACTACCAAAAATAGTTTCTGCTTCTTTAATAATATTAAACAATGTTGCAAATTCAGCTGTGAAAGTGTTACTGATTATTTGATTTTTTTCATTTTCAGTAAATGATAGTTCATATCCTGCATTTTTTATGATTGCATCAACAATCGTAAAAACATATGGTTTAGTTATTTCACATTTTTGCATGTCATCTAATAACATTGCAAATTTTTTTGAAATTTCTTCATAGTCACTTAAACTACTAATATCAACAGTAATGTCTTTAATTTCGTTACCAATTACGAAAATATCTAGTATTACATTTTTTAGTAATGGTTTTTCTTTTTCAAAATCAATTTGTGTAGTGCTATCTTCATATTCGATGTATTTGCTTAAATCGGTAATGTTAACTATTGCTTTAAATATTATTCCTTCATTACCTTCAATAATTTTAAGGCCTAAACATTTGTCGATAAAATTTTCTACTTTTTCACGATTGCCAGGAACGTTAACATCGATTAAAACGTAATTACCTTCTTCATCTTTATCAAAAATCTTTGATTGGTTGATAAGATTATATATTTCACATAGTGTAGCAATATCAAGTGGCAAATAATTTTCAACATATTCTAAAGTTATAACATCTTTTAAGAAGGCATAATCAGAATCAGTTAAAGATTCTTGTAAGTGATAATATACAATTTTAGGAAAGCACTCCTTAAATAATTGAGAATCATTTGAAAGTTTTAAGGCCTCTGATAACTTGTTAGTTACTTCTTCGTCGTTCAATAGTGTTTGAACATCATCAATTTTTTCTAAATCCATTGCTTGTAATAAGTCATATACAGTTTCAAAAAAGTTTTTAGTTTTTTTGATATCTTCATTTATATTGATATTTTTTAGTTTTTCAAAATCAAAGTTATATCTTTTAATAATTTCATTACCTTGGTTACTTTCAAGCATTCCAATAACTGGTTTATATAAAGTTGATATTATTGTACTATTGCTGAGACAATTAATCATTATTTCAATATCGCTTTTCTTAAATGCATCTACTTTTTCATTTTTATCACTAGCGTTATCTAAATCCTCTTTTATTTGAACAAATCTACCCAAATTAGGCATAATTGGATCTAAATCCTTAATTACGTTTATTTCGCCATCGCCTATTTTAATTTTAGTAGAACTACCAAAACGTTTTGCAGGGAGGGCAAAATAACCATCTTTTGATTTTCCAATTGAAGTAGTTACTTTATAAATTATCGATGAAGAAGAAGCATCATTTATTGCAGCTGATGGTGCTGAATATTCGGTACTAACAGAAGATACTTCATTTAAAGTTTTTTGAGCAATTTCTTCTATTCCATATAGTGGTAATAATAAGAAATAAAAGAATACTAGAAAGCCACAAAAACTTATTAACATTCCACATAATCTACTAGTTAAGCTAGGTTTTGCGTCAAACTTTTTACCAATAATACCCGAAACTATCATTCTTATGATGTTGCCAACAACAACTAATAAAAAGAATGATAGAATCACAGTAATAAGAAGTTGAACCACTGATATCAAGATATCTTCGGTCATTACATCTAATCCAGTTGAAGTCATTTGCTCAGTGTTTCCATCAAACATTGAATTTGCTACTTGAGTTTTAACAAATTCATTAACTGTTTGATCTCCTGTTATGAAACTGATTTTTGAACCAACTAATTTTGTTGCGAGAGGTTTTGCAATAACAAAAGATAAGATAAGCAATATTAACTTAATAACTATATCTGCTATTGATTTTAAAGTTCCTTTTTTAAATCCTCTTATCAGATAAAAAATCATGCATATAAGTGTTAATACATCTATACCTATGAAAATAAATTTTATAGCCTCATTCATCTTTATTCCCTCTTTCTTTAATTGTGTTTATTATACCATATAAATTACTTTTATTCAATTTTTTTGATAGGAACACCAATTTTTCTAAGCTTTGTTAATATTTTTTCATAACCCCTAAAAATATTTTCACTTTTTTCAATTACTGTTACATTATTTGCAATGCTACCAATTACTATACAAGCAAATCCACACCTTAAATCTTGAGCCTCAAGAGTTGTTCCACTTAAATTAGTTGGATTAATTACTATTTTATTGTCCAGTGTATCAATTGTACAGCCTGCTTTTTTTAATTCCTTTACTTGTGAAAAACGTCCAACATATATATTATCAGTGATTGTTGAAGTTTCTTCTGCTTTTGTACATACAACAGTTAATATTTGTTGTAAATCAGTTGGAAAAGAAGGATATATATCTATTACTACATCAATTGCATTAAGTTTAGTTGGACTAATTAGTTCTATACTTTGATTTTTAATATTTATTAATCCTCCAATCTTTCTTATAACAGTTAAGACCTCTTCTAAATATTTGCTTTCAACATTAGTTAAAGTTATTTTGGAAGTTGGATGAGCAAGCCCTAGCAACAAGTAACTACCTGCTTCAATTCTATCTGGCATTATTTTAAACTTTGTACCATGTAATCTTTCAACCCCTTTAATAATTATCTTCTGATTGTCATATTTTATAAATGCCCCCATTTTATTTAGTAATTTTATTACTTGTATTACTTCAGGTTCTAGAGCAGGATTATATATTATTGTTTTGTTAAATCTTTTAACGCTTGCAATTAAAATATTAATAGTAGCACCAATCGATGGTTTTTCTAGTTTTATTTCTATGGGGAAATCACTAATATCCGATGTTTTGAATTTTATACACTCTTCACTTTTTTCTATTTCATATCCTAGTTTTTCAAATGCATTTAAATGATAATCTATTGGCCGATTCATAAAAGAACATCCACCAGGATACAAACTTTCAAAATTTAATCTATTTGAAACAAGGCCTCCCATAACATAATAAGAAGCTCTAAGCTTTTTCATATTTTTAGTAATAAGATTAGGTATTATTTCGATAGTCTTGAGTTTTAGTGTTTTTTTAAAGACATTGTATTTTGACTTTACACCTATTTCTTTTAAAATCTTCAACATATTTTTAGTATCTAAAATATTAGGGAAATTTTCTAATTCAATTTCTTCATTAGTTAAAAGACAACATGCCATTAAGGCTAAACTTGCATTTTTTGAACCACTTACTTTGATATTTCCTTTTAATCTATCACAATGTTTTACTTGTAATTTCACATTTATCACCTTAATACAACTTATGCAAAAAGCGTAAAAATATATCATTTAATTTTATAGTAAAATATAATTGCTATTTTTTGCAAAGTGTGATATTATATATGTAGCAAATATTAAAATGAATTATCGCTAATATAACATATTACTGAGGAGAATATATATGAGATACCGAATAGAAAGAGACTCTTTAGGTGAACGCCAAGTACCAGCTGAAGCATACTATGGTATAGAAACCCTAAGAGGAAAAGAAAATTTTGAAATAACTAAACGTGGTATATGTAGACAATTAATTAAGGCTCTAGCCATAGTAAAAAAGGCTGCCGCAAAAGCTAATATTGATGCGGGGAACATCAGTGAAAAAGTTGGTAAAGCAATTATGCTAGCTTGTGATGAAATACTTAATGGACGCTTACATGGCCAGTTTGTAACTGATCTAATCCAAGGTGGAGCTGGAACTAGTATTAACATGAATGCTAATGAAGTCATTGCTAATCGTGCAAACGAACTTCTTGGTGGTAGAAAAGGTGACTATGATTTTGTTCACCCTAATGATCATGTTAATTTTGGTCAATCTACTAGTGATGTAATTCAAACAGCCGGAAAAATTGCGGTGGTAAAACAATTAAAGAAATTACAAGTTGAATTAAAAAAATTATATAATTCATATTTAGATAAAGCCGAAGAATTTAAAAATGTTATTAAAACTGGTAGAACCCATTTACAAGAAGCATTACCAATTACTTTAGGTCAAGAATTCTATGCTTATGCTAGTGCTTTAAATCGAGACATCAAAAGAATTGATACAGCAATTGATGCTTTATTAGAAGTAAATTTAGGTGGTACTGCCATTGGTACTGGCTTAAATGCTAATGAAAAATATTGTAAAAAAGTTATCTTACACCTTTCTAAATTTTCAGGTGAAGATGTAAGAATCGCTAAAAACCTAATAGATGCTACAAGAAATTTAGATGCATTCGGCTATGCAAGTAGTATGCTAAAATTACTTGCTATTGATCTATCAAAAACTGCAAGTGACTTAAGACTTATGGCAAGTAGTGGTCCAAATGGCTTTAATGAGATTATTTTACCTAACGTTCAACCTGGCTCTTCTATTATGCCTGGTAAATTTAATCCAGTAATACCTGAAGTTGTTAACCAAGTATGCTTCTACGTCATGGGATTAGATGTTACTGTCACAAAAGCAATTGAAGCTGGTCAATTAGAACTAAATGTCTTTGAACCATTAATTTTAATGTCTTTATTTGAAGAGATAACTACTTTACGTCGTGCCGCAAGAACATTCAATAATCTTGCTATAACCGATTTAAAAGTAAATCCTAACTTAAAATATCACATTGATAATAGTGTTTTCCTAATTACTGCTCTTACTCCTCATATTGGATATGATACTGCTTGTAGTATTGTTAATGAGGCAATGAAAGAAAATAAAACTATTAAAGAAATTGTATTAGAAAAAGGCCTATTATCAAATAGTTTAATCGATGAAATACTGAACAACCGTGATATTACTTCATCTGGAATTGCGGGAGAAAGTATATTAAAAGGTACAAAATAATCGTTAAAAAAAGGCTAAAGTAAAACTTTGGCTTTTTTGTTTGCTTTCTAAAAATGTTCTTAACATTATTTTAACATATTTTTCAATTATTGAAAAAATAATTAACTTTAAGCACAAAAGAAAAAGGCTGTCTATCGACAGTCTTTTCAAACACTTCAGTTTTTGCTGGAAAATTTTTATTTATAATTTAATATTTCAGTCTTTACATTAGTGTTCATTTTCGAATCCAAAATCATTTTTTAACTTTCTGCGCTATCAATCCAGAAGCAATAAGATAATTCATCAGCCATTAAATAAGGCTCATTATATATCCAATCCCCGTATTTTATTATCCTCAAATAATAGTATTTGCTACTAGGAGCGACCCATTCAAGGACTTCAACATTAGACCTTACCGAATTAGATGTTTCAACTATTGTGCCTTCTCTTACCAATTTCAAATCATAGTCGCCGTATACGGTTTCTCCTACATTACCTGTTGCTTTTGCTAACCAACTTACGGCAAATCTAAGTTTTTCCCCTTTATTTAAAGATACATGAAAATTGAAAAAATATTCATCTGTATCTTCAGGTCTACAATATGTTTCAGTACAATGAACTTTTCTATGACTATTTTTAAATAATAAATCCAATGTACCTGCACCAAGATATTCATTAATAGGTCTAGATGGTGTATATTCGTATCCATCAAGTCTTTTACAATGAGCTACTAAATATGCTCTAAGTCTTGCTGGATACAATTTAAACCCCGGTGTTTGTTCTAGGAGAAGTGCACTAATTCCAGAAACGACTGCAGCACTAGCACTAGTACCACTCATGGTTCTCCCACCCGCATCAGGTATTAATACCCCTTGACCAACAACACAAAGTGTTGGTTTGTCTGATGAGCGGTCGACTACAACATGCGATGAAAAATTTGCTACCAAATTATTAAAGTAATTGGTACTTCCAACTGTTATTGCATTTAGTGCTAAAGCAGGATTTCCTATATAGCCATTCCCCCCATTTTCGCTACCGTTACCTGCAGCCGCAATCATTACAACTTTTTCTGTATAAGCAATGTAATCAACATATGCTGATTCTGATGAATAAACCCCTGTTGGATTAGCTTCACAATAACTCATGTTAATAATATCGACATCATTATCAACCATCCAATCGATTTCATTAACTGGAGTACCGTTTAAACTTATGCTTAAAATTTTTGCATTTGGAGCTATTCCATTTTTACCAGCTATATATGTTGCCATATATGTAGTATGATCCGCTACCGTGTTATCAAGAAGAAATTGTTTTTTTATTTTATAATTTGTGCCCTCTAACCCAGCGAAATTTTTATCTATAATGCCAGGTTCTAATACTCCAACAACTACCCCCGATCCTGTATATGTTCTATTTAGAACCACATCTGACATACCAGCATGTCTAATTACTCTAGACATTTGTTCTTTATAATCTACTATACCATCAGCTACATATACCGATTCAACCCCCCGATTTGCCGATATACTAGATAGTATAGTATTTTTATTTTTTACAAAGTCCGTAGCGCTATATGTATATTCAATGTACGGACTATATGTAGAAACATATACTGATTCATAATTTGTTAGATTCAATGTTTCTAATCTTTGATAATTTGTACTTAAATGAAATTCACGCATTGCTTGACGCATCTTTCGTCTTGCTTCTACGACTTCTTCATTAGTTGAATCATCATTGATATCTTTCAAATGCTGATTTTGAATTCCTTCAATTGCTTCAAAAAGATTACCCCCATAATCTACTTTAACACGGACTACAACATCATCATCGATAATATCCGATGCCACTTCCCCCTTTTCTAGTGACATTGTTTCGTATCTTTTACTTGTTTCGTAGTATACATTATTATACGTATAATGATGTATTGTAGTTATCATGCAGATTAGTGCGATAGCCATTACTACAAATGCTATTGCCTTTTTCATTGCTGTTTACTTCCTCCTAAAAAAACTAAAAATTTGCACCCTCAATATATTTATACGATGAAGGTGCAAATTTTGTCCGCTTTTTTTAAAAAAAGTTTAAAAATTTTTATTTTTTTCTATTTTTTGATAATAAATGTTGATTTTTTACCATTGCATTCAATGGAAATATTGAGTTTTATATCCTCATTTTTTTCAAAAGTTTGGATATAACCTACAGAATTATCACCATTAATGTTATATGTATTATCATTAACTGTTAAAGTAACTACTAACGGATTACTAGTTCCAATTAAATGATAATCATAATAAATTTTAGTAGAACCATCTTTTTCATTGCTATTATAAATAAATATTAATGCCCTCTGTTCTATGTTGGTTATAAAAACCGGAAACTCATTAATATTATCATATTTTTTGAAAAATTCACAATGGCAAATTGACTCTAAGTATATATGATCATTTTTTTCATATTTAGTGTTTACTAAAATTTTTCTACCATTAAACAAGTAAATGGATAACACACTTACCATAAGTACAATAGCTGTAAATGCTACTACGCATATTGATGGACTTAATTTTGCAAATGGATTAGATTTTTTTATCGGTTGTTTTGCTTTGACCCGTGAGCGTGTGAAACCTATAAGGGAGAAGCAAGCCCCGCTGAAAGATGATTTGAAAGATTTGTTGCACAACCGTCCCTGGTGGATTTTGTTGGGAGCGGGTATTGCTGCCTTGATTTTCAATTCCATTCGTGACGGTGCCACTGTGTATTATTTCAAGTACTTTATTGTAGAAAACAGTAATGAGCCGGTTACTTTTCTAGGTATCCCATTTGTATTAAGCGGACTGTACCTGGCTATTGGACAGGCGGCTAATATTATCGGAGTGGTTTTGGCCGCTCCGGTCAGTAACCGTATCGGGAAGAAAAGAACTTATATGTGGGC
>ENA-UEQL01002139-UEQL01002139.1-human-gut-metagenome-genome-assembly--contig:-NODE-2139-length-13292-cov-4.614529_pt1 | contig 13292 bp, 10 predicted proteins | sample MGYA00242905_ERZ507926 | MGnify/ENA primary metagenome ERZ507926 (study PRJEB26167, sample SAMN06115531) | human gut metagenome | host: Homo sapiens | place: China:Henan | collected 2015-09-09...
GGAATGATGTCTCTTTCGGGAATCGCACCAAAGCGCTGTCGCAGGCGATGTCCAACGCGTCCCAATCCTTCTGGAGCATATCAAGGGCGATCCTGTAGATAGGGCTATATGGCTTAACCTTCCAATGGCAAGCGACATACTCGCAAATTATGCCGCAGCTTTTAATGAAGCGGACATCGGCGACTGCGTGTACTACGATTTTGAATCTGTAATTCCGCAGATCACCTCGGAGATGTTTGGCAGCATGAGCGATGTCCAAACGCTCAATAAGCTTGCTGCGGAAATCAGCATCATGAGCGAAGCCGAACAGGTTAAATTCAAGGCCGTTCTCGACGCCGAAAACACGACAAGCATTCAGGACGCGCTGAATGCGGCACAAAACCTGTGGCGTTATGAATTTACCGCCGAACCCGACACTGCGGATGCCTTCTTCAAGAAGTATATTCTTGAAAACACAAGCACGGAGTTCGACAGCAGGTGGCTTGAAAACCTGCTTCCGAGAAATGAAGCGGATAAATTGCTCGGCCGCATCGGTGCAGCCGTTACGGATTACGGCGTTATTTCCGCCCGAAACGGACATCTATTCAAGCCTGTGCCGTATGACGAACCGGAGGCAAAGGAACTGAAAACGCAGGCGATGACCGAGGAAAAGCTGGATGTCATCGAGGTGCTTGACCGCAGAGCGCTGTTCAGCAACGGACGGCTCATGCCCGAACAGATCCCCGAAGGCTTGTATGCCTATGACCTCCGCCACAGCGATGACGGCGACCGCTTCTGTTCCATTGAGCCGAAGGTCGGAGTCAATCACGGCGGCACTGTTCTGATGCGGGATATTCTCGATTTCGGCGAAAGCGGATATATCCCGCTGGATGAGGACACCGAGCCGAACTTTACCGGTGAAGAACTGACTATCGGGGAATTTATGAACAGTAAATTTGAACAGGAACAAGGGATGGGGGGGATGTTTACTGGTGGAGGAGGTACATGGGCATATAGCGACTATTATAAGGCTAAACCCGGCATAACCGACTATTCAAAGTTAACTCCTAATGGACATCATCCGGCCAATACTGAACATGTGAAAGAGTACATAGACTTTGCGGCGGAGAATGGTATTGATGCGGTATTGGTTGAGGGTTGGAATGAAGGTTGGGAAGATTGGGCATCCTATCGTAAGGATCGTCAGTTCCTTTTTGACAAACCTTATCCGGACTTTGATGTTGCGGTACTACATGCCTATGCCAAATCAAAGGGGGTAAAGATTATCATGCATCATGAGACGGCTGCTAATGCTGCCGATTATGAGCGGCAGCTGGATGTAGCCTTTCAATTTATGGTAGATAATGGCTATAATTCTGTAAAGACAGGATATGTGGGCTCAATCATTCCCCGTAGTGAATATCATTCCTCACAATGGATGAACAATCATTATATACATGTGGTGAAGCGTGCTGCTGATTATAAGATTATGGTAGATAGTCACGAGGCTGTTCGTCCCACCGGCTTGTGTCGGACCTGGCCCAACTGGGTAGCGCAAGAATCTGCCCGTGGTGGTGAGTTTGAATCTATGGGGGGCAATGATCCGGATCATACTTGTATCTTGCCGTTTACTCGGTTGAAGGGTGGTCCGATGGATTACACTCCTGGTATTTTCCAGACAAAACTTTCGTATTATAATAGTTCGAAACCTAAAGGTCAGGCGGGTACTACATTGGTAAAACAATTGGCTCTATATGTAACGATGCCCTCTCCGTTACAGATGGCAGCAGACCTGCCGGATAATTATCGCCGTTTTCCCGATGCGTTTCAATTTATTAAGGATGTAGCGGTGGATTGGAGCAATTCTTGGTATCTGGAAGCCGAACCGGGTGATTATATCACAGTGGCTCGTCAAGCCAAAGGAAAACAAGAGTGGTATGTAGGTGCTATTACCGACGAACATCCTCGTACGGCAACTATTCCTTTCTCTTTCTTACCCGAAGGAAGGAAATATATTGTTACCGTTTATGCAGATGGTCGGGATGCAGACTGGAAAGATAATCCGCAGAGCTATGACATCCGTCGTGGCATAGTAACGTCAAAGAGTGTGCTGCGTCAACCTCTGGCAAGTAGTGGAGGGGTGGCTATCAGTGTTCGAGAAGCAACAAAAGAAGAGGTAAAAGGATTGAAGAAATTATGAAGCTTGTCCGTACATAGTAATTATTATGTTGCGGATTTAATACAAGCATTTAAGAATTAAAGTTAGCAATTGGAAAGGCATAGTCCGTGAGGATTGTGTCTTTTTTCGTAAATTATTCGTCATTTCTTATTTTCTTTATTATAATTTTTCTATATTTATGCCGTTATGGCGAATTGTTGACAGAATAGGAAAAGAATAGACCATTTAGGTATGAATAGAGAATGCCGGGGATTTGACATTTTATCATTCTTTAATCAAAATATAACCGTAAAATTTAGCTGTTTTGAAAAGTTTTCTTATATTTGCGGTGTTATTCATTGACATTTTGTTTGAATAGCGTAAAGTCAACAAGGTAATAACCTTTAAAACGTAATATTATGAATATCGAACGTATCATGGCCTTTTTAGAGGCAAAGCACCCCGGCGAGTCTGAGTATCTTCAAGCCGTAAAGGAAGTTCTTCTTTCCATCGAAGATATCTATAATCAACATCCCGAGTTCGAGAAAGCGAAAATTATAGAACGTCTGGTTGAACCTGACCGTATCTTTACTTTCCGTGTAACGTGGGTGGATGATAAGGGTGAAGTTCAGACGAACCTCGGCTATCGTGTGCAGTTCAACAATGCCATTGGCCCGTACAAAGGCGGTATTCGTTTCCATGCTTCCGTAAATCTTTCTATCCTCAAATTCCTGGGATTTGAGCAGACTTTCAAGAATGCTTTGACTACATTGCCTATGGGCGGTGGTAAGGGTGGTTCCGACTTCTCTCCGCGCGGAAAGAGCGATGCTGAAATCATGCGTTTCTGTCAGGCCTTCATGCTGGAATTGTGGCGTCACCTCGGTCCGGATATGGATGTTCCTGCCGGTGATATCGGTGTAGGCGGTCGCGAAGTGGGCTATATGTTCGGTATGTATAAGAAGTTGACTCGCGAATTTACGGGCACATTTACCGGTAAAGGATTGGAATTTGGCGGTTCGCTGATTCGTCCTGAAGCAACAGGATTTGGTGGCTTGTATTTCGTAAACCAAATGTTACAGACAAAAGGCATTGACATCAAGGGCAAGACCGTGGCTATCTCCGGTTTTGGAAATGTAGCTTGGGGTGCTGCTACCAAGGCTACCGAATTGGGTGCCAAGGTGGTTACCATCTCCGGTCCCGACGGTTACATCTACGACCCGAACGGTATCAGTGGCGAAAAGATAGATTATATGCTGGAACTCCGGTCATCGGGCAACGATATCGTAGCACCGTATGCCGACGAATTCCCCGGCTCTACTTTCGTGGCAGGCAAACGCCCGTGGGAAGTGAAAGCGGACATCGCTCTGCCTTGCGCTACCCAGAACGAGCTGAACGGCGAAGATGCACAACACCTCATTGACAACAAGGTGACATGTGTAGGAGAAATCTCCAATATGGGATGTACGCCCGAAGCTATCGACCTTTTCATTGACAACAAGATTATGTATGCACCGGGTAAGGCTGTCAATGCAGGTGGTGTGGCTACCAGCGGACTGGAAATGTCGCAGAACGCCATGCACCTCAGCTGGAGTGCAGCCGAAGTGGATGAAAAACTCCACGCCATCATGCACGGAATTCATGCTCAATGCGTAAAATATGGGACAGAACCTGATGGCTACATCAACTACGTGAAGGGAGCGAATATCGCCGCCACGTTGGCTCATGCCATGTACTTCCGCCTGTTTCATATATAGTCCGTCTTTAAGGGCGGCTTTACCAATTACAGTTGTATTTGTATTTGTGGTTTGTGCTGCTCTACGCCTGTGAAGGTATCGGGCAGTACTTTTTTTATTCTCAATTAAAAAAGTTGTATCTTTGTATCCGAGAAACCATAAATGACAAAGAGATGTTACTACCTGAATTGAAACTGAGACGTGATAAAATACGCTCTCTCATGGCTCAACAAGAGATTGATGCCGCTCTTATCGCTTGCAATGTAAACTTAATCTATACGTACGGACGTGTCGTCAGCGGTTACTTGTATCTGCCGTTGAATGCTCCCGCCCGTTTATTCATCAAACGTCCCAACAATATTGAAGGGGAACATATTCGTCCTATCCGTAAACCGGAACAACTGCCTGACTTACTAAAGGAATGTGGTTTGCCCATACCTGCGAGGTTGATGCTGGAGGGGGATGAGTTGTCTTTTACGGAATATAACCGTTTGGCTGCGTGTTTCCCTGAAACGGAGGTGCTTCCTTGTGGTACGGCCCTTATCCGGAAGGCCCGAAGTGTCAAGACTGAAATAGAGATTGAGATGTTCCGTCGTTCCGGCATTGCACATGCTAAAGCTTACGAACAAATACCCTCGGTTTATAGACCAGGAATGACAGACCGCCAATTATCCATCGAAATAGAGCGCCTGATGCGTCTGGAAGGTTGTCTGGGTATTTTCCGTACCTTCGGACAAAGTATGGAGATTTTTATGGGAAGTCTGCTGGCAGGAGACAATGCCACTGCGCCTGCCCCCTATGATTTTGCTCTGGGAGGCGAAGGACTTGACCCGTCACTGCCTATCAGTGTGAACGGTGCACTGTTGCAACCCGGCCAGAGCTTTATGGTTGATATGGGGGGTAACTTCTATGGCTATATGGGCGACATGAGCCGTGTATTCTCTATCGGAAAGTTGCCGGAAAAGGCATCTGTTGCCCATCAGGTTTGCCTGGACATACAAGAGGCTGTTGTAGAAAAAGCGAAACCGGGTGCTGTTTGTGAGGACCTTTACAATCTCGCTATCGATATTGTCACCAAAGCGGGCTTTGCCGACAACTTTATGGGAGCCACTCAAAAAGCCAAGTTTATCGGTCATGGCATCGGACTGGAAATCAATGAAATGCCGGTGCTGGCTCCACGCATGAAGCAGGAGCTGGAACCGGGCATGGTCTTTGCTTTGGAACCGAAGATTGTTTTGCCAGGCATTGGTCCCGTCGGTATCGAAAACTCTTGGGTTGTAACAGCGGAAGGAGTGGAGAAACTGACGTTGTGTAAGGAAGAGATTGTGGAACTTTGAAAATTGATAATGGATAATGGAAAATTGCCATGCGGTTTCAATAAATACGCTGCACTGTTTATTTTTCCATTATCCATTTTCAATTATTTTACCCTTCTGTTAAGCTGATTATTCGCTTTCGAAGGTTTGGATTTACCAATCCGTTTTCCGGTTGGCTTGGCCTTGTTGCTCCGTTTGGGCTTTATGCCGGAATGGTTACTCGCCTTCATAATATTCACATAAGTAGTAGCGGGCTATAAAGTCCCAATATTGATGCAGTGTTTCTTTTCCTTTCAGGAAGGGAAGTTCCACATCGGGTAGAATTCCTTTGGCCATTCCGTATTTCAGCAGGTCGAACGGACACTCTCCGGGTTGGCAGAACATCTTGTAACCCTCTGCAGCAGCGCGTTTGGCATCGTACATCGGGTTATGTTCTTCACAGAAATAGGCGGCCACGTTGTGGGCTACGAGCATACCTTTGGCGTTGGCATAAATCACGAACTCTTTTTGGTATTCCAGGTCGGGCAATAGTGCGGACCGTTTGTTTTCCCATCCCAAGACATCGACAAAGAAAGTGCAAAGCTCCTTGTAATCGGTGAAGTATAGCAGCGGTTTCCCCTGGCTGTATTCCAGACAGCGGGCGGCATCTTTACTCAGTTTGGTTTCCGGAGTGACTTCCGGCAGCGGAGTAATGGGCATATCCAGTAAATCAAGTCCCATTACCCAAAGGAAGGAAGATTCTCCCTCGCTGATGGGAGCTTCTTCGAAACGTGCATCCATCAGTTCATAGGCGCTTTGGCTTAATGCAAGCAGGTCTTTGTCATAAGGACTGAACAAGGTGTATTCCTTGTCAAAAATACTAAATTGTGATTTCAATGTCCACAGTACGAATGCAATGTCTTCCTGATTTATTTCATCGGGCGTATAATCGTCACCCAGTGGATAGAACGGCAGGTAAGTTCCGTATACTCCTTGAAAGGCTTCGGAGAAAAGTTTCCAGCCTCCGCTTTGGGCAATGGCATCTTGAAAGTACATGCCGAGGGAGATGGCTGCGTCAATTTGGGTACGCAGGTCTTCCTTGTTGAACAAGGGAGAGGTCTTGACGAGGGGCAGGATGCTTGTGGCAAAGTCGAGGTACCATTTGTCCGTTGGCAGTACGTGGGTGCGTTCATTGGCCCCCAACCAATATTGCATGTTGATTGTTGTCATGATTTGTTTGTTTTAGATAAATATTATAGTCTTTTTAATGCCAATTTGATGACTTGTTCCACCGGTGCGCTTGGTTCTTCCTTCAAAATGGCAAGCACTACTTTTTGTGAGGGGGCTTGTGCAAAGCCCAGCATGGTAAGGGCGGCTACGGCTTCTTCTTGTACTTGTGCGTTGGCTGCCGATACCAGTGTACCTATGGTCCCTGCGTTGCCGGCTACAACGCTGCCGGTCTTGATTTTGTCTTTTAAATCCACAATTATCCGTTGGGCTGTTTTCAGCCCGATACCCTTGACTGTTTTCAGTAGAGTGGCGTTTTCCGTGCTGATGACATTTATCAGTTCGGATGGCGAGAGTGCCGAGAGAATCATGCGAGCTGTATTTCCGCCGATGCCTGAAACGGAGATGAGCAACAGGAATAGTTCGCGTTCCTGCTTGTCAGCGAACCCGTAGAGGACATAGGCGTCTTCACGGATAGCTTCGTATATATATAGTTTGCATTCTTTCTTGCCCTGGATGGCGGCATACGTATTCAATGAAATATTGACGCCGTATCCCAGTCCGTTGCAGTCTATTATTGCGGTTGCCGGACTTAGTTCGGCAATTCCGCCTCTGATGTATTCTATCATAATTCTTTTACTTGTCGGCCCAAAATGCGCCTTGCATACATATCATCTGCGAATGTATGAATTATTATTGGACTTTCACTCACTAAAAAAAGAAAAACTGTGTGAAACAGCAGGGAGTTCTGCCGATATAATAAATTAAAATGCTTACTTTTGCGCCGATAAAGTAGAAAACTGATAAATAAATTCATAAAAAGAATGAAAAAAGTAAGAGCAGCCATCGTTGGCTATGGTAATATCGGGCATTATGTGCTCGAAGCCCTGCAAGCAGCTCCCGATTTCGAAATTGCCGGTGTAGTACGCCGTGCCGGAGCTGAAAACTGTCCTGCGGAACTGAGTGCATATCCCGTTGTGAAGAATATCAAGGAACTGAAAGGCGTGGATGTTGCTATCCTTTGTACGCCTACCCGCAAAGTGGAAGAGTATGCAAAGGAGATCCTTGCTTTAGGCATTCATACTGTGGACAGTTTCGATATCCATACGGGTATCACTGCCTTGCGCCGCACACTGGATGCAGAGGCTAAAAAGCATAATACGGTATCCATCATTTCTGCCGGCTGGGACCCGGGTAGTGACTCCATTGTCCGCACCATGCTGGAAGCCATTGCTCCGAAAGGCATTACCTATACTAATTTTGGTCCGGGCATGAGCATGGGACATACCGTGGCTGTAAAGGCCATCGAAGGTGTGAAAGCCGCCCTTTCCATGACTATTCCTACAGGAACCGGCATTCACCGTCGTATGGTGTACATCGAGTTGAAGGATGGCTACGAATTTGACAAGGTGACTGCAGCCATCAAAGCCGACCCGTACTTTGTGAATGACGAAACACATGTAAAATTGGTTCCGAGTGTGGATGCACTGCTCGATATGGGTCATGGGGTAAACCTGACCCGTAAAGGTGTGTCCGGCAAGACGCAGAACCAGCTATTTGAGTTCAACATGCGTATCAACAATCCTGCCCTCACGGCACAAGTGCTGGTATGTGTGGCGCGTGCCGCTATGCGTCAGCAGCCGGGTTGCTATACAATGGTTGAAGTTCCGGTAATAGACTTGCTTCCAGGCGACCGCGAAGAGTGGATTGGCCATTTGGTATAAGACACAGAAAAAACAGATGATGTGTTTGGTTCAAACGCATCGTCTGCTTGCCCCGAATACATCATCTGTTTGATGCAAACGCATCATCCGTTCTACCGCGAATGGATGATGCGTTTTTTATATGTCTTGTTCTTTAAAAGAAATACCTCAGTATATCATTGAAGTTTGCCCAAATCAGCAAACCGAACAAGAGGAACATGCCCACCATCTGCGCACGTTCCATAAACTTGTCGCTGGGCTTGCGGCGTGCAATGATTTCGTAAATGAGGAATAACACGTGTCCGCCGTCCAGTGCAGGGATGGGCAGAATATTCATAAAGGCAAGGATGATGGAGAGGAATGCCGTCATGTACCAGAACTGGTGCCAGTCCCACGTGGCGGGGAAAATACTGCCGATGGTTCCGAAACCTCCGAGTTGCTTGGCTCCTTCCTTGGAGAAGAGATATTTCATCTGGCCTACGTAGCCTTTCAGAGTCTTTACCCCCAAAGATACGCCGGCAGGGAAAGAGGAAAGGAAACTGTATTCCTTGCGGACAACGGGCAGCAGTTTGTCGGTTGCCGTACGTGCTGCTACGCCTATTTCATAGTCGGCATTGGTCATCATGCTCAAGGTGTCTGTCACACCGTTACGGACGTATGTCAAGGTTACCTCATGGGATGCATTGGCTTTCTTGCGCTTCAGCATCTCTTCTTTGAAGTCGTAGTAGGCTATTGACTTTCCATCCAAGTGGGTGATGCTGTCACCTACTTGCAGACCGGCGGAAGCGGCAGGGTATCCTACAATCAGGCTGTCGACTACATAAGGGAAACGGAAACTGGCGAAACGCACGCTGTCTGCCAGCAAGCGGTTCATCATGTCTTCGGGGATGTAGACTGAAGCAGCTTCCCCGTCACGCAATACGCTTACCTGGCGGGCATCGACAATACTGGTCAGCAGGTCGCCGTCATAGCGTTCGAATGGTACCCCGTCGGCAGATATTAGGATATCGCCGTCGCGGAAGCCTATGGCTTTGGCTGTTTCGTTAAAATCCATACCCAATGGGGCTTTTTGTACTGGTATATATTCGTCGCCCCAAGTAAAAAGTATCATGGAATAGATGAACAATGCGAGCAGGAAGTTGAACAATACACCGCCTACCATAATTAGCAGGCGCTGCCATGCCGGCTTGGCACGGAACTCCCATGGCTGCATGGGTTGCTTCATCTGTTCGGTATCCATAGATTCGTCTATCATACCTGCTATTTTTACATAACCACCTAAGGGTAGCCACCCGATACCATATTCCGTGTCACTGTGTTTGGGCTTGAACTTGAATAATGTGAACCAAGGGTCAAAGAATAAGCAGAACTTTTCTACCCGCGTCTTGAACAGACGCGCAAAAAGGAAGTGCCCCCCCTCATGAACAATAACGAGCAACGAGAGGCTCATAATGAGTTGCAGGGCACGAATCAAGAATGTTTCCATCTAATTATTTGCTGTTTTACGATTTTTATAATTTTCGCAAAGGTACGTTTTCTTATTTAACGTATCAAATGAGTAGATGTTTTTTATAATTCTTTTCATTCCGGTGTATCTATCAAATCAGCTCTTCTGCTATCCGTCGGGCTTCGGCATCCGTAGCCACATAGTCTTCATAGGTGGGCTTCTGTAAGTAGGATACGCGCGACATGGTCTTTTCTATTACTTCACTCATGCCAAGGAACGAAATTTTGTCCTGCAGGAAGGCAGCTACCACCACTTCATTGGCGGCATTGACAATGCAAGGCATATTGCCTGCACGATGTAGCGCTTCGTAGGCCAGGGCGAGGTTACGGAAACGGGTGGTGTCCGGTTGCTCGAACGTCAGTTCCGTGCACAGCTTGAAGTCCAGGCGCGGGAAAGAGGCTTTCAACCGGTCGGGATAGGAGAAGGCATATTGGATGGGCAGGCGCATGTCCGGCATTCCCAGTTGTGCTTTCACGGCACCGTCCTCAAACTGTACCATGGAGTGGATGACGGATTGCGGGTGTACCACGACTTCTATCTGGTCGGGACGTACACCGAACAGCCATTTGGCTTCGATTACCTCGAACCCTTTGTTCATCATGGAAGCAGAGTCTATCGTGATTTTGGCGCCCATGTCCCAGTTGGGGTGTTTCAGTGCTTGCGCTTTGGTGACGGTTGTTAGTTGCTCCATAGTGCAGGTGCGGAACGGACCTCCGGAGGCAGTCAGTATCACTTTTTCTATTTGGTTGCCTATCTCACCGGCCAGGCACTGGAAAACGGCGGAGTGCTCGGAGTCGACGGGTAGGATGGGGACACCGCTGAAGCGTGCCAGGTTATTGATGAGCTCTCCCGCCACCACCAGCGTCTCTTTGTTGGCAAGGGCTATCGGCTTACGGGCTCGGATGGCATTCATGGTGGGCTTCAGCCCTGCATATCCCACCATGGCGGTCAATACCATATCAATGGGATTTTCGGTCACAATCTGGCAGAGGGCATCTGCGCCGGCATATACCTTGATAGGTAGGTCGGCAAGCGCTTCTTTCAGTTGCGTGTATTTCGATTCGTTGGCTATTACCACTGCCTCAGGCTTGAATCTGCGTGCCTGGGCTATGAGTTCCTCTACGCGGTTATTGGCGGTCAATACGTATGCTTCGTACTGGTCGGGATGTTCTTCGATGACCTGCAACGCTTGTGTACCGATGGAACCGGTAGAACCGAGTATGGCAATCTGTTTCATTTACTATTATGCTATTTACAATTTACTATTTGGAGACTAAAATACGATGTAAAGCTCGGGATTTACAGCCCTGCCCTTATGCCACAGCTCGAAGTGAAGATGGGGACCGGTGGACAGCTCGCCGGTGTTTCCTACCAGTGCGATGGCTTCACCCCCTTTCACCGCATCTCCTTCCCGTTTCAGCAGAGAGCCGCAATGCTTGTAGACTGACACGAAGTCCTGGTTGTGCTGTATTTCTATCAGATAACCCGTCTCGGCAGTGTAGGTACTCAGTATGACGGTACCGTCTAAGGTGGCCAATACGCTTTCGCCCGGATTGGCGGCAATGTCCGTGCCGAAGTGTTTTGTTTCGGCATTGAAGGGAGATGAAATCATGCCGCGTGTGGGGCGGTAGAAAATCAGTCCGTCTATTTCGGGGCGAGCGGTGATGCTCGTCAGGTTGTACTTTTCTGTCTCCTCGTACTGTTTGCGGAATTCGGCTTCCCGTTGTGTACGTTCCATGAGCGAATCTTCGCGCAGGTGGGTCAACGAGTCGATGGAATGTATGGTATCTGCCTTTATCTTGCCCTGGAAGATGTCCTGGATATTCATGATATAGAGGTTCTGTCTGTTCACCAGTTGCTGGAGGGAATCTACGCGCAAGGCATTCTCCACTACCTGGGCACGGATTTCACTGTTCATATATCCCGGCAGGTAGTTGCGCAGCGGGGTGAAGGCTACGATCAGGGAGGCGATGAGAAACAATACGAACAGCACGGAGAGCAATACGGACAGTCCGTTCAGCTTGGATACGCGCAACGTGATGATATCCTCAAGGGTATTCTCGTTCGTAATCGTCAGTCTGTACTTGAACTTGATGTTACTCCAAAATGCTTTTCTTCGTTTCTTTTTCATACCTCTTCTGTTTCGTCCAAAGCTATCAAACCTTCCGGCAGGTCTACGGTGATGACCTTGTGCTTCTGGTCAATGTCTATGATAAACTCTTCTTGTGCCGGCACCAGCAGTTCTTCTCCCTGATAATCTACCACAAACAGTGTGTTGATGGTCGATGTGTCCACGTCCGTCACTTCTCCCAGCGTGCCGTGATGTACTTCCTCCATACGAAAACCGACGAAGAAGTCCCAACTCAGTTCACCTGGTCCTGCCTCTTCTGCATGCTTTACGGGGAAGTAGACCTCAATATTAGTGAACATGCGGGCGCGTTCTGTCGTGTCCACGCCTTCCAGTTTGACAAGGGCGGTGGTGTCGGAGCGGAAACGGTATTCTTCCAAGAAGAAAGGCACCAGTATACCATCCAGCAGGCAGATTAGGTATTCGGCTTCCACCCGGTCGAAGATGTCATCCGTAAAAGTGAACGATAGTTCTCCGTGAATGCCGTGGGGCTTGTTGAATATACCTATCTTATATACTTCTTCTCTCTTTATCATCTTATTCTATTCTTGTTATTCTTGCTCCGAGCGCATTCAGTCGCCCTTCGATGTTCTGATACCCACGGTCTATCTGCTCTATGTTGTGGATGCGGCTGATGCCGTCCGCACTCATGGCAGCTATCAGCAGGGCGATGCCCGCACGGATATCGGGCGAGGTCATGTTGCCGCCACGTAGTTTAAAGCCGTGGTCGTGACCGATGACAACGGCGCGGTGCGGGTCGCAGAGGATAATTTGCGCTCCCATATCTATCAGCTTGTCCACAAAGAACAAACGGCTTTCGAACATTTTCTGATGAATGAGTACACTACCTTTTGCCTGGGTGGCAACCACCAGCAGCACACTGAGCAAGTCTGGTGTCAGTCCGGGCCAGGGTGCGTCGGCAATGGTCATGATGGAGCCGTCGATAAAGTACTCTATCTGGTACGTCTCTTGTGCGGGCACGTAAATGTCGTCTCCCCACTGCTCCATCTTGATGCCGAGTCGACGGAAACTGTCGGGGATAATTCCCAAGTTCTCGTAGGAGACATTCTTGATGGTCAGTTCGCTACGGGTCATGGCTGCCATGCCAATGAAACTGCCCACTTCAATCATGTCGGGGAGGATGGTATGCTCGGTTCCGTGCAGCTCGTCTACTCCTTCGATAGTCAGGAGGTTGGAGGCGATGCCTTCTATCTTAGCTCCCATCCGGTTCAGCATTCTGCAAAGTTGCTGCACGTAGGGTTCGCAGGCGGCGTTGTAGATGGTGGTCTTGCCTTTGGCAAGGACGGCTGCCATTACGATATTGGCTGTTCCCGTTACAGATGCCTCGTCGAGTAGCATATAACTGCCATGCAGTTGTTTGGCTGAGATTTCGTAGATGCCACGCTCCTCATTATAGACAAAGTCGGCTCCTAAATTCTGGATACCGATAAAGTGTGTATCCAGACGGCGGCGTCCTATCTTGTCTCCGCCCGGCTTGGAAATCATGGCCTTGCCGAAACGTGCCACCATGGGACCTATAAGCATCACAGAGCCTCGCAGAC